>Ga0210124_1000540_pt1 | contig 18817 bp, 16 predicted proteins | sample Muzzi_PWC_D2_FD_185554 | JGI IMG/M metagenome (GOLD analysis project Ga0210124, IMG submission 185554) | Wetland microbial communities from San Francisco Bay, California, USA, that impact long-term carbon sequestration - Muzzi_PWC_D2 (SPAdes) | ecosystem: Environmental > Aquatic > Marine >... | reverse complement strand
TACTTTGGCTCCCTCTTTGGCAAAGAGTACAGCCGTGGCTCGGCTTGATCGCTCGCCAACACCGGCCAATAAGGCCACTTTATCTTTCAAACGCATTGCTTAACTCCTAAGTAATTATGAATATAGAATCAGGAACAATCATAGTCTCATTGCTTAGTCCAGCCACCTTCTAGCTTTTTTCTTCCCTATGGCGCTGAAAAAAAGCCAACACGATCTGTGTACACAATTCGACTTCTGTATAGGGAAGACCGTGATCTGAGTTGGGCAGGACGACTAACTCAGCGAATGGAAGCATCCGATACATCTCAATATTTTCTTCTACAGGGAAGAACTGATCTCTATCGCCCAGCATTAATAGTACTGGTACCCTAACTTTCTGAAAATCTTCGCTCGAATATTTTAAGGGTGTCAGCCACATCTTGGCTAATTGCTGCAATAAATGCTTCCAGCGGTCTGGGTTGTCCACAGAGGCGTGTGTCTTACGCCAAACTTCGAGAGTAGACCCACCAATAGCTGCCCCAAGCTGGTCAAAATCAACATTTCCAGAACCATCTATCCCCAAATTTTGCCAAGCATTTCGATACGCTTCAGATGAGCGGGTGTATCCGCCCGCACATAAGACTAAGGAATGAAGCAGTTCAGAATAACGGATCCCCATTTCCAAGATAATCTGTGCGCCATCACTATTGCCAAAAATAGAGGGCTTTTGTAGTCCTAATGACTGAATGAAAGCTGCTACATCATCGCTCATCATTCGATAGTTTAGCTCACCTTTTGAGTTATTGGTTCTACCATGCCCCCGACTATCCAAGGCAAAAACACGAAAACGTTCAGATAAAGCAGGGATAAATGGCTTCCATCCACTTGAGTCTCCCAGCCCACCGTGAAGAAGGATCAAAGGCTCTCCATTTCCATACGCTTCATAATACATATTTATATCATTGATCTGTACATAGCGTTCGTGTTGAGCTGAACTGCCAGTTTCTGGCGTCACAGTAACTCCGTCTAATGATGTCTATCTCAGCATCTCACCTAAATTGCGCATGAACCAAGATATGGACTCTTCGTCACTAATAGTGCAACCAAACCGAAAATAGAAGACAGTGCTTTTCATGACGACGAACCCATGTCTTGTGAACAGTTCCAACCGCAGAGGTTTTCAAACCTCTGCGGTCGTATAACTTACTCATGGACCAATTGTGATTGGCCCCTTTTTCCCAGTTTTAGGTTCTTCTTACCAAAACTCGGAATGACTAGCCTCCTGCCTGGGCCTCTCGAATCAACTCGCGCAGACGCATCGGTGTGATCGGCAGTACATCAACCTTGACGCCGAGCGGCTTTAAGGCATCTTCGATAGCTGCGGCAATCGCCGGTGGAGCGCCCATGCGACCTCCCTCACCGCCTCCTTTGATACCAAATTCGGTGAAGGGTGAGGGGGTTTCGACATGGCCCACCTCGACATTCTCAGGCACTTCCATGATCGTTGGAATCAGGTAATCGGCAAAGTTGGCCGTTAGCAATTGGCCTTCTGAGTCATAATAGAACTGTTCGTACATCGCCGAGCCGATACCTTGCGCCGTACCACCCCGAATATGTCCGGCCAGCGTCATCGGGTTAACCACTGTACCCGCGTCATGCACGGCTACATACTTCAAGAACTTCACCTGTCCGGTCTCAATATCGACCTCCACTACCGGAATATGGCACATATGACCCATAATTGGATAGAACACACCTAAGTCGGATCGATCCTCGCTGGGCATGGTGGTATAGGGATGATCATAAACGAAGTTGGCATCCAGACCACTGTTAACATCATCCGGCAAACTGAGTCTGAAGTAATGCGCCTGCATCGCTACATCAGGAATGCTCACGCTACGGTCAGGCGCGCCACGGACACTGATCTTTCCTTCAGCCAGCTCCAAATCGGCTTCGTTAGCCTCTAACATATGACCCGCGATCTTAAACATCTTTTCCTTGATCTGGGTGGCCGCTCCGGCGATGGCTCCCGCAATCATGACTGTATAACGGCTACCACCTGGCCCGGTACCGTTTAGACCGTGGTCTGTGTCCGAGTAAGTTACCTCAATGTCCGCCGGGTCTATGGTTAGCTGTTCAGCTACGATTTGTGTCGCCATCGTTTCAGGGCTATTGCCCCAGAAGGGAGAGTGAAGGGTGACAAAGGCTTTCCCTAGCGGATCGATTTTCAGGCCGACACTTTCCGGTGAACTGGTCAGAGCAAAGCCGGGTTCGTGGTTCCAGAACCAGAATTCGGTTGAGCTAAAGACGCTGCGCTCCTGGCAAGTAATCGGCCCAATGCCAATGTAGCGTCCTTCCTTACGAGCCTCTTCCTGTTTCTTGCGCCAGCCCTTGTAATCAACCATGCCTAGGGCTTTTTCAAGCACCGCTTCGTAGTTGCCGCTATCGTATACGTTACCGGTTGGGATTTTGTAAGGGAACTGGTCGGGTTGGATGAAGTTTTTGCGCCGAATTTCGGTGGGGTCCATCCCCAATTCGTCGGCGGCAGCATCAATCACGCGCTCGAGGATAAAGTTATTCACCTCCGAGCCAAAGCCCCGATAAGCGCCTTGCTGACCCTTGTTTGTCAGTACCGCCGTCAGGTTGATTTCAACACTGTTGATAGTATAGGGACCGCTCGCTTGAGCCGCAACATTTCCCCAATGACCAACGCCAAATTGCAAATAGGCTCCATAATCGTCAATAGATTTCATACGTAAACTGAGCATGGTCCCATCATTTTTGAGGGCCAGTTCCACATCATAGATCCGGTCTGAGCCGTGGTTGTCACAGCTCATCATGTTATCAATCCGGTCCTCAAGGTATTTCACCGGGCGACCCGCCGCACGAGCTAGGGTACCGGCAATAACCGGAACCTTATGGACAAACAGTTTGCTGCCAAAGCTGCCTCCGGCTATGGTGGGAATGATATTCAACTTGTGTGGTGGAACATTCAGACTGACTGCCATCAACCAGCCGACGTAGTTATACATGGAACTGTTAGCATAGATGGTAAATTTGCCGGTGCCTTCATCAAACGTGGCAACCGCCCCCACGGTTTCCATCGGCTGCCCACCTGAACGCGGCCAGCGCATTTTGCGGCGAACTACCACATCTGCTGCGGCAAAATCATCATCCACCGGACCAAAGGTCAGAGTTCGCTGGAGGGCAATGTTGGTGTCACCACGGTCTGGGTGTAACACCGCATCCCCGCTTGAAGTGAGGGCCTCTTCAGGATCAATCACCACCGGTAATGGCTCATACTCGACCTCAATCAGGTCGAGAGCATCTTCCGCAATGTAGCGACTCTCGGCCACAACCGCCGCTACAGCCTCACCCACATGCCGAACCCGGTCGGTGGCGATACAGGGCTGCGCTACCGGGGGGTTGGCAAAGCAGGGCAGCGGTCCGGTCTGTTCGGCGGCTTCTGCGCCGGTCATCACCAATATTACACCAGGCAACTCCTTGGCTTTACTGGTATCGATGCTTTTGATCCGGGCGTGGGCGTGAGGACTGCGTAAAACTGCGGCATGGGCCATATTAGGCACAACAATATCGTCAATATACTTGCCCCGTCCGGTCAGTAAGCGCGGGTCCTCAACCCGCTTCATATTTTGACCAATCCACTTATAGCCATTTCCGGCCTTTTCTTTGGTACTCATGAGGCCCCTCCATTCATTTGGGCCGCTGCGTGTTCGACGGCATCGACGATATTTTGATAGCCCGTGCAGCGGCAAAGATTACTTGATATTGCTTCGCGAATTTCATCACGGCTGGGGTTGGGGTTCGTGTCCAATAACTCTACCGCCGTCAAAAGCATTGCCGGGGTGCAATAACCACATTGCAAGCCATGCTTTTCCCAAAATGCTGCCTGTAGGGGATGCATATTGGTGGGTGTACCCAGGCTCTCGACGGTTGTAATCTCGGCCCCATCGACCTGTACGGCAAAGGTTAAACAAGATCGGGCGGTGCGACCATTGATTAAGATAGTGCACATCCCACACACCCCATGCTCGCAACCGACGTGAGTGCCGGTCAAGCCTATATCTTGCCGAAGAAAATCGCACAATAAGCGACGTGGTTCTACCATTCGCTCATACTGAACACCGTTGACGCTAACAACAACTTTTTCCTGTTCCATGGCCTTACGCTCCTTTCTCACAACGTTCCAGGGCCTGTGCCAGGGCACGGCGGGTTAAAACAGCAACCAAATCACGACGATACCCGGCGCTGGCATGCACATCCGACGATGGGTCGACGCTGCGGCGAGCGATATCAGCCGCCTCGCTGAAAGCAGCCTCACCAGCCTCATTCCCGACCAGGGCTTGTTCTGCCTCGGAGATACGATGGGCATGCTCACCAACACCGGTGTAGACCAGTCGGGCGGCCTGACATTTTCCATCCTGTACCTGTAAGGTGGCGGCTACCCCAACTAGAGCATAGTCTCCCTTACGGGGGCTAATCTCCACAAATGACCACCCCTGACCTTCCGGCCAGGCCGGAACCCGAACCTCGGTAAGCAATTCGTCCGGCGCAAGGGCCGTCGTCAAGTAGCCGGTAAAAAAGTCAGCCGCGGGGATGGAGCGTTTACCCTTGCTACTCTGGACCACAAATTCGGCGTCGAGGGCTACAGCAACCGCAGGTAATTCGGACGTTGGGTCGTTATGGGCCAAATTGCCCCCGATTGTACCCCGATTACGGATGGGTTTGTGCGCCACATACCGAATGGCCTCAGCCATCAGAGGGCAGGCTTCGGCCACTTCCGACGATTCTTCCACCGATGCTTGCCGGGTTAAAGCGCCAAGGGCCAATGTCCCATTATTTTTTCGGATGTAATCCAAGGTTGTCAGTCGATTGATGTCAACCAACATTTGCGGCCTAACCAGCCGTAAATTCATCATTGCAATCAAGCTCTGCCCGCCTGCCAAGATTTTGGTTTCATCGCCTCCTTCCGCCAGGGCAGTCAAAGCCTCTTCAACGGTGCTTGCCCGCTTGTACTGAAATGGTGGGGGTTTCATAGCGTCCCTGCTCCTTTCTGTATCAACATTGACAGATAATTGGTTAACTTACCTATACGCTTCTACGGTTGATTTGGATTTTTACAATTCAACTTTGGTTTTTGTACCCTCCTTTCCAGCTAGGGTGACTGATAACCAGTGGAGGCTTCCGAAGTTTACCTTGATGGCAATGCCTTTTCAACATTTGCGGTTGTGGCCCACACCCGTTTTGGGATATAGACATAGCCATCCATCAACCTCCGGGCGGTGCGTTCGGCGATGACTTTGAGAAGTTGCTTGCTGCCATTTGTTTGAGCCGTGAGCACTTCCAAATTCATTGTGCCTGCCGGATGACCTAATCGAATCTGAGTAACGTCACCAGGAGGTGTCCTGGCCGCTTCGGCTACAATTGTTCCCGGCAGGCTGGCTGCGGCAGCCAGAGCAATCGCCCCGGTTAAGGCATAAGCCCGATGGGTGCGCTGCATCGTCATGATCCGGGCTACAATATCTATCGTCTCGGCATGAATTGTGCCGTTCACGCCTTGATAAGTTATCGGTGGGGCTACAACCGCCATCTTGGGAATGGCCGGACTTGACTCTGTGGCCCGTTCGGCATCATCGACCAGGCCCATCGCCATGGCAGCGACACTCCTGATACGTTCCAACTTATCCAACATACCGGGTATCGCGTCCAGTTCTTCGGCGGTCTCAGTAGCGGTCAGGCCCACATCTGCGGCACGAACAAAGACCCCCGGATTACCCGCATCGACCAATGATGCCTCGATTTTTCCCAGTCCCGGCACATTTAAAATATCCACGGCACGGCCTGTTGGTAGCAATTTTCCCGTGACCGAACCCCCAGGATCGACAAAGCCCAGTCTAATGCAAGCGCCCGTGCCAGGGACACCCGAAATTTCGCAGTCTCCCTCAATTGCCGCTCGACCATCAACCACCGGAACCTCAGCCTCGATAATCTTGCCGGTATTTGTGTTAAGAATTCGGACAGTTGTAACCGGCTCTTGGGCGACCACCAGTCCTTCGTCGATGGCGAAAGGACCGACCGCCGAAGATATATTTCCACAATTGCCCCGATAATCTACCAGGGGCGCGGTGATACTGACCTGCCCAAAGGTATAGTTGACATCAATACCCGCCTCTCGTCCCGGCCCAATGATGGCCGTTTTGCTGGTGACAGAATAGGAGCCACCCAGACCATCAATCTGGCGGAGGTCTGGGCTGCCGAATGCAGATAGAAGTATCTTATCACGCAGGTCACGATCCTCTGGTAAATTCTCTTCATGAAAGAAGACCCCTTTACTGGTCCCACCTCGTATAATTGTACATGGAATCTTATTCTGTTGGCTCATTTTTACCTAGCGCCTCACGAGTTATATACTTGATCGCTATCATCTTTAGCATTGGCTCGGTTATCTTGTTTGGCTCATGACATTCTACGTCCCAGCGTTGCTAAAAATTCCTTACAGGTAAACTCCTGCATAGGGAAAGATGTCCGGCCCTCTATCATCAATTCTGCCAGTTGGCTACCCAACAGGGGTGATAAGGTAAAGCCACCATGAGCGCAAGCTAACATATAAAATCCAGGTACGGCGGCAACTTCACCGAAAAAGGGGTAGCGATCAGGGCTGCGGCCTTCTAACCCCACCCATTTCTGCTCGATTTTGAGTTCGGCTATGATCGGGACGGATGCGCAGGCCACTTGGAGATTGTTAGCCTGATTTTCCGATAGCAACTCTTTAGGACCATCGTCAAGATCACCTTTCCCTTGCCAGCCCCCGCCAATCATAATCCGTCCATTCTGATTTTGCTTCAAGGTTAGTTTGCCGCTGGCATGCAACACAACCCGGTCTAACCAAGGTTGCATCGCCTCCGTCACCATAGCCTGAAGCGGGTCGAGAGAGATAGGCAAGGTTACTTCGAGCATCTCCGCAATACGGCCAGCCCATGCTCCGGCGGCATTAACAACCTTCCGGGCGCTAATCTCGCCCTTAGAGGTGGTTGCCCAAAAGCCTCGCCCTGCATCCAGCTTAAGGCTCTCAACCGGATGGTAGGGCAAGAGAATTGCGCCATGCCGTTCGGCAGCGGCAACAAAGGCTTGTGGTGGTAGGCCAGGTTCGGTAAAGCTATCAGCCGGGCAATAAGTGACACCGGCCAGATCATCGGTTAGCCAGGGAGCAAGGGCTTTGGCTTCAGCCGGACCCAGACATTCAACCTCTAGCCCAAGCGCCTGTAAGGCCCTAGACCTTGCCCTTAACTGTTCAAATTCCTCGCTCGTATTGGCAACAGTTACGCTGCCACACTGGGCAAAACCCAAATCTATGCCAAGCTCATCGCCCAGAGTGGGCCAGTACGCTGCGGCAGCCTGGTAGAAAGGAAAACGCTCCGGAGTTCGATTTTGCAGGGTCAACCCGGCAGTGGTGGCCCCGGTCGCCTCAGAGGCCAGTGGCCCCCTATCAACCAGGATGACCGAAACACTTCGTTTTGACAAATAATAGGCGGCGGCACAACCTAAGATACCGCCACCTATTATTAATACGTCGGCCTGACGCCCCATTAGCTACGATCTCTAAGGATTTGCTCTAGGCTATTGAAATTTTTCAATATACTGGTATCGGCCTTTTGAACAGCATCCTCAGGCACACCGCACCGGGGCGGATAGAAGGTTGGTGGAGCCGGTTTGGTCATATCGAATATCATTTTGGTGGACATAATCTTTTTATGGCGATCCGTTGACCGTTCATTCCGGTCAATGTCATAGTTATTAGGTGATAGGTGTCCATCTAGGGCGTAGGGAATCATCGCCAGGTCACGGTCACCCTGGAAGCGAGTACACATACACCACAAGACCTCTTCCTCGTTGAACACATCAACATCATCATCCACGATAAAGACGTGCTTCACCAAAGGATCAACTGCAAAGGCAGCGAAAGCAGCTTGCTTAGGCTCACCATCCCGCGCTTTTTTGAGGGAGATGTAAGCATGACCGCGCCCCATTCCGGAAACGGGTAAGTTAACCATGGTCACGGTCGGCATGACTTCGCGGACGCGCCGGTAGAGGCTGCCCATACGCGGCAACGCACCCAGGCAGGTGTGTTCGGTATGGGCGTTGAAGACCGTTTGATAGATCGCGTCTTTACGCATAGTAATCGCTGTCACCTTTATAAAGGGCATTGTTCCAACGCCGGTATAATAACGAGGATACTCGCCAAATGGCCCCTCGTGGCGCATAGCCTCTTCGCTGGTATCAATGACACCTTCAATCACAACTTCGGCACGAGCGGGCACCATCAAATCAATGGTTTTGCCTTTGACAACTTCCAGAGGTTCATCTAATAACCCCCCGCAGACCTCAAACTCGCCCCCGATACCGCCCAGCTTGGAGACTCCAGACATCGGCCAGGCCGGATGGTGGCCGACAGCAATGGCGACTTCCATGGGTTTTCCCATTTCTCGATAGCGTCGTAAGACGTACGCGCCGTGGTGAGCCGGGTTGGGCATGAAGCCGAGTTCATCTTTGGCCTGCAATTCATGGCGATAGATACCGGCGTTCTGCTTGCCGGTGTCCGGGTCCAACACAATCGAAGGGCCGGCATCGATATAGTAGCCGGAGTCAAGCTCATTGTGCCAAACGATGGGCAATTTGGTCAGATCAACGTCATCACCGGTCCAGACAATCTCTTGAACCGGAGCTTCGTCTTTGCCCACTTCTTTAGGTGGGGTAAAGTTGCCTTCCCGATTGCCATATTGGGGAACCATGTTCTTGACATCCGTATCGATTGCCAGGGCTAGACGGTCGTAGCTGCCGGCCAGGTTAATCATCACCGGTATATCAGAGCCTTTGACATTAGTGAAGAAAACTGCCGGGAATCCCTCCTGCTCTCGCCTGAGCTTCTCAATCATCGCAGTGATTTCCCATTTCGGATCGACTTCTTTGTCAACCACCTTCATATCATTTGGTCGAGCATTGCATAGTTGCTCCAGGTAAGTTCGTAAGTCTTTACCCATTATTTTTGTTACCTCCATTAATAAAAGTTTGTATATTGAGTATTTTTGATTACTAATTGCTTCAACTAGGTTAATTGGTGATTAGCAGCCAGACCGCGGACGGCAGACGACAGACCACCATAAGACAAGCTGACTTTGATACGCGAGATGTTGGCGGTCCGTGGTCAGTGGTCGACGGTCACGGGTAATCGAGTATGTGTCCGTTAACAAAATTACCAATTACCAATTACTAATCACCTTAATATGGTGTCTCGGCCAGCCCGAGGTCTACATAAATGCCAATATTCTGCGCAACGGCCTTTTCATAGACATGCAAGGCACACACGACATCTTGCACGGCCAGACCGGCGCTATCAAAAATAGTGATTTCCTCTGCCGAGGTGCGCCCCGGCTTTTGTCCAAGTAATACCTCCCCAATTTCACCAGCAATATCAGCTTCGGTTACGGTTCCGGCGGTGATGGCTGTACTGAATTTGCCGTCTGATGTGGCAACCTCTACCGAGTCGCCATATACGCGAGCACCTGGAAAGACATCAGCAAAGATTTCCGTTTTGATACCCATAGCATTGATGTGCGCCCCTGGCTTAATCCAATCCTTTTGCAGCACCGGCTCCGGCGAGTTGGTAGCTGTCACAATGATGTCTGTCCCCTCGATGGCGGCGCGGGGTGTGTCTACGGTGTCAAACTTTAGACCGGTTGATGCTTCCATATCACGGGCATAAGTCTCGCGCCGTTCTGGATTCCGGCTGTAAACCAAGGCTTTTTCCAGGTCAGGAACCAACTCGCAGATAGCCTGCATGGTGAAACGAGCCTGCACGCCTGATCCCAAAATACCGACCGTTTTTGAGTCAGGTCGAGCACAATATTGGGTCGCCAAGCCACCACCAGCCCCGGTGCGAACCCCGGTAATATAGACACTATCAAAAATAGCTAAGGGGAATCCATTCGCCGGATCGAATAAAATAAGCAGTGACCCCAGATTCTGCCCTGGCGGATTTTTGGGATAACGGGCCAAAACCTTCATCCCCATAGCGTCGGTTCTATCTACAAATCCGGCTAATAGCTTCATCCAGCCGCTATGTTTATTGACTCGCAGCCAGGTACTCGGGGCGTTCCAGGCATCACCCTGCGCGTGGTCTTCAAAGGCGATACGCTGTAACTCAATCCCTTCGGATACAGAGAGAAGCTGTTTTACTTCTGCCATCGACAGAATCAACGTTTTGCGTCCGGCAAAAAGATGTGAATTTTCACTCATAATTACGCCACCTGCTCGTGGGTACCCATGATATATAGCCCCTTATCCGTTTCCGATAGGATATCACAGCCGTCTTCGGTGACAGCCACATCCTCTTCCGAACCATAGGTCACGCCATCATCTCGTAGATACGCTTCTAGCGACATCACCATTCCCGGCTGCAACACCTCCTCACTATCGATTCGGACAAAGGGGGGTTCGCTGCCATTAAGGCCAATGCCATGACACAGATGCATATAGGGTGGGCCAATATAGTTCCAGTATTGCTCCTCACCCATTCCTAACTTGTTATAGAGTTTGACCATATGCTCAATCACTTCTCGGTAGGTGTTGCCGGGTTTGATCGCTTCAACGGTGCTACGCATCACAATTTCTCTAATCTTGCGATGGTTATCAAGTTTCCGCTCCGAGGGCCGTCCAACAACACCCATCCGGTTGAACTCTCCCCAGTAGCCATTGTAAATGGCTCCCGAATCGATAAACAAGATATGACCCTGCTCCAAGATATCTTCTGATGGCCCCAACATGCGGGAGCGATGCCCTTTAGCTTTGGCTTTAGCCTCGGAGACCACCAGAATTTGTGAGTGGGGTGGTCGATTGGCCCCTTCTTCCACCATATAGGCTGCGGCGCGAGTCATTACATCCATCTCGGTATCACCCGCTTTGATATCGGCGAACATCCGTGATAAGGCGCGATGGTTAATGCCATCGGCGTACCGGATATAAGCGATTTCTTCTTCGGATTTAATCATGCGCAAATCCCACAATGTTTGAGAGCCATCGACAAATTCGGCATGGGGGAGTGCTTTCTCCAGACGGCGAAATTCCAGATAGGGCAGCCAGAGACGCTGGTCCACCCCTAACTCCGCCCCAATCCGGCCATGAGCCAGTCCCAAATCCGTTAACGGTTCTACCAGATATTCCCCGGAGAAAGGTGGCGCATATTTACGTACATCTTCTACCCAGGAGGTCTCTTTAGCGTTTTCCTCATTGACTCCATACACCAGCAAAATTGCTCGACCATCTTGAGTCAAAATCATAATATGGGGCCGTGAGAAATTTGATTGATAATCTCTTGGCATGTGGCCGCTGAGATAAAAGTAGTTCATAGAGGCGCTAAAATCGCCGGTAACGAGCAGGGCATCCAGCCCGTCACGTTTCATCATCCCCATGGCGCGTTGGGTACGCTGATCAAATTCAGCCCGAGAAAAATAGGTCATAAATTCCTCCATATAGATTCAAGTAGTGGGCTGATAGTTACGGGGTTAACCCCGTAACTATCACTTGTTCTGCTACCACCTAGATTAATAATATTATCACACCGGCAACGACCATCGTCGTCCCGACAAAATCCCAGAAGGTCAACCGTTCAATATTTTTTAGAACCGTGTACGACAATAAGAATGTAACCAAAGGCGCGCTGGCGCTGATAGGGTAAATTGCGGTTACATCATCTCGTTCAAGAGCATAATTGAGTAATAATAAACCAAATACCTGTAACATCCCGGCAGCAGCAAAAAATGATATACTTCGCCGATCAGCCCGCATTGCTGTAGTGAGTTGCCCTCTAACAACAAAGTAGCCCAGATACAAAATCACGGCCGTTAGATAACCGACAAAGGTCGCGGCCAAGGGTAACGGCGCCAGATCAAGCCCAATCTTAGAAAAAATGGGGCGAATCCCATAAAAAATGGGGGTCAAGCTGGCGATGGCTAGGCTAGATAACGTCACCGGGCCGGCTGATTGCTGCCTGACCATGCGGCCAACCAACATCAGCCCCACCGTCACCAAAATGATACCACCCCAGCGTTCAAGCTCGATGAACTCCGTGAGAAATATCAGGGCCAAAAAAGCTGTAACCACCGGTGCCCCATTCTTGATAGTGCTGGCGCGGGATGATCCCAACTGTTTGATACTCAAATAGAGCGCACTTCGCCCCAGTACCACGCCGAAAAGGCCACCTAAGGCAAAATATAGGGCTGCCAAGAAGGGCAACTGTTCAAAATGAAAGCCGCCTAAGGCAGGCGAGACAATGAAAAGTAAAGGCAGTCCACTGATTAAACCGACAAAGACAGCCACATCAGATTTGGCGTCTTTTAGACCCACCTTCAAGACAATAGGATTGATACCAAAGCAAAACGCCGACAATAAAGCCAAAATTCTGCCATCCATTAGCGAAAAAGCATCCCCACACCCACAACAATAGCCAGCGTTCCAAGCAAATCCCAGACAGCCAATTGCTCGACATTCCTCAAGATAAAGTAAGACATCCCAAAGGTCAGCAGTGGTGCGGTGGAGGTGATAGGGTAAACCTGGCTGACATCACCGGCATTGAAGGCATGATTAACCGTTAAGAACCCCAAATTATGAGCTACCCCAACGATGGCAAAAAGGATGATGCTACGGCGGTCAAATTGTATCGACTGCATTTTTCCAGTTATAAATAGGTAAACCAGAACCCCTAACAAAGCAGCCGTCGCCCCCACCACCGAAGCTGTCATCGGGTCTGGCTGCTCTTGAAAGCCAATTTTATAAACCACCGGTCGGATACCAAAGGAAAGTGCTGCCAGAAAAGCGAAAATCACCCCAGACATTCGCAATGGACCGGGCGCTGAACCGGATTGCTTGCCGATGAGTGCCAAACCAATCACGATAACAATAATGGCAAACCAGCGCCAAAATGTAACCGGCTCGGCCAGGATTAAAATGGCGGCAATTGTTGTGATAAGTGGTCCCGTATTCTGAATGGTAAAAGCCCGCGAAGAGCCGAGCCGGTCAATCCCATTGTAAAGAAAGAGGCGACCCAACAGAGGCCCCAGCATACCCCCAATGGCAAATAAAATGATCGTATCCGGCGTAAGGTCGGCCAGCTTTATACCCCCTAAAAATGGGGCAGCAATTAACATCACAGGGAGGCCAATTATCATGCTAACCAAGATCGCTAAATCAGTCGAAGCCTTGCGGAGGCCGATTTTCAAGATGACGGGACTTAAACTAAACAAGAATGCAGCAATTAACGCTAAAAGACGACCGTCCATTTACATTAGAATATTCCTTTGCCCAGTTGTTAAGTTATTATCAATCACCACCCCCGTGGTTAGTAGATGGGTCAGCTTCATTTGCTTATTCATTCCCATTCTTACCAAAGCGGTCACTAAAGATATAGTTATTATTGAGAACGAAATCCTCATTTTTGAAGAGTCGCTCGACAATAAGATTTTCGACAGAATAGTAGCGAGCCGGGGCGCTTGAATCCAGATTGACATGTTCGTGCCATGCATTCAGTGGCGGGGAGAGCAGATCGCCCTTGCCCCATTCAATCTTGGCTTCGGAGCCGTCATCTTGCCAAACTCGCGTGTATCCTCGTCCGTCCAATATATGAATCAACTCTTCTCGCAAATGGCGATGCGGCGCGGTGCGTCCTCCCGGAGCCAGTTCTGTTAGATGCGGGCGCAAATTATAGCAGCCGCCCATATCAAAATACATAGCGGATACACCATCGCCTCGCTCTGGCCAGGGGTCCAGGGGAAAGGTCCGCAAATCCTTAATGAAATTGGTGCGCCACTGCCGTTCGCCGACCCGTTCGCTAATTTCAAAGTAATCTTCTTCGTCATTATAGCGTTCGTAAAAGCGATGTGCATTGGCATAAATAACGGCTCGATCATTGAAGACACGACGCAATGTCGGTACATTCTTGATGGCAAGTTGCCGCACCGGTACAACGTCCGGTTCATGGTTGAAATGCTGGTGGTAGGCATTGATGGGAATAACAATCAGGCTACCCGCCTGCCATTCAACCTCGTGCTGCTTCGGCCAGTCTCTACTTCTATCCTCCTGGTAAAGAACGCTGTAGCCGGAGCCGGTCAGCATAAAGATAATTGCCTCGTCCACATGCCGGTGCCCGATGTTCTTATGGCCCGGCATCTCACCGACATGGCAGCCTAGGGTGGTGTTCCCTGAAAGTTCGTCGAAGCGAGCAGCAAAAAACTTGCCTCGCTTGGGCCGGGGTTTAAGCGGGTGAGTGACTAAATCTTTAGCAATCATGCCTTTGACGGTTAGCCATTGGCGTTCTGCATCATAAACCATTTCATTGGCTCGTTCTATTGTATTATCCATTGTTTGTTATCTCCTATGTACTCAATGAGTTCATACATCAATTTTCGACATTTGTCGTTCTTTAATCCAGCGCCGGTAGATTTTGCTAGGGGGAACCTGATCTTTTGGATCGGTCATCACGTCGAGCACCGCCGGTCTATCGGCTGCCAGAGCGCGGGCGATGGCGCTGCGTAGTTGACCGGCATGTTCGACACGTTCTCCCCAGGCGCCAAAATCTCGGGCAATTTGAGCAAAATCGGGATAATCGAAATCAACCCCTAGATAGCGCTTCTCAAAAATTTCCGTCTGTTTGTACTTCATATTGGCGTAACTGTTATTATGAAAGACAACCACCAGGGTGTTGATTTTATTCTCTACAGCAGTTTGAAGCTCTGGCAAGACCATCATAAAGGCTCCATCACCGTCAAGGCTCACAACTTGTCGGTTGGGGTAGGCAACTTTAGCGCCCAGAGCCATACAATACCCGCTGCCCATCGCCGAGAAATCGCCGGGTAAAATTTGCGGTTCGTAGGCTGGAAGGGCAAAGCGGGTATAGGCGGCTGTGCCTCCACTCTCAGCAACGATAATAGCATCGTGGTCTAGCAAATCACGCAACTCGTGATAGATTGTTAATCGGCCAATAGGCGTCTGACTATCTGCCTGGCGCAATTCGGTTAACCATGCATCCCAGTCGGCCTTAAGTTGAGCAATTACATCAAGCCGGGGATGATTTTGCCACTGTGCCTGACCAAGTCCACCGGCCGCTAGGAGAAATAACATATCCTTAAGCACCGTTTGAGCATCCCCTACCAGACCAATTTCAACTGGGTAGTTTTTGCCAACTTCCTCCGGGTCGATATCAACCTGTATCAGTTTGGCAGATTGTGGAATGATGTTGTAGCCGTAACGGTCGGTGGTCAGTTCCGATAGGGTACTGCCAATGACCAAAATAATATCGGCTTCAGCCACCAAGGTTAAGGCGGCTTGAGTGCCTGTGTTTCCTAACTGACCAACCCCTAAAGGATGGTCATCCGGCATTATCCCTCGATGCCAGGGGGTAGCGGCCACTGGCGCGACCAGTTGTTCGGCAAGCTGCCGCAAGTGGTTTCGCGCATCGGAACGCACGACACCGCCACCGGCCAGAATAAAAGGATTTTTGGCCGTATGGAGTAAATGGATTGCTTGCTCGATATCATCACGGTGGACGCTGGAACGGGTAGGTTGATGTGGCTTAGAGAGCAAATTGATGGTATTCGGCATGGGTTTCAATAAGAAATCTTTGGGGATGCCGACATAAACCGGCCCAGGCCGCCCCGACATGGCGATATGAAAGGCTCGTTGCACTAACTCCGGCACTCGTTCGGCTCGTTCGGCGCGAACGGCCCATTTGGTAATAGGCCGGAAAAGGCTAAGCTGGTCAACTTCATGAAAATTACTTCGGCCCCGGCCATGAATAGACGTTGACGACTCGCTAGAAATGAGGACAACCGGGGACGACTCGTGGTAAGCTTGAGCGATCCCCGTAATCGCATTTGTTGCCCCAGGCCCTGCACTGACCAAACAGACGGCGGGTCGTTGGGTCACACGCGTATAGCCGTCACTCATAAAAGCGGCTGCTTGTTCGTGCTGGGTGATGACAAGCCGGATGGCGGACTGCCGGGCCAGCGAGTCAAATATATCTACAATTGAGGTAGCAATCAAGCTAAAGACTATATCGACGCCTTCGGCTCGTAACACTTCGACCACAGCATCGGCCACGGTTCTATCTTTTTGGTTAATTTTACTCACGCCACACCTTCATAATCTGCTCCGAAGTTGCCACCTGCCCAAAGACTCTGCCCAAGCGAGCCAGGCTATCTTCATGCTCCGCCATCACCTTCGAAGCCGTGCAATCGGCTACCGTAATCACATGATAATCACGGGCAAAGGCATCTCGCCCTGTGCCTTCGACACAATAAGGGGTGCTTACCCCGGTTAAAATCACCGTCTGTATTCGCAAACGGCCTAAGATTATGTCTAAATCTGTACCAAAGAAGGCGCTGTGCCGGTGCTTGGTCACGATTGCCTCCCCTGGCTGTGGGGCCAACCCCTCGTAAAAAGCGGTTCCCCAGGAGTCGTCAACCCACACGAATTTCTTCCCTTGAGCCATTGCGGTGGGTGAGACGGTGTTGTTATCATTGATGGTTCGCACCCAAATGAGAGGCACTCGTGCCTGTCGTGCCGCTTCGATAAACCTGATGAGACATGGCACCATCTGCTCGGCGACACTTGGCCCTTCTGCGGGTCCAATATTGCGACCATCCTTTTTTTCTCGAAAGTAGCGTAATGTCGCTCCATCTCGGTGGACATAATCATTTTGCATATCAATGATGATGACCGCCGCCCGATTCGGTTGGATCAACTCAGCAAGATTTGACACACCTCGTTTTGCCTCATTTTATTTATAGACACCAACTAACTCACCATACTCACGCACTTTCAAGCCCAAGCCCGGAGCATCTGATACCGAAACCCGGCCATCGGCAAAGGTAAGCCCCCCTTCGCTGACGATATCTTCCGACAGACGGGCGTGTTGCATCAATCCCGACGCTACGGGATTACGCAACGAGGTGGCTAAATGGGCCGCGGCGGTGTTTGAAACTTTTGTCTCGCCCCGTACCCCATCCACACGATACCCTATGCCAGCGCCTTGGGCCATCAGTGCAATTTGGTGCGCTCGCCACAAACCACCCGCTTTCATCAATTTGATTGAAAGCAGGTCTGCCGACCGCCTCCGGATAATTTCGGCGGCATCTTCGACGGTGTGGCAGGTTTCATCGGCCACAATCGGAACCGCGACGGCCCGACGTATCTCCTCTTGCGCGGTGACGCCGTGACACGGCTCTTCGACCAGGACATTGTACTGTTCCAGACGGCCAATAACTTGAATGGCCTCTTTGATGGTCCAGTGGCCGTTAGCATCGGCAATAAGAATGGCTTCAGGCCCAACCGCCCCCCGAATGGCCCGGATACGCTCGACATCAAGTTTGGGGTCGGTCATTTTAACTTCAAAGGCCCGAAAACCTTCGTTGTAGCGGGTTAAAGCGTCCTCGGCCATTTTTTTGGGTTCGTTGACATACAAGGCGAAGCTGGTGGTTTGTAGCGGCTCCGTTTGGGTTCGCCCGCCCAGCAAATCATAGACGGGCCGCCCGGTGGCCTGGCCCATCAAATCGTACATGGCGATATCAAAGACCGCCTTTACGCCCTGATTCCCCCGAGTAAAATGGTCCATACGCTGGTGAGCCAACTCAATATCAAAGGGACTCAAGCCAATCAGGAAGGGAGCGATTGCAGTAGCGACATCAACCAATGACCCGCCGGTCAGCCCCAGATAAAAGGGTATCGCCGTGGCCGTACCCACCCCTACCAGACCTGTATCGCTGTGAATATAAACAATAATGACCGGTGAGGTATCTTGCCAGGTTCGCAAAGGCACCCCACTGACCTGACGAAACGGAATATTGGCTTGATATATCTTGATTTCGTTAATTTTCATAGTTGGTGTGCCTTACACAGTTCAGGTGTAGGTTGGGTTGAGCAGAGATTTGTCTGATTGAAGGCTCAAGGTTGGGTTTCATTGGCTAAATAAACCCAAATGATTGAGCGAAACCCAACAAATTCTTGACTGATATTGCTTTGCTTAAGCCATTCAACCCAACCTACTCTTAATTGTCTAGTTCTCCACTTTCAATTCTTAATACTCATCCTTTAAACTTGGTTTGCCTTGCCCCAGCCGGACCAACTTAACAATCCAGTTGTCGATATGGCGTTTGGTGGTATGGGCCGCCTGGGGATAGATACGTTGGTCGTGAATCAAATCGGAAAAACGGGCCTCTCCGGCAAACCATGTGCGAAAAACCTCTTCATTGCCTTTGATGTTGTGCGCCTCAGCGATTGGCCTAGGGGACGAGGCTCCGGTTTGCACATCAGCCTCACCATCGATAATTTCCACATGGAACGAGTCGCCGTTCAGCACTTCAAAATTGAGGGTATGGTTGTAACGCATAAGGGTTTCTCGACCCTCAACGGTGCTGACCGCTTTGCGTAACAGTTCATCAAGTATCTCGTGTAGTGGTTGGCTCATTAGTAGGGCGCCTCCTCAAACAATTTATCGGGATCGCCATATTTGGCGGCCACTTTACGCACTTCGGGATCATCAAAAACGGCCAATCGGCCATCGACGATGCAGGGTTCGTCATCCACCCAGAGATTACACTTAAAGAGATGGCCGTGCGTATGAACCTCGGCGCTTTCCTTTTCCGGGTTTGGCGTGCGGCCCGTGGTTGAACCAACCGCGTAGTGAGTGACCCCGGAGCGACGAGTTGGCATGGTGTTGAGCGGTGCTTTAGGATTCACGCCCAGGGCAATCTCGGCTAAGATGTCCGCGTGC
>Ga0210124_1000539_pt1 | contig 18833 bp, 15 predicted proteins | sample Muzzi_PWC_D2_FD_185554 | JGI IMG/M metagenome (GOLD analysis project Ga0210124, IMG submission 185554) | Wetland microbial communities from San Francisco Bay, California, USA, that impact long-term carbon sequestration - Muzzi_PWC_D2 (SPAdes) | ecosystem: Environmental > Aquatic > Marine >... | reverse complement strand
GTTGGCCCAAATGGAAATGCTGGGGCCAAAGGCGGTTACTTTTAGGAGATTGCCGTTGCTACCGGGATTGATAAATTCCGATTCGGTCCAGTCGACGAGAGTGTCCCACTGACCATCGATGAATTTGCTCAGCAAGAAGAAGCCATCGCCGGACACATCAAAACGGTAGAAGTTTTCACGGTCTTTAAAGCGGAAGAGTAGGCCGTAGCTTGCCGCAGAGTCGCCATCTTCTTGCCTGGCTTCAACTTCGATTTCGAAGTCGGCCACATCACGGTTGGCGAGTCCCCAGGCCACCAGGTTACTAGTGGTCACTTCGATCTGGTAGCGGTTGTTACCGTATACTTTTCGGGTGTAAGTATCGAAAGCATCATCCCAGCCGCCAAAGGAGTCGCTGAAGTCATCTTCGTAGACGAGGCTTAGTTCGGCGGGAATAGTAGCAGTTTGGGTCGTTTCTGATGGTTCCCCATTATCGGGTTCGGGGGAAGTATCGTTGTTATCCTGCCCTTGAAGCGGCGCTATATCATCTGTAGGGCTTTGAGCCTCCGACGAGTTATTGCTAATGCGGGTGGCGACAAGGAAAATGGCGAAGACAGCTATAAAGCAAGCTAAGAGGATAACCCCCCCGGCTATCCATGCCAGACGAGGCGGCTTTGACGTAGATCCTTGAGCCTGACTTTGGGGCAAAGGCGCGGCAACAGAACGTCCGGCGGTAGAAGGAGTGGCTGGAGATGCCGCTGCCAAAGGCTCGGCACTGGATGGGGTGGGTGTTCTGAAGGCTAAGATAGTTTCCCCGATGGTAATCTGGTCGCCGCTTTGGAGAGGGGTGGGGGTTGTCAAGGCAACATCGTTGAGAATGGTACCATTAACGCTGCCTAAATCTTGAAGGAGCCATTGACCACCCTCTAGGGTAATTGTGGCGTGGTAACGAGAGGCCTTGAGGTCGAGCAACGTGACATCATTATCCCGTTCGCGGCCAATGGTGGTTTTGAGTTTTAGTTTGAAGCTTTCCCCTGCATTTTCGCCCTGGATAATTTCCAGTTTGGGCGCTACCGAAGGCCCAGCCTGCGTGGAGGCACTATGGGTTCTGTCGTCCATTCCCTTTCTTCTTCCCTCTTCCTTATAGATTGATTATAGCCTAATGAGACATAATCTCCAAGGAGACAGGACGGATTGGGCGCTATACAATAACGTCGTTCCAACACTCCGGCGATGGAACACCCGCCGTTTGATAGTCATGTAGATCACCGTTTGGAGTGCGACCTTCGAAAAATAGCAGATTATTTAATCCAAAATTGCACACTACTCGCCCACCAGGATCACCCAGAAAGAGACACGGGGCTGGCCCTGATGGGTAATCTTCTTGTAGCGGCGTTGGACGGTGATCTGTTTCTTGCTTTTGTTTGCGAGTTCGAGGGTGTAGCCTGTGAGAGCGACGGTATCGGCGTCATCGGGTTTTAGGAGGATGAAGCCACCGACATGATCTTCGTAGTCGAGGTGGCTGAAGGTGCCGGTGGGGTTGATAAGAAAGTGGGTCTGACTGGGTATGGTCAGATGGTAATCGACGGAGGCAATCAGGCGGCCTTGTTGGAGTAATACGCCGTGGCCTTCTAAAACGTCGCCAGGGTTGCCGAAGGAGAAGGCAGGCATCGGACTTTAGTTCTCGGTTTCGGGCTGTTGGGTGACGGCCGGAGGGGCTGGTGTTGCCGTCAGACCCTCAGCTTGAGCATGGGATGACGCTTCGGTAACTGAATGGGGCGTTCGGTGGAGGGAGATCGGGCTTTTGACCCGGATGGGTGCGCTTTTTTTGACCAGAACATAGGGTTCGATATCCATCAGGCGACGGTAGATGTAGCCGCCGAGAACGCGGATGGAGGCGATGGTGGGAGCAGCCAGAAGCAGACCGAGGGCGCCGCCAACGCTGGCACCGGCGATGATGCCGACAATGATGACGGCGGGTGGTAAATGGAGACGACTGCCGATGATATTGGGTACCAGATAGTTGGTATCGAATTGCCACATTAGAAAGTAAAAGCCAGCAACAATGAGGGCGAAGGCCCAGGGCGGTAGCGGTATGTAGGAGGAGCCTTGGAAGTAGGCAAAGAGAACCCCAACAGTACCAGAGACACTGTAGCCCCAGTTGGGAATCAATTCCAGCAACGCGGCCACAATACCTAACAGGAGGGCGCTTTTGATGCCCAGAATGGCAGTGGTACCACCAATAATAATGCCGACGATAATGGCCAGGGTGAGCTGGCCGATGAAGTAGGATTTCCAAACGGCGTCTATCTCACGGCGCAGTTGCTTGAACTCCTGGAGGTAGGCAGGCGGAATCCAGCTATCGACCCAGTTGCTGAAGCGGTTGGCATCGACGAGTAAGTAGTAACCGACGACAAAAATGAAGATTGTCCAGATGAGTCCTTCGGCAATGTTGACGGCCACATTAGCAGCCCAGGTAGCAACAATATCTAAACTTCCGGTAATGGGTACAACAAGGGAGCTAACATCTAGCTCAAAACCCAGAACGCTTATTTGATAAGTAAGAGAGCCGTTGAACTTATCCACCAACTCATAGACATTATAGTCGAGTTGCCTGATTTGTTGAACAATAAGAGGCGCACCAATTGAGGGGATGAGAATGAGAACGAGTAAGAAGGTAAGGTAGACAACACCAGCAGCAACAGTTCTTTTAAGGGGTGTTCGTCGGGTGAGCCAGTTAACGATAGGGCTGAGTAGGTAAGCGATAATTACAGCCACAATAAGAGGCGCCAGCACGATACTAAAGCGCCAAATAGCCAGGCCGATGAGGATGAAACAGACAACGAAGATGAAGCGTTTAGATTCTGGTGTCCATTTTGGGGCTGATGTCAATGGGAACCTCTTTTTTGCTTGCCATTGTGAGCTAGGTTGCTCGCGACTCGTTCTCACACTGAGCGTGAGAACGAGCTAGAATTTGCAATACTGAAATTTTAGGATAAAAGTTGAAGATGTCAAGGAGAGTGAGAGCGAAATTAAGGGACTAACGGATAAAACCAACCTGGTCGAGCGGCCAATAGGAAAACCAGGCTCTTCCAACCATATCTTCAAGAGGGATGGTACCAAAATTTCGAGAGTCGTTGGAGAAACCACGGTTATCCCCCAAAACAAAGATATGCAGAGGGGGAACGGTAATAGGGCCATAAAAGCCGGAGGTACCCCCAGCCAGGTAGGGTTCGGATAAAGGTTGGCCGTTTACAAAAACGTGGCTATCTCGAATTTCTATGACATCTCCAGGCAGACCAATAATGCGTTTGATAAGCAGCTCGTTACCGGATGATCTAAGGTGAATGACCACAACGTCACCCTCTTGAGGGCCTTTGAACTTTAGGTATTGCCGAAAAAACCTATTATAAGATATCTTTTCAACAATCAAGCGCTGGTCGGTATGAAGATTGGGTTCCATACTCTGACCATACACCCGGGTGGCTTGAGCTAAAAAGAGATTAATGAGTAGAGCAATTAATACCGCAGGAACAATGGTTTCGAGAATTTCACGAAATAGATAAAGTATCTTTTTGAGGAAAGGAGTTTTAGGTTGTGGGGCAGGCTCTTGATAGTAACCGCCCGAATCAAATTGTCCAGGGTACATAGGTAAGTTTATTGAGTTAAGTGAGTTTATTGAGTTAAGTGAGTTTGATGAGTTAGGAATATCAATCGGCTATTAAGATATAACTCACCAAACTCTTTGATTAACGCCGGTCGCGGTGACGATTTTGATTGCCACCGCCCTGCCGGTTTCTATCATTACCACCACCACGGCGTCCGCCACCACTGCGCCGTCCACCACCACTAGGACGACGGTCATTTTCACGGGCTTCTTCTAAGCTCCAGCCAGCCAACACAGCCTGTCGAGAGAGCCGAATTTTGCCATCACTATCGATGTTGGTAACCATAACCATAATTTCGTCGCCTAATTGTACCACGTCTTCTACGGAAGGCACACGGTAATCGGCCAATTGAGAAATGGGAACCAGACCGTCGGTATTGGGTAAAATCTCGACAAACGCACCAAAATTGGCAATACGGACCACTTTGCCGGTGTAAATTTTCCCCATCTCAGCCTCTTCGGTCAGGGCTTTGATATGCTGTAGGGCTTGCAGGCTGGCTTCTTGATCGGAGGCGGCGATAAATACGGTACCATCATCGTCGATATCAATCTTAGCGCCGGTTTCCTCTTGAATGGCTCGAATCACTTTACCACCGGGGCCAATAATCTTACCGATTTTTTCGGGGTCTATTTGAATGGTAGTGATGCTGGGTGCATAAGAGGAATAGCGTTCGCGCGGTGCGGCCAGTATTTCTTGCATCTTGCCGAGAATGTGTAAACGTCCCTCAAGGGCTTGGGCCAGTGCCTGTTCCATAATATCCCAGCGCAGGCCACTGATTTTAATATCCATTTGCAAAGCGGTGATACCCTCACCAGTCCCGGCCACTTTAAAGTCCATGTCACCAAGGGCATCTTCCAGTCCCTGGATATCGGTGAGGACCGCAAATTGGTCGCCTTCTTGCACCAAGCCCATCGCCACACCAGCCACAGATGCTTTAATGGGCACCCCGGCATCCATAAGGCTCAAGGTGCTGCCGCAAACGCTGGCCATTGAGGTTGAGCCATTGGAACTCAACACCTCCGAAACCAGGCGTAAGGTATACGGGAAATCTTCAGGAGCGGGCAAAACAGCTATTAGAGCCCGCTCGGCTAAAGCGCCGTGCCCAATAGAGCGACGATTGGGCGAACCAACCCGGCCTGTCTCGCCCACAGAAAAGGGTGGGAAATTGTAGTGATGAATGTAGCGTTTAACATCTTTGGGGCCTAAGGTGTCTAGCCTCTGCTCATCGCGGGGCGTTCCCATCGTGGTGATGGTTAACACCTGTGTTTCGCCCCTGGTAAAGAGACCTGAGCCATGTGTGCGGGGCAAAATACCAACATCACCCCAAATAGGACGGACTGTTTTGGTATCACGACCATCAGGCCGAATCGCTTGGTTTAAGATACGAGCGCGGATCAGCTTTTTTAAGACATCGCTGTGAACACGATTGATATCACCGATATCTACTGTCTCATCATCTTCAAAGTGGGCTATTGCCTCATCACGTACCGCGTTTATGGCTGCGCTAAATTCATCTTTACTACCCCCTTGAGTTACCACAGCCTCTAGTTTATCCCCTAGTTGGGCCATTACTTTCTGGACAGTTTCTTCGGGGATGGTGTGGGTGGCAAACTCGCGCTTGGGTTTGCCGACTTTGGCCCGCATCTCTTTTTGCACCCGAATGACATCCTGAATGGCATCGTGGGCCAAACGCAGAGCCTCTATCATTTTGTCTTCGGGTACTTCCGAGGCTCCGGCTTCTACCATCAAAATGGCATCTTCCGTACCGGCCACCCGTAAATCAAGATCGCTATCAACCATCTCATCAGTAGAAGGATTGACCAATAATTCGTCACCTTTCAAGCCAATTCTCACCGCGCCAATTGGCCCATCCCAGGGGATGTCAGAAATTGTTAGCGCAGCGCTGGCGCTATTGATGGCTAAAATATCAAGGTGTTTTTCCCCATCGGATGAAAGGGCGGTGATTATAATTTGAATGTCATTACGAGAATTTTTATCAAAAAGAGGGCGTAATGGACGATCGGTCAGGCGACAAATCAGGATAGCATCTTCGCTAGGACGCCCTTCACGCCTGAAAAAACTACCGGGGATGCGCCCGGCAGCGTATAATTTTTCTTCGTAATCCACGCTCAAGGGGAAAAAGTCGACATCACGCTCACTTTTGGACGCAGTAGCCGTGGTCAGCAGCATGCTATCGCCGGATTTGATAATAATTGCTCCATCTGCTTGACCGGCCAATTGGCCGGTTTCAAAGATGATTTCGTCGTTGCCCAGTTTGGCAACAAATTGATGAAGTTGTGGTTTAGACATAATTAATAAAACCTCCTAGAATTGGGGCTTCAACGGAGGTTCAGGAAATTAAACCAACCTTCGGCAACAAGTAACTACCAACTAACCATTTAATTGACAATTACTAATTGCCGCAGGCCGTTAACCGTTAAATTGTTAAGCGCGACCGTCACCACCGGGAAGCCAAATATTTATTTTTATTTTAGAAAACAAACGAGCAGAAGGGGCATTTTATCCCCCCTCTACTCGTTTGTTCGAATGTCCTACCTCATACAACGCCCTTTTATTTCCGAAGACCAAGCTGTTCGATTACAACTTGATATCGATCCGGATTCTTTCGCTTGAGATACTCTTGATGGTGGCGTCGTTGCCCAACCAGCTTAAGCAAGCCACGTCGAGAGCTATTATCATGTTTGTGAAGCTTCAAATGGTCTTGGAGTTGATTGATACGAGCTGTCAGCAAGGCAATTTGAACTTCTGATGAACCAGTATCTCCTTCTTTAGCCTGAAACTTCTCAATAATATCCTGCTTTTCTTCCTTCGAGAGTGTCACTAAATTTTCTCCTTGTTTGTCGGGCGATGGGCCGACACGAAGTATATCAGGCCCAGGCCCCTATGGTTAATGCAACTGAAACAAAATTTGTTCCTATAATCGATAAATTATATCATGAGTTATGGTCATGAGCAAAGTTATGTTGGCTATGTAACAGCGGCCCATATAAGTAATTTCTGGTTTGCCCCTTTCCTTACCCTCGGTTAGAATTCTATAAATCAACTTCTTACGGAACAAATAATGACATCCTCGCCCAACAAATTCACTTCCTTTGCCGAGCGCATGAAAGCCGAAGATTTGCCCGATATTGCTATTAAAACCTTTGAGTATTACTACACGCAGTTGGCAGAAGGTCAAACCGGCCTTATTTCAGAGAGCGATATCGTTCCCGTGAAATCCTTGCCGGATGTAGAAACCTTCTCCCCAGAGCTGACAAATACGGGACAAACAGCATTGTCCAACACCGTATTATTAAAGCTCAATGGGGGGTTAGGCACCGGTATGGGCCTGGATAAGGCCAAATCGCTATTAACTGTTAAAGATGGACTTTCCTTTTTGGAAATTATCGCTCAACAAGCCCAACAGGCTAGTGTGCCATTGGTGCTTATGAACAGTTTTTCCACCCGTGATGACTCTCGGATGGTACTGAAACAGTTTTCTAACCTATGGGATGAAATTCCATTAGATTTCTTGCAACATAAAGTTCCTAAAGTGACCCAAGCCGATTTCAGTCCCGCAACCTGGCCTCAAAACCCCGACTTGGAGTGGTGTCCGCCCGGTCACGGCGACATTTATACGGCCCTGGTCACGAGCGGCATGTTAGCCACCTTATTAGAGTCCGGGTATGAGTATGCCTTTGTCTCAAATGCCGATAACTTGGGGGCAGTGGTGGACCCGGCCATATTAGGCTATTTTGTCGAAAACAAACTTCCCTTCATGATGGAAGTGGCTGACCGCACCGAGGCCGATAAAAAGGGAGGACATTTGGCCCAACTCCCCAATAGGCAACTCATTTTGCGAGAGTCGGCCCAATGCCCGGCCCATGATACAGCAGCTTTTCAAGATATAACCCGGCATAAATATTTTAACACCAATAATCTATGGCTCAACTTGCCCGCACTGAAAAAGCTCTTGAGTACCAAGAATAATATTTTAGGGCTACCAATGATTCGTAATAGCAAAACCGTTGATCCCCGCGATAGCACCTCAACCCCAGTCTATCAACTGGAAACGGCCATGGGTTCCGCGATTGCCGTTTTTGAGGGAGCCGGCGCTGTCCGTGTTCCCCGTACCCGCTTTGCCCCCGTTAAAACCACCGATGATTTAATGGCCGTTCGCTCCGATGCCTACGTTCTCACCGATGACTTTCGGGTTGTTCACAATCCGGCTCGTAAGTTGGGTCAGGTCGTGGTTAGCCTGGATTCTGCTTTCTACAAACTCATTGATGAAATGGAAGCTCGGTTCCCATACGGGGTTCCCTCCCTCATTGAATGTGAAAGGTTGAGCATCAAAGGCGATGTAAAATTTGGGCGAGACATAACCTTGAAGGGTGTTGTGCAACTCATCAATCAGGCAGGTCGGCAGGCCGAGATTGAAGATGACACAATACTTGAAGGGGAATGGCAACTGTAACTAACTTATGCTACAATATTTACGGTCTTTTGGCCATTTTTAAACAAAGCAAATAAGATTCGTACCTACGCAACTCTGTCACGGTATCCACTACCCTAGCCTATCTCACTAAATCTAGGCAATTTATATTTACAAAAATCAAAAGGAAAACCAAACCATGCAGTTACAAAACTTAAAACGAATGCTGCTGTTAATCTTGTTGCCCACGCTGATGTGGGCATTGATAGCCTGTGGTGGACAAGAGGCAGACGACTCGTCCTCTGCTCCAGCCACCGTTGAGCAGGAAGCAACAGCCGAACCCGCAACTCAAGAAGACGAAACAACCACCGAGACCGAACCGGCAGCAGTCGCTGAAGACCAAGCGCCAGCAGAGGTTCGGGAGGCGACAACGGTACAGCAAGCCGCCCAAGTCATTGATTTGCGCGACCTGGCTCTACCGGATGGGGCCGAGCTAATGGGTCGGAGTGAGGTGGGTAATTTGACCTACCAGGTCCCGCTAGCAGTTGCTGATGTCGTTGACTTTTATGAGTCTACACTAAGCGGCCAAGGCTGGCAATATGACCCCGACCAGGGGTATGCCGATGACACCACTGCTTCTCGTTTCTATAGTAAAAATGGCTACGCCTTAAGTCTGTCGGCCAGCAATTTAGGCCAGGGAACCACGATGGTTACGCTGATTAATCATGGCAATGTAGACCTGCGGGCCTTGCCCCAAATGGCCGACGCCGAAACACTCTATCAGTTCCCCAATACATTGGGCTATGTCTCGGCTACTGACGTTGCCGGCGTGGTCGATTTTACTCGTCAGGAGTTGGCGGCGCAAGGCTGGCAGGAATATACCAGGCCCAATACAGGAACGTCCAATGACCCCAACTCGCAAAGTCTGGAGTTCAAACAGAACGGGCTTGAGCTATCGGCTTTTATTAGTGTCGCGCCCGCTCAAGGAAACAAAACCTCGGTCCAGTATAGCACCCTCCTCCTGCCCCTGGATTTGCCGGAGTATGATGATGTGGCTGACCTTGAATATGACAAAAGTGAGCCTTATCTGAGCTATAAAACCTCCGCCGATATCGAGACATTGGCTGATTTTTATCGTCAGGAGATGATTGACTTGGGCTGGATCGAAATGCCTGACACGGCCACAATAACAGAAAATCGGGGGGCAGTCTTCTTTGCCAATGAACCGGAACAGATGGCCTTAATGCTCGATGTGGTTTCTGGTGACGGCTCAACAACCGCTACCCTGCGCCAGTTTGATACCGATGAGATATTCGCCTTGCAAAGTGGCGACGATGCTATGGCTTCGGATGAAGATATGGCCTCAATTATAACCGACGTGCCCTCGACGCTCGAATTCCTCATTGCCGCTGGTGCTCAAAACTTGAACTATGTCTCTGATAATTTTGAAACATCTATCGCTTATGACAATGCCTCAGATGTCGAAACACTGTCGGACTTTTATCGCCAGGCTTTAACAGATGCCGATTGGGAAGAAGGTGACTCGTTTGGAGATGAAACCTTTGCCTACTTAGAATTCACTCAGGGCGATGGGTATCTCTATATTCAGTTGGATAAAGCCACTACCGACAGTGACACTTCCGTTTTTGTCGATGCTAGCAGCGCCCCCTCCCTCACGGGCAATGTTGCCAATACAACTAGCGATGAGGAAGCAATGGGTGGTAGTTCCGCCGGAGCAATGCCCAACTTGCCCACGCCGGATGATGCTCAAGATGTGGCCTATGACGCTGACTATGGGGAAATCACCTACTCCAGCTCCTCCGACATCGAAACGTTGGTTGCGTTTTACCGTGACATGTTATCAGCCGATGGGTGGCAAGAAGACGATTTCTTCTCCGTGGTTGATGAAACCACCGGCATGCTCGAATTTGCCCAAAACGATGACACCTTATTTATCACCATGTTCAAAAATCCCATGAGCGAAGGTATTGACGTATCGGTGGATGTTAGCGGTGCTTCTTCCCTGCTAGGAAGTGTTGCTCCTTCCTCAGGAGGAGCAGCTCAGACTGAAGACACCGGCCCCCTCACCCGGGATGAGGATTATGATGGCGATTTCCCGCTTCCGGCCAACAACACCGGCTATAGCGCTGGGAGCAGCGAATTCCGCAAGGATCTCCAAACCGGCTCACCTTCCAGTTTGCCCACGGTGCTGGAATTTTATCTGACCGAACTTTCCGCGCTCGGCTGGAAGCCGAGTGGCGATACCACCGTTGCCACCGATGCAACGGCCAAAACTGTAACATTTGAGGGATCAGATGGTGTACTCGTGCTTGATTTGCAGGTGTCTGGTGGAGAAACACAAATTGTCATTGCGGCCAAAAACAAAGCGGCGACAGAGGCAGCGGGCCTACTTCCCCCGGGCGGTCAGGTTCGGATAGCCTTCGCCAGCTTTGCCGAGGAGGAAGTAACGCTCACCATTGCCGACCAAACCATTGTCCTGCCTCCGGGTGCGGCTGAAAATGAGCCTGATCCCGAATATATGATTGATATAGCCCCCGGCAGCTATGCCTACACCCTCACCGATTCTAGTGGGAATGTCATTGAGACGGATACCATCGAACTTGGCGCTGATGAGACTTGGGGACTCATCGCCGGACCGAGTGGAATGCTTCCCTTGCAATTATATTAACAGTAAAATAAAAACTTGTTTTTGGTAGGTAAGGAGTGTCAAAGTGTACTTTGACACTCCTTCAATAGCTATTTGCCCAGGAATGTAACAGCCCCTATTGGGACAGCAACGATAATGAAAATGGGTAGGGGCAGGTCTGAGACCTGTCCCCTACAAAAGTTATTTTCAGAGGAGATCAATGATGATCGTCGGAATTCCAAAAGAAGTCAAAGATAACGAATATAGGGTATCGATGACCCCTTCGGGAGTTCATCAACTGGCAGAATCAGGCCATACGGTTCTGGTAGAAGAAGGAGCCGGAGAGGGCAGTTATTTCTCCGATGATGATTTTGCCCAGGCCGGGGGCAAAATCGTTTCGGTCGACACCGTATGGACCGAGGCCAATATGGTAGTCAAGGTAAAAGAGCCTTTGCCCAGTGAATACCAGTACTTGCGTCCAGGTTTACTGTTATTCACCTACCTGCACTTGGCCGCCGATGAAAAGCTGACCAGGGCCATGGTCGAGAGTGGTGTCACCGGCATCGCCTACGAAACCGTCGAGCTACCCAATGGCTCGCTCCCGCTGCTGACCCCTATGAGCGAGGTCGCCGGACGGATGTCCATTCAAGTAGGTGCTCAATACCTCGAACGCCAGGAAGGAGGTCGGGGTAAACTGTTAGGCGGTATCCCCGGCGTTCGACCAGCGAATGTGGTTATTATCGGAGGGGGCGTGGTTGGAACCAATGCGGCCCAAATGGCTCTGGGCCTGGGAGCAAATGTTACCCTCATGGATGTCAATTTAGACCGCTTGCGCACCCTCAACGAAATTCTACACGGCAATTTTACCACCTGGTACTCAAGCCCGCTCGACATCGCTCGGGCCGTGCGTCGCGCCGATTTGGTGATTGGCGGGGTCTTGGTGAAAGGGGCTAAAGCGCCCAAGCTCGTGACCAAGAAAATGGTTTCGGAGATGAAACCGGGCAGCGTCATTGTTGACGTGGCGGTTGACCAGGGGGGATGTGTGGAAACGTCTCATCCCACCACCCACTCCAACCCGACCTTTTTTGTCGATGGGGTATTACACTACTGCGTGGCGAATATGCCCGGTGCGGTGCCGCGCACCAGCACCTACGGCCTTTCCAATGCCACGCTTCCCTATGTGCTAAAATTGACTAAATTGGGCTTTGAAGAAGCCGTGCGCCGGGATAAGGCTCTGGCTTTGGGGGTTAACACCTATAAAGGCGAAATCACTTACCAGGCCGTTGCCGAAGCCTTTAACATGCCCTATAGTCAATTAGCAATGAATAATTAAAAATGAACAAATGCCAAATATAATCATAATTGGTATATTGGTAATTGGTAATTTTCCCAATCTCCAATTACCAATTACCAATATCCTATAACGGTTAATAAAGTCATGCGATCATTCATCTCAAATCGAGTCCAACAAATTCCCCCATCCGGTATTCGCCGCTTTTTCGATATTGCGGCTACCATGGACGATGTCATCTCTTTGGGTATTGGCGAGCCTGATTTCGTCACGCCCAAATCTATTGTTGGCAGCGGCATCACCTCGTTGAATGCCGGACATACCCACTATACCTCAAACAGCGGTACCATTGAACTGCGTACCGCCATCTCCAAACATCTAAACCGGCTCTATGGCGTCGAGTACGACCCGGCATTGGAGCTACTGGTTACTGTCGGTGTCTCCGAGGCTATGTATCTGGCGATGACCGCCATCCTCAACCCCGGCGATGAGGTCATCGTGCCCCAACCCTGCTTTGTCTCCTATATGGCCGAGGTCAGCCTGGCCGGAGGGACACCCGTCCCCATCGCCACCCGCGTCGAGAATGACTTTCAAGTGACCGCCGAGGAAATCGAAGGGGCCATTACCCGCCGCACCAAGGCTCTGCTGATTGGCTACCCCAACAACCCCACCGGTGCGGTGCTGGAGCGAGAAACGCTCGAAGCTATCGCCCGCGTGGCCCAAAAGCACGATATTCTCGTGATCTCCGATGAGATTTATGACCGGCTGGTCTACGATATTGAGCATGTTTGCGTGGCCTCGCTGCCGGATATGTGGGAGCGGACCATCCTGCTGGGCGGCTTTTCCAAAGCCTACGCCATGACCGGCTGGCGACTGGGTTACGCCGCCGCCCCCCCCGAAATTCTGGGCGCGATGAGCAAAGTTCACCAGTATACCATCATGTCCGCCCCAACCACGGCGCAAGAAGCGGCCCTGATGGCCCTGGAACAGGGTGAAGAAGCCGTCGAGGAGATGCGCCAGCGCTATGACCGCCGCCGCCGCTTGATTGTCGATGGCCTGAACAGCATCGGCTTAAAGTGCTTCGAGCCGCGCGGGGCCTTCTACGCCTTCCCCTCCATCCGAGGTTCCGGCATGGACGACGCCGAGTTTGCCGAACGCCTGCTGGACGAAGAGCGCGTCGCCGTGATTCCGGGCCGGGCCTTCGGCATCGGCGGGGCCGGATACGTCCGCTGCTCCTACGCTACCTCGTATGAAAAGATAGAGCAAGCATTGGAACGCCTGGCTAACTTCGCCCGACGGCATGGGTAGGAGGGCATCACAAAGGAGAAGTTTTAATGAATCAGGACCGGCCATCACCGTCGCTGCTCGACGAGGACACCCGATTTCAAAGCTACTACGCCCGTTATCTCGAACCCCTCGAGCAGCGCTTCGAAGCCCTGCGCCGAAAAGCGGTAAAAGAACGCAACCGGCGCGTCGTGACCGCGCTGGCCGCGTGGCTGGCGGCTGCCGGTGGAATCCTCTACATGGCCAACCCCATTGGCGAGTTTTGGCCGTTCGTGGCCTTTTTTGGCCTGGTGACCTTTATCGGGGTTGGCATGTGGGCCTGGTTGCCCGCCGTGGCACACCAGTTGCGGCTCCAAGATCAGGTGCTTTCCCGCATCGTGCCGTTCTTTGGCGACTTGCGCTATCAATCCGAGCCTGACCTCACTCCGGGCCGGTACGATGACTGGCTGATACTTCCCTATTTCAGCGAAACCTCTTCTGAGGACCAGATCGAGGGCCGCTATCGCGGGGTCAGGCTCAAGCTGGCCGAAGTGAGCCTCAAGTACGAGACCAGGTCCAGCACCAGCTCGGGCAGGTCCCTCATGATCGCCTTCGAGGGCCTGATGATCGACCTGGGGCTGGGGCAGGAATACCCCGGCGTCACCCTGATTCGCAGCCGGGGCAGCGACATGAAAGGCCGCTTTCACCTCGACCAGACGCTTGACGAGATGGGGTCCGGCTCCGGTTTCGAGGTCTTTGCCACCGGCGATGCGCCGGGAGCCACGCTGGCGGATGCCAGCTTTCTTGAGCGGCTGGCCGAGGTTTCGAGCCAGTTCGAGGCGCGACAGCTTTTTGCCAGCTTCCACAAAGACCGCCTGGTGATGTTGATCGAGCACAAGGGCAACTATTTTGAGATGTCCCATCGTCAGAAGACCAATTTCGCCCGGGACGCCGAGCGCGTGCGGGGCCAACTGGGTCATCTCTTTGCCATTGTCGATTTGCTTAAACTCCCCGGTGAGCCTACCGAAGGCGAAGCAGAGGCCGGGACCTGGGAAATCCCAGAGTTTCCAGAACTTCCAGACCTGAAGGTCGCGGACCCTTACGACATTGGCGGCTGGGGCTGTCTCAGTACGTTTGTGATGTTTGGCGTGGCGATGTTGGCTTACCTCTGGCTGCTGGATAGCGAGTTGTCCAAGGGAGCGCTGCTGTGGTGGTCGGCCTTTGGTGGCTCGTTGCTGGCGCTGGGACTTTTTCAGGGCGTTCGCGGCGTTTTTCGGCGTTCCATAGGGGCTGTCATCTTTGGCCTCATCCTGCTGGCCGGAGCCTTTGCGGTACTCTATTACACTGTCCCCCCCGAAACCCAGGCTCTCATCCAATCCTGGCTGCCGGGGCTGTGACCCCTATGGGTAGCGGCTGACACGAACGGAAGTTCGCAATTTGCTCAATTTTCTGCTAATATACCGGCATAACTGCTATTGATTAATATTGTTAGGCACAAGAGTGGTTATCTGATGACGGATATAAAAGGAAAAAATAATGACCAAGCCTCAGACCCGTCCACCAGCGGAAATAGTTGTTTATTGCGCAGATTGCGATAAGGACTGGGACGAAAGCGAAAAAAGTATATTGGTGTACGAGTCTATTGTAAAAATAACTCACACCACCTTGCTTCGGTAGTCAAAGGTAAAGAAGGCCGACGATGGCTTAAGTTAGAATCAAAACTCCTTCACTACCAATCGTCCAGATACAGTCTAGGCTACTACTTTAAGCATCATGAGGAGTGTTACGTTTTTGGGAGAATGCTTGCACTTTTTGTGTTATTACTGTTGGCAGTGTACGTCCCAAAGACGACCATTATTGGGCTTATCCTGAGTGTCATAGTAACGTTGCTGGTGCTATACATCATTATCGACATTATATTTGTAAACACATCAATAGCATTTACTAGTCGATCTCCGGCCAGCCCTTTACGTACCACCGTACTTGCGCTCCTATCGTTCTTCTCAATACCGTTAGCTTTCTCAGCGGTGTTTGCCCTTATACCGTCCCATTTTTCACCACCCCTTGATAATTTCGTGCGTGCAATCTACTTTAGTTTTATTACCATAACCACAATAGGCTACGGAGATATTAAACCATATCCAGAAGCATGGCTGCCACAAATTTTAATAGTAGTCGAGGTTATACTTGGAGTATATTTCTTAGTGATCTTGATTGCAATTATGTCCAACTGGGCCAACAATCAGCGTCTCTACTCGGAGATTAAATCTCTTGATGATGTCCGTGGAGATGAAAACGGACCCTCGGCTCGTTCTTCTAGTTCCACCTGATTAAACCGAAAGGAATATCACTCGATATGGAGACACTTCCCCAAAACGCGGTTCTGCTCATCATCGACGTGCAGAAGGGCCTTGACGAGCCATCATTTGGTCAGCGAAACAACCCTCAGGCTGAAGAGAATATGGCCCGCTTACTGGCCGCATGGCGCCAAACAAATCGGCCTGTGGTCCACGTTCAGCACTTATCACTATTGCCGAACTCCCCCCTGCGGGCGACCCAGCCCGGCAGCGCCATCAAGGAGGCGGTCAAGCCGCAGCCGGGCGAATTGCTCTTCCAGAAGCACGTCAACAGCGCCTTTATCGGCACAGATTTGGAACAGCAATTACGAGAGCGGGGCTACGACACCCTGGTCATTGTCGGGCTGACCACGCCGCATTGTGTCTCCACCACCACGCGCATGGCGGGCAACCTCGGTTTTCGTGCCTTTGTTGTCGCCGATGCCACGGCGGCGCATGAAGCGGTTGGACACGACGGGCGGCCATTCACCGCCGAAGAAATCCATGCGGTGTCGTTGGCAACCCTCCATGGCGAGTTCGCCACCGTGGTTGAAACAGAAACACTCCTTCATACCTTGGAGTAAACTGCCGTGCGGGTCTCTACGTGGTTTTCTCGCCAAGTTGAAATGTAGGGGCGTTTGGCAAACGCCCTAGCGAAGGGATGGTAGGAAGTGGGCGAATGCCATTCGCCCCTACTAAGGAGAAAGTCAGAAAATGAGAATTTCTATCCTTCTCACCATCTTATTAACCTTGATTCTAACGACTAATCCTGCCATCGCTGCGCCGTCGGGTCAAGATGCCGATGGCGAGGTCTATATCGTGCAGGCCGATGATTGGCTCAGTAAAATTGCTCAGAAGACCTATGGCGATATCTTCGCTTACCCGGTCATTGTCGAGGCCACCAACGCTAAAGCGGCTGAAGATAGTAGTTTTGCCACCATCACCAACCCCGATGTGATTGAGGTGGGGCAAAAATTGTGGCTGCCCGCCCAGGCCATCCCCCTTGTGGTTGATTTGGCAGATGGTTCCACGTGTCTTCATGCCGGTTTTGGGGCCACCCTTGCCTTTGACGGGAAACGCCTCAATTATACCTGCCAAACCGGGAGCGACGAAGCGCAGGTTGGCCTTTTGGGAGAGCTACAGAAAATTGATGATGTCTTGATGGGCGAAAAGGTCGTTATTGGACGTCAAGAGAGTGGCTTTTTTATCAAAGAGTCTGAGATGGTCCCGGTTAGCAGCGTTTCGTACACCGCACCCGATCCCAGAGTTCAAGTTCTACGAAACATGACCTATCAGGGCATATACCAGGAGCCGGTTCAACTGACCGAGGGCAAATATGAGGGTGAGCCTTTTGTAGAAGGCGGCGCTTCAAGGCCGACGGTCACACTTCTTGACGATTTCATCGCTTTTGGCGACTTGAATGGCGATGGTCTCGATGAGGCAGCCGTTATCCTGGCCGAAAATTCTGGGGGCAGCGGGACTTTTATTTATCTCGCCCTCATCATGGGGCAAAAGGGGGCGCTGGCTAATGTTGCCACGCAACTCTTAGGCGATCGAGTGCAACCCAAGGCGCTCTCCATCGAAGCCGGTGAGATTGTGGCCACAACGGTGACACACGGGCCGGACGACCCGCTGTGTTGCCCCAGCCAAGAAGCAACTTTGCGATATCAGTTAATCGACGGTAAACTGGCGGAACAATAAGGACCTCTCTATGCTTGAGATACAGATTCCCGGCTATAAAACACTCCAACTCGAACATCTTGTTTTGGACTACAATGGAACGCTTGCCTGCGATGGAAAACTCCTCGACGGTGTAAAAGACCGTCTTTCTGCGCTGGCAACGGATTTGAATATCTACGTTCTAACGGCTGACACATTTGGAACGGTTCGTTCACAACTGGAAGGTGTTCCCTGTGAAGTCTCTATTCTCCCACCCGGCAGTCAGGATCAGGGTAAACTGGCTTATATCCAGCAGCTAGGTCCGCAGGAGACGGTCTGCATTGGCAATGGCCGGAATGACCGCTTGATGCTTAAGGAGGCTTCGCTTGGTATTGTGGTCGTGCTCGGCGAAGGCGCTGCTGTCGAAACCGTCACGGCAGCCGATATCGTTTGCACCAGCATCGACACTGCGCTGGACCTACTTCTTAACCCCCTGCGGTTAGTTGCCACCCTGCGCTCTTAATTTAGACTATCTCCCTCATCCCGACCCTCATTCGGTAATGTTTCAGCAACATCAAAATTGAATTAGAAGCCTCCTACGGCGACCAGGTTAGGCTATAAGTTACCTCATCACAACAATTTTTTTATTAATAAATATAAATAAAGGAGCGATCAAAATGAAACCAGGTATGAAGTCTCTTGTTCTAATAGCCGTTCTACTGCTACTAGCGTTGCTGACCGCTTGCAGTAGTGCCGGTGAAGAAGTCGCTGTGGTTGAGGCAACGGAAGCGCCCACCGAGACGCCTCAACCCACGGATACGCCGGAGCCACCCACCGATACGCCGGAGCCACCTACCGATACGCCGGAGCCACCCACAGACACCCCAACGCCCGCTCCAACCGACACCCCAACACCGACGGAAACTCCACCTCCCACAGACACCCCCACCCCAACGGAAACCCCACTTCCCACCGATACCCCAACGCCAGAAGACACGCCGACACCCGCTCCTCCAACGGCAACGTCCACCCCGGAAACATCTCCTGCTGCCGAAGCCCTCGACCGAGGCGCGCAATTTTACAAGCAAAAAGACTATGACAAGGCTATAGCTGAATTTCAAGAGGTGATCAGGTTGGATTCGGAGTTTGGTGTGGCCTATGCTTATCTGGGTTACAGCTATGCTTTTGGCCCAAAGGATTACGGCAGCGCTATTGAGGCGTTGCAGACCTATCTAAATTTGGAGCCTAACGCCGAAGATAAGGCTCAGGTGGAACAAGACATCCAAACCCTGCAAAATCTACTGGCTTCTCAAGGAGATACCCAATTCGACATTCCGCCCGGCAAGGCTCTCTTTGTTTTTAGAAATTACAGTGGCGAGGATTGGGATGTGGATATCGGCTCTTACTTTCTCCAGGTCCCGGCCAATCCTCCAGGTCAGGAGTACCTTCATGCCACAATTGTGATTGAGCCAGGCACGTACACCTGGCAAGCCCATTCACCCGGCGGCGGGTACTACATTACCGATTCGAATAATAATACGAGCTTCGAGTTCACTGTAGC
>Ga0210124_1000538_pt1 | contig 18833 bp, 15 predicted proteins | sample Muzzi_PWC_D2_FD_185554 | JGI IMG/M metagenome (GOLD analysis project Ga0210124, IMG submission 185554) | Wetland microbial communities from San Francisco Bay, California, USA, that impact long-term carbon sequestration - Muzzi_PWC_D2 (SPAdes) | ecosystem: Environmental > Aquatic > Marine >... | reverse complement strand
TATATTATGGTTGTCATCTTCATAGGTATAGAATTCAACCGGCTTGCCCACTTCTTGAATTTGACCATATAGAATCTCCGAAAATTCTATCGGAACCGAATGGTCAGCCGTCCCATGATGAAGCTGAACCGGGCCTGATAAATCGCTCAGGTAAGAATTGGGGGAGATTGAGGCCCAGAACTCCGGGTTTTCGTTGGGTGAACCATAGGTTTCGAGCAGGTCTCGTCGCCACCTGCCTCTGCGACTGTTAGGATTTGGGGTTGAGGGCGGGTCATCATTGCCGCCTTGCCGACGACGCCATCGCTCAAACAAATCCGGATACGACGCCACTACCCCGGCCCAAATGACCCCAGCTTTAATATCGCTCGTTATCACCATTGCCCGCAAGGTAATCTGCCCGCCCATGGAGTGGCCCCACATGCCTATCCGGTCCGGGTCGGCATCAGGATAATTTTTCATAGAAGTAAGCGCGTTAAGCACATCAATGGTATATGCTGGCGAACCATACCCACCTGTCGCTTCTCCTTCCGAGCTGCCGTGTCCCCGATAATCGGAGCGAAAGACGATGTAGCCATTTCTGGCAAAGGCATCGACATAGGCTACATAACGTTCGGTGGTGCGATATTGGGAGGGAGGAATGTAGCCGTGATTAAAGATGATGACCGGCCAGCCAGTTTCGGGCTTTTCCCCTTGGGGAACGGTTAGCAACGCAAAGATTTTATTCCCCTCAGACAAATAGGAGGCAATATAACGGTCATAATTAGCGCCAGCCTCAAGTGTCTCTTCGATGGTAATCTCGCTGCCAGGATACGATTGTTGTCGCATGTATTCAATCATCAACGGATGCGTTGGCGTGGGGGTCGATGTAGGTGTTGGCGTATCAGTTGAAGTTGCGGTTGAGGTTGGAGTCGATGTGGGTGTGGGTGACGGAGTGGAGGTGTTTGTGGGGGTAGATGTTGGTGTAGCAGTAGGGACATCCGTTGGTGTAGCTGTTGGCACAGCAACAGCCACTTCCGCCGGTTTGGATGGCGGTATGGCCTGTTCGACCTGGGAGTCACCGTTTCGACAAGCAGCCAGTAACAGCGTCAAAAGTAATATCAGACTCCACAGCCGTATGTCCTTCATCTTCAAAACCTCAAGTCGGGGTCAAAATTATCGCCAAGACAACACCCGCTCATTCACGCCGTTGTATTGTAACCCTATCCCGGCTAATGTCTCGGCTGGAATCAACGGCCTCTGATCACTGCCATCGGCGTTCATGACCCATATCTCCCATTGTCCGGTGCGGTCGGTCAGAAAGGCGATTTGAGAACCATCAGGCGACCAAGTTGGGGCTGCATTATTAAATGAGCGAAATGGTTCGCCATTGAGCGCCTGCTCGGCAAATACCTTATAGGATGTTTCGGTCAGCCGGACACGTCCGCTTCCATCGGCATTCATCACTTGAACTTCCCAATGGTCGTGCTGCCAATAGCTTACCGCTATTTTGCTGCCATCGGGAGAAAAGACCGGTGAGCGATCATTGAAGTCATTTGTTAGCGGCACTCGCATACGCAGATTCATGTCCAGATTCATTAAGCCCCTGTTCCCATCATAGACAATGCGCTGGCTATCGACCGGATCCCAGGTTGGAGATACTGAGTATGTATCGTGGGGGAGATCTTCAAACGCTCCGGTGATAACATTTATCAAACGTAATCCCCAATGAGGATCGGGAGGGCGGGTATAACAAAATTTGACTTTGCCGCCTTCCCGAGTCACCTGAATGTCTTCAGAGCCTCTGGTAGGTCTTTCGTTGCCACAGGTGCGTTCCGGTTGCACTCGACCCCCTTGCTGCATGCTAATGACAATTTGAGTCCCATCTTGCGACCAGGTGGGACTTCGCGGATTAAAAATGTCATTCAGAATGACCCGTTCTCCCGTACCATCTACATTGATGACCGACAAACTTCCCAACGAGCCATCCTGGCTGGTATTCCAGCGGGCAAAGGCTACCCACTGTCCATCGGGCGAAAGGATCGGGTCGAGGCCGGTTGTTAGATAGTGCAGATTGCTACCATCAGCATTGATAGCATAGATTGGGCCTCCAACGGCGGTTTGGAAGACAATAGTCTCGACCGATGGTGAATTTTGAGTTGGCGAAGATTCTGAGTTGGAAACTATTTGAGCATTTTCTACGGGTAAACCCGATACATCACCACTGACAGATACATACTCCGATCCCCCGCTAACCCAGCCAGTGCTTCCATTAGGCAACCGTACCTGCCACCAATCGCTGGCCTTATCGTAACTAATAACAGCCACCTGATCGTCTTGCAGCAAGAAATCGAAAGCGGGATTGTTCACTCCAGGCCCACTACGCACATTGAGAGCCGGAGCCACAATCGTCAAAGTGGGGTTTTCACCACCCTGAGCGACGGCGCTGGGAACAAGAAACATCCCGGCCACCAATAAAGCCAAAAGCATCGCCAGCCATAATCGAGATATTGTTACTATAAACAAAGTTCTAAATTTGTGCATCATCGGAACCTCTTTATTATCCATTGGATATAGCTACAAAATCAATCTCTAAGTGTACTTCCTCCGACACATTCGCTACAAAAGGCACACTCGGAATGACCAAATCATAATCTCCACGTTGGATAGTTGTAGCAGCCGTTGCCTCCAGGCGGGTCTCTGAGACAGGTGTTACCGTAATTTCAAAGGTGACGGGTTTGGTGACATCTCTAATCATCAGATCGCCTGTCGTTTGAAAGGTGAAGGGTTGGCCTATTGTGATTTCGTTGGGTAGCCCTTCTAAAGTAGTGGGGGTAAATTCTATAAATTCGAACTGATCCGTATGCAAGATTCGATTGTTCAGCATCCGGTTACGGCGATTATCATCAGTCATCAGAGTGCGGGCGTTGATTCGAATGGTACCGACTTCGGTGTTGCTATAATCCACAGGGTCAACCGCAATCAATCCGGCCACCTGATTGGTCTGCCCGACAACCGTTTTTGGTTCGCCACGTAACACTTCACCAATTAAAAATCGAACTGTAGAATCTTCTTGAGCAATCTCAAACAGGAGCTTTCCTGAATCGTCAGCTTCCAACTCCGGGGCGCTAATTGGGCCGCTGGCCTGGCTTGAGGCCCCTCCCAGGACAAACAGAGCAACCCCTGCCCCGGCAAGCAGGACAAGAACAATTAGAGCTATAATTCCGTATATGATAATAGATCGTTTCATGGTTAATTATTGTTATTCTTTCTTATAAGGGGGCGTGAAAAACTATAGTTTTTCACGCCTTGTAATATCTTCTTCGAGATGAGTAATCTTAATCACCCGGAGGACGGCCACCACCGCCAAACGGTCCTCTAAAACCACCACCATTCTGTTGATCGAGGAATGAGCTAACTTGGCCGACCACTTGGTCACCAGTCTGTAGATCTGACGACTGCACAACCGTCCACTCGCCTTCAGGTGCGCCAGGAGTAACTTCAACCCGAGTTTGCTGCCCATCACGGACAACCAGGACGGTAGTCTTCCCCTCAAATTCTTGCAGGGCATCGGTTGGCACCAGCCAACCAGGTTTGGTTGTTGCATCTGAAATGGTAGCGACAGCGGTCATACCGGGTCGAACGCTATCCAAATTAAGGTTATCAAGCTGAATGGTGACCGCATAGTTGACCACCCCACTGTCGGCCTCACTAGTTGGGGCAATCCGGCTAACAAGCCCGCTAAATAGTTGACCAGGCAGAGCATCAATGGTGAGTTGAGCCGGTTCGCCGTCCCGAACTTTAGGAATATCCACTTCGGCTACATTAACGGTTATTTCCAATTTCGTCAGATCGGCCAGAACTACACTTGGCCTGCTGGATGACGTATCGGTGCCATCGCCACCCGTAATAGACAGGATTGTACCAGAAATAGGGGCTCGCAGACGGCCCTGGGCAAGCTGGGCCTGAGCGTCTTCCAGATCAAGGCGGACCTGTTCCAGATTGAGTTCTGCGTCCTTTCGATCAGATTCACTAGGGCCATCAAGCAAAGTAGCCAGAGCAGCCTCGGCGCTGGCCACCTGGGCTTCGGCGGAGGCCACATCTGCCTCAGTAGGCTGGCTGTGCAATGTCTCGAGTTGGTTTTCGGCATCTTTGACCGTCTTCACAGCATCTTGCAAATCGGCTTGTGAGGCTGGTGCCGTAGCAATTTCGTAAGCGGCTTTGGCCGTGTCGAAATCAATTGTTGCATTCTGTAGATCAATGGCTTGCGAGGTGGAACCGATGTCACCTCGATAGGAAATTTTATCATAAGCTGCCTGGGCATTTTGCAAGGTAATCGTAGCCTTCTGAAGATCTGCGCCAAGTTGGGTCAGTTCCGCCTCACTGGGGCCATCTTGCAACTCCTGGTAATGTGCTTGGGCGGCACTTAGCGCAGCTTCGGCGGAAGCCAATTCAGCAGCGCTGGGTCCAGCTTTTACCTGGGTCAAATTCTCTTGAGCCGAGGCAAGACTGGCCCGAGCTGAAGCAATATCGGCTGCTGAAGCCGGTTCCACCAGTTTATCTAGCTGATTTTGGCTGGAATCAACGGTCAACTCGGCCCGCTGAACCGCTCGTTCCAGGTCGGTGGTGTCTAACGTAATCAACACGTCGCCTTCTGCAACTACATCCCCAACTTCCACAGGTACATCGATGACTTCGCCATCGACTTGCATTATGGCAGTGTGTGGATCAGCCACTTCGATATTACCGGCTGCACTGACCTGGGCGCTATCGGCAGCCGGTCGAATAGTGACGGTTGTGGCTCCTGCCTGATTAGCCGAACCAGTTCCATCTCCACCACCCCTACCTTGAGCCTGAGCTGCCGCAGTTCCTGCACTTTGGCCTCCTAGTAGCCCAAATATATTGGTGCGGAAGTAATAGCCTGCACCTAACAGCGCAATAACAATAAGGATAATCCATATCCATTTCTTTGTCATCATCTACTCCCAACTAATTTAGTGTCTATCCATAAATTGGGGTGCAGACTTCAGTCTGCGAATTCCCACGCACTTCAACTTGTTCCCAAACTGAGTTTGGGAACAAGTTAAGAGTTAATTTTGAAATAATTATTCTGAACGTAAAGCCTCAATGGGATCTAATTGAGTAGCTCGCATAGCCGGGTAAATACCAAAGATGAGTCCGGCCACCAGGCTAAAGCTTAAGGCCAAAACCAATGAATCGGGTTGGATGGCCACCCTAAAGGTAAAGGCCGGGATTTGAAGAAACAGGGCCCTAACGCCATAAGCCAGCCCAACCCCGATGAGGCCGCCAAAGAAGCTGAGGACCAGTGCTTCAATCAAGAATTGCAGCAGGATATCGCTGTCATGCGCGCCGAGAGCTTTACGCAGACCAATCTCGCGGGTGCGCTCAGTAACGGAGACCAGCATAATATTCATAATGCCGATACCGCCAACCAGCAGGCTGATGGCCCCAATTGAGCCAAGAAAGATGGTTAAGGTCTGGGTAATGTCGGCAGTAGCTTCTAGCAGACTGGCCTGGTCGAAGATGTCGAAATCATTACTTTTAGCGGCATCTAAATTGTGGCGTAACCGTAGGGTCATTTCGATCTGTTTCTGGGCGGCATCGATTTGATCTGCCCCAGCAGCCTGAATACTAATGCTCGATACCGTATATTCGCCCCGATAGCGCGGCGCGTTGAATAATCGTCCTTGGGCAATGCCAATCGGCACAAAGGCCTGGCTATCGGCATTGTTGCGGCCAAAGCCGCCACTCTCTTCCAAAACGCCCACCACTTGAAATGGTTGGGCATTGATGCGCAGAGTCAACCCCACCGGATTTTTACCCTCAAAAAGGTCGCTTGCTAAACTCGAACCCAGTACCACGACATTCCTTTGCTGCTTAATTTCCTCGTCGGTCAAAAATCGCCCTGAACTCACTTTCAGGTTGCGCACCACCGGATAATTAGTTGTCACGCCGGTAATTTGATTTTGGGTATTAACGTTACCATAGACCAGACGGGCATTAGCATTATACTCTGGGGCAACGATACCTACACCCGAATGTAAACTGGTATCGAGTAGAGCCTGGGCATCGCCCATTGTCAGCGTTCCAGCAGAACCCCTGTCCCCACTCAAACCGCCTGAACTGCTGGCTCCTGGGTTGATGGTCAATAAATAGGTTCCCTGGCTTTCAATCCGTTCGGTGATGTTGGCGGCTGCGCCCCGGCCAATGCCCATCGTCACCAGCACGGCTGAAACGCCAATGATAATGCCCAACATCGTCAGAATGGCCCGCATTTTATGAGCCACAAGGCTTTCGACAGCGACCTGCAAATATTTAAATACTTTCATTGTTGAATCCCCATCATTGGCGCTGCTAACCGGCTGCCGTTGGTTTTATCACTGGTAATCTTGCCATCACTCAAGGTGACAATCCGTTCGGCATGTTCTGCTACTAATGGGTCGTGCGTAACCACAATGATAGTCAATCCCTGACGGTGAAGTTCATTAAACAAGTCCATCACCTCCGCGCTCGTTTTAGAATCGAGCGCCCCAGTTGGCTCATCAGCCAGCAACAGGCTGGGGCTATTGACCAGAGCACGGGCAATGGCAACCCGCTGCTGCTGGCCGCCGGAAAGCTCATCGGGGCGATGCCTGGCCCGCTCACCTAAGCCCACCCGTTCCAGGGTCGCCATAGCCATCTCACGCCGTTTGCGACCGGAGAGACCGCCATAAAATAGCGGTAGCTCGACCTGCCGCCGGGCGTCGGTTCGAGCCAGCAAGTTGAACTGTTGAAAGACAAAGCCAATCTCGCTATTACGCAGGTCGGCCAGCTTGCTTTTGCTGAGTTGGCTGGCCTCTTTCCCTCTAATTTTGTAGCTGCCGCTGGTGGGCTGGTCAAGCAGTCCAAGCATATTCATCAGTGTACTCTTGCCCGAACCACTGGTCCCCATGATGGCTACATATTCGCCTTCCCGTACCTCTAGCGAGACACCGCGCAAGGCATGAACCTGAATATCGCCCATTTGGTAAATCTTGGTTATGTCCTCTATGTGGACAATTGTTGAGTTTTCCATATTATTAGCCAGAATGCATCCTAATGTATAAACAAACTACAATAAGTATACCACTGAAATGTGGAGATTTTGTGGAAGAATGTTTAGAATAAAATGAGAGCCGGTGTTAGTTACCAACCAATTTTTCTAGCAAACTCAGCAGAAACCATAACCCCACAATAAGAGTGCCGCCGCCTAATAGACAAATACCGCCCAGAAAAGCCGAATTTGCCCCCCAAATGAGGCCAATCAACCCAGTCCCGATGCCAACCAGAACAAATAGCACCAACAAGAGAAGCATTCGCTCCCGTTGCCGTCGATTTTTGCGGTAGTTCGTGGGTTGGACTTCTTTGTTTGCCCGATTTTGCTTCATCATAATTAGGTTTATCGAAGAAAAAAATTTGGCGTCCTTTTCTAGTAGATGTTACGCAATTAAGACATTTCAAACCACGGAGACACGGAGATCACGGAGAATTATAAAAAACTTAGTGACCTCCGTGTCTCCGTGGTAAATCTTATCTTGGTAACAAATCAACTCCACAAATCCTATATAGTATAATAGCAAACAGGCAATCCCAAAATTGTCAATGTGTTTATCTACATTATAGGCTACAAATATGGAGATTTTGTGGAGAAATGCTGAGAATTTGATAAGCCTTAACCAGTCTTCCATTTGTTAAGCCTAGAAAAAAGCATCAAGCAGCAGCGGCACAGGAAGGGATTGGCTAGATCGAACAACAAGGCAAAGGAAATCAAGCCGATTGATAGGACAAAATAAATTAGATGAAACGGACTTGCCTTGATGACAAATGGACCGATAGTGACGTCCGTTTTCTCCAAATAACCTGCGTCATCATTCGAGTCACCGCTCATATCGACATCCATTAAAGGCAATCCTATATCTTCAAAGGCCACGGGAAGCCAAATAAGGGTTACAATGAACCAGACAATCCCAGCAGCAGCAACTACACCGAGTCCTAGTCTCCATTTCTTAGACATCTTATTCCCCCCATAATTAATATTGTTGGCGATAGCGGCAGATCAGAAAATAAGCACCTACACTCATAATGGCCATACTTCCCAGCCAGCTACTATAGTCACTCACAACTTGGGTAACAACCTCCCATTGACTGCCAAAAGCATAGCCAAGCCCACCGTAGAACAAAATCCAGGTCACTTCACCTGCCACATCATAGGTAAAAAATCGTCGAAAGTCGTATTCACAACCCCCGGCAATAAGGTTAGTGGGAATCGCCAGAGGTGTGAGCAGAAAGCGTGTGGAATAGACAGCCAGCGGTCCGCGCTGTTCGAAATTATGTTGGGCTTTCTGCCAGGCCAACGATTGCCCAAAGCGTCGCTGTACCCAACCTTTGGCAAAACGTCCCATCGTATAGCTGGTACTATCGCCAACGGTGGTCCCCAGCAGACCTAACCCCAGGGCTGCACTCCAATCTATTGACCCTTCCCGGGCCAATGCGCCAGCAGTCAACAATAAAAGCGTCCCCGGTACTGGCATACCCAGTGCACCCAACATCAATACCACACCCAGCACCGAGGGACCATAGATGGTCATGCTCGTTACAAACAGGTCGGTTAAATCCAGGTCAATCATACTCGATCTCCAGAAGTTCAATCATCACTCTACAACCAGTGTACCGGGTGAATCTGGAGAATGTGTGTAGAACTTTTGCAGAAGTTATCGAATTAAGAGTATCATATGGCAAGTTTGGTTTAATCTGAGTAATTGTTTTATACTCAGAAAAATAAATGCGATTGAGTTGGTGAAGATGACAAATCGAACAGAACCTTTCAATGCGGCTGCCTACGGCGGCGAAGGTTGGTCGCCACGTAACACTTCGCTGGATCAAGAGCTTGGTGGAGTATGGGGGGCGTGTGGTGTATCGACAGAGTGGGCAACATTGAAAGCCGTCTTACTCCATAAACCTGGCCCCGAACTGAAAGCATCCACCGACCCTAACACCGTACAGATGCTCGAACTGTTGGATTTGAAACGGGCACAGGCCCAGCACGACGCGATAGCCCAAGCTTATCGGGAAGCGGGGGTTAAGGTCCATTATGTGGACCCACCCGAAACGCCATCGCCAAACCAGATGTTTGTGGCTGATTTGATGTTTATGACCCCAGAGGGCGTAATTTTGGCCCGACCCGCCTCTACCGTGCGGGCTGGAGAAGAGCGCTATGTAGCCCGGCGATTGGCCGACCTGGGTGTACCCATCATACGCAGCATTCGGGGGAATGGCACATTTGAAGGCGCAGATGCGGCCTGGCTCAATCCCCAAACCGTCATCCTGGGGCGGGGGTTGCGAACCAATGCCGAGGGTGCGGCTCAAGTGACCAGCACCTTACAAGAGATGGGGGTTGAGGTTATTCAGGTAGACATGCCTTATGGCACCATGCACTTGATGGGAATGCTACGCTTTGTCGATCATAACCTGGCACTGGCCTGGCCGAAGCGTCTGGCCTACTCGGCTGTTGAACGTTTACAAGAGCATGACTATGACGTTGTCTTTCTTCCCGATGAGGTCGAAGCGACCGAAGGTAGCGCCCTCAACTTTGTCACCTTGGGGTCGCGCCAGATTTTAATGGTCGCTGGGAACCCAATCACTCAGGCTTTTTTAGAGGATTTGGATGTCACCTGTCATACCGTAGAAGCCGACGAACTGCGTAAGGCTGCCGGGGCCATCGGCTGCCTCACAGGAATTATAGAAAGGTGACAGGCACTTCTCGACAAATATATCAGGAGGATGAATAATGCCCGCAGACAGAAACTGGACCGCGGACAACATGCCTGACTTGACCGGGAAAGTTGTGATTGTAACCGGAGCCAATATTGGCCTGGGCTACGAAGCTGCGCGTGCTTTTGCCCGGAAGGGAGCCTACACCATCCTGGCCTGTCGTAGTATGGAACGAGGCGAAGCCGCCCTCAATGCCATTTGCCGTGAATCGCCGCAGGGTTCATCGGACTTGATGCAGCTTGACCTGGCGGATTTAAGCTCCATTCGTCGCTTTGTAGAAGCATTTCAACAAAAACACGAGGTTCTCCATATTCTCTGCAACAATGCCGGGGTGATGGCCCTACCCTACCGCACCACCGTCGATGGCTTCGAGATGCAATTTGGCACCAATCACCTGGGACATTTTGCCCTGACTGGTTTGCTCACCGACCAGATTATTGGCGCTAGTGGCGGGCGTATCGTGACCGTAAGCAGTAGTTATCATCGCTCTGGAACCATCAATTTCGCTGATTTGCACGGACAGCAGTCCTATAATAAGTGGGGTGCTTATGCCCAAAGTAAGCTGGCGAATTTACTGTTTGCCTATGAGTTGCAACGAAAATTCGAAGCCAGCGGGATCGATGCTATCAGTGTGGGCGCACATCCAGGGTACTCGGCTACAAACCTCCAATTTGCCGGGCCGCATATGGAGCGGTCTACGTTGCAAAAAATCATCATGTCACTTATGAACGAGTTTTTTGCCCAAAGCGCCGCTATGGGAGCTTTGCCCATCTTATACGCGGCCACAGCGCCCAATGTACAAGGTGGAGATTATATTGGCCCTGGTGGATTCTTAGAAATGAGGGGATATCCAACCAAGGTTTTTTCAAGCGAAGCCTCACGCGATCCAAACCTGGCTAAAAAACTATGGGCTGTCTCGGAAGAGCTTACCGGCGTGAGGTATAAGGCATTGGAGGATTAGAATTTGTCCAAGGAGGATTGGAGATTGGTAATTGGAGATTAAAGTAATGTATAAGAACTCAGTGAACTCCGTGCCTCCGTGGTTAATTCATCCATGGGTAATAGTTCAAGTACGCTAGACCAAAATTAGACTAATTATTCCTGTAACTTCCGTAGCGTGGGATCGGGAAGTGGGCGCAAAGAGCCTTGACCTCGTTCTGCGCGGCTTGTTTGACATCAGCAGCGAGTTCATACCGGCGGTCATCAACCACTTTGACGGCTGACAACACCCTAACAATTAAATCAGCACAGTGTTTCATTTCATCCGGCCCCATGCCTCGCAAGGCGACACTATTGGTACCGAGGCGCACCCCACTTGTAACCATCGGAGACTTCTGGTCGCCGGGGATACTGTTCTTATTGACCACGATGTTACACTCCTCAAGAGCCTTCTCGGCAATATAGCCTGTGATACCCCTGGATAGCACATCAAAAAGGACAATATGGTTATCGGTCCCGTTTGTAACAACAGGGAAGCCATTATCAATAAGATGGCCTGCGATGGTTTGGGCGTTGAGTACAATCTGTTTTGCCAGTGACTTAAATTGAGGCTCTGTCACCATTGCTAAGGCTCTGGCTTTGGCCGCAATCCCACTGAGATTAGGCGTTCCCTGAAAGAATGGAAAAACTGCCCGCTGCATCAGTTGAGCCAAAGTCCTTTTGCCATCTGGAGCCAGCATCTCATGATCTTTTCCAATGAGGATGAGACCACCGCGTGGTCCGTATAACTGCTTGTAGGTGCTGGTCGTGGTAAAGTGGGCCTCGTTGATGGGGTTGGGATGCTCGCCAGCTACCACAAGTCCGGCAATATGTGAAATATCGGCCAGCAAAAAGGCTCCAACCTCGTCCGCGATATCGCGAAACCGTTTAAAGTCGATGATTCGAGGATAGGCGCTGGCCCCACAAATGATTAATTTGGGCTTAGCTTCCTGAGCCACTTGAGCCACCTGCTCATAATCAATAAAGCCATCCCGATTTAGCCCATAGCTGACGGCGTTAAAGTAATTACCACTGGCGGCTGCCTTTGAGCCATGCGAGAGATGTCCGCCCGATGTCAGCTCTAGCCCCAGAATCGTATCACCCGGTTTGAGCAGACTAAACATCACAATCTGGTTGGCCGTTGTGCCAGAGTGCGGTTGGACATTGGCGTATTTTGCTCCAAAAGCTTGCTTAGCCCGTTCAACAGCCAATCGCTCAATCTCATCGACCACTTCGCACCCGGCATGATATCTGGCTCCGGGATACCCCTCTGTAGAGACGTTGGTGGTCGCCATCCCCGCGCAGGCCAGCACAGACGGGTCGGCCAGGCTGGATGAAGCCACCAGCGTCAGCACGTTTGCCTGTCGTTGAGTCTCGCGCTCTAATAATTCGTAAAGCGTGGGGTCTTCCTCAAAAAGATATGTCCTGCCTCGCTGTGCCAGTTGGGAAAGGATATTGGTTTGCATAGAGTTACTCCAAATCTTTTATATTTCTCCACCGGACATTTTTAATCACGAACCTCCGGCACAAATGGACGAATGGCACGAATAGTCCTAAATTTTTAACTTAACCTCATTCGTGATATTCGCCGCAGGTTCGTGCTATTCGTGATAGATTTTTGCGCTTTTATTAAAAGTGAACGGTAGCAACCTTTTATATAATAGCCTCCATTTATAAGAAACGTGAATCTATTCGTAAAATACTGCTGGATGGAATCAAAAAGAGGACGCCCGTTTTAAGAGCGCCCTCTTGAGGAAGGGAGAGAGAATGTTGTAATATGCCCGCTATTATTGACCGAAGGCGAAACCCTGACCAAATCCACCACCAGGGCCACCAAAGTCATCGCCAAAACCCTGTTGGTTGCCAAAACCTGGGCCTCCGCCGGGGCCACCGAAGCCGGGGCCAAATCCACCAGGACCGCCAGGACCTTGACCAAACTGGTCGGGGCCACCAAAGCCTGGGCCAAACCCACCGGGGCCACCAGGGCCTTGACCAAAACCACCGTGCCGAGGACCGCCGCCAAAACCACCGCGCCCTCGAGGGCCACCGAAACCAGGGCCGGGTAGGCTCAAGATTATATCGGCTTGATCCTGGGTGATGACCCCTTGGCTCACCGCATCCTGGATGGCCTCTTGCCGGGCGGTATTCATGTTGGTGCGTACCGTCGCCGGGTCAAGCCCCAAGTCATTCATGAGTTGGAACATCGATTTGCCATCATCACGAGCCGTTTGCAGCTCTTCTACCGTAATGCCTAAGGTCTTAGCCGTCAACTCGTCCCGGTCGATGAAGTTATTGAGCTTGATTCCAGCCGACATCAGGTCAGCTTGAGGTTGGGTCAGCATTCCATCATCAACCATCTGTTGAATACCGGCTAATTGCGCTTTTTCCATAGCGGCTTGCAATTCCTCGACGGTAATCCCCAGTGCATCGGCCAGAAGGGCTTCTCGATCAATGTTAGCGCCCATACCACCACCCCGAGGGCCACCCCGGCCAAATTGCCCTCGTGGGCCGAACTGCGCCGGGAAATCCTGGAAATTCCGGCCCATCACTCGCTGCACGGCCTGTGCTCTGACCGGCGCCGGGGTGAAGGCAATCGCCACGGCGCCCATAATGACAAGACCAACCACAACCGCACCCGTAATAATACCAATCTTTAACCATTTGTTCATTTTGATGTCTCCTTGTTATCTTGGTTAATATGTTTTCAACAAATTTTTATGCCCTGGGCAAGAAGTTCGGGTCAGGTTGCAAGTGGCAGGTCGCAGGTCTTTTAACTTGCAAACCTGCCACTTGCAACATGCCACTTGACATTTTTCCTGTTCAACTACAGGTGGTTTGCTTGCCCAGTTAAAGTTTATATTCTTATTCTAGCGGATAAATGTGGAGAAGTGGTGGAGAATTTTTGCAGATTGTATGAAATCTACAGATTTTAACGATATTATGTCAAATATTTTAATACCATTCAAATGTCAAGGTAATATTATTAGAGATAAGGGTGTTTCATGCGACCACAGGCATGTCTATCACAGTTTACCCTTACCACTCTTAACACCCGTGTACATTGAAGCTTTATTAATGATTTGCCATGTCAAAATTTGAAGTTCATTTACCTATGTTAGCCAATTCACCGGCCCAGAATCCACAACCGAATGAACTAAAACCCGGCGACATTGTGGCTTGCGCCATGTGTCGAGGTACCGGCAAACTGAGGTTGGCTCACGTGCATAGCTGCCCACGCTGCCACGGCACAGGGGAGACCACCATCGCCCGGGTAAAATGCCCCGTCTGTTGTGGCTCCGGCAGACCCTTAGGCTACCTTAAAAACTGCCGGACTTGTCAGGGTTCGGGTTGGGTTAATAAGCTGATGTGATGGGATGATTGCTGGTAGTCTTATAATTACGCCGACCAAAGGTGAATGAGTTATACAGGACTTACGCAACCATGTCATTTTGAGCGACGAAGGAGCGAAAAATCCCTGAGACATACGTTTGCAAACAGATTCTGTAGGGGTTCTTCACTCTGCTCTGCTTCGTTCAGAATGACATGCGTAAGTCCTGTTATATTGAGCTGCTACGGGGTTGAGAAGATTGCCGATGATGAGTGTTAAAAAATAGGCTGGGTTGGAAAATGAAACCCAGCCCACAAAACTTCTCACTGTGAATATCGCATAAGCAATCTCTCAAGTTCATCTTTATCAGAAATTGAGCCTCCCACGTAAACCCCTGGGTAAAAGCTATGCCCATATATCCTTCCGTATAGCCTATGAAAAGGGGTTAATCCCTCTCTGAATAGAACAACAAAGGATTGTTTACGGGCAGGAACAAGCACCTTTTTAACTTTAACGATGTCGTCTAATCTAGCCCTTTTTTGTTTGAAAAAAAGTTAACGTACAGATATTCTCCGTCAATACAGATGTCTGGTGTTAGATTAGACATTAGGATGAAACCAACTATGGAAATGATCGCAGAAGCCATTGAGAAAATCGTGAGGAAAAGACTGAACTGCTTTTCTCTGATAACCTGGACATAAAAAGCACCAAAAACAAAAAGTATACCGCATATCAGTATTATGAAAGTGCCAATCACCCCCAGCCAAGACCAGAATTTCATAAAGAAACCGTATTTATAACATCTAAAAGAGTTCAACGTCATCCAATGTACCTTCCCCAGCAAGCAGGTTGGGTTGAGGTTACGAAACCCATCTGTATTCTAACAGGCCAAAAAGCCTACAAAACACAAAGGTACAAAGGGAAAACAATCCCTCTGCACCTTCGAGTTCAGCAGATATTGGGGAACTATTCAACAGACCAATCATCTATTTCCAGAGAAGGGATTTTTTCAAAATCCTGTTGATTGCGGGTTATGAGGGTAGCACTCTGGCTAAGGACAATCGCAGCAATGCGCAAATCCTGCGTGCCGATGCGGAGCTTTTGGCGACGTAATTTTTTAAAAATGGCCTGGGCTGGCTCATCAAAAGAAATCAAGGCTATACTTTGAAAGAATTGAACTGTTGCCCACAGGTTTTGATAGGCTCTAACAATGGCTTCATCATTTTTGGCTTGGCGAACTCGATCCAGGCGACCTCTTAGTTGCTCTTCAACTGTGATAATGGTTGTCGCCAATTCCAATGGTGGTGTAGCTAGAATCCGGGCCGAAACCTGTTGATGATTTCGTTGAAACAGAGAAATATGGTCGGTATCCAGAATATACATTTACTCTGCCAACATTGCTTGGTCTACCTCTTCACGATATTGTTGCATTGAAGATTGAAAGGCACCCCAGTCGGTATCTTGAGCAAACATTCCGGCAAATTGCTGCCAGGGATGCTGGTCTGGTTCCACATCCAAATCAAGTTGTACAATCCGGCCAGCAGTCAAAAGGGCTTTAAGATCATCGCGGGCGCTAGCTAAAGCTTTTTCCTCGGTTTCTCCTTCACCTATAATTTCAGGCCATTGTCGCACATGGGCGAAGAATTTATTATTTCTTTGGGTTAGTAATATGTCAAAGGTCATTGGCGAATCCCATTAACAGTATTGAGTGGATATGATATTGCTATTATACCATGCAAATAGCCGTCACAGAAGCCAGGAATAATTGTTGAATGTATAAACCACAAAGGTGCAAAGGGAAAACAATCCCTCTGCACCTTCGAGTTTAGCAGATATTGGGGAACTATTCAATAGGAAATATTTAGACTTGCCAGGTTTTGCCTCGGATTTTCAGGCAAATGCAACTTCAAACCCAAATCTGATGACAACCCGTAGTTGTTTCGGAAACCTGGCAGGTCTTCTCGCTAGGCATAGGCCAGACTATCCCGCACGCTGATGGTGGTGGCGCTGCGGGCGGGCATCACCGAGGCCAGGATGGAGATGACGACCACCATGATTAGCCAGACGAGAACGGCCTTTAGGTTGTACTGGTAATCGAGGGCCACATCGAACATAGCATGTCCAACCACCGTCGCCAGGGGATGTCCCAGCACAAATGACAGGGGCACAGAGATGACCCAACTGATGAGACCCTGCAACACCCCCTCCAGGATGAACATCAGCATTAAGATAGGCGTTCTCGCGCCGATGGCCCGCATAACGCCAATCTCTTTGGTGCGCTCAACCACGCTAATGGAGAGTGAGCCGGTCAGCCCTACCCCACCGACCAGGGCCATAATCACGGCCAGGCCAAAAAGCATACCAAGGTACTGGACAAAGAAGTTATCAAAGAAGGAGCGATCCTCGTAAATGGTTTGGGTATCGCGCACCTCCCAGTTGCGTTGTTCAAACATATCTTTCAAGCGGACGGTGACGGCATCCGCCGTGGCCTTATCAGCCGGGTTGGTGCGAACCAGCAACTGCCGGCCAACCCCGTGCTTGGTCGTGGCGCTAAAAATCGCGTCTTGGGGGGCGTAGATGGTGTCAGGCGATGGCACAACCGACAACACCCGGTAAAAGCCGACCACCTGCCATTTAGCATCGCCCAACTCGCCCAAATCTAGAGTGATGGTCTCGCCCAGTTGAATGTGGTTATCCTGGGTGGTTTCCTCGTTTAGCACCACGGCCCGTTCATCATCGGGCAGAAGCCAGCGTCCGGCCACGATTTTGGGTTTAATCATATCACTTCCGGCAGGTACGCCGATGAGCATGCCCCCGGTTCCGGCTTCTTTGGTGCGCTGCCCGGCTTTCAAGATGGAGGCCGGTTGCCGGAAACGAAGCTCTGCCTCTGCCACCTCGTTCAATGTCCCCACCATCCGTTCAATACGGTCAATGCGCTGGTTGTCTTCAAACAGCAGTAAGGTCTGGTAATGACGTCGCCCTAACTCATTATCGACCGTAAGCTGAATCGAGTTAGAGAGGGTCATCACCATCAGAAATAGGGTTCCGGCGGTAATCAAGACGACTTGGGTCAAACCCAGGCGACCCTTGCGCCGAAACAGGTTGCCCAAAGCCAGGGCATTGGGTGCTGAAAACAGGCGGCTAGCCAGCCGCTCAATCAGCCGGTCGAGCCGGTTATAGCCAAAATTTCCGCCTAACCCGTAGCTGGCAATAGCCGACCGCACGGTAACGAGAGCGCCACTAAAAACAGGCCACAAGGCCGCCAGCAATGGCACTGCTACCGCCGCGGCAACCTGAATGATGACCGCTCTGGTCGAGATTTCAAAGGTTTTATGCTCGATATTAAAGATATCCAGAAAGTAGGCGGCTCCACCAAAGGCCGCATAAGCCCCTAACGGCAGCGAGATCAGCAGGGCCAACGAGCCATAGACAAATACGCTGGTTAAATAAACCTTGACGATGGTACCAATTTGGCCGCCGATGGCTTTCATCACCCCAATTTGGTACTTCTGCTCGGCGATGAGGGATGAAAGGGTGTTATAGACCAGGATGACACTCATAAATAGAGAAACAAATGCCAAGAGTTCCAGGATTAAATTAAGGCCGTCGAAAAACTTCTTGGCCCAGTGTTCATCCGGCTTATTATAGAAGGTTATGGCCACACTAACGCCCTCTTTCCCTAACCGATCCTTTATCTCTGAGGCGACCTCATGGGCAAGGTCATCGCTATAAGGTTCAACCTGGACCAGCAATTGGTTAAACTCGCCATCGGGGATGTTGAATCGTTCCAAGGTCTGGGCATCAACAAAAAAGCGAGGATTATCGCCAAAAGCTGGAGACGTCATAAAGTGGTGGCGTATTTTGCCGGTCACGGGCAGAGCACGGTCGGTACCATCTAATTCAAAAATCACCTCGTCGCCATACTCAAGGTTTAGATAGTCAAAGGCGCGTATATCAATACCGATATTGTTGCGATGGGGCCATTCCCCACCTTTCAATTGTAGCAGGTTGTATTTTTGCGCGTCGTAATCGGTCCGCATCTCCAACACAGCCGGTTGCCATTCTTCATCGGGCGCGAACCGGTAGCGAATAGATAGTTCATTGGTGGCTTCAACATCTTTAACGCCGTCAATGCTTTTTAGCCGGTCAGCCGTATCCTGGTCGATGCGGTCTACCAGATTCATGGTCAGGTTGGCCGGATGGATGGATTGGTGAACCCGATTTAAGTTAGGGATGAGCTGGTCGATCATGCCAAAAATCGCACCCAGCGCGAATACCCCGGCGGCAATGCTAATCACCGCCAGCATGGTACGTACTTTATGATGCCACAGGTCAGACCAGACTTTTTTCCAAATTACGCTCATATCGATTTCCGATTTCTGATTTACGATTTTGGATTTAGTGTCTATCTGTAATTTGGAGTGCAGACTTCAGTCTGCGAATTTTAGCGGAATAAATTCTGTACTCCGATATTTTACGGATAGGCTTCATAATTAGAGTGTATCAGTAATATAGGTAGAGTGTCATCTACCAAAAGGTAGAGAGCAGGGTCAATCTTGAATGAAAATATAAAAACGTCACCCACCTAACCAGACAGGTGACGTTGATTTTATATTAAGTAGTTTTCAAAACTAACTTGTGAAAAAGTGAAAAAAGGGTTATCTTTGCAGAAAAGAGCAAAGGTGATCCATAAATGTTAAGAATAACGCTCAATGAAAAGGAGTTACAAGAATTAGAAAAG
>Ga0210124_1000536_pt1 | contig 18863 bp, 12 predicted proteins | sample Muzzi_PWC_D2_FD_185554 | JGI IMG/M metagenome (GOLD analysis project Ga0210124, IMG submission 185554) | Wetland microbial communities from San Francisco Bay, California, USA, that impact long-term carbon sequestration - Muzzi_PWC_D2 (SPAdes) | ecosystem: Environmental > Aquatic > Marine >... | reverse complement strand
TCGTGTCCTCGAAGGGCGTCAGCGGCAGGCCAAGGGCCTCCCACAGGCGCGGCGAGGTCAGCGTGATCGGCAGGTTCTCCAGCACTTTCATCTGGGTGAACACCACCGTGCCGCTATCGCCGGAGAACGTCAGTACATTGTCGAACGGCGTACCGTTGCCGGTCGGCCCCAGGGGCTGCAGGGCGGCGCCGGAATCGGCCGGATATTCGACCATGCCCGCCACGCCGAGCCGGATCTTGTCGATCTCCGCACTGGAACTGGTGGGATTGCTGCCTTCCAGGTCGGCGTAGATGTAGAGGTGGTTCAGCCAGCCGTTGGCATAGTTGTCGGTGGCGTCGGTGAAGTCGCCATCGCCGAGCACCACGTTGTTTTGTCCGTTGTAGGGGCCGGTCACCAGCTTGCCGGGCACGCCGGTCAGCGTGCCGGAGGCATCATCCACCAGGGCCGAATCATAGGGCGTGTTCGTGTAGAGCAGCGATTTGCCCTCCGCGTCGCTGATCAGGGTCGAGCTCTGGGCGTTGAACGTCCCGGGCATGTTGCCCTCGTGCCGCGGCTGGGCGTCGTGGTAGTACTCCAGATAGTACTTGGTGATGCTGCCAGCGTCGTCGTAATCGCGCAGCACCGTTTCGCGACCCAGGCCGTCCAGTCCGTTGTTCGGATCGGCGGTCAGCAGGCGCGGAAAATCGGCGCTGGATGCCGGCGAGGAGTTCGTCTGCGGCTTCACAACCTGCGCGATGATGGAGTTGTACGGCGGCAGCACGCAGCAGTAGGAGAACTCGAAGCCCGTGCAGTGCATGCCGAGCTCGTAGTTCATCATGATCTTGAAATCGGTCTGCTTGGACGTGATATGGAGATTGACCGTCGCAATGTTCGATGCATTGGCGCTTCCGTCCACGGCATGATAGGTGAAGCTGTCGTTGTCGTTGTCCCCCTGGGTTCCATCCGGTATGTACTCGAATGAACCGTCGCTGTTCAGGGTCAGCGTGCCGTGCGTCGGATCGCTGTCCTTGACGACTGTGAGTCCCGTATTGCCGATGGATTCTCCCGTCGAATCATCGGTATCGAAGTCGTTGTAGAGCACGCCGGACAGGCGCGTGGCGTCCACCGAGAGCGTGTCACCGTGCGGCGTGGCGTAGGTATCGCCACGGGCAATCACTGGCTGGCACTTGTTGGGCAGGTCGATGCAGGAGGCACCTGGCGACTTGCGGTACATGCTTCTGAATCTCGTCAGGTCACCGGCATCAACGTATCCGGAATTATCGAAATCCGCATCGGGATCGGGCGACATGTACTTGGACTTGAATAGCGCCAGGTCGCCCGCATCGACAAAACCCGAGTTGTTCAGGTCGGCATCACAGGCATTGCCGTAGCCGTCGCCATCGCTATCCACCTGGTCGTTGGCCGGGCTCACAGGCAACAAAGGGCCGTTGGGTGTGTCGATGCAATTGTCCAGACTGTTCACAACGCCGTCATTGTCGACATCGTCCACAGCGGCCTGCGCCGTCGGAAATGCCAGCATGAGCAGCATCGCGAGAGCTGCCGGCATGTATTTCGATACACCCGGCGAGCAACTGCTGTTGTAATTGAATAGTTTCGCTAACATTTTTTTTATCCCCTCCCGAAACGCTAACCAAGAAGACGTTTACATTGTAAATACGTGAATTAATCTATTCTCTGAGTTTGTTTGCGACTAGGCGCGACGACGGGCCATACCTGCCAGACCGAGAATACCGCTGCCAAACAGCCAGAGCGCGGCAGGTACCGGTACAGGGTTGATAGTTGCGCCCGCATAGGTATTGGTGAAATCACCACTGTCAAAGGAGCTCCAGGTACCGCCGAGCGCCGCGGCTGACATAATGATCATGGAATTGGAAACGCCGGTTCCCAGTGTGAAATTCAGCCGTGCAATCGGCTGGTCACCACTTATGCCAAAATCAAAGGTGCCGACGTACAGACCTGAGATTGATCCTGGACCGGTTGAATCGATACCACTAAAGCCAAATCCCCCGTCGACAGGATCCCACGGGCCCGGAAACGCTCCGCCCCCATTGTCTGCGGGATCAGTTGTTGCCAGGTAGACGGAATCCAGCGTCATATCGGCTGCGGCCCAGCTGATATCCAGCGCGCCGCCGGCGGTGTCAGCAGGAAGACCGGTTGCCAGGATATCCACAAAAAACGATGCACCATCCGCAACAATCTGGCTAGACGGGCTCATGTAAATCGTAGCCGCATTCGTCGCGAAGCCACTCACCAGCAAGCCGACAGCCAGCAATGCAGTTGTTATGCTTCTGGATATGTTTATATGCATGGGTAGAGCCTCCGTAAATTTCAGTTGTGATTTATTAGTTGCAAACCATACAAATATTGTTGTCTCTGCAGAATCAGCTGAAACTGATCCCTGCATTGTTGTATGAAATATACAGCAAGTTCTGTGCCGAACAAATTTATTGTTTTAAATTCAAATAGTACCGAGGCCTACATGGTAAGGGGGAAATTAATACTGTAAGGAATTCCAACAAGTTTATTATTCTGCTGGTACAATCCCCCGCTATCAGGAATGGGTTTATGTCATCTATTTCAGATAGATAAAAAATTCCTATACGGACATAACACCAAAACCGGTATGCGTAATATTATCCGACAGCCTTTGGTTTTTTATAAACGTTTCAGACATGTTGACACCGGGATTTCCACACAGGTTCCAGTGCCATGCAAAGAGCGCATGGTGACCACAAGTATCCGGGTCTCTTCAAGTAACCGGCGGCCAGGTCCGGAATTCATTACCATGCGTAACCACTATTTGCCTGCACACAGCAGCCGCTGCCCTTCCAGCAGCCCTTGTGAACACCGTCATCTCCGACAAGACAGTTGAGTACCACCACTTCGCGACGGTTAAACCGGTGTCCAGGATGGTCAGGAATTGATGGAGCATTCATACGCTATGGCTCATTGCATGAGCAAAAGTTCCATAGCCTCGCAAGCAACCATCTCAGACGTTCGTTCTGGAACTCGGCACCTTTCGGGCTGCTACTAAGGAATCAGGCAGCCCGGACCCGTGGCAACAGGCTGTTGTGAATCGGTCAGGACCGAGGTCCATCCTCCACTTCAAAAATCCCGTTACGCTCCAGTGCGCGAACCAGGCTGACGTCGCGTTCGATATTCCGGATATCTTCGTCCACCAGCGTCACCAGGCCGGCCACCCGTTTTAACAGGTCTCCCGGTTGCGCCCCCACGGACATCGAGTGCAGCGTGCCAAGACGCCGTATCTCGTCAAGACCTCGCAGGCGGACCAGCCGGCCCTGTCGCTGCGGTATCAGGAACAGGATGGTAGCCCGCCTGTGCAGCCGCGGTTGCTCAACCAGCGTCGCAAGAAACCGGTTCGGGTCCAGCATCATGTCGACAGTTGTATCGAGCTGGCAAATGTCTCCGCAAATTCCGCTAAGGATTGCATTGAGACCGCCCGACAGACGGGCGGCGACCTCAATCAGGACGGGCTCCCCGTCCACCCACATCAACTCGCACTGAGACGGTCCATAGCGAATAGCAACCGCTTCGAGCACCCCGAACACATAAGACTGCATGATTTCCTGGCGTTCGCCCTGGTATGGCAACAGGGTCATTGCGTCATAGCTGACAAACCTGCCTGAGGGGGTGGTTCCGGGGCGATTGTATTGCCAGAATGCCGTGGTTTTTCTCTTGCCGTCGAAACTGACGGTATCCACGACATACTCGGTGCCTGCGAGGAACTCCTGGACAAGTACCGACGGATTTCTGCAGCCGAGTACATTGGTACCCGACAATATCTTCTCCGCAGCCTGGCGTACCTCATCAACGGACCGGCAGCAAAAGACGTTATCGGAAGCCACGCTCCTGGGTGGCTTCAGAATCACCGGCCAGTCCAGCGAGTTACCTGTCCAGTTGATGATGGCCTCGATGTCATCCGAGACAAACTGCTGCGCGGTGCGCAGCCCGCAACGCCGTACGGCCTGGGCCATGAGATACTTGTCCCTTCTTGCTTTACCCAGTGATGCGCTATTGGCCGGCAATCCCAGTTCTGTTGCGAGCCGCTCGGCGAGCTCGACACCGGATTCACACCCCGCCACCACCCAGGCCGGTTGATGGCGTCCGACGGCATGCAGTGTGCTCTCGAAGCCGTCCTCATGCAGAATGACCTCATGGAACACAGCCGGGTTGAAACGGGATCGCATCGGCTTCGGTATATGCAGTGAACTTTCGACCGCAATGCATTTCGCCCCACGTGCGCGCAATGCCTCGGCAAGCATGGCGCCTGCCGAGTACGGGTCGACAATCACTACGCAAATCCCGGACATGACAAACTCCATTCAGGACCGACCCTGGGTCCCGGACATCCGTTTTGCAGCGTCAGACAACCGGTCCTGATGAGCTGACCCGGTAATCCCCGGGCTTCAATGACGGTCGGACAGGGCATGACCATTACAACGGAATCCGGATATATTCACCAGCCCCGGCACCGGCCGACTGGCCGGCAGTCCGGAGCGGCGTTCTGCGACCATCAACACGCTTCATTTCTTACATGCAGTATCCGGTGATTAAAATGATCGCAGATCACGACCTCGTTGCGATTGACCAGCTTGACCCAGCGCGGCTGGTTCAGGAGCGGCAGGGCTGAATCAGGCACCCGGGACAATTCCCAGATGAGATCGCCGCTGGCGGTGGTGGCCAGTATCCTGTTGTGGCCGGTGTCGGCGATCACCATCGTACCATCGGGAGTTACCTCCACATACCTGGGACGGTGCAGTCTCAGGTTGGCTGAATCCGCGCGGATCACACTGATCTCACTGACCTGATTGCCGTGCGGGTCCACAACCACGATCCGGTGATGGCCCGTGTCGGCGATAACGATATTGCCATCCTCAAGTTGCTGGGCGCTGTGGGGGTCCTTGAGTGTGCCCTCCTCTTTCCCGCCGATCGCCTGATGAACGCAACCGGTCCAGTCGACCACCAGGACCAGGTCCTGATGGGAATCCGTGACGAGCAGCCGCCCATCCGGAAGCATCCGCACATCGTGCGGATCCTCGAGTACCCGGGGACCGTTCAAATCGAAATGCCCAAGCTCTCTCAGTACCTGTCCTTCCACTGAAACTTCGACAATACGGGAATTTCGCGCATCGGCAATCAACAGCGATCCGGACGGCAGCATGCGGACACAGCGCGGCCAGAACAGGCCGGGATCGCCGCGGAAAGGCCTTTCGCTGATTTGCCCGTCATGAATTTCAATAATCCTGTCATGAGCCGTATCAGCGACCAGATACCCGCCCGAACCGGTCATCTCGACAGAGCGCGGATACGACAGCAGGCGGCGGGATATCACCGGGGTTCCATACTGCCAGACGATATAGCCCTGTTCGTCCAGCTCGATAACCCTTGCATTGCCGGTATCGCAGATCAGGCAATTTCCGTTGTCGAGCACATGCGCTTTTCTCGGGTCGCAGAGAGTACCATCATGGGGCATGATCTCGACACCGGTTCCGCCGTCATCAATCACCAGGATCCGGTGATTTCTCGTATCGGCTACTACATGCCGCCCATTTTCCAGGCGCTGAATGGAACCGGGACTTGACAGATGATCGATAGTTCTTGAAGGATGTTTCGTTTCCCCGAACTGCCACACCACATTGCCCGCACGGTCGAGTTCCATCGCCACATGGCGGATCGTATCGGCAATCAGGATCGTGTCCGAATGCGTCAATTGCACACTTGCCGCGATGCCGACATGCCTGACCTGTGCCGGAAGACACCAGAGCAGTCTGCCCTGCCGGTCGATTTCAACGATATCCGAATCATAAGCACGGTTGTTGAAAACAAGCAGAAACGTGCCATTGCAGGTCCCTGATACATACATGGGCAATCGTTTGCTGAACGTGTCCAGGTATAAGCAGTCGAGAATATGGCCCTCGGGAGACACAATCAGCAATTCCCACTTCGTGCGCCGCAGGATTGCCATGGAACCGTCGTCCAGCAGGCAGCCGCAACCGTCATCGATGCCGCAGGCCAGGGAGTCATACAGAATTTCACCGTCAGCGCGTACCCGGATGGTCCGGCATCCGAAACCGTAGGGGACCAGTTTCTCCGTGCCCAGTTCGTCAACGATCAGGTAGGTGCCATCTCCGGCCTGTTCTGCACCTATCGGGAGGTGCAGCAGTTTGTTGTTCGCGGCGGTCAGCTTCGGGACAGTACCGATGCCGGCTTCATTGATGATTGACCAGCTCATTTCTAACGTCTCAACAACAGCAGGACAGCTAATTATAACCAATACGTTGCCACACAATGATACGACTTTAGTACAACCCGGGTGCAAACAGGTATCCAGTGAATGACCGGATTCGGGCCGCATTCTGGTAAACGTCGCATCATCATGCCATCCGGTGCCGCTGCCTGGCGGCATCAGGTCTGTGTAGCGGCATCAATCCGTAACCGGCAGATTTGATCTCGTGGAAGCCCATCCTGGCTACTTTCCAGTGATCTGCACAGTGTGTATAAATTGGTTCACGTCGAGACAGGGTCAAGGATGTGAATACCGGGTTGCCCACCATGATATGAGCCAGAGTCCAGTGCGCCTGACGGCTTTGGTACTGATTTTGGCTGGCGCGCCATTCTGGCGTTATCATCCACCGTAGGTAATACCGATACCCGGAACCCCGGCGCAGTCCAGGATGTGCAGTATTCCCGCATCCGGTTCCTCTGGTGTACTCGCTATCGTGCAGGCGACAAACTTCATACGGACGCCCATCGTGCATGGGACCCATGATCCACGAATCACGGTACAGTATACCTTTACCCAAATGATGCGGATAATTATCCTTACTGTTACAAAAGATTTCGGATTGAATGGCGGAATGTGCCTGTACAACGGAGGCTGCATGATGTCTGCCAGGTGATTCTGAAGTTCATTCACTGTGAATTCAAGAAAATAGAACCCCTCTGCCTTCGGGAGCACCCATAAGGGCATAAAAGGGCCGGGGTGAGGGAATATAAAGTAAAAAAAGCTCGAATATTTTACCCCCTCACCCAAGCCCTCCGGTGGGAGAGGGGATTTATGCAACGCTGGGGTTATGTATCATGTACCCGGATTTCCACTTGTTCCTTGACTGATCGCCTGCCTGGAACCGCATTGAAATGAGTGTAGTGCCCCCGAAATTGTTTACCGCGATACCCGGGTCAAGAAAACGAAAATACGAACTGTCCCTATTTATCACGAAATAAATGAAATATCGTGCTGAAATTGACGGCTTGAGGGCCGTAGCGGTACTTCCCGTAATCCTGTTCCATGCCGGTTTTGAACAGTTCAATGGCGGATTTGTCGGTGTCGACGTTTTCTTTGTTATCAGTGGATATTTGATAACTACAATTATCCTTTCTGATATGGAACAGGGCAGTTTCTCGCTGGTTGAGTTCTACGAAAGGCGAGCCAGACGCATTTTGCCCGCGCTGTATCTGGTCATGCTGGCCTCCCTGCCCTTCGCGTGGATGTGGCTTATGCCGTCCGACATGAAGAATTTTTCTCATAGTCTGCTTGCCGTCTCAACATTTTCTTCGAACCTTCTTTTTTTACATGAGACGGGATACTGGGGTGAGATCAACGGGTTCAAACCTTTGCTGCATACATGGAGTCTCGCAGTAGAAGAGCAGTATTATTTTTTCTTTCCTCTATTTTTGATGTTGATGTGGAAAACGCCCAAGCGCTGGATGCTTGGCTCATTTATGCTTGTTGCCGCAATCAGCCTGCTCGTTTCCCAATGGATGGCGGCAAACAAACCTTCAGCCAATTTCTTTTTGCTGCCCACAAGAGCGTGGGAACTAGCCATTGGCGCAAGTATTGCTTTCTATTTTCTATTCCGAAGACGAGCAGTCCGCACCCTCTTATCCCATAAATATGTTGATGAAGTGCTTGGCGCAATCGGTTTATTCATGATTGTGTATGCCATATATGCATTTGATGAAACCGTGCCATTCCCAAGCGTATATACTTTAATTCCAACTGTCGGCACAGGGTTGATAATTCTTTTCTCATCGCCGGAGACTTTGGTAGGCAGATTACTCGGAACAAGGTTGCTGGCAGGAATCGGCATGATTAGTTATAGCGCGTACCTCTGGCATCAACCCCTGTTTGCTTTTGCTCGCCAAAGGAGTCTGGTCGAACCAGGTGAACCGGTATTTCTGGTGCTGTCCATTCTGGCATTTCCCTTGGCTTACCTGAGCTGGAAATTCATAGAAAAACCTTTTCGAACTAAGGGATTGTTCAGCAGGAAAGCCATTTTCACATACGCGCTGGCCGGTGCTCTGGCATTCATCTCCTTAGGCATGGCAGGACATTTTACCGACGGTTTCAGCAATCGTCTGGCAAAGAACGGTACGACACTAAGGTCCATCGAAAGCAAGTTAAAAGCGGCTTATGGATTGAGTAGATCCTGCGTGGGATCATTCACATTGTCACCCCATTGCAGAACAAGCGACGAACCGGAAATACTGATATGGGGTGACTCTATCGCAATGCACCTGGTACAAGGGATATTGGCGTCAAACCCTGATGCGAGAGTGATTCAGATGAACAAATACGTTTGCGGTCCGTTTTTTGACGTTGCGCCAATTGACATGCCAAAGTATCCGGTGAGTTGGGCCAGGGGCTGCCTGGACTATACGGAGAAAGTTCGCACGTGGCTACATGCGAATACCTCAGTCAAATATGCGGTATTATCTTCACCATTCACTCAGTACATTTTCAAGGGCCGCATACTGCTGCTTCGCAATGGCGATATTGTAGATGCAAATCTTGACCTGGCGGTTTCGGAATTTGAAAGAACACTTGGCGAGTTGGAATCGATGGGAATAACCCCGGTTGTGTTTTCGCCCCCTCCTACGAACGGATCCGACCTGGGTCGATGCTTGTCTCATGCGCAGTGGACCGGACTGAGCCTGGATGTGTGTGATTTCAAGGCAGATGAAATATCCCCCGAGGTTTCGGAAAGCTATAGATTTCTGGATGTCATCAAGAAACATCATCATGTCATCCGTCTCGATGATTTTCTATGCGATGATGCTTCGTGTAAGACACATCTTGGACAGGATTTTATTTATCGAGACAAGGGGCATTTTTCCCGGGAAGGTTCGGCCTTGCTGGGTAAGACACATGATTTCTATGGGATTATTGTTGGCAAACAAACTCGGTAACAAGGCAGTGAAAACTCCGGAAACGAATTCTGAAATTGCGTGACCGGGGAAAGTTTTAAATGCAGACGACGATTTCCCTAATACAGGGGACCAGCGGGGACGGATTGAACACCGTCCAGGGTGGTATGTCCGAGACCACTGCGATCGAGTCCTACTGTCTCAGCTGGCAGGAATCGCTGGCACCACTTACACAGCTCATCGAGGTGGGGATTGGGGGCTGAACCGGTTTGGAAACTTGTCAATTCTCAATAACGCTGCGACCCCGTGACTATGATGACACCGGCACATCAACAATGGCCGATCGAATGGTCACCCGGAGACTGCTAAATTAATCGCTACGCACTGGCGTATTGGGGCTCTGCGGCCCTGACTACTTTAAGTGCAGTTCCATATCCCTGCATGGAGAAATTTGCATAGACGGCTACGCACAGCCCGTAATTGCGTTACAGGATCCCTGGTTCGCACCCGGGATCTCGTCTGATCGCTCTTAGATATATTTCCAGGATCCGGTCTACTTTGCGTTCCCAGTCAAAATATTGCAGCACGCGTTGACGGCCGGCCTGGCCAAGCTCTCTACGCAACGCCGGTGAGAGTGCAAGCTTCAACATTGCCGCCGCCAGATCTTCGATGAACTGCTGCTGATTCGTGGGCTCGATCAGGATACCGCATGTTACATCCAGGTTGTCAGCCGGCCCGCCCCAGTTGGCAGCGATCACAGGCAGCCCCATCGCCATCGCCTCCAATACAGCCACCCCGCCAGGTTCTGACACGCTGGCATGCAGCTGAACATCGGATTGGATCAATCGCTGAACGCACTGCTCCTGGGACAGCCAGCCGGTAAATTCCACACGGGACACGACACCCAACCGTTCCGATAACCGCTGCAAAGGAGCGAGCATGGGACCAACACCGATGATCTGCAGCCTTGCTTCGATTCGGGTACTTGCGTGTTTAAATGCCTCCAGCAGCAAATCGATCCCCTTGGTGCGAACCAAGCGTCCCACGAAGACGAATCGAATCGGGCCATCAGCGCGGGCGTCATTGGCGCGTGGCGACTGGTACAGACTGAGGTCGATGCCACCCTCTTTGAATTCGATGACTTCACCGCGCACACCCGGCGGCAACCCCTGCCGCGTCCGCTCATTGCTTACCAACAAGATCGTGGCCTCCCGCTTGCCTGGTAAGACCAAATGAAATGGCACCGACAGCCACTGACGTACCCGTTTCCAGATCAGCTTTTTCCATCCCAGGATATAACGAAAACCCGGGGGAGGCGACAAATTGCCATTCAATGGCCCGATCACGACTGGTGCCCCAACCCCGTAGATGAAGGACGGCTGATAAGGACATTGCGGTACAGGCTGGTGCACGACACTGATATCGTGCTCTTGAACCAGATTTTGAACTAACCGGCGTTGTCGCCACTGTGTGCCATAATCCAGAAGCGTCCATGCAGCGAAACCAGCGAGTTGTATGGCTGAGGTGCGCAGCTTCGAGGCGAAACCGGCAGCACTCGTGGGCACTGCCTGCCGGGCGGGATTTCCGTGTAAACAATCAGCGTACCGCTGTTGTGCTCGCCGCCGGAAGATCCCACGCAAAAAACCCAGAAATTTGGGGTCCTGCATTTTGCCCACAATGTAGATGCGATCCGGTTCTCCGGGAAATAACCCGTGCAGCGAAAAGCCGGGGTCAACTTCGTCAAGGACGACCAACCATGCCTCAATCCCGCGTGATCGCAAGACTCGAAAATAGTGGAGTGGCTGCCTCCATTCTCCGTCTTTGCCCGGCACGTACCTGCCGATGATCAATATACGCAACTGCGACTTTCTCCCATCTGGCTCACCGGCCATGGCATACAAATCTCTTAGTTGATTGGCCCTGGATTAGTGTTCATGAATAGCGTCGAGGTGCTGGATATCGAGTTGTTGCATTCTCTTAAACTGCTTATATATCCCGGTGCCTGACTCCCGGTACCGCTAATTTATGCAACAAGTCGGGCAAACTCATTCATGACTCGACCTTGCTATAATCCGAAAATGTTTCATCTGGTGTACAGTTACACTCCGCTCAATCGTCGAATAACACCGCTCCTCTAATCAAAAACGTCCCATGAATTTCTGGAAAACCCGGTCATGCGCTGCGATTCTGAACGGAAGGGAACCCACGGTCCACAGGAATGACTGCAAAACCGGTGACTGATAGAGAGCATGGGCCCAGCGCCTGTTGCTCAGAGTGACACGGGACCTGTCCAGCAAGCAGAATTTGTCCACGCGGTTTTCCAGGAGAATGAACCGCCGGTTCTTTTCGATCAGGAACGCCGCCCCTGGAAACCTGCTGCGGCAATCCAGAACATCCAGCAGCAGGTCTATGACGTTCAGGGCAATCAGGGAAATATTCTCTTCGGTTCGTTGTTTGATAAATCCATTCCAGTCCATGACTGAGTCCACCGCCTCCAGCATTTTGTAGAGATCCAGGAAACTCTTCAGGCGTATGATACCGAGTTCGATATCGAATAACATTCCCAGCACGTTCATGACCAGAGTGTACTCAGCGTTCAATACCGGGAATGACTTTCCCTGCAGCACGCATTGTTCCTGCCGGGCCCAGATATTTTCGTAGTCCAGACGGAACGAGTAGTGGGACCGCAACCGCCAGTGAAGATCAAGCGGCAAAAACTGCCGCCGTCCCTGACACCCGGAAGTTGCGATACACTTGTGATAATCATAGGTATGGGTAAACCGTGTCATGGCAGCGTGGCTGACCAGCATCATGGACAGTCTGTTGAATCCCATATCCCTTAGCAACTGATCGGCTGCAACAAGGTCCTCCCGGTGAATCAGAATATCAATATCCAGGTAGGATCGCCGGTAAATGTCACCGTAGAATCGCTGCGCGACGAACGGTCCCTTGAGAAAGAGCACGGACATTTGTGCTGCACTGAATGCATCGAGGATATGCCCAATCCCGCTCAGGACATCAGCACACCGGTCCTGCTGCACAGCATAACGTTCGGCCAGTCGTTCAAGGCAGCCCGAAGGAAGCAGATCTTCCAGAGGACTCCCTTTGATGTGCAGGTACAGATAGCCTGACAACTGGTGAATGTTTGTGAACGCAAGGAAATGCCCGAAATCAAAGTCCGGCGTGAGGACCTGCGCTTTGACAGCAGCGGCATTGTTCGCCAGGATCGCGCTGAATAACTCGATATATTTTTGCTTTGACATATTATTGTTGTTTTCTCTCAATTATACAATTCATTACCCTGTGGCCTGCGCATTCGGGCAGCAAGACCAGTAGCCGGGTTTCGATAGCAACGTTTGCTGCCGATATCAATAGTTAAAACATACAGGTGTTTGGTGCATTGCGCAAAAGGCAACTACTCTGCGGTATCAGGACAAAGAAAGGGTCGTCGCGTCTGCCGCCCGCCGGAGCAGAGCGTACTCACCATCGGCTTCAGTCAGTTCTGCGCTCGTGCCCTCCTCGACCAGCCTCCCATCCTGCATTACCAGAATCCGGTCCGCCATTTCCGCCAGAGTGAGCCGGTGTGTTATGCCGAAGATGGTGCGGGGACCGCCCATCGACATGAGATTCTGCAAGATGCGCTGCTCCAGTTCCATATCGACTGCACTGGTGGCTTCATCGAGTACCAGAATGGGGGCATTACTCAGCACGGCCCGTGCTATGGCAATCCGCTGGCGCTGACCTCCGCTCAAGCGCACACCACGCTCTCCGACGACTGTGTGCAATCCATCAGGCAGCAAGGGGAGGAAGTCGCCGACACATGCAATCCTGATCGCCGCTGCTAGCTCTTCCTCACTGGCATCCGGCTTGCCGATTTTCAGGTTGTATTCTATGGTGTCATTGAACAGGAAAACGTCCTGGGAAACATAACTCACCGCGCGATATAGACTCTGCACATCGATATCACGGGCATCGATACCGTCTATGAATACCTGGCCGCTGTCGGGGTCGTAGAATCGATGTATGAGCCTTGCCACGGAAGATTTTCCCGCACCGCTGCGGCCAACCATGACCACGAGTTCCCGTGGCTCGACCCGGAACGAAAGATCACGAATGACCGGGTCCTCATTGTAGGAAAAACTGACCTGCCTGAATTCCAGCCTTCCGGTGCAGTCTATCAATACTTGATGCCCGTGTTGACCGGCATCACCTGCTGCTATCTCGATCAGTTCGAAGGCACGCTCCCCGGCCGCCAGGCCCTGTGACATCATGGCGACGCATTCTCCCACCCGTTTCGCGGGATCCTGCATCAGGTACATGATCGCCAGAAAGGATAACAGCTGGCCACCCGTCATTTCATCGTGTAGCAGTGCCCGACCCATGATCAACAGCACAGCCGCCAGCGTAATTCCGGCAACAAGCTGAATAATGGCCATTGGCGCACCATTTGCCATCACCCCGCGCACCTGTGCCTTATAGTAGTCCTGGTTGGCATCCGCGAATTGCCTTCTCCAGAAATCTGCAAGACCGAATCCGAGTATCAACTCCATCCCGCCGATCATTTCGGAAAGCCGGTTGGCAACCCTGCCCAGATTCCACTGAATACGCCTGCTTATTACAGCGACGTATTTTGCGAAATAGCGTAATACAAGACCTGCGGAAATCATTACTAACGCACAAATCAGTCCAAGCGTAAGATTCTGATATAGCATCACACCCAGCAGCATTAACAGGGTTATCGAATTCCTCACCAGCCCCATCAATGTGGCGATCGCGAACACCTCCAGGACGGCCACGTCGTTGATCACCCGGGTGACAAGCTCACTGGAAGGATGCTTCACGAAATACCCGAGATTATGTCTGATCAGGTTGTCGAACAAATCCTCGCGGATGTTCCGCGCGACGCGAACATTCGTCGATCTCGAGACAATCATAAAGTACCAATCCAGCACGGCGTGAACGATAAACAATACCGCAACGACACCACACAGTAGCCATAGCAGGGAACCGCTCACCGGACCCTGGATAAACCTGTCAACCGCCGGCTGGATCATCCATGCCTTTGCAGCAGTAAGGATACTGCCGGAAAGCAGCAGAACAAATGCCAGCAGGTAGGAACGCCGCACCTGATACAGGTAAGGTGCTATGCGTCGCAGGGCGGATGAATGGGGCAACAGCTTCACAATTACCTCTCCTCGAGCCAGTGATGCAGCTGGCAAGGTAGACCGGATATTGATGTTTTCATGCAGATCCAGCTAAAATTCATCGACCTGTGCCTGCTCCAAACCAAATCCAGGGGTAGTAGCCGTGAGATGGTGCCGGTCAGCGGGACTTCCCGGCTCACGGCACCACGCAAGAATAGATACGCTAACAGAATTATCATTCCCCATTGAGGAAAACAAGCAACTTCGGTTCATTTCAGCTCAGGTCCGAAAAATAGTGAACCATTCATGCGCGGACAACAGTACCAGCGTCAATCAGTATGATAAGCAAGGTCCGGGGCTGTTCGACAACCGTGAATTCAGGGTGATGGATCTTCTTACCTGTATATTACAGACGGAAAACCCGTTGATGGCACTGCCTGGCAATCCATGGCACCCGTAGCAGGCACGGAAAAAAACGAGCCGCTGGCAGAAGGCTGCATGCGCTGGACGGCGACAGTCAGGTGATTTAATCTAAAGACATGGCAGGAAATATTCTCATCTCATCTGACAGGTATGACGTTGACGCACTCGAGGCCGACGTCATTGCCGCCCGCCAGGTTGTGGATTTTGGCGCAGGCGCCTACGGACATAGCCTCTCCCTCCCTGCCGAGGATGAAATCCAGTCGGCACACCGATCGCACCGGAATAACATCCCCTACGCCAACGTCCTGGGTTCGTGTCCCCTGTTCGCGGAGATCTTCCACTCATTCCAGGCGCAGAAAGGATCGTACCGCCTGTTGCGTCGTGTGGCTGGTACCGCCTACTCGCTGCATGACGACCGGGATATGGGTGACGACATTGTTCGCATGCAATTGCCCGTGGTGACGAATTCCCGTTCGATATTCCTGATACAGAAGGACGGAGTGGATTCGGAACCCATCAAACGCCGCGTGGCCGAAATCACGCGTGACGACGGTCCGCTTGTTTTTGACTACCCGCGTCTCATCGAGGCCTTTGGCGATTGGTTCGACCTGTTTTCCCTGGAACCGGGCTATTTCAATCTCATCAATATCAACAAGATTCACACGTTGATCAATGCCGGTCAGGACGACCGCGTCACCCTGGCCGTCGATTTAGTACGGAATGACTGGCTGGAGCGCTGGCTTGCGGATCACATGACCGGGGAAATTACCGCCCTTTCCACTGACAGCCTGCCGGACGGAACCTGGGACTGGAGCACCCTGCGTCACGGCCTGTTGATCCACCCTCACAACCAGTTGGCTTGAGCCATCGAATTTGCTGGCCCGGAAGCATGGCACGGCCAAGAGCCATTATCTTTCGGCTGGGTAGTCCACCCTGAATAGTAACAGCGGCGAGGACCATGCTCATGGAATCTTCACTCCCGGCCGCGGAATGTCAGAAACGGAAACTTATTTCAACTCAAACTCGGAAAGCAGTGGGAAATGATCTGAGGGATAGGAACCATTGTCTTGATAGTAAATGATTTCTGATCTGATCACTGTTGTGCCCCTGGGAACGAATACATAATCGATCTGGTATTTGTTTTTCTTGCCCTTGTAATCGGCATTGGAGGTACCGGTATACCGGGCATTCGGATTTGCCTCCCTGAAGGTATCAAGCATTGGCATGGGCATCCTGACGGTTACCCCATCAACGCCTGGATAGGCCCTCTGTCCCGTCAGGTATAAATATCTGGGTTGGTCAGGCATGCCGTTAAAGTCGCCAGTGAGTATAACCGGATCAGCAAATTCACGGTTCCTGATCCATTCACCCAGCAGTACTCCATCCAACTCCCGGCCACGCTCGGAAGATCGATTATCCGCGTGCAGGTTCAGCACGTAGAATCGTTTGCCAATGATTCGATCCTGAAGATACACCCAAATAAAATCGCGCACCCCGATATTCGTTCCGGCGATTTCGGGTTCCCGGCGCAAGTCTTCGTGTCCGCTGCCCCTGACGTAAAAGCGGCCCAGGCGATACAGAATGCACTCGTCACCAGCCTCTGCGAGCGGTGGGAAAATACCAAACCCGGGCAGCTCACTAGCAAGCGCTGCGCGTTGTTCGATCGACGCTTCCTGCAATCCAATAATATCTGCACCGTACTTCACAAGCACATCGAGGACCAGCGGTTTACGCCGGGAGAATCCTGAATCAGAAAACTCCCCGTCAGCTTGCCGCCCCTGCCACCGGATATTGAATGTCATTACCTTAAGGCTGGCGCGTTCGATTCCAGGTGCAGGATGAGCTACCACCTGTGAATTTCCTGCGCCGGCTCCAGGTCGCTCGATGAGATCCGCAGCATAAACCTGATTTGAACACAGGCATATCACTGCAATCAGAATCAGTTGCAGTAATAATGGATGTTTTATGGCCTGACAGATCGTAAACATACAGGGCTCGCATAAACCATCACGCCAAAGATGACACGCTATATCTTACTGGTGCTGTACATTCCATCGCCGATAGATCCGACTTCTGTGCGATTGTATAACCGACTGCAAGGAGTCAATTAAAGACTTGCCAGTGTGCAATCATCCTGTTGTCACTCACTGGCCGTAATGCGATGTCTATTCAACCGGGTATTCCATACATGCATCACCCCCCGGGCACTCAGTAGGATGATATAGGGATCAACGGGTATCCGGTAGCGGATCTTGCCCCATGAGATTGCATAGCCCAATGCAAAAGACATCACCAGCATGACTAACAGTGAAAGTTGCTCCCGCTTCCCTCTGTCCCGCAACAGGACCCATACACCGGTCAGAGCAAACGCATAAAGCAGGCTGACGCTGACAATACTGACGACCGTTACTGGTTTGGTACCGAAGATGGTGTAACGCACGAGTTGTGGATTATTCTTACGTGCAATTTCCCTGTTTTCCTGCTTGAGGTAATTGACCCGGCGTGGATAAATTTCGAAAAATGAAATGAATTCATTCGGAAAGCGCCTTGCGATCCGGCGGATCTTCGCCCAGGGCGCATCCCCGCTTCCCTGATCGTCGTGTGCAGCCGGCACATCTGCCCATGGCACCACTTCCTCTAGCCCTCTTGCCTCGATGGGCACCAGACGGTCATACACATAAAAATTGCGGACCGTCCATGGCAATAGCGTTATTACCGCAGTCATGAGAAAAAGGCTTGCCAGAAAGTAGCGATTTGATCTTCTCCAGAAAAAAATCCAGAGTGTAACGAATACAATCGTTCCAAGAACGATGGGCTTTGTCAGCGCGCCCATGCCAAATAACAGGCCGGCAAGGGCGATTCTCAAGGGATATCCACGAGCGTCGGGACCGGTAACCAGACAAAGCACCCCGCAGGCCAGGAGAATGGTTAGCAGGGTTGTCGGGTATATAATTCCTGCGATAAATACGCCCAGGGGATAAATGCCCCACAAAATGCCAGCGACGGCACCAACACCAAAACCGCCAGCCACCCTTCCGATAACAGCGATCAGCACGGCAATAACTGCACCCAGTACTGCCTGCACGATACGCGGGTAATTAATATCCTCTCGGGCAACACTGTACACTGCCGCGAGAAACAGCGGGTACAGTGGTGCGCGGTCAAATTCTTCAGGAAATTCACCATATTCTCTGAGGTGACTGGCGGCATCCGAATATATATACCCATCGGCAAAATAATAGCCATCCTGCAAGGTAAGGATGAACACAATCCTGACCAGCAATGCGCCAAAAAAGATCGCAAACAATGTTCTCCGCCAGCAGGAATATCCTGGATCCTGAAAAAGTTTATTCGAAGGTTGCATAAATCTCAGGCTGAAAGCCGGTGTCATAACATGTTTCCAGGATTAAGTGAAAATCCATTCTGATTCTGGAATTCACCACCTGTGAGATTCCGGTACAGTACTGCAGAACAATATCCGGGGCAGCTGCATGCACTACCGGTTCTTGTATCTGGTCCGAATACCGGATGTATAGTCGCCGTAAAAAATATCTTGTGGGGTCTATAAACTCCGTCAAATCCGATGCATCGCGTATCCATGACGTGGATTGTCCCGATTGCATCATGTTCAGAAATCAACCAGATTGAGTGCTTTCCCAAGGTCAACGGCCAGGTCTCCCACATTCAGATCACAGTCCGGATGTGGTGTGCCATTGACCAGCGGAGCCGTATTGAGTTGCTGCTGCTCAGCCACTGCCGGTGTATGCCGCTCCAGCAGGATGCTGTTCAGCAAAAGTATGTCAGCGATATTTACCTGCATATCACCGTTGCCATCCCCTGTTGGTCCGGGAATCGAGATATTACAGACAGGATCGGACCCCCCCTCCACCTCGATGTTATCCAGCCAGGTATCCGCATCGGTATCCGCCTGCAATGGGTCGGTACCCCAGACCTGGATCTCGTCGGTATCTGACAAACCGTCATTGTCGTCATCCGGATCGCTGTTATTGCCCATGCCGTCACCGTCGGTATCCACCCACTCGGCCGGGTCCAGTGGAAAGGCATCCTGGGCATCCGGTACATTGTCGTTGTCATCGTCCGAGTCCACGGCATCGGGAAAGCCGTCGG
>Ga0210124_1000534_pt1 | contig 18918 bp, 13 predicted proteins | sample Muzzi_PWC_D2_FD_185554 | JGI IMG/M metagenome (GOLD analysis project Ga0210124, IMG submission 185554) | Wetland microbial communities from San Francisco Bay, California, USA, that impact long-term carbon sequestration - Muzzi_PWC_D2 (SPAdes) | ecosystem: Environmental > Aquatic > Marine >... | reverse complement strand
TTTATCCTCAACTGTGAATTATATCGTCAACCCCAGAGGTCTAAAAAGCGATTCGGTCTCACCCTTCGACGACTTTTGACACAAACAAAAAAGGCCAGTCGATAAAACTAGCCTCAAAATATTAAGGACAGTATTAAGATAATGAGATAAACAGATCGTCCATGCAATTGTTCAACCTTCACTCGTCTTAGCCAACTCACCATTGATAATTGCTCGTAAGGCATCATTGACTGACTTAGAATCAGTGAATACCTGGGCCACATCCGGGTCGAGCAAAACAATATTAGTCCCTTCAGCATAATGTTCGGCATAATTACCCTGACCAACAAATTTTAACTTGGACAGGTCATACTCTGGTCGAAGTTCATCTTTTTCGTTCATTGTAGAAATTCCTTTCAGATTGGGTTGTTCTCCGGGCGCTGATAAGTCTTATCGAGTCGTTGCGCTCGGTATAAGCGGCCATTAACAAACGGCCATTGGATGACAACCCGATGATAATATAGCGGTCCTCATCAATCGAATGGTCCGGGTCTTCGAAATATAATGCTGACTCATCACCAAATATTGTAGCAGCTTCCTCAAAAGAAACTCGATGCTTTTGGGCGTTCTGCTGGGCTTTTTGAGAGTCCCACTCAAAATTGATTGTCGGACCTCGCTTTCGTCTCGCTACATTAGATTATACCATATTAATAAGCGATGTTCACACTTCATCCCCGAGATAATCGTCACTGATCTTTCCCTGGTAATTATGCATGCATTATAATCATTACAGTTCAGTTGAGCCATAGCCAAATGAAAAAAAGCTTCGGGATTTATATCATTTTTATTCTGATTACCGTCTGGTTTGTCGGACAGGTTCTCTATCCATCCAGCCGTAATTTGACCCACGGATTTGGAGCCTACTATAGCGCCGCTCGCTTGCTACGAACCGGACAACTGTCCGGCAGCATCTATGATCCGGCCTACTTTAGAACCATAACCCTAGAAGATAGCCACCAACAAGTCGATGATATTTATAATGCCAATCCCCCAACCACCAGCTTAATGTTTTGGCCGTTGAGCTTCTTTTCAATTGAAGTCGCCAGAGTCATCTGGATAGTCGCCAATGCCCTGATGCTGTGGGGTGGGATAGCCTTCTTAGTTTGGACTTTCGGTGACCGGCCTATACCAGTTACCTATTTCGCCTTGTTGTCCCTGGGTATGCTTTTTCAACCTGCCATTCAAAATATTCGCCTGGGTCAAGCTTACTTGTTCATTTTTCTTCTGCTGGCAATAACCACAGTAGCGTTCGAAAGAAGAGAGGCCAAGTGGGGTGGTCTTTCACTGGCCATGGCCCTGCTTCTAAAAACTGTGGGATGGGCTATTCTCCCGCTCCTCGGCTGGCAACGGCGTTGGCGATATCTGGCCTGGACACTCGGCATAACCGGAATCATCTTATTACTAACGTTACCCCTATTTCCATTGTCAATATGGCAAGCATATCTTCGCCTTTTGGCAGAAGTCAACCAATCGCCTCAAGTTTGTGTCACAGCCTATCAAACCACCCGTAGTCTGCTGTGCCATACCCTGGTTTTTCACAAAACATGGAACCCATCACCACTCATCCATCTACCCTGGTTAGCCAGATGGCTTTATTTAGTTCTGGCCCTTATCACACTTATCCTAAGTTTCCATCTATCCCGGCAAAATCAAACAGCGGCTTTTATCAGCCTCATCGCCTGGGGAGTTGTTTTCGGGCCGTTAGGTGAGCAGTACCATCATTCGCTCATGCTCATTCCAATAGCTTGGCTTATCCTCAGATGGCACGCGGGCAAGCTTCCAGGTCGAACAGAGAAATGGGGTATTGGGATTGCAATTCTTCTTTATATTTATCCCTTTCACATCGGCCACCCGCAATTTCAAGATGGGTGGTGGGCGCTTTTAGCCTATCCCAGAGTTTATAGCGCCTGGCTTATCCTATTGGCGATATACAGCCCGTTACTACAGCACCTCTACGCCCGGCTCTTGCACCGATGAGTTTTTGAGGCGTGACACCAACTTTTTCGATACTATCTTTTCAAATTCATCGACCAGGACGGGAGCAAAATCGGTTTTAGTCGCTTCGAACACAGGCTGCATGTGTAGCGACCCCACCAGGGGCTTACCGGCTACCATCACCAATTCCAGCTTGGTTCGTTGCATGTCGAGAAGTTGGAAAAATTCGTCAGAGAAATCAGAGGGAGGAAGTAAGGCTAAATCAGCCTCGCCACCAACGGCAATTTGCCCCAAGCCCCTTTCTCCAAGTCTTAAAACACGTGCTGCATCAACAGTAACTGCTCTAAAGAGGTCTTGCGGTGATAATTGATTCAAGCGACTGGCGAACTGTAACTCATTCAGTAAATCAAACTCTCCGCTTAGACGTGAATCGCTACCCAGGGCTAATTTACCTGCTTGGGCGAGACTTTGCACCTTGGCCGTTTGTCCAAACAAAAAATGGTTTGAGCCGGGACACCAAATAAGTCCCCCACCACGGTCAATGAGAGTCTGGCGTTGGTCTGGGGTTAAGCCAACCCCATGAACCAAAATGGTATTATCCCCCAAAACACCCAACTGGTCCAGTTGTTCAAACTCGGTTGCGGCTGTGGCATCCACGCCTTCAGCCAGATGGATGATCCAAGGGTGATCTACCTTTGTTTTTTTATAGCTAGTTTCTAAATCATCATCCCGAAAGAGAGAGTGACTAAAGCCATAATCTTTGACTACACGAATAGGATAACCGTAGCGCAATGGCCGATGGAGTGGGTTATGGTGGCACACCGTTGTAACTCCACTCAAGAAGTTTTTAAACGCACCCACTAAAAGCCGGTCAGCCAGGGGTTGGGCACGAGGCTTGGTTAGATCGGGATCAGTGTCAAACCGAGCCTCGATATCTTCAATCCACTGCAAAGAGTGCGTATATGTATCCTGATATTTAAGTCGCTTAAAGGTATTGAGTTCTAAATGATCGTGTGCGTTGATTAAGCCGGGGATGAGAACTCCATCCTGACAATCGATGATTCGATCATGTTTCTGAGGAGGATCATCTATAGCTGTAATTCGCTGGCCTTTAATACGGAGGGATTGACCAATTGAGCCAGCCGCCGTAAGGAGCGTAGTATTAGTAAAATACAAGGATTGACTAAACATATCTTCAGGTATTAATAGTTGCTGCCAGTTTTCACAGCGCGAATTACCAATACGACCGGAATACTTTGGGCTTGTGTTGGAACCTTCGGTCCACCAAAAGGTTCCACCACCTTATCAATAACCAATCCAGCGGCCTGGCAGCCCTGGTGGTGATGACTATAGAGATGCAGGTAATGTTCTAAGCTATAAACAGTGCCATTATCGGCGATAAATGTCCGTTGCCAGCCGAGTAGGGTACCAAGAGGGTGGAAATCGGAATAAAGTAGCATGCCGCCTGGGCGCAGTACACGAGCTACCTCGCTCAGAATCTGGCACAAATTTTTTTCGTGACCTACGGCCAAACCACAGGTGATGAAATCGAACATTTCGTTGGCATAGGGGAGAGCTAAAAAAGAAGCACGAACCAATTTTGGATTTTTGATTTCAGATTTTGGATTGTTGGCCTGAGCCAACATTTCGGGGGAGTAATCGAGGCCAACTACTTGCTTAACTCGACGTTCCTGCAGAATGTGCATATAGCGCCCGCTGCCGCAGGCCAAATCGAGGCAGACCTTGCCCCTGAGATTGTCCGGCAAGAGGCTCAACATGGCCTGCTGTTCAATTTCCATCAAGGGATTGTGAGCCTCGGCGGGGTAGTTTTTGGCCCAATGAGCGTAACCGTTGATGACATCAAGCATGATGGGGTCTTTTTTACGGTTAAAGAATTTATTAAACAAACGCCCCCCTATCCCATTTATCAGATAATTTTTAGTGTGAAGCACCCCATCCTAAAATCCCGAGGTCTCCGGGCGTTGGTAGGCAAATAATCGCTGCATGGCCCGCAATTCGAGAGGGTATTCATAAAACTTAAGATGATAGCGCCAGCCACTCAAGCTCTTCAACAAAGTTCGGCGTAGGCCGGTCAGCTTTAAATCGGTGGTGGTTGGGTAATAAGCATTGATGACTCGCTCAAAGTTGCGGACTCTGGTATAGATTTCGTGATTAAGCCAGGGCGTTTTAGGGCGGCGACGCAAGGCAAACTCATCCCAGGGAGGCCCGGTCCATTCCTCCAGAGTGGTCGGAAATTTGAAACCAGCAGCTTTGGCTCGTTCATACAAGTTGCCGCTCCCGGCATCCATAGGCACGGGGGTATAGGTATACAAAATTAACTCTGTAGCCGGATTGAGTTTCTTGAGTTTGCGAATGAAGTTAAAGGTAATCTCAAGGTCTCGTTCCGGTTCTGGGGGATTGCCCAAAACAAAAGAATATTCCGGGACGATGCCATAAGATTTCATTTTAACGGCTAAATCGAGGGTAAGTTGGGTAGAGGCTTGCCCCCCTTTATTCATCTGCTTGAGCATATCGTCAGAGCCGCTCTCAGCCCCACAGAAAATCATTTTAAGGCCGCTTTGCTTCATCAATTGCCAGGTAGATTCTTTATAACGCGATAATTCATCGATACGGCCCAAGGCCCACCAGGTCATGCCATAATCTTTGATGCGGTCACAAAACTCGGCCACACGCGGCTCGGAGATAAAGAAATCCATATCGTGATATTGGACCGCATTTACACCATAACGCTCTTTGAGAAACTTAAGCGTTGTTGCCATCCGCTCTGCGGATTCCGGCAGCCAACGCCGATTGGTCATGCTGACAATAGCGCAAAAATTACAGGCAAAAGGACAGCCAAAGCTTGAATTGTGATCGATGGTGCGCGTACCAACATAGTTATTTTGAATATATTTCTCCACATCCACCCGATGATAGGGTAGAAGGGGGAACTCATTAACAGCCGTCAGAGTCCGAGTTGGATTCTTTTTAATTTGCCCACCTTCTTTGTAAGCCAGACCATCGACAGTTGAAAAGTCGCCACTATTATGCAACACATCAAGAAACTCTAAAATCGTTAGCTCGCCTTGCCCGATGACCGTATAATCCACATAATCGGATTTTAAGATGACATCAGTATGCTGGGTAGGGAAATATCCGCCCCATATAATAGGCAGGTCTGGCAGAGTAGCTTTGATTTTCTGGCTTAAGGGCACAGCCCGGTTCAGTTGGGGGCCGGGCATCACTGTCATGCCCAGGGCCGTGGCTTTCTTTTCTTTTAGAATTTGTAGCAGTTGGCTGGTGGGATCGGTCAGAAGATTACCGTCAACAATCTCGTAATCATATTTATCTTCAAGAACTGCCCCCAAAGATAATAGCGATATAGGTAACGGCGCTTTGCCGGGATGGGTACTGACTGGGTTATATAAGACAAGCATAGCCTTAACCTCTACGTTGAAAGATAATAATATAATGATCTCCCCAACCTTTGGTTAGCCATGCAGAAAGCTTTTCAAGGTGGTTAAGGACGATAAATAGTTTAGGCCACTGGTTAACAAAATGGTCCAAGTAACTGGGTGGTAGCCACAACCCCAAACTCTCGGTGTGGAGATGTTCGAACCAGGGCGCAAATTCAGATTTTAATCGTTTGGCCGAAGGATACCAAATTGGAATTATAGAATCGCCGATTTGAGCCGATGCCTGATGTCGAAAACGTCGAAGCGCCACCTTGGCTTGGCCGTGTCCCAAATACCAAAGAATTTCCCAGGGGCAAAAAGAACCCATTGGGACTAGAATCACTTTACCACCCGGCCTGATAATCTTGGACAGGCCTTCGGCCAGAGACTGCCAATCAGCGATGGTGTTAAGGCCGCCAAAATTAGAGTAAGCTCCATCAAAATGGAGATCCATAATTGGCGATTGGTAATTAGTAATCTCCTGAAGTGAGGCTTGTTTTACATCCACCTTATGCCCGATACCCTTCGCCTTAGCCTTTCTCACCATCTCGATAGAGCCATCGGTAGCAGTAACCTGTATACCCTGTTGGGCGAGCCAGACAGCATCCTCACCGGTGCCACATGCCAGGTCTAATACATGTTGACCGATTTCAAAATGTTCGGCTAGTTTCTCCCAAACCCGGACACGAAGTAATTTACCCAGCATTGAGTAACTGAAATTATCATCGTAATCATTGGCAAAAACGTCAAAAGCGGCAGGTTTGGGGTCTATCAACTTAAATCACAGCTTTTCTATATTTTTGATTCCTGCTTGTGCTAACTATACCTCGTTAACCAAGCGGAGGCATATGAGCTTCAATTTTACTTTTATGGGTATTAGCATTGTAACGGACTAATTTATGTCCGTAACGGTCGCGTAGATTGCGAAGCAGGCTGATCTGTTCGATCATTGCGGCTCCAACCTTCTTGAGTTTACCTTCCCAGTAATGGTTGAACTTTTGATTCTTCCAGCGCCAGCGCAGAAGTGCATAATAGGGCTGCAAAATCCAATGCCCCTGGCTGCGGCCAACATAAAGGATATCGCTAATATCGCACATCGCATTGGCTTCTGCCTCACTAACCCAGGGTGTATTCCCTCGATTTAGGTCGAATTCGGCCCAGCCTTCCTGATTTTCGGGTGGAATATAGCCTCGGGCCAGGGCATCGGGCCAGAGGGGGGTTCCAGGATATGGCATATATATACAGATTGAACTCCGAGCTTTGGGGTTAACCTGAGACAAGCGGTCAATCAAATCAATCGTAATCTGCCGCTCTGCCTCATCTTCCTCAGGCAAGCCAAAGATAAAACTAAGGTTGGCCTCGATATGCGGCGCGTATTTTGCCAGGTTGGCAATTCCCCATTCAATCTGAAAATCTTTCTGATCCTTTTGAATCGAGTCGAGTACCTTTTGGCTGCCACTTTCGGCTCCGATATTAACCCATTGACAGCCGGTTTCATTCATCCACTGCACAAAGTCGGGCTTGAGCAATTGCACCCGCACCTGACCACTCCAGGGCATACCGACTTCGGCCACCAAGCGTTTCATGGGCCGGGGACGGCCAAAGAGATAATCATCGGCATAATCAATGGCGTTGATGTTATGCTCTTTGCGCAGCCACTCAATTTGATTGATAATAAATTCATTGCTATGCTGCCGCCAGGTTCGCTTCATGACCACTTCGTTATAGCAAAAGGCACAGCGGAACGGACAACCTCGGCTAATATAAACCGGCAACGCGCGATCATAAGGCCCTGACTGTAGCATATACATATCAACGTCAGATAGCAATTCCCATTGAGGTGAAAAGTCATCCAGATTTTGAATAAAGGGACGTTCAGGATTGACCACAACCCGTCCTTTATCATTCTTCCAGGCCAGGCCTAAGACCTTCCCCCAGTTGCCGCCATTTTGAAGTTCATAGGTAAATTCCCGAGCAGTCAATTCGCCTTCATTGACAATGACAAAATCAACATATTTCTCTCGCAGCACATCCTGGGGCATAATTGTGGCATGAACCCCACCCCAGACCGTCGGAATGCCCAACTCGTGTACCCGCCGGGTTGCTTTGATAGCCCCCCCTAATTGAGGACCGGTGATTGTGCTGAAACCCACCCAGAGCGGCCGGATTTGCTCAACCCGTTGGACAAAATCATCAATACCGGCTTCAGTCTCGTGCCATAGTTCAACCCTCAATCCCTGCTGCATGAGGGCATCGGCCACATACATGATACCAAAGGGTGGATATGTATCTCGCTCGTTACGGAAATTGATTAGAATGACATCCGACATTTCCTTCTCTCCTTATACAATATAGTCCTTGTCAAATTATTTTCGGATTGAGTTGACCTTGTCCCACCTCTTTAACCCGTGGAACCCGAATCTCTTCATAATAGGCCCGCTCTGTATTGGCTTGCCAAATATCATTTTGCTCACCCAAAATATTTTTAACGGCCAACATCGCTGTTAACATTGAGTGATCCTGATTATTATATTTGTGCAATCCATTTCGTCCAGTGGTTTGCAAATTAGATATGGTGTCAATATAGGCACTTATCTGCTCCAAATAGCTCTTATACTCCCCCGAATAGACCGGATAGGCCTTGGGTTGGCGAAAAACCACTCCATCAATTACATCCTTCGTAGCAACCAAATCGATCCTGGCTAGCTCTTGCTTAGCTAACTCAATTAAGTCAGCATTATCCATAGACCATAACTCATCCCCTTCCGTACAAAAATATTCCAGACCCAGGCAGGTGGTCTGGCTATCTGGAACCATATGAGGACTCCAATTTTTGAAATTTTGGATACGCCCCACTTTTACTTCTGGGCTATGGACGTAAATCCAATTATCTGGAAATAAGTCGGCCTGATTTATAATCAGAGCCACGGTCAGAAAATCACGATAGGTCAGCCGTTGAGCCGCCTCAAGTAGGGATGAGGGCGGTGGAGGATCGAGGCATCTGATTAGTTCGCTGAGGGGCATACTCGAAATAATGTGTTTGGCTTCAATCGCTATTGTACCGCCTTGTGAGTCGATTGCCGTAACCTTAGTGACACGCTTGCCATTGAGACTCAGGCTAACCACTTTGTGATTGAGCAAAACCCGATGGCCCTGAGCCTCTACCAAACTCTGCACTTTCTCCCACAACATACCCGGCCCCAGACGGGGATAATGAAACTCTTCTATTAGTGTTTTCACACTATTTTGGCGAGGCCGTAGTAAGGCATTGCGAACGGCTACCGGCAAAGAAAGTCCTTTGATTCGTTGGGCGGCCCACTCTGCTTTAATCTCCCGGCACGGCATACCCCATACCTTTTCGGTATAGGTTTTGAAAAAAATTTCATAGAGACGTCGTCCAAATCGATTAGAGACCCACTCTTCAAAATTCTCTTCTTGCGAGTAGGGCAATAAGCGCGATTGAATGTAACTGACCAACACCCGGGCGCTTTCGAGCAGACCTAATTTCAACAAGGTATCGAATAAGCGAATGGGATAGTAGAAGAACCTGCCATTATAATAAATTCGAGAAAGACGGGGACGGCGTAGAAAATCATGGCCTAGCACCTCACGCCAAAATCGATTGACCGCCTCAATCTTGGTATAAAAGCGATGCCCGCCAATATCGATGTGATAACCCTTATATTGCTCAGTTCGGGCAATACCGCCTACCCTCGGTCCCATCTCCATGACGATGGACTTTAGACCGGCTTTAGCCAACTGATAGGCAGCGGTTAAACCGGCTGGCCCCGCTCCAATAATGAGAACATCTGTTGTCAGTATCTGGTTATTATTCGATGATTCGATTGACATTCATAACCTGCCATTGATTTATCTGATATAACTAAAGCCTGGCTTTCAGCGATTTGAACAGATTGGTGGCTGCATATCTCATCCTCAGGACATATTGTTTCTCATCCAACCCCAGAATCTCTAATTCACGAGGCGGCATTATAGCCTTCACCTCTGGGGAAAGGTGCTGTCGCCGATCACCAGGTCGGGGAACATCAACCCGCAGGTAATGGGCCAATATTGCTCGGCGCGGCTTTTTCGTCCGATTTAAGCCACCGGCGTGCCAACAATGCCCATTAAAAACCCCCACATCCCCAGCCTTGCCTGTGAACAAAATCTCATCAGGATGTGGAGCATAAGTATCGCTCAAAACCTCTTTCGCCACTTTATGGCTCAGATGTGTTTTAGGGATGAGACGGGTGGCCCCATTCTCAGAGGTAAAATCATCCAACATCCAAATAGCGGTGCAACTATAAAAACCTTTCTCATCCGGTTTTCCAGAATTATCCGTATCGCTATGGAACGGCTGTTGCGCAATATCCGCTTGCGGGGGAACCTCCCGTGCATTCAACATACTTAAGCGGACATCAGGCCCCATGACAGTTTCCGCCGCAGCCAGTACCAGAGGATGAGCAAAGATTTTGCGAAATATATCGCCTTTGTTAGCTAAATTAGCCAAACGGCGAACACCCGTCTCGATATAATTCTCTTTACCGGCATCTTCTCCCTCTTCCTCCCATAGAGCTTCGACACGAGCTATTACCTGTTCAACTTCCGACGAGGCTAGCAAAGCCGGAAGAATTATATAGCCCTCTTCATCCATCTGTATCTTTTGTGCTTCGGTCAACGCGCCCATTGTTCACATCTCCTTCTCAAAACAAACTCCAATTCATTAGCGATAACTCATAATGAGCAATCACAAAAAGCATACCACTACCAGCCAGGCCCGTAACCAATAACATGGGCCAATCTAGCTTAAATTCTGGCCGTAGAAACAAGGCTAATACAACAACATTTACCCCCACCGCCATGCTCAAGGCCAGAGCGCCTCCGGCGGCAAGATAAAGGGGAATCAGCCATATCCCAATAACCAGAAACAAACAAAGCGTGATCAAAGTAGCCCAAAATTTCACCGTGCCACATCCGGTTACAGTAGCGACGGCATTCCCAGCCCACAGTAATCCGGCCAAAGGAATAGCCAGACTGATCCATCTTAAGGGTCTAGCGGCCAGGGCATAATCCACCCCAAAAACCAAGACCACCCCAAAATCGACGGTCAACCAGATTAAAAGTACAGCTAACCAACCGAGCAGCCAGCTATAACGGACAAAATTATTAATCCACTGCTGCATCTCATTGATTTGGCCCTTGGTATAAAAGCTGGTCAGAGTCGGAACCAAACTAAGCGCCATTTGTGTCAGCAAGAGGTAGGGCATCAAGAATAACCCAATTGCCAAATTCAGATAACCCGCATGCGCCGATTGACCGGTCAACATCTCTACCAGAACCGGTCCGGAACGATAGAGTAATGCGCCAATAAGATTGGCCAGAAAAAAGCCGAAGCCAAATTTTATATAAGGCCAGATATATTGCTTGTTGAGCCGTAGCTCCGAAATTTGCCAATACTCTCGCCCCCACCATAATCCGACGAAACAGAAGATCGCTTCCATTGAAGCCCACGCTATTAGTGAACCAGTGAAGCCCAACCAGGGGTATAGGAGAAGCAATAAGATTACAAGGATCCACTGCCGCCATGATTGCTCCACCATCCATAAACCAACCTGATTGAGACCCAAAAAGAACTGAAATGGAACCCAGGCTATGATATGTAGCAAAACACCCAGTCCAATTAATAAGGCCCAATCAAGCTGCATCCATTGGCTTAATGCTAGAGCCGCAACAATTGCTATCCCACCACATAGCACGCCTACGATAAGCTTGAAGGTTAGCGTGCGCATATACAGCCGCTTCGCTTCCACCACTGTCATGGTGGGGACAAAGCGGCCCATGACCTCAAGAGTGCCAAAATCCCCTAGAATTTGGCCCAGAAAAGCGAGCGATAAGACAAAAGCAAATCGACCATGATTATCAACTCCAAGCAGCCGGGGTATTGTCGCAACAGCCACCATCTGACCGACAATCTGTGCCCCCTTGTGGAGCGATACGATAGATACATTTCGAAGACCGCTGGGTTGTACTTTATCTGTAGTAACGCTCACAAACGTACCTTATTAACCTGAACTCGGAAATTTCGGTGTAGGTTGGGTTAAGCGAAGATTTAGCGGCTTGAATGCCATAAGTTGGGTTTCATTTGCTAAATAAACTCAATTTATAAGGCGAAACCCAACAAATTCTTGGCCGAAATAGCTTTGGTTACACATTCAACCCAACCTACTATTATTTATCTGTAGTAACGCTCAAAAGCGTACCTCATTAATTCGATTTCACCACAAACCTGTGCCAAAGCCAGATGGCTAGCCAGGCAATACCCCCAAAGATAACTCCGAACATCCAACCTCGAGCGCGTCCTTCCAGAGTTTTGAAAAAGGAGCGTTGGCTGTTTCGGAAGCCGGTCAAGGTTGCAGCCTGACCGGCAGTGGCCGCCATCAGAGCGACGGCTGCTTTATCATCTTGACCCTTACGCGTTAGCAAAGCTGCGGTCAACGTTCCCAAGGAGGCCAAAAACGACCACTTTCGTAAGGGTCTGAGCGATAGAGTCATTTTGCTGTCGCCTAAAGCACGTTGAAAGGCGGAGAGGTGATGCGTATGTGCGTGACGATGCTCACGATCAAAGCTACCCAAAAGGTCTTGAGAAAGCCCTCCGGTAAAACTTTGTGCAGCTAATACCCCTCCAAGCAATGGCAGCCAACGCCACCACCTGTTAAAGATTGTAGAGGCAGCCAACCCCAGAGGCAGAAGCCAGTCGAGATTGTAACCACGGTACTCTTCAACCCCCAAAAGGTAATCACCCTCGACAGTAGTAGCCCCAAGAGCCACCGCGCCGGTGGCGCTAACCGTTAAGGCTTGAGCCAAAGCAGCCACAGGATTAGCTCCATTTGATGTTGCTGCCGCACTCGGAAAAGCTACCGCGGCGGCCAGGGCAAGACCCTTAGGTGCATAGGCGGTAGCTTGCATACGGTCAGGACCATGATGGTGATGATGTCCATGGTCATGCTCGTGGTCATGATGGTGTTGATGAGCAAGAGTCATTTGTCTCTTTTCCCAAAGTGGCAGGCCTGCAAGCAGCAGCGCAATTGCGCCAGTGCCAAAAGTTTTCACCATATCACTGAAAGGAAAAAGACTGGAGGCCAGCCCGGCCGCACCCGCTGTACTCAATCCGCTACCAACCAGAGCCACCGTATCACGCTGGGGCTGAAACGGGGTTAAATCCATAGCTCCTACAGGACCCGTTACCAGATGAACCTTTTTCAATGCTTCGGCCAAGGTCTGAACATAGGCCACCGATTCCAAGGGGTCGCCAGCATGGATTTCTCTGAAAAAACGAACGGAACAATACCGAATCCCTGCCTCGATGGCAAAATTGGCCCACCGTGCCGAAATCGTGTGCCAATCCTCTTCAAGCAACTCTGAGGCTGTGAATTCATGGGCCAAGACTACTAGACCGTCTTCAGCTAGATTTTTGGCTAAAAACCAATCGCCTCGTTGGTGGCGGCTGAGATTAAAATAAGCAAACGTAAGCCGATTGCGTCGCATTGCCTCAACGGTATGGCTGATATTGAATTCAAAACCGGGAACCAGATGACCCTGAACAGCAATAATCTTTCCACCTAAAGCAGCGGCCTGGTTCAGGGTACGCTCTATCATTTCCGGCTGAACCCAACTATAGCCCACCGGACGCGGCACCAGCCTCAGCCCCACTCGTTGGACCAACTCGGCATGCATGGGATTGAATCCTAATCCCACTTCAGCTACGGTTGGCAAATCCCCCCTAAAAGAAATCAACGGATTCTTGGCCTTGGTCCGCTTGGCGTCGAGATGAGGCAGCCGGGCTTGCAGTTCTGTCGTTACTAAACCGGCCAGTTGTGCATCTTCAGCCCGTAGATAAACCTTAGTAGGGTCTGCCCCTTGGGTCACGCTTAGCTCACCCTTCTCCAAGAGGCGACTAAGCGTTAATTCAGGAATAGACAAATGGGTTGCGCCGCTCTCCTTATACCGGCGGAGTAGCATCGCCAGGTCTCCTTCACCAGCGGAAAGCGTTGTAGCGCGGGTAGCCACGGCCTGAACATCATCCCAATCCAGTACGATAGCTGCCAAAATATTATTTTCTTCCCATTGCCGACGCTTAAGGATTGCTTTGGCCGATACTAAGGCCCCAACCGTCATCAAGCTATAGGAAATTGCCTGTTGTAATTTCAAATGTGTCCTCTAATTTTTGTTTGTGATTTTGGTAATTGTCACCTTATCAATTACCAGACTCTCCAGCCCGAGATAATGAACCTCAAAACTGAGCGCCTGCCGACGCGGATTATCGACCATTACCACAAAATCTTGATAATGATTCGGTTCAACAAAATCCGTAGTGTGTATGGACTGGGTTAGAAGTTCCTCAAAATTCGCTGTCGCATTGACCTGTAATCGGGCAATTTCTTGTTCGGTTTTGGCAGGTTTGGGAGCCTTTATCCGAAACACGATTTGATAGTGACCGGCATCATAAATATCAAAAGGGCCGTAGATAGCTTTCTGGGGTGGATCGACCATTGGATCGACTAACCACGCCTGCCCGGTCTGTGCTGCCGAGTCACTAATCGAATGGCCCACAAAATGCTGCAATTCATTTGCGGGGTAGGTTCGACCTTCTTGAGTTTGGTAAGCAATGACATACCCTAAAACCAATATAGTTAAAAGAAGAAGCCCACCCCACACCCAACCAGCCGGTAGCTTGAATAATCGGATAAATTCATATGGGTCAATAGAAAGTTTAGAATTGGATCGCCTCATCAAGACCCAGCTTGTCAAAGCACCAGCCACTATAAGTAAAAGATAGAAATAGGGTAAGACCCTACCATAGAAAGCATTTGGAGCAAGCTGTACCGGGCCAACCCAAAGATCACTCTGTCCATTTGTACTCGCTCGTAAAATCATCGGTGTGCGCCAACGGTCAATGTTGGGATTTAGAAAATAAGATTCGAGCACAGGGCGTCCATAATTCTCTTTCAAATTATCGGTAGTGATAACTTCGTTGAAAACCGGCCCGCCACCGAGGAGTTTGATTGAAATGTGACCAAGTTCGGTAATAGAGTCCGGATTATTCTCAGGTTGTACCGGCCAGGTAAGGTGATAATGCCCGTATGGAAGTTCAGACAAAGGCTCAGATTTAACTACAGACCGTGAGCGACCAGCTTTCACATACCAGACTGGAGACCCATCTTCCAGAGCGTTAGTCTCCACCCCATATGAGGTTGGTTGGATTTCTGCATAGTCGGCCAAATCGGGTAACATTTCGGTGAGTGGTAGTCGCAGCTTTTGGCTGTAATACAACGGTAAAGAAGATTTGTAGGGTAGTTCAGGGTTATTAATGATAGCCACCCCGTTAATCAAACTGACCACAAAAAGAAAAACAGCAAATGTCCGCCATATGATTGAGCGACCATAACTATGCCATGCCAGAGCGATAAGGGGAGCCAATGCCGGCAAAGCGACAACCAAAAATCGCGGCCCCAATTCCCAGGCGATAAAATAACCACCGGCTACAACAGTCACCCCTAATGACAGACAAAAAGGCAAAACAACAAACCAAGCTCGGCGAAATTCGGAATTCTTGTTGATTCTATGAATCAGAACCGGTATGCCCCATATCGCCAAAATATAAACAGGCGCATAAATAAAGAGGCCACGCTGCTGGTCTAGCAGCCAGCCAACACCACGGAATAGACGCCGCCAAAGGATAACCGTAGAGGCCGGAGCGGTGAAATCTCCAACCTGAATAGCTTCACCCAGTTGATAATTAAACCAAAGCAAAAACCCGACAGAAATCAATGTAACCACAAGACCAGCTACGGCTGGTACGCTGTCAGACAGCCTCGGCCTCCGCCAAGACCAAAATACCAGGATCGCCAGTAAAATCGCCAGCGGAACGAAACGCCGATTGAGCCAGGGCAAAAAAGCCAAGGAAATTAGAACCAGCACCATTACACCGGCAGTCGGTTTCTGGCGGACAATGGTATAATAAAGAGCTATTATCGCAAACAAGGCTCCCGCCAACTCTGGATATACCAAATATTGATAAAGCATGACTGGTGGAGTCAAGATAACAAAACCAGTCGCCCATGCAGCAGCCTTTTCATCATGAACAAGCTCAGTTGTCAACTTAAAAGTAAACATAGCCAGCAAGCCATTTATTACTGCTTGAAACAGCAATACCCCAAACCGGCCTCCCAAGGCATAGGCTGGAGCAATAAGCAGGGGTAGCCCCAAGGAATGGCTCAAAATCTGTTGACCGGCTGCATTGGTGCGAACTTGACGAACAATATCCTTGCTAAAATAGAAAGATAGATAATCAAACTGGTCATAATTGTTGGCTAAATCTGAATCCAGGTCAGTTACCAGAGAATGGGCTGCTAATAAATAATGAGGCTCATCGCCGGTAGTCCGCCAGGTACGAGCTATGAAAGGCAGAAGCAATAAATCAACGGCTATAACCAGAATACAAATCAAAACAGGCCAAGTCGGCCCCTTGACCTGAAGTCTCTTGTCCGTAAATCCATAAACTTGATATAAATTTCGAATGTGCGTGTTTAGCCTGACGGCTTTTAGTTCCATTACCGCAATTACCAGAGAGTGTCAATAATTAAAACAGCTTTTCTCGAAGCAACGCTGCTGTATCAGTTTTATAAAACGCAAGCCCTGTCTGCCAGATGCGCCATTTATCTATCAAAGAATCAGCCCAGCGAGCGGTCTCTCTCCGATCTAACACACCGCGCCATAATCGCTGCCGGAGTGTAACCAAAGGTGGATTCTGGGTTCGTTCTAGTAAGGTCACGGCATCAAAGGCTTGAATATAGGCCACCAAGTTTGGTGGACAGGCTTGGGCTAGCTGTGCAAGTAACTCATCCGGCAGAGGAGTTTTATATAACATTTTGGTCCAGTAAAAACCGGCATACACAAATGGCTCGGCTTGTGCTTTTTTGGTTAAGGCTTGCACGTGAGACCAATCTATCCGGTGCGCCCAAGCCTGAACAACTTGGCCAATATCATACAGTTGGAGAAATACAGACGCCCCCATAATCACATGAAAGGTGGCGTGTACCGCTAAATGAAGTAATATATCGGCAATTGATAAACGATAAGCAGACTGATTATGTAAAGAGATAAATGCGGCTCGATCCCATACACCAGGCGTAATATCGACTTTGAGGCCGAACCACGCCTCCTCCAAGGAATCGTGAGGTTCAACCATTCGATCACCGCTCGCACTCAAATAGGGATTCGGTGTTTGCCCTTCATTGCCGGCGCGTCGATATGTGCTAAGGTGTTTGACAATGCCTGGCCCCTGGGTTGGGTCTTTGTGTTTACCTTTATACCCCAAGCTTTCTAACAGAGGCCCCACTCTGGCTAAATCTTCCGGACGAAATAAAAGGTCAATATCGTTCATGGGGCGTAGGGCCGGTTCGGGATAAACTGTTGGCGCTAAGAAGGCTCCTTTAATGACCAAAACCTCAATTTTTTCGACAGCACAAGCAGCCAATATCTCGGCCAACTGTTCACTTATCTTGTCATTACGCTTCGCGTGTGCTTTGCGGGTCACAGCCAATTTAGCCATAGCCATTGGAGGCGGCACGATTTCGGCCTGGCTAAGATGCCAATGTAAAAGAGGAGCTAACCCGAGTGCTACTGCGGTTACAGCAATAACTTCCCACTCGTCATCGCTGATGGAGATTACCCCATTTAATGGAGTCTCAAATCCTATACGTCCAGTAATATATTCAATCGGTGTCATCAAAAGACACGGGATAAATAATCATTTGCCACTGGGTTCTCAGGATATCCTAATGCGACTGCAAAACCTTCATTTAGAAAAGACGCGCTGGTGATGCATACTGCAAACAAAAAATTAGATACTCTTACTCCTGAGGAATCACCGCTTTTATCATAGATGTTATGGGGTTCAGTCATCCAAAAATTAGGTGATATGCCCAAAACTTATGAGAAGAATGTTGAATACCTCAGATACATACGGTATTGCTAGTTACTTTAGTGAGCACTAAATGTAACTGATTTCAGTTCGGCGTGCTTCTTGATAGCAGGTTTTGTATATTTTTTCATTCTTGTCTCCTTCGTCGTGAATATAGAGTGGGTATTTAGAATCAACAGCGCGTCTTCTTTGAATAAAGGTTGTTGCCATCGGTTCGCGATGATCTTATTTTGCAATTGAATTGTCCCAACTCAATGATTCTCTCGCTAAATTCCTACCACTTGGCAAGAAAATTACTGGGTATCGACTTCAATTGAATTAGGAAAAGTTACATAAAATATACGCACACATCGCACTTTTGGATTTGTGGGATTGCTTAATGGGAACCCACTTAACCTTAAAGTATACAAGAATCATACAAATTATGAACTCTTGTAGCCATATTGGTTAGGTCAATCTATCTGCGATTGATGTCAAAATTATAACCAAAAACTGTACCCTGGCAATTTAAAGCAGGGAACTCTATTATTAAGGCTCTTCAGGAGTGATGATTTGATAGACAGCCATATTATCACCTCCTGCTTCGAGAGTCCAGGGTGCTTCAGTGCTGTAGATTAAATTCAAACCTGGATTTTGCGTTAATTCTCGATACCAGGATGGAAACGTAACCAAATAGTTTGTATTGTTGGCACGGATAAAATCAAAAAGCGCTGCTTCATCTCTAATTATAGGAATAACTTCTGGGGTGACAAGCCCGGCCAGATCAATCAACGGTCTTTGAGTAAAGTAGCCAATCGCACCAATATCGTGAGCCGCTATCAAGACATCAGACGCAACATTTTTATTGAGCCACTTAGCCGTAGTTACCATCTCACTTTCAATAAAACGAACATCACGCCCATAAGCCCAGGCTCCGATACCTGTAAAGGCTACAACCAGAATTATGATTGACAAGACCAACGCCCGGCGAGTGGCTCGCCATGTTATTTGCCTCCTTGCATTTTTTTGACCCACTCGTACTAATCGAGTTGTACCCCACACCCCTAACAGAATAATCCAGGCAATCGCCGGAATCTGATAGCGACCATGCTGATATGTCACAGGCAACCTAATACCATATAGCAACAAATAGCTTACCCACCAAAACCAGATGGGGAGCAAGTTAAAGCGGCGCTTTCTAACTGTGAGCCAACCACCAAAAGCCAGACCCGGCAGCAAGAGAATCTGTGCCCCAATAAAAACAACCCGAAATACACCTTGCACTGTTTCTACCGGCGGGCCAATATTACCAAAGAGTCGCCACCAGAGCGGAAGAGTTTGCAGAATAAGAGCATACTCGGCTTGTTTGGCATAAAAAGTATTGGGAAATGGCAACCCGGTAAGATATAAGTGAAATGCCATATAAGGAACAAGCAACAGACCAACCCCAATTGTAATCAATAGCCACCGTTGAAGCAATGGGTGTTCTTTCTGTCGCCACCAGCGAAATGCAATATCTATCCCAAT
>Ga0210124_1000533_pt1 | contig 18964 bp, 16 predicted proteins | sample Muzzi_PWC_D2_FD_185554 | JGI IMG/M metagenome (GOLD analysis project Ga0210124, IMG submission 185554) | Wetland microbial communities from San Francisco Bay, California, USA, that impact long-term carbon sequestration - Muzzi_PWC_D2 (SPAdes) | ecosystem: Environmental > Aquatic > Marine >... | reverse complement strand
AGGGTGGGGCGATGGCGGTCTCGTACATCTTCTTGCAAGGAGATCCACGGACCTTGCGGGAGATTCAGCTCGATGGCACCGGCCTGGGCAACCGCGACCTGATCGAGCGCACCGCCGACACCGAGGTGCGCATCGCGCTCCGCCACCCTGCCTCGCTCTCTTATGAGGTGGTGGAGAAGGTCGTGCGCAAGCGGTTTTTCTCCCTCGATGGCCACCAGATTCGGGCAGTGGTCTACCGGCTCAACAGCGCCGCCGATTTCGACGCGCCCTTCCTGTCAGCCATCCATCTCAACCTGCCGCGGGTGGGGAATCGCGAAGTGCTGACCCTCAATCCACTTGAGGTGGGGGCGGGCTGGTGAGTCCTCGGGATTGACGTCCAACCTCCTGCAAGCGGCGTGCGATCTCTCGCGGATCGCTCGCTCGCAGGCAGCGGACGTCGATCAAGAGCTCACGGTCGTGAATCCGGCCTACCACCGGTGGCGATCCGTCCCGGAGTCGTGCGTCTAACTCCGCTGCAGTCAGGGCCGGGTGGAGGATGGCCACCGCGGCGCTTGGCAGCGCCACGCCCGCCTGCGCGCCGCCCCCGACCCGAGAATCGGTGCGGCGCTTGGCAAAGGCAAAGGGTGGGGAGCAGCCGTGCCGTAGCCGGCGCAGTAGTCGGTCGGCGCGGCGGCTGAGGGTGGTGACGTCGGCCTGAAGCATCGCCAGGGTCGGATTGTGACGCGGGAGATCGGCCGGTGTGAGGTAGTCGCGCAGGACCACCTCGAGGGCCGCCAGGGTCAGCTTGTCGATCCGCAGGGCGCGGGCCAGGGGGTTGCTGAGCATCCGTTCGATGGGTCCCCGGCGGCCCACGGCGATCCCGGCCTGCGGCCCGCCGAGGAGCTTGTCGCCGCTGAAGGTGACCACATCCGCGCCGCCCTCGAGCGCTTCCTGCACGGTCGGTTCGGGTGCCAGACCCAGCTTCGCGAGCGGGTAAAGGCTGCCGCTGCCCAGATCTTCCAACAACAGCAATCCCCGTTCGCGGGCGACCGACGCCAGGTCGGCTACCGCCACCTGTTGAGTGAAGCCGACCTGCTGGAAATTGCTCTGGTGGACCTTCAGGTAGGCGACCGTGGCATCGCGGGTCGCGCGAACATAGTCGCGTAGGTGGGTCTTGTTGGTCGTCCCCACCTCGACCATCCGTGCGCCGCTCTTGGCGAGCACGTCGGGGATGCGGAACGAGCCGCCGATCTCCACCAGCTCGCCGCGCGACACGACCACCTCGCCGCCGGAGGCGAGGCTGTCGAGCATCAACAGTACCGCGGCGGCATTGTTGTTTACCACCAACGCGGCCTGGGCGCCGGTGAGCTCGCACAGCAGCTCGGCCACGTGATCCTGGCGGCTGCCTCGTCGGCCGGTTGCTAGGTCGTACTCCAGGTTCGAGTATCCGGCCGCCACCCGCACCATCTGATCGAGGGCATGGGCCGGTAACGGTGCGCGCCCCAGGTTCGTGTGCAGCACCACGCCCGTGCCGTTTACCACGGGCTGCAGAGCGGGCCGGGCGGCCCGTTCGAGGGCCACGGCCAGCCGCGCCGCCCACTCCGCGCGTGACGGTGCCGCCGCACCGGCCTGAATGGCATCCCGCGCCGCGTCGATGGCGCGGCGGACCACGGCGACTCGCAGGCGGTGGGGGAGGGGCGCGGCCGCGGCCAGCTCGGGCCAGCGCAGCACCTCGTCCACGGCCGGAAGCCGGCGGAGCTGATCGCTGACCGCTGAAGGCTGATCGCTACTCACAACACCCGCTCGTATTCGGCGAGGTCGAGCTTCCACACCGGGACGCCGCAGTACCGGTCACCCTCCGGGCAGATCGGCCGGACTTTCGCCTGAGCCCGCTGGGTGCATGGGGGTAGGAGGTGACGGCCGATCTCCGGCTGGACGGCGCGGATCTGCTCGGCCTCCTCCAACGAGGCGCGCCAGATCTCCTCCTGGGCGTTGTAGCACAGGCGCATACGGTGCTTGTGGTGAAGATTGAGGAGGTCCGCGGATTCGGTGAACCGGATGTTCACGGCGTTAGGCAGGAGGTAGAGGGCGAGTTCCGGTGCCACGCCAAGCTTCAGGAGCTGCTCGACCGTATCCCAGGTCTCCTCCATCGAGCGGCGGTACGCCTGCTCGATCTGCGGCGCTTGTCGCACCAAGCCGGGGACCACGTAGTCCGGTGTGCCGGTATAGTGGCGGGCGAGCACCGGTCGGGATGCCGGGGTCATGCGGTGGCGTTGGTCCTGGGAATCGGCGGTGTGGCTGAGCCGCTTGGCGAAGGTGAACCGGGCGTGCGCAAGGCAACGGCTCAGCTTGTCGTGGGTGGTGAGGTTGAGGCTCTCACCGAGGAGGTCATTCTGATCGGGCTCGAGGAGGAGGCGAAGCGCCGCGTCGTCGTCGAGCGCACTCACCGGGAGGCCGAGCACCTCACGCAGGGCGTCGGCGCTCACCCGGACGTTTTCGGGCGGGCAGGAAACGAGGTGCGAGATGCGCGCCCCCAGGCGGGTATCGAACTCGGCGCAGAAGGACTGTGCCCGTTGCCGGTCGATCTCCGGGCCGGCCGCCGCCGGCGCCCGCCACTCGCGCGGCTCCTCCAGCACCGATCGGTAGCCCGGATCGACCGCCAGCACCGCATCGACCATCGCCGCCACCAGGAGACGCTGCTCGGTCGGCGTGTCCGGCTGTTGGCAGGCGCGCTGGTAGCGCAGCAGGGTGAGGCCGGAGATGGTGTGGTAGAGATAGGCGGTGGTTGCCACCGGCAGGCAATAGCGGGCCACCTCTTGTGCCCGTTTGCGGATGGCTCCCGCGTACCTGTCGTGCGCCTTGGCGCGGGAGCGGAATAGGGTGAAATACGCGTCCGACGCGACCGGAGTCAGGGCCTCGGTGAGAGCCTGATAGTCCGCCATCTGCCGCTCGATGCATGCGACGTAGGTGGCCGTCGCCGGCCCATCGAGGGTGGGGATCAAACAATGGTCCGGCTTGACGGTGACATAGCGCTGGGAGACCTGCTCCGAGTTGTAGAACGGGTGGGCATGAAGGAACGACCAGAGGAGCTGGCGCGACACCCCGGTGATCGCAAACTGGAAGGTGGCGTGTTGAAAGGTGGTGTGGTGGCCGGCGCGGTAGAGGTCCTGAGCCAATGCCTCCCAGCGCGGCCCCATTTCCTGCCCCTCGACGATCCCCTGGGGCGAGTAGCAGGTGCGCGCCGTCTCCACCACGTTGGCGAAGGGCTCCCGGAAGGTACGGGTCAGCTTGACCTGGGGCGGATTGAGGAACATCAGCGATCAGCTCTCAGCTTTCTGCGGTCGGCTTGATCGGACCACTGCGCGGGACATTGTTGAGACGAGGTTGGTGACTCTTCCAACAAGAAGGTCGCCCCATCCTATCAAGCTGAGAGCTGACCGCTGAAAGCTGATAGCTAAGCCCCCACCCGGACCCGCGGGTCGATGACGCCGTAGAGGAGGTCGACCACGAGGTTCACCAGGACGTACCCGGCGGCGATGAACAACACGCACCCCTGGACCAGGGGGTAGTCACGGGACTGGATCGCGGTGAGGGTGAGGCGACCGATTCCGGGCCACGCGAAGATCGTCTCCGTGATCACCGCGCCACCGAGCAGCGCGCCGGTCTGGAGCCCGATGACCGTGAGCAGGGGCAGGGTCGCATTGCGTCCGGTGTGCTTGAGGACCACGGCCGCCTCGCTCACCCCCTTGGCCCGGGCCGTGCGCACGTGGTCCTCCCCCAGGGCCTCCAGCCAGCCACTACGGGTCATGCGCATGAGGATGCCTGCCATGCCGGTACCGAGGGTGACGCTGGGCAACACCAGGTGGGACAGGCCACCGCGGCCGGAGACCGGTAGCCATCCCAGGCCGATGGCGAAGAGCAGGATGAGCAACGGCCCGAGCCAGAAGTTCGGCATGGCGACCCCGCCCACCGCCAGCCAGCGAAGGGCCGCGTCGGTCGGCCGCCCGGCACGCAGCGCCGCGATGATGCCCGTGGGTAGGGCGATGATCAGGGCGACCGCCAGGCCGCCGGCCAGCAGCTCCAGGGTAGCCGGAAGGCGTTCGATGATCAGCGCTGTCACTGGCCTGTGATCACGGATCGACTCCCCTAGGTAGCCGCGACAGATGCCGCCCAGGTATCGCCCATATTGCACCGGGAGCGGGTCGTCGAGGTGCAGGGCGGTGCGCAGGGCGGCGCGGTCGGTGGGAGCCGCCGCCTCGCCGAGCATCACGTCGATCGGGTCCCCGGGAACCAGGTGCAGAATGAGGAACACCGCCGTCACCACCCCGAGGAGGACCGGCACCGTGAGCAGCAGCCGGCGGGCTAGGTAGGGCATGGGGCGGCGGACCCTATCCGTGTGGCGCCACGGGCTAGCCCGCGGCGCTCACTATGGCTCGTGGTGAGGGCACCGAAGGCCGCTCATCCGGGTCGTGCCGCGAGTCCGAGTGCGCAGGCGAACCGGCGGGATGTCGCCGAGTCGGACGACGGCACGGTGAGGAAACGTGGGCGGTTGTGCGTGCGCCACAGATCGATGGTGAGGAGGTGCGGGCTACTTCCAGGGGTCGTCCTCCGGGAAGAGGGGGACCGTATCGAGGCGGTCTGATGGCTGTTCCGGTGGCGTCGTCGACGGAGTCGGCGCCTGCGTCGCGGCGGCGCGCGGTGTGCTGCGGGGCACGACCAGGAGGACGAGCTGGGTGGAGATCGGCCCTTCCTCGATCGTCGCCACGCACAGGCGCGACTCCTTCTCGAAGAACAGGATGTGGTGTTCCAGGTGGACCCGGCTCATCTGGCGCCAGCCATGCCGCGGCATGTGGTTGCTCAGGAAGTCCGCCACCGCCAGCCCCTGGAGCCGACCCTTGAAGTGGATCTCGCCATAGGCGTGCTGGTCGCTGTCGAGGATGGTGGACGGCTTGGGCTGGTAGGTGAGGCCGCGGGGGAGCTCGATGTCGTCGAAGCCGGGTTGCGTGAAGGTGCCCTGCATCTGCTCACCGTAGAGGGCGCGGTCGATCTGTTTGCCTGGCAGGGTCTGGCAGCCGACCACACTGGTCGTGACGGCCGCGAGAATCAGCAGGAGGGGGGGGAGGCGGGAAACCATGGTGGGGCTCCTTCGAGGGAGGGGAGTCGGTCGCGTCCGGGGCCCCGGATGCGGCGCAGGAGTTGGTAGCTACGTTCAAATATACTCCGCCGGAAGCCTAGGGCCTGCTTCAGGCTGACGTCCAGGTCGAACGGGTTGGTGAGTCCGGCCAGGCGCCCCCACGTGGGCCGATCGAGATGGGTGCGGAACGGGAACAGGAAGGTCGGGATCGGGTAATCACTGCCGTACACGAGTGCAGTCTGGAGGTGCGGGCTGGCCCCTAGGGCGATCAGGTGGCGCGCCCGCATGGGAACCGCCATGCCGGAGATGTCGGCGAGGAGGTTGGGGAACTCCTGGCTCAGGGTGATGCGGTCATGGTAGCCCTCGCGCCCGGACCAGTGACCGAGGCTCGCGGCGTGGGCCGCGACCACCGTCACGCCGGCCTCGAGCGGCAGGCGCAGCCGGCCTGGGTGCTCCAGCTCTTTGTGCAGGGCAGGAAAGGTATGCTCGCGGCCGGTGTGCACGACGAGGGGGAGACGGAGGGCAGCCAGCCGTTCGTAGAACGGGAGGAGGGCCTGGTTACCCGGATCCATACCCTGGACCGACGGCAGCCACTTCACCAGCACCGCACCACGCTCCACACATCGCTCCAGCTCCTCCAAGGCGTCGCGGCGATAAGGATGGATGGAGACCCCGGGCAAGAGTCTGGGGTAACGGTCGCACATGCGGAACAGGTGGTCGTTCGGGGTGTAGAGGAGGGTATCTTGCTCCACCAGACGGCCGGCATTGTCGTACACCCGGTCGAAGGCCAGGGCCACGCCGTAGTCGATCGCCGTGGATGTCTCGATGTGGGCTGCCAGCTCCTCGGCAAAGCGCTCGTCCGGATAGGCCGGGCCGCCGTTCCACGGCACCCCGTGGCGACGGAGGAGATAGAGGAAGGGGAGCGTCCGCTTCAGCCGCGGCCGGATGAAGCAGCCCGTCTCGGGGTAGCCGAGACCGGCGAGGTGGATGTGGAGGTCGACGACCGGTACGGTCATGCCGCCATCCAACGGTAGACCGGGCATCGGGTCAAGGACCCTAGGGGACCGCAATGAAGGGAGCGACGATTGTCTCTTGCCGGCGTGGACACTACCCTTGTGAAGGGCGGCGACAACGAACTTTTTGTTGAGGGCGGGCCATGGCCGACTGTCTATTTTGCAAGATCGCCAACGGGGAACTTCCGGCAGAGCACGTCTACGAGGACGTGGACTTCGTCGCATTCGAGGACATCAACCCTCAAGCACCGACCCACGTCTTGGTCATCCCGCGCCGCCACATCGCCACCCTGAACGATGTCGGGGTCGATGATCGGGATCTGCTCGGCGGCCTCTTGGACGCGGGCATCCGGGTCGCGCAGAAGCTCGGCTACGCGGAGAGCGGCTACCGCTTGGTCCTCAACTGCAACGCCGACGCGGGCCAGACCGTCTTCCACGTCCACCTGCACTTGCTGGCCGGCCGGATCATGCGCTGGCCGCCGGGCTAACGGATGTGCCCCGCAGGGGCGTCTGAGAATCCCCTTCCCTCCGGGAGCGGGCCTGGGGGAGGGCGTAGGGAGTGAACTCGCGCGATCCTGCCGCCCCCACCCCAACCCTCCCCCGGCGGGGGAGGGGGTAGAGATGGCGGCTATCCTTTCGGCCGCCGGTAGAACGGCAGTGTGACCCGCTCCGCCGCGACCGCGCGACCACGGATCTCGATGGCCAGAGTGTCACCGATGGCCGTGGTGCCCCGTGTCACCAGGGCGAGGGCGATGCCGTACCTCAGGGTCGGGCTGTGGTTGCCGCTGGTCACCACGCCGATCGGCGCACCGCTGCGCAACACTCGTTGCTCGGCACGGGGGACGCCGCGGTCCCGCAGACGTAGGCCGATCGGCTCGCGCGCCGTGCCCTCTGCGGCCTTGCGCCGTAGGGATTCGGCACCCAGGTAGTCGCGGCCCGAGAGGTCGACGAAGCGCGCGAGCCCGGCCTCGATCGGGTCGATTGCCTCGGACAGCTCGTGGCCGTAGAGAGGTAGCCCCGCCTCCAGGCGCAGGGTGTCGCGGGCAGCGAGGCCTGCCGGCCGCAGACCGTGGAGTCTGCCGCCTTCCATGAGGCGCTCCCACAGCTCAACCGCATGGGTCCCGGCCACGGCCAGCTCGAAGCCGAGCTCGCCGGAGTAGCCGGTGTGGTGGAGGTGGTGGGCGAGGTCGCCGATCACCGCCGCCGCGTGGCGGCCGCGCGCCGGCAGCTCACCTCCGGGTGTGTGCACCTCGATGCCGAGGTTTCGCAAGACGCCGGTAGAAGCGGGGCCTTGCAGGGCAAGGAGCGCCAGGGATTCGGTATCGTCCTGCCAGGCCTCCGCCGGCAGATGGCGGCCGAAGTGGGCGACGAGCTTGTCGTGGTTCGCCGCGTTGGCGACCATCGTCATGTAATCGGGGGCGTGACAGCTCACCATCACGTCGTCGAGGGTGCCGCCCGCCTCGTTGCACACCAGGCCGTAGCGCGTGTGGCCCGGCGCCAGGTCGGCGATGTCGTTGGTCAGGAGGCGGTTCAGTGCGTCACGGCAGGCGCGCCCGGCGAAGGCGAAGTTCGCCATGTGGCTGACGTCGAACAGGCCACAGGCGTCGCGTACGGCGTGATGCTCGGCGATCACTCCTTCGTACTGCACCGGCATCTCCCAGCCGGCAAACTCCACGAGCTTGGCACCGGCAGCGACGTGACAGGGGTAGAGCGGGGTTCGTTTCGTCATCGGGATGGTCAGGCGCGGACGGGGGTGGTTAGCGAGTACCGGTAGACCGGAGGCTGGCGGCCAGGGCGGGATGCATCACCCGACCCGCATACAAGTTGAGGGCGTGCCCAAGGGGAGTGTTGGGCTGCAATGCGGCCTCTATGCCCTGTGCCGCCAATTGCATCACGTAGGGGAGGATCGCGGCGGTGAGGGCGACGGTGGCGGTATGGCTGGCGGAGGAGGGCATGTTGGTGACGCAGTAGTGCAGCACTCCCTCCTCGACGTAGGTGGGGTGGCTGTGGGAGGTGGGGCGGCTGGTCTCGGCGCAGCCCCCCTGATCTATGGCCACGTCCACGAAAACGGCGCGCATCGGCATGGTGGAGATCTGCTGGCGCGTCACCACGATCGGCGCGCGGGAGCCGGGTACCAGCACGGCGCCGATCAACAAGTCGGTCTGGGGGAGCAAGCCGTCGAGGATGGCTACGGTGGAGTCGTGCACCTCGACGCGATCGCCGAAGTGGTCGGCCAGGTCCGTGCGTCGCCGCACGCTGGGTTCCAGGAGACGAGTGTCGGCTCCCAGGCGTGCGGCGATCTCGGCTGCCTCGCGGCCGACGTTGCCTCCCCCCAGGATCGTCACGCGGCCTTCGCTTCCCGGGTCGAGGCCCGGCAGGAGGACGCCGCGCCCGCCGGCAGGCCGGCGCAGATGGTAGGCGCCGACCAGGGTCGCAAGGCGGCCGGCGATGCGGCTCATCGGTGCGAGGGTGGGGAGCGACCCATCCGCCTCCTCCAGCGTGGCGAAGTCGAGGCAGGTGGCACCACTCGCCCGCAGGCCGTCGGCAAGTGCAGGGTCGGCGGCGAGATGAAGATAGGAGAAGAGCACGTGATCGCGGCGCAGGAGCGATACCTCCGGCGGTTGTGGCTCTTTCACCTTGCAGATCAGCTGCGCGGCGCCATACAGCGATACGGCGTCGGCGGCGAGGTCGGCGCCGGTGGCGGTGTACTCCTCGTCAGAAAAGCCGCTACCGGCCCCAGCCCCACGTTGCACCGTCACACCGTGGCCGGCGGCGACCAGACGTCCGACGGCATCCGGCGTCAGCCCTACGCGGTACTCGTGGTCCTTGGTCTCGGTCGGGATGCCAATGTGCATGGCGGAGGATCAGCCAGGTTCGCGTGAAATGTCGTCACCGAGGCGATGCACAATGCACGCCGATCCCTACTTTCCACGTTCGGGTTGGCGCGCTCAAGGTGGTGACGTCGCGCGCGGGTTTCAGCTTGCAATCCGTCTGCATGGCGCAAAAAATGAACTAGACCCTTCCGCTCGGATTTCCTCCACCCGAGCACTCACCCCTCCCGCAGCCCCCCTCCTCCCTGCCAAGGAGCGACGCGCATGGGTTCTTCTCCTCTTCATCCCCTCCCGCGCAGCGCCCTTTGCGCGCTGGTTCTTCTCGCCACCACCGCCTGCGACGTTGTGCAGAACGGCTCCGGGGCGAGCATCAAGGACCACACGACGATCGGCGCCGAGGCGCCGGTGACCTCGGCCCTGTTCGATCCCGCGCATGCGATCTTCCCGTTCCCGAACGACTTGCTGAAGCAGGGGACGGCGACCCTGCAGATCCCCGGCGCCGGCACGCCCCTGTCACCCCTGGCGCCGGCCGCAAATAGCCTCGACGGCTTCTCCACCGTGGCGCCGATCCTCTTTCCCTTCGATGGGCCGGTGGATCGCGAAAGCTTCGCCGACCACCTCCTGATCCTGAATATGACCCAGAACGCGAGCTTCGGTCAGCCGGTGGCGTTCCGGGCGACTTGCGCCGACCCGGGGGCCGACTTCGGCACCGAGTGCACGGCAGCCACCCAATTGGCGGTTACTCCGACCGCGCCGCTCCAGGAGTCATCCACCTATCTCCTCGCCCTCACCGGAGCGGTGGACAGCGACGGAATGGCGGTGGTCTCCTCACCTACCCTGGAGCTATTGAAGGCGACCGGACCCCTGGTCGACATCGATGGCACGACGGGCGCCGTCACCGCCATCAACTCCAGCGTCCTGACCGCGGAGTTCCTCGCCCCGGGGGAGACGGTGGCGGATCTGACCCCTGACGAGATCGCCTCCCTCCATTCCCTCGCGTTCCTGCAGGAGAGCTACGGGATCCTGTTCGGTCTGCTGGAGACAACCCTGCCGGGGCTGGGCGCCCTTCCCGCCGCCATTGCGCGGGACGACGTGGCGGTGCTGATTCCATACACCACCGAGAGCCTAACCGGGGAGCTTTCCGCCATCGCGACGGAGATCGCCGCCGAGAACCCGGCCTTCGCCGGGATGACGGCCACTTCACCTGTGGACGCGGCACTGGTCGCTGGTATGCCTATCCCGGTCGACGTCTTGGGTTTCCTGAGTGCCCTCAATCCGGATCCGGCCAACACGACGCTGGGCCTCGATAACCCGGCAGGGGTGGCCGCAGGGAATATCGCGGCGGTGATCGAAGGAACTTTCCCGTCCCGTGACTATCAGGGGGCGACCGGTTATTTCGACGACGCCGATGGTGACGGCGCTCTCGACTGGGACGCCAGCGACGTGCCCTTCACCCTGGCCCTCCCCAACGCCACCTTCTTTACCGGACAGGCAGCACCGGTGGTGGTCTTTCAACACGGCCTGCTGGCCAACCGCGGCTTCCTGTTCGCGATCGCCAACACCCTAGCGGCGCGGGGCATCGCCACCGCCGCCATCGACCTGGTGCAGCATGGTGAGCGGGTCGGGGATCTGATCGACAACGCGGCCTACGCCGACGACCGCTTGGTCTTTGCTCCGGACGGTGCGCCTGACCCCTCGGGGGCGGCGTTCCTGAACATCACCGACTTCCGCATCCTGCGGGACAACTTCCGCCAGAGCACGGTGGACCTACTGGCATTCTTGCGCGCGTTGAAGACCTCCGCCAATGCCGACCTTGCCACGTTCAATGGCCACGCGCCTCCAGGGGCGGTGGCGACCGGCCCCGATGGCCTCGCGGACATCGACACCTCCAGCCTGTCGCTGGTGGGCCACTCCTTCGGCACCGCCGCGGCGTTCGATGCCCTCGCCCTCTCAGAAGATGTGGCACGCGGCGTCCTCGTGATGCCAGAGGCCAATCTGACCGTGCAGTTCTTGACCTCTCTGAACTTCCAGGACCTGCTCGGCTCCGGTCTGGCGGCCCTCGGTGCTCCGGCCTCTGGTACCCCCGAGTTGCTGCAACTCCAGGCGATTCTCCAGGCCATCGTCGAGCGCGCCGACCCGCTGGCCTACGCCGCGGGCATTCTCGACGGCGCCCTCGCTGGCGATGCTGGCAAGGACCTGTTGATGATCGAAGCGGTGGGCGACCAGACGATCGCGAATTTCGTCTCCGAGCAACTGGCAGCAGTCGTAGGGGTCCCGGCGGTGACGGCAGACACGGACACCCCCAACGTCGGGAGCCACCTCGCGGGGCTGGTGAAGCTGGAGCCGGCCGATCCCGAACAGCCGCTCTCCCGCGACAATCCCCCCGGTGCAACCCACCAGGCCCCCATCTTGGCTGGGCAGGATCTCGACTACGCGCCCGGCGCGACCGTGCCGGCGCTGAGACTCGAGATGCCCCTGCACGTCGCCAATCCGATCGAGGCCACCCAGTTGAGCATCGCGGACTTCGTTGACGCGGCGACGCTGCGGATCACGATCCCGTAGCCACCTGGAGCCCAGACGGAAAGGAGGAGGGTATGCGCCTGTTTCCAGTGTTGGTCCTCGGTTGCTGCGCTGCGTGTGTGATGAGTCCTGCCCGCGCCTGGGGTGCGAGCTTTGCGTTGTCGGAGAATGGGGCCAAGGCCCAGGCGATGGGGGGCGCCTTTGTCGGCCAGGCGGACGATCCCTCCGCGGTCTGGTACAACCCGGCTGGGTTGGTGCGCCAAGGGGGCAGGTCGATCAGTCTCGGGGCGAACTTCTTCTTCCCCGACATCTCTGCAGACGATGTCAACGGGGTACGCCGTAACAAAGACGATGGCACCCACGCCGACGGTGACTCGGGAACCATTCTGATCACCGGAAATAACTACGTGGGATGGCGGGTGAGCGATCGGGTCGGCCTGGGGTTCGGTATCAACACCCCCTTCGGTCTCGCCGTGGACTGGGAAGATGACGCCTTCCTGCGCTACCAGTCGTCCTTCGCGGAGCTGCGTACCCTGTACTTCACCCCGGCGATCGCGCTGCAGTTGTCGGATCGGATCTCGGCAGGGCTCGGCGTGAGCTACATCTACGCCGACGCCGAGCTGGAGCGGAAACTCTACATCGGGCCGGGTCGACCCGACGGGACATTCCAGCTGGGCGGTGAGGCCCGTGAGTGGGGCTACAGCGCGGGATTACAGGCGGCGTTGGCGGAGAACGCCGGGGTGCTCGATCGCCTGACCCTCGGCGCGACCTATCACAGCGCGGTGGTGCTGGACTTCAAGTCCAGTGACTCGGTGGTGAACTTCACCTTCCCCGAGCCGGGCCTGGCTCCGGAGGCGCCCGACTCCAAGGTCTCCACGACGATCGACCTGCCGGAGATCTGGACCGTGGGCCTCTCCGCGCAGTTGGGGGGGCGTACGACTGTCAACCTGGACGTCAGCCGGTTCGGCTGGTCCACCTTCGAGGCGATCGATATCCAGGCCGAAAACGAGCGGACCCAGCGTGCCCTGGACCATGCAGAAATTCTCCCCAACCCCGTGGTTCGCGATTATGAGGACACCTGGACCATTCGGGTGGGGGGCGAGCACTGGCTCAACGACACGTGGGCGGTGCGCCTCGGCTATGCCTTCGACCAGACCCCGATTACGGACGAGCACCTCGACCCGATCCTGCCCGATGCCGACCGCCACTTCCTCATGGCCGGCTGCGGTTTCCGTCACGGCGACTTCTCGGTGGATGCGACGTACACCGCGGTGTTCTACGAGGAGGTGAGTACCTCCACCAACGCCGAGGGTTTCAACGTCGACTACGAGAGCTTCAGCCACATCGCCTCGCTGGCGCTCAACTACCATTTCTGATGGGCCTCGGTGAGACCTTGCAGCTTGGCGCACCTGCGGGCACAGAAGATGCTTTCTCGCCGGTGGTGCGCCGTCGTCTTGGGCGCGGGGATAACCAGCCGAAAAGGAAGCCCATGCCAGTCGTGGAGAGCGGTTTGCAGGGGCTTTGGCCCACGGACCTAGTGGTGATCGGGGACTACGGCGCGAATGGCTTATTTGCCACTAATGTTCTTGGGGGTGAGGGTCGAAGAGGGTCGGGTATCAGGAAGCGTTCTGAGGGCGGATCTATATCCTTGCGATCGAGAAGGCACTGTAAGATCCTGCGGACGGTTGCAGGACAACAGCCACAGAAGAGCGGAGTGCTCGTGATGCTTTCCAGTCCCCATTGCCCCTCCTCACCGAACCTACGAGGAGTTGCTCATGTTTGGTAGCGGTGGGCAGTTGGTCGGCCTCGATATCGGCACCCACGCCATCAAGGCGGTCGTATTCGAGGAACGTGGTGACGGCTACAGCCTGAAGCGGTTCGGTTACCGCAACCTGGAGCCGGAGCTGATCGTCGACCGGGCGGTCATGGATCCAAAGAAGGTCAGCGAGACGATCCATGATCTCTTTGCCGAAGTCGGCATCCGGAACAAACAGGTCGCTGTCTCCGTCTCGGGACTCTCGATCATCGTCAAGAATATCCATATCCCCGAGATGACGGAGGAAGAGCTCGAGGTCTCCATTCAGTGGGAGGCAGAGCAATACATCCCCTTCGATATCTCGGACGTTAACCTCGACTTCCAGATCTTGGGCCCGTCCAGTAGGGGCAGTGGCCAGATGGCCGTCCTGCTCGTGGCGGTCAAGCGCGACAAGCTACAGGAGTATACGTCCCTGGTGGCGGACGCCGGGCTCAAGCCAGTGATCGTGGATGTCGATGCGTTTGCACTTGCCAATTGCTTCGAGCACAACCACGTGATCAACGAGGGGCAATTGGTGGCATTGATCGACATCGGGGCTGGCGCAACCAACCTGAACGTCATGAACGGCAAACAACTCGCATTCACCCGCGACATGATGATCGGTGGTAACCAGTACAGCTTGGCGATCCAGAAGGAGTTCGGCATTGGCTTCGAAGAGGCGGAGCTTCTGAAACGCGGTCAGGACACCGCAGGCGTGAGCCATGACGACTGCGTGCCGGTGTTGGAAAAGGTCTCGGAGGATCTCTTTTCCGAGATCCTGCGTTCGTTGGAGTTCTACAAGGCCACCACCCAGAGCGAGTCCGCGATCGAGAAGGCGGTCCTCGCTGGCGGTTGCGCCAGGCTTCCCGGTCTCCACGACTTTCTCAGCGACAAGCTGGGCATGGAGATCGAGGCACTCGACCCCCTCCGGGCCGTCGACTGCCAACTCAGCCGCGAAGACCGTGAACATGTCTCGGCCGTAGCGGTCGGGTTGGGTCTCAGAAAGGCCGGCGACCGATGATTCGCATCAATTTATTGCTTACGGATCGACGCGGCCAGGCGGGTCCAGATCTTCGTCAACTCGCCGCGGCCGTTGGCTCCTTGGCGGTGATCCTCGTCGTCCTGCTGGTCGTGGCGATCCGCATGATGAGTATGGTCTCGGATCTCCGGGCGGAGGAGCGGCACCAGCAGGAGATCCTTCGCAAGCAGAAGGATCAGCTTGCGGAGATCGACCGGTTCAAGGCCGAGGAGGCCGAGTACGAGCAGAAGATTGCGGTCATCGACCAGCTGAAGGACAAACAGCAGGGGCCAGTCCACGTCCTGGATGAGGTCAGTCGGAGTCTGCCCGACAAGCTGTGGCTCACGCGCCTTGAGCAAAAGGGCAATACGATCACCGTGGAAGGAAACTCTCTCACCATCGGTGACATCGTTGCGTTCGTCGATCGCCTGAAGCATTCCGAGTATTTCAGCCAAGACGTGGAACTCCGCCAGTCGTCGCAGAAGATGATCGCCGATCAAGATGTCTATCAATTTACGGTTGTCGGCACGGTGGTTACGGGCAAGTCGCCGGAAAAAAAGGCGGATAGCTAGACCATGGAACGGCTAGAGCAACTTACCAATAAGCAGTTGTGGCTGATCTTCGGCTCGCTCGTCATCATTTTGATCGTGCCGTTCTACGTGTTCTTCGTAGGACCGCAGCGACAGGCGATTACCGAGAGCAGACAGCGTATCGCTTCCGTCCAACAGGAGATCCGTGAGAACAACCGGATCGCGCGATCACGCGGCGAACTGCTGCGAAAAAACAAAGAGCTTCAGGAGAAGCTTGCGCGGCTCAAGGGTCAGCTTCCGACGGACAAGGAAGTGGAGTCGCTGTTGCGCGCGATGGCCAATTTTGCGCAGCAACTCGGACTAGACGTGCGCCTCTGGAAGCGCGCACAGAACGTCTACGATGACTCCGGGCTCTATCAACGGATTCCCGTCGAGGTCGAGCTCGTCGGTGGCTACCACCACGTAGGTTACTTCTTCGATCGCATCTCCAAACTCGAGCGCATCGTCAACATCGAGGATATCGAGATGTCCCTGCCGGCGCAGGGACGTCAGCAGGACGCCGTCGCAGCAGGAGAGATCATAACGAAGTGCCGCGCGACGACCTTTGGTGCCGTAGATCCAGAAGTGGCGAAGCGCATGGCCGAGGAGAAGAAGGCGAAACAGAAGAGCAATGCCGCGAAGAAATAGGTCGCACGGTCATCTCCACGCAGCGGATCGCCACCGACCCCATCCCAAGCAGGGCTCTCCGCCCAGACCGAGCATTTCGATGAGCCATCACTACACTATTCGCGCCGGTAGCGCCCATGCCGTGGGCGCTCTCGTGGCGGCCGTCGTTCTCGCGACGGGCAGCGTCGGTTGCGGAAGCAAGGGCACGCCGCCTGAGCCCCCGGTGCCAGAAGTTGAGGCGCCTGCACCGGTGCAAGGCGAGCAGACCGCGCCGACGATTGCGCCGGAGATCGATGCCGAGGTGGAGTACACCTACCGCGGTGAGGGACGGCGAGATCCCTTTGCTTCCCTCATTCGCGGCGTTGAAGTGGAGCAGGTCGCGGTGGCGGAGGAGAGTGGACCCTTTGTCGCCGTGGTAGAGGGTGGAGCGTATTCGCCATTGGGGCGGTTCGATCTCCAGGAGCTGAAACTCGTCGGAATCGTCGACATCGGTGGGGTCTTCCACGGTTTAGTCGAAGTTGCCGACGGCAAGAGTTATTTCCTGCGGAGCGGCACCCAGGTCGGCCGGAACGGCGGCGTGGTGAGCCGCGTCCTCGACGACCGGGTCGTCATCACGGAGACCTACCGTAATCCTCTTGGTGAGACTCGCACCAAGGACGTCTATCTCACCTTCGCAAAAAAGGGTGGAGATTAATTCATGAGAGCGCACAAACACCTTCTTCCGTGGTTCGGGGCGCTGATCGTCGCGGCCATCCCCTTGGTTGGCGGCAATCCCGCTGATGCCCTCGAGACTACGAACGTCGTCAAAGAGTTGCACAGTGATCGTTCGGGCGAGGCCAGCTCCGTGACCATCGTGTGCAATGACCCGGTGGTCTATCGGGTCCTCAACTGGCAGGAGGGAGGGGTCGAGGTCGATCTCTACGACGTCCTCCTCGGCGAGTTCGACGGCCAGACATTGACTGTCGGTGATGGCCTCGTGGACAAGATCGAGGCGACCAGTCAGGCCGGTCCACAACGCAATATGGCTCGGCTGCTGGTGCGGACGACAGCACCGGTGATCGCGGACATTCAGCGCGACGGCAACACGCTCGTCCTCACGTTGAGCGCCGGTGTGTTGCCAGAGGGCGCGCCCGCCGCGGTGACTCAGGGCAATATCGACGACATCATCCGGCGCTATCAGGAGCGCCACCCTGGCGGCTCGGAGGCGGCGCCCAGCGCCGATCTGGCCGCGGCGCTGGCGTCCATCGCCCAGGCATCCGCACCCGAAGCTGCGCCTGCAATGCCGGCAGACGATACGATTCGGGAGGAGCTGATCGTCTCCCAGAAGGAGTTTGTCGGTCGCAAGATGAGCCTCGATTTCCAGGGCGCCAACGTGGCCTCCGTGTTGCGTCTCATCGCCGACACGGCCGGGATCAACATGGTGTTCGGCAAGGATGTCGAGGGGCAGGTCACCATGCAATTGAAGGACATCCCCTGGGATCAGGCCCTGGATATCGTCCTCAAGACCAATGGCCTAGGCATCAAGAAAGAAGGCGGTGTTTATCGAATCGCCAAGCTGTCCGTCATGCAGCAAGAGGAGGAGGAGCGCATGGCTGTGAAGCGCTCCAAGGAGAAGGCTGAGGATCTGGAGCGCACCATCCTGTACATCAACTACGCAAACGCCGGCGAGATCAAAGGGGTGCTCGAAGAGCTCCTCTCGCCGCGCGGCAAGATCGATGTCGACGAGCGAACCAACACGATCATCGTGAAGGACATCCATGCGGTGATCGTCGAGGCACACGACGTGGTCAACAAGCTCGACCTCGCCACCCCGCAGGTGAGCATCGAGGCGCGGATCGTCGAGGCGCGGACCAACTTCGCCAAGGAGCTGGGCATTCAGTGGGGCGGCCGCTATAACGCGGGTCCGACTACGGGCAATCCGACGGGTTTGAACTTCCCGCATACCGTGGGGCTCGTGGGTACGACGAGTCCGACAGGCGCGAATGACTTTGCCGTGAATCTCCCCGCCGGTGGCGCGACCGGTAAGGTCGCCACGGGCGGAATCGGATTGAGCCTCGGCTCTCTCACCAACGCGTTGTTCCTCGATCTACGTCTCTCTGCCCTGGAAGAATCGGGTGAGGCGAAGGTCATCGCCTCGCCGCGGGTAACCACGCTGGACAACCAGGAGGCCGTCATCAAGCAGGGCGACGAGATCCCCTATCAGTCCACCTCGGCGAATGAGGGGACCAAGACCGAGTTCAAGGAGGCGCTCTTGCAACTCAAGGTGACGCCACACATCACCTCCAACCGCAAGATCATCCTTAGCATCGTGGCCAGCAAGGACACGCCGAACTTCGACCGTGCGATAAACGGCCAGCCCCCGATCTCCAAGCAGGAGGCGTCGACACAGGTGCTCTTGGCCAACGACGAGACGACGGTGATCGGCGGTATCTACTCGATCACCGAGGAGAAGAGCCGCAGCGGCATCCCATGGTTCTCTCACATCCCGTGGGTGGGGGCTCTTTTCAGCACCCACGGCAATACCGCCGACCGCCGCGAGCTGCTGATCTTCATTACCCCGCGGATCGTTGATGAAGGGGTGTAGGGGCGGTCAGGTAGCGTTCCCCATCACTCCACGTAGCAACCCGACTCTCACTGGAAGATACGCAATGAAACCGAACCTCCGGGCCCTGTACAGAGAGGCCGCGAAAGTTCTGGGCACCTTGTTGGCCATGGTCGTCGTCCTCGCCACGATCGGCTGCGGTGACGGTGGCGGGGATGGCGCAGAGGATACGGGCAGCATCCTCCACGCGTCGGCGGTGGCCGCGGACGAAGGGGGAAGGAATGTCGATACGACTCCGGACGATACAACCAATCCGCCGGACGGAGTTTTTGACAACCTTCTCAGCGATACCACGGTGACGATCACCTTTACGAACAGGTCGGTCGTGCCGGAGCAGGACACGGCGACGACCCTACGGGTCGAGTCGTACACCATCGATTACTCGACGAACGATCCGACGGCTCCAGCGCTGTCAAGTCGGACATTCGGTGCCAACTTCATCGTCGATCCCGATCAGTCGGTCGAACGTGGAGACATCCTGCTTGTGGCCCTGGCGACGGTGGACGAGTACAACGCGGGCGTCGCCGGGGGCGCTGTGCCGACGGACGATCCAACCGAATACACCGCTCACTACACCTTCCACGTGGAAAATGTGCCGTTCGGTGAATCCCAAACCGTGACGGCGAATGTTGCGTTTTCCCTCGGGGACTTCATTCCGGCCACAAATTAGCGCCGACTTAGAGAAGCTGGCTTTTCCGGATGCCTGTGATGAAACCAACTCTTGCATATGCCTTGTGGGCCTGTCTGCTGACTATCCCGCTCACCCTGATGGGATGCAATGGCACCGATGGTAACGCTGGGGGACCGGGTACCCCGAGCGGAGAGGTCGGCGGCTCCGGAGGGGGAGGCGGTGGCGGAGGGGGCGGAGGGTCCACG
>Ga0210124_1000532_pt1 | contig 18964 bp, 13 predicted proteins | sample Muzzi_PWC_D2_FD_185554 | JGI IMG/M metagenome (GOLD analysis project Ga0210124, IMG submission 185554) | Wetland microbial communities from San Francisco Bay, California, USA, that impact long-term carbon sequestration - Muzzi_PWC_D2 (SPAdes) | ecosystem: Environmental > Aquatic > Marine >... | reverse complement strand
TTTTCACCGTATTCAAGCGGCGCGAGGTTTCCTACAATGCCGCCTTGGCGTGGTCGCCAGGTCTGCGGGCACTCAGACGGCCGCTACGGGGGGCGGCCGCTACGGCTTACCGCGGAACGGCGGAGTCGATGGCGGGCGGCCTACAACTGAGTGCGACCGGTAGCGCGTCGGGTGCCCCATCCATTGCGAAGCAATGGGTGGGGGACGAATGAGTTGATCTGCGACGCACCGTCCCCCACCCTTCGCTAGTGCGAAGGATGGGGCACCCGCAGCCTCGATTGTTGTCGTATTGTGGGCGCTCGTATATCAGAGCCGTGGGCGCGAGCCCACGGACTTCTCGCGCCGTCGAGGAGTCACCGGGCTTGCGCCCTGATCGCTGATTAGGACACGCTCGTCGTGCGACGTGGCGCCCGCAGTTTCATGCGAATCGGAGCACCAGTCGCGACGCAACGAAACGCAGTCGGCAAAATGGACAGTATGCGGCTATTACGGAGGTATGCAGAAGTGCTGAGAAGAGTTCATCAAAATGACGGTAGGACGGGGATGGTCGCAGTCGTGGTCGGAGCCGTCCTGGTTCTCGGGACGATCGGTGTGGCTCGTGCGGAGCGAACGCACGACATCGAGGCCGAGGATTACTTTTCCATCGGCGTCGTCGGCTCGGCCACCGTCTCGCCGAACGGCCACTACGTCGCCTACACCGAACTTCGCTGGAACCCGCCGGACGAGAAACGCAACCTCGATCTGTGGGTCGTCGAGGTGAAGACGCGGCAGGTGCGACGGCTGACGTTCGACAAGGCGACCGACAGCTCGCCGATGTGGAGCCCGGACGGCAGATACCTCTACTTCACCAGCAACCGCGAGCTGGCCGGCGAAGAGAGTCCGCCTCTCGACGGATCGAAGCAGGTCTGGCGCATCACGCCCGAAGGCGACGGGCTGCTGGCCGTCACCCGCATCAAGGACGGCATTCAGGCATACGAGCTATCGCGGGACGGGCGCACGCTCTACTACACCACCGGCAAGAAGGAAACGGACAAGGAGTGGAAAGAGCTTCGTGAGAAGTTCAGCGATCTCGAGTATGGCCACGGCGTCACCGAATTCTCGCAAATCTGGAATCTGGATCTGTCGAGCTGGCGCAGCGAGAAATTGGTCGACGAAAACCGCGTCATCGGCGCGTTTTCCGTATCGCCGGATGAGTCGCGCATTGCCATGCTGACGACACCGGATGAGGAACTCATCCACAACGAGGGATGGTCGCGCGTCGATGTCTTCGACGTGAAATCCAAGGAAGTCTCGATTATTACCCAGGACGGCTGGCGTGCGGATCATCCGTCTCCCTACGGCTGGCTGGAAGGTGTCGAGTGGTCGAGTGACGGCAACGCCCTGGCATTCGCGATTTCCTACGACGGTTATCCCACGGAGATGTATGTGGCCGAGTGGATGGGCGGGTCCGTGTCGACGAGGAAGCTGGTGCGCACGGGCTTATGGACCATCAATGGCGGCACGCAGAAGTGGCGCGGCGAATCGCGCGACCTCTGCTTCAACGCTGACGATCAGGCGCGTAAGCGGGTCATCTGTATCGAACGTCTTCAAGAAGGCGTACAGGGTGATACGAACACGCTCACACAGGGTGACCAGGTGGTGTCGTCGTTCGATTTCGATCCCACGGGCAAGACGCTGGCCGTCGTGGCCGCCACGATCACACATCCGCCGGACGTCTTTCTCGTCACGTCGCGCGGCGAATTCGACCGACTGACCAACGCCAACCCGCAGGTAGACACATGGAAGCTGCCGCAACTTTCCCTCGTGTCGTGGAAGGGGGGCAACGGCGACGAAGTGCACGGCATTCTCGAATTGCCGCCCGATTACAAGCCGGGCAAGCCTCTACCACTGGTGGTGGAGATTCACGGCGGACCGACGTCCGCCACCTCATACTACCTGCGTTTCTGGATCTATGGCCGAACCCTGCTGCCCGCCAAGGGCTACGCATTGCTGAGTGCGAACTACCACGGCTCCACCGGTTACGGTGACAAGTTCCTGACCGATCTCGTCGGTCGCGAAAACGACATCGAAGTCGAAGATATTCTCAAGGGTGTCGATGCCATGGTGGAACGCGGCATCGCCGATCCCGAAAAGATCGGCGTGATGGGCTGGAGCAACGGCGGCTTCTTGACCAATTGTCTGATCACAAAAAGCGATCGCTTCAAGGCGGCCAGCTCGGGTGCGGGCGTGCTTGATATGGTGATCCAATGGGGTACGGAGGACACGCCGGGGCACGTTATTAACTACATGAAGGGGGCGTTTCCATGGGCGAATCCGGAGGCCTACCGCCACGGCTCGCCGATGTACAACCTGGACAAGGTCAAGACGCCGACATTGATCCACGTAGGCGGTAACGATGCGCGTGTGCCGCCGGCAAACAGCCGAGCGTTGTACCGGGCTTTGCACCAATATCTGCACGTGCCGACCGAACTGGTGGTCTACCCCGGCGAGGGACACGGATTGACGACCTACACCCATCGCAAGGCCAAGATGGAATGGGATCTGGCGTGGTTCAAGCGCTATCTTCGCGGCGAGCCGACGGATGAGGCGGCGGACGGGGCGGCGAAGGCTCCGGTGAATTGAGAGTAGGCATTAGTTGTCAGTCGTCAGTTATCAGTTGATTCTGTCGACTCCGTGTATGCCGGCGCATCAGAGCCGTGGGCGCGAGCCCACGGACATCTGAGGACAATCGGGAGTCACCGGGCTTGCGCCCTGACCCTTACCCATAACTTGGCGGGTTGTGCAGACCAAAGCCGCTGGAATGGCTGATAAGCCGGAATAGTGTGTTGCCGTCGCGTCATAGAGACCCCGTTATCAGTAGCGCCGGGCGGGTGCTCGCGACTTGTGGGTAAGGCTGAGGGCTTGCGCCCGGTGCTCTGACGGACCGGATGCCATGGTTCCCGCAGCGGATCCATGTCGGTCGTCATGGCGGCGACGAACGCCGGTCCGCCTTCGCGCCGCGATCATTGCACGATTGCATTGGATTTGCCTGCGGCGGTGCCGTCCCGATGCTCCAGTCGTGCGATGATGCAGTCAACGAGATGTGGGAGAGCCATCGTTACGCCGCCGCCCAGGCAGATGTGGTCGACATGGTGTTCGTTGACTACTTGGCGAAGGGCCTGGACGATTGCGTTTGTAGCCCTTTCCATGACATCGCGTGCCTCGGCGTTTGCTGCTTCGCAGCCTGATCGCAATCGTGCCAGTGCCTCGGCATGATTGCGACAATCCTTCACCCCTGCCAAAGCCCGTGCCGAAGCGATGTTTTCGAGGCAGCCGCGCAGTCCACAGGGGCACGGAATAGCCCTGGTACTCCGGTCGACGACGAGCATCGGATGGTGGGTCGTCCGCGTGAGGTTCACTTGCTCCAGACGGCCGTTTGTCACCAAACATAGTCCAACGCCGGTGCCGAGGCGCAAGTGGGCGAATCGTCGTGGTGAGGGCTCGCACATCGTGTATTCCGCCCAGGTGGCCGCCTGCATGTCGGTCATCAGTCGGACCGGCAGCCGCACGCGATCCGACAAGTCGTCGGCCAACGGATAACCCTCTACGCCGGGTATGTTCAACGATCGCAGGAGCCGGCCGTTCTCCTCGTCGATGATACCCGGAAGCCCCAGGCCTATCGCATCGATGGTGTGGCGGCGATCGCCACCTTCGTGTGAAACCTGATCTACTACTCTTGCGAGGGCGTCTATAAGTGACTCGCCTTTGGCGTTGCGCGGCGTCAGGCATTTTACGACGGCACCGACTCTTCCATCTCGGGTGACTATCCCCGCACGGACGAATGTGCCGCCCACATCAATGCCGATTGTTACGGTGCCGGTCATCGGAGCTGTGCATCCATATCCGTCATCACTACGTATCCACGCCACCGCGACCCAGCAGGCGCCAATCTGCGCCGCAGGCGCAAGCCTGCGGACACGAACGTACCTACAATTCTTGTGAGATCTTGCCTGTCACTGGGCTCGACCCCTTGTCGTTCTACACAAGTGTCTTGTCGCGATCCATCTCGGCACTTGATTCGCGCATCCCCTGAAAGGGGGCAACATGTCAGCCCAGGGCAACGCCCTGGGTAGGTGATGCGCCTAGCGCCCGAGCCCTGTAGGGGCGAAACAATCTGCCGCAGTAGACCATCTCCGTTTTTCAGATCGTTCATGTCTGCCATTGAATTCTTCGACAAAGACCATCGAATGTCCTACGCATGCGTGTGACGCCCATTCAGGACTCCCGTTCTTTGGCCTCGGTCACCCAGGGCGTTGCCCTGGGCTTTCATGTCGAGGCCCCTTTGAGGCGAAAATCATCCGGACGCGACTTGTGTAGAACAACGGGGGCTCGCGCCGATGTTCGGATCAACACACGGTCACACCGCGATGGGCGAACTGTGCTTGCCCACACCACCTGCCGCATGTGTTGGTCAGGCCGGTGTTGTGCCGAGCCGCTTCAGTTGCGGCACCACGTCACGACGCAACGCGTCGCGGGCGGCGTTTTTGTCGTCAGCCACCGGCCGCCCCGATCCGTCCATCTTTCCGAACAGCGAGCTGTACGCGAAAACCGCCACGTGGCAACGGGCGCGGTGCGCGCTCTGAATCTGCTGATTGACGATGGCGCCATCCCTTTTGTCGGCCATAATTCCCACAACGATCGGTACGCTTGTCCGCATCCCCGCCCATTTTTGCATGCGGTGCTCATACTCGCGCATGCTGGGCGTGTAGTTCATGGGAAAGACGGCGTCCAGCAAGCCTGCGGCGAGCCATGCTTGCGTGTCCTGGAAGTGCTCTCGTGCCGCCTTCGCGGGATCCGCGCCGACGGCCGCAGTCAGCATCGCACGCGGTTTCGTCTGCCGCATCATGCGGCGAATGTCGCGCACCAGTTCCGTGACTTTGTCGGAGCGCCATCGAATCCAGGCGTCCGGTGAGGACTCGGGGGTCTGTCCGGTCTCGGCGCGGAACATAGCCAGCGTTCGTGGGTCGCGTGGATAGTCCGGCACGATCGCACCCTGCGGGTACGAGTTGTTCCACTCGTTTGGGAATCGGATGTAGTCCAGGTGCAGCCCATCCACCGGATAGCCCGCTACGATTTCGTGCATGACATCCGTGAGATAGCGACGCACCTCCGGGTAGCAGGGATTGACGCTGTTGTACCAACCGAGCGGTTGCCGCCGTCCCTGCGCGTCGCGCCAAAACCAATCCGCGCGTGCGCGGTAGAGTTGCCGGGGGTTGGTCGGCGGTTTCTTTCCCCGCCACCCCGGCATGACGTTGGCCCAGGCGTGCAGGCTTAGGCCGCGCTTGTGCGCTTCCTGGCACGCGACGCCGAGCGGATCAAAGCCCGGATCGCGGCCGCCCAGTTCGTCGGCCCACGGTTCCAACCGAGAGCGGTAGAAGGCCGTACCGTTGCCGCGCACCTGAAAGAGCACGGTGTTGAAACCCGCCTGCCGGCAGTTTTCCATAATGGCCGCGATGTCGCGCGGCGATTTGTAATCCCATCGCGTCACCCAGATGGCCCGAAGCGAGCCATCGGCCACGGGCCCGGTCCTGTGAATCCGGGGTGGTGCCTTGGCGCCGTGGCAACCGTCCAGCACGATCGGAATGAACAATATGGCGATCAAACCGATGCAGACGGCGATCGAGCGGATCACGTCCTTGTTGCCGTCTCGATCCAACTTTCCCTGCATCATGGGTCTCCCATCCTAGCGTATCCGATTGATTTCCTTCGGGCCTGCGCCGTACGTTGCGGGGCATTCATCGGTATCGATCAACGGTTTGAGGTGCCCGTTCGTATGTTGGAGCAACGCAGCAGCGGCGTCACGATCGACTGACCGTGCGTGCATCACCAGCGCCGTCTTCACATGCCAGTCGGCCGCACGCAGCAGGCATTCGGCCTCGCTTCGTGTCATGCCCGTGACGGTCTCCACGATGCGCAGCGCGCGGTCGATCAACTTGCCGTTAACGCCCGCATTGACGTCGACCATCAAGTTACCGTACACCTTGCCGATCCCCACCATCGCGATCGTGGATACCATGTTCAACACCATTTTGGTAGCCGTTCCCGCCTTCATACGCGTACTGCCGGTGACAATCTCCGGACCCGTGATCACGCGAATGGACACGTCGGCCTCGTCCGCGACTTGATCTTCGGGCACGCACGCCAGAAAGACCGTTCGCGCTCCGCGTTGCTTCGCCTCGACGATCGCGCCGTGTGCGTAAGGCGTCGTGCCGCCCGTGGCGATTCCAAAGACCACATCCCGTGGGCCGACGCCCTCGTCGCCAATCGCCTTCGCCCCATCCGCCCCAAAGTCCTCTGCGCCTTCGACGCTCCTCTTCAGCGCGTCGTCCGCGCCGGCGATAATGCCGCGTACCATTCCCGGATCGGACAGAAAGGTCGGTGGGCACTCGGCTGCATCCAGGACCCCCAATCGACCGCTGGTCCCGGCGCCGACATAGAACAAGCGCCCTCCGTGCCGAAAGGCGTCGATCACCAGATCGATGGCGCGGCAGATGTCATCCTTGGCCGCGGCGATCGCCGATGCAATGGTGGCGTCCTCCTTGTTGATGAGATCGAAGGCCTCGGACGTCACCAGCCTGTCGAGATGGATCGACGAGGGGTTGCGGTGTTCGGTGGTAAGGTGACCGCGATCATCCATGATCGTACTGGTTTCCTTATTTCACGGTGCTGGCGTCTATGTTTCCATCGTGTCCGGCGCCGACCGCTGGGGCGCGCAGTCTCTGATCGAAACTCGATTATAGCCAAGGAGGCGTTCGAGAAAAGCGCCCGCATCCAGCCGCCGGCGTGACGCACATGGCCCGCCGGTTCTCAGGATCAACGTAGAACATGCTGCCGCAACAACGTACTAGACGTTTTCCAGCGGTCCGCCTTCGAGGATGTGTTCGGGTTGGCGTTCGGCCGCCGGTAACTGGAGCAGGCGGACGGATTCTTCGATCCGGACCTCCCACTCCGCTCGACTCTTGGTCAGGCACTGGCGATGAGCGGTGACGACGCGCGGGTCAAACTGGTTTCCGGCATGCCGGTGGAGTTCCTCCATGGCTTCGTCGATCGTGCGGCGTTTGCGGTAGACCCGTTCGGTGGTCATGGCGTCGAATGCGTCGGCGACGAGCAGAACTCTCGCGCCGATGGGGATCTTGGTTCCCTTCAGCCCGGACGGCAGGCCGGACCCGTCGAAGAACTCATGCTGGTGTCGTATGATCTGCACCTCCGATTCCAGAATACGGAGATGGTCGACGATACGCGTGCCGATCAAGGGAACCTGGTCGAGCACCATCCGTTCCACGTCGGTCAGCGGCTGGCGCTTCATGAGGATTCGATCGGGGATGCCGACCTTGCCGATGTCGTGCAGAAGCGCGGCGTTGTAGACGCTCTTGGCGGTCGATTGCGAGCAACCGATTTGTTCGGCCAGTTGTTCGGCGTAAAAGGCCACGTTGACGGAATGCCGGGCCGTGTAAGGATCCTTCTCTTCCAGCGTCTGAAGCAGAGCCGCTACACTCTGTATATACACATCCTTCGCACGCACACTCAACGCCGTGACGCGGCGGCGCAGCCAGTCGATCTCATCCGATTGAATGGTCGCCGTGACGTCAGCCATTTCGTCGAGTTCGTAGCTGCAGCAGATCTGGTTGCGTCCCTGCCGCTTCGCGGTATACAGCGCGCGGTCCGCGAGATCGACAAGGTCGGCCGACGATTTTGCCCGTGGGTCTTCGGAATCGGCGATACCGATCGACGCGGTGACCCTATGGTCTCGCAACGCCTCGACGTGTAGTGCCGTCGCCAGCAGCGACCGAATGCGTTCGGCGGCTTGAATGCCGTCGATGGCACGGGCCTCCGGCAGAATTACGCTGAATTCCTCACCGCCGAAGCGGGCGGCCACATCGATATCGCGGATGCCCTCCCGCAAGACGGTGGCGACCGCCTCGAGCGTGGCGTTGCCGGCCAGGTGCCCGAAGGTGTCGTTGATCGCTTTGAAGTGGTCCATGTCCATCATGATCAGGGCGAGGGGATGCCCGTATCGGCGCGACCGTTCCATTTCCGACTCGAGAAGGCGATTGAAGTGATCGTGGTTGTAGAGCCCGGTCAGGCCGTCGGTCACGGCGGCGGCACGGAGTTGCTGGTGCATCGACCACATTCGCATACCCACCCGCACGCGTGCGATGAGCTCCGGGTGCGCCATGGGTTTGGTCAGGTAGTCGTCGGCACCCGCGTTGAGCACCTCCGTCGCCAGATCGCAACAAGTGCTGGCGCTCATGAGCATCAGGTAGCAGGCGGCCCGGTCGGAGTACTTGCGCATCCAAATGCCTAGATCCGCACCGCTGCCGTCCGCGAGATCGAAGTCGCACAAGAGAATCTTAGGGCATTCATCTTGGACCATTCTTTGCGCGGCCACGAGATTCTCTACGGTCACGACGCTGAACCCCGCCGATTCCAGGACGCGCTCCAAGAGCACGCGCTGGTCCGCGTCATCCTCGATGATCCCGATGTCCGCACGCGTATTGACAGCCAAATGGCACCTCTTGCCTTTGATCCCTTCACATGACCCGAGTGGGCTTCACACGCCCCAAGGGGCGTACCAATGCCTTAGACGCTGAGTCGCCTGCGATGAGCTGTCACGTTGGACGATTCTCCCGTCGTGCCTACACACAGGTTCATCGGCGTCGGAAGGGTCACCCTTCATGTGATTCGGGGAGCGATCGCGCAGCGCAATGGCAGATAAAGTGGGTAACGGAAGCGTGTCGGTGAATCAGGGGCGCTCTTTTTCGGACTGTAAAAGTCCCGACATGGCCGGCGCCTCAGGAGTGGTCGACGTTCCAGTTGGCGGCGTCCAGAAAGTGTCGCCACGAGGCGTATTTGTCATTGGCGAACTTGAAGGCCACCGTTGGGTTTCGCGCGGGTTTATGGGGCGGGCGAATCAGGCGAAGGTGCGCCTCGCGTGGCGTGCGCCCGCCTTTCCGGACGTTGCACTGGCGGCACGCGCACACGATATTCTCCCACGTCGTAGCCCCGCCTTGCGACCGCGGAATCACGTGGTCAAGGCTCAACTGCGATGCGTGGAAGCGGTGCCCGCAATACTGGCAGGTATGGTCGTCTCGCGCGAACACACTGCGCCGGCTGAATTTCAGTTTGCGTTTCGGCACGCGGGAGAACGTCAACACGCGAATGATTCTCGGAACCTCCAGGTGGAATCGCACCGTCCTCACCCAATCGTTGCCGTTGGCGCCCAGTTCGCGCTGGAGGGTGCTGTACTCCGCCCAGTCGTCGAACGTGTAGGAGACGTACCGCCCCTGCTCCCAATTGACGATCTCGGCAAGCGGCCGACTGCAGTGGTCGCGTTTCACCAGGAGGGTGAACGCCCGCCGGACGCTGACGATGCGTAGCGCCATGTAATGGGCATTGAGCATGAGCACGTTGCCGTGCAGCGGAGAACTGCGACTGGTGGCAAATCGATCTGCGAAGACGCTACCTCCTTTCGCAAAGCAGGTCCGAGACGAATCGATCGTTGATAGATCCCGCCGATTCTAGACGGTCCTTGGTCCCTACTCAAGTGCGCCCAGCGAATGTGCTGCGTGAGGGTCCGATAGCATCGTGTGGCGGCATTTTTTCGCCCGCCATGACGGGTTTGTGGATGCGAGCCGCCACGGTGCCAAACGTAATTGCGTGCCCCGGCGCGGTCCGGACTCGGTCCAGTTAGTCGTCGGGTGGCCTGGCACGTTGTGGCTGGCGCCCGGTCACCGTGCCTTCTGCCGTCAGACCGGCCGCGAGGTGAGGGGCCGGTCCGGATGTTTCAAACTGACTGCGCTGGAATCCGGCGATCAGATCGATGGCTTCATGGATATCGTCGGTAATATGGAAGAGTTTCAGATCGGCCGCGGAGATAAATGGTGATGGGCCCAACTGATTGGCCTTCATCCAGTCCACAAGTGACGACCAGAAGCTCGAGCCGATCAACACGACTGGAAACGGGTCGATTTTCTGGGTCTGGATCAGTGTCATGGACTCGAAAAACTCATCCATGGTGCCGAATCCGCCGGGAAAACAGACAAACGCCACGGCGTACTTGACGAACATGACCTTACGGCAAAAGAAGTAGCGAAAATCGAGCGACACGTTTTGATACGGATTGGCCAATTGCTCGTCAGGAAGAAAGATGTTCAGTCCGACACTGACGCCCTTTGCCTCGTACGCACCCTTGTTGGCCGCCTCCATGATGCCGGGTCCGCCGCCAGTGATGATGCCAAAGCCGCGTTTCGCAAAGGCGCGACCCATTTCCTCCGCCATCGCATAGTATGGATTGTCCGGCTTGACGCGTGCAGAGCCGAACACCGACACGGCCGGCGAGATCCTGGCCATTGTTTCAAAGCCGTCTACAAATTCCGACATGATTCGGAACACGCGCCAGGTTTCTTCGGCCGCATTGGGCGGCGCTACGGGGGGTCCATGATTCATGCCACCATCTCCACGAGGGCACGTTGAGCCGCTCGAAATACACTACACAGGCTGCCAAGCAGACCGATATTCTCGTCTGCTGTTTGCTCCCTTACCATGTATCGCAGGCCCCGACAACCGCGAGGGTGTGCCGCAGCGCGGCTGTCGGTACAGTGTTTTTGCCTTGCCGTACACGATATCAGCCTTTATGATAATAAGTGTCTACGAGTTAGGGCGGGCGTCGTCACGTGTGGATTCGCCATGCGGAACCTGACGCTCGTTGCTCGCCAAGAAGGACTTGATTCATGCAACTCTTTAATTCCAAGTGTGGGAGTGTCGGTTACCTGGAATCGAGGCATTCGATGTGCGGCCGCGGACCGCAAGCCGGCAGTCCTCCGATCCGATGGGCGATTCTTGCGCTGGGCGTCGTGGTCGCGTGTGGAGATGTCGCGTCGGCGGCGCGCATGAAGCCGGCGACTTTGGAGCGCGTCAAACATGCTACCGTTATGGTGTTCAATGCCGCTTCGAGGAATTCGGATGGCGACACGCCGCTCGGTTCGGGGTCGGGCTACTTCATCAATTCCACGGGGCTGTTGATCACAAACAACCATGTCGTCGATCCGGGGCACAAGAAGGACCCGGCCACCAAATGGAAATTGCTCAATGAGTACAACCTCCTCGTGCAGACGGTGATCGTGGACAGTGGAACGGACGAGCAAAAAGAGTACAAGTGTGAACTGCTTTACACCAACGAATCGGCAGATCAAGCGCTGTTGCAGGCCTTGAATGAGGACGGGGAGAAGTTGTCGACGCCCGACTACCTCCGCTTCATGCCGGTATCCAGTTTGCACGAGCGGCTTGAGATCGTGGCGCTCGGATTTCCCGGCGGCGATTCGCGCCGCTCTTCTCGTGACAAGCATCCGATCGTCAACGTGGTGGAAGGACATGTACTCGAAATCCCACGGACGCCGGCGGGCCGGGCGCGGATGATCTACACGGATGCAGAGCTTCGTGCGGGAAACAGCGGCGGTCCGGTGGTGAACAACGATGGGCTGCTCGTCGGTACCCTGACGCTCGGAGTGGCCAACGAGGAGCGGCGAAACTACAACGCCCTGGTCCCTGCAGCGCTGACGCGCGAATTCGTTCGCGCTGCGTTCGATCTCGGGAAAATCCCCACCAGGACCGATGTGACGCCGTTCGTGGATTTGCTTTCCGGCAAGTCCGGGCGAACAGAGGTTCCGCACTTCGCACGATCCGACAAATACGACGTCCTCTATTACGAGAACGGCGACCGGATATACGGTCGAATCACGACGGACAGCCTGAACTGGAAATCGGAGATTGGCGATCTGACCGTGCCCCTGAAGTCGATCGCGTACGTGATGACCAACGATGAAGGATCCAGCCTGTTTCTCGAAGGCGGGAACCGGATTCGGGCCGGCCGGATCAAATCCACTTTCCAATTCGAGCCGGAGGGTGGTTCGAGTTCCGAGTTGGAATTCGCAAATATCAAGGTCGTGGCAATCGACACGTCCCGTGGCGGTGTCCAGGAGGTCGGCGACGAAGTCGTGGTGCTCGATTCTGATGTCTGCCATCTGGTCCTTCAAAAGGTGGAGGGTGCCGTCCAATTCACCAGCCGTGGCATGACGATCAGCGTCCCCGTGCGTGACATTGCGCGCTTCGACATGAACGAAAGCGACAAACGAGTGCTCAATCTTCGCGACGGACGCCGCTTAACGGGAACGTTCGAACCGGGTCCGATTCAGGCGGTTATCGCTGCGACCCAAACGCCCATCGGGTTTGATTTGAGCGGTGTGGAGTGGGGGACCATAGAAATTATCCGATTCAATCCCTACGATGTGCCCGGGCTGGGGCTCGCGGATCTGCTGACCGGCGCCGGAGACGAGATTCACGAGATCGCGGCGGGTCTCGAGTCGGTGGATCCTTCCGGCGCGGTGAAGGAGCTGAGCCCGCTGTTGGAACCCTCCCATTACCGGGGCCTTCCTGACGCGACACAAGAGATACTCGATTTGCTGAAGGCCCAGATGCTTCTCACACAAGCGGATTACGAGAATGCGGCCAAGCTCTACCGGAAGAGCACGCGCGCCAAGGACGGCAACATTGCGGGCTATGCCATGGGGTGTGCCGATCTGCTCAAGCAGTTCGACAGGTATGAATTCAACGGCAAACCGCTCAGCGATCGAAAGACGTTCCTTGCTGCCGGCGAGTCGATGGCGCGCGACCGCATCGGCGATGCGAGAGATCTGCTGAAAGACGGCGCAAATCTGGAAGTCAAAAACCGTGGTGTGTACAAGAAGTACATCAATGGCGTGAAGAAACTGGAATCGTCCATGACCGGTTCGGCGGTGTTCGCCGGCGTCGCGGCTGATGACGAGCTGATTCGCCTTTGGCGGTCGGCGTTTGATGTCACGCAGCTCGAATTGCGGCGACTCAACCAAGCGCTCGAAGAAGCGGGCGAATCATCCGGGCGCGGCAACCGTCGAAACCTCTCGTCGAACCGTAAAACCGCTGAACTGCAGAAGAACATCGAGGAGACGCAAGAGACGGCCCAAGACTATTGGCGCAAGATGGAAGAATATGGTTTTCGCATCGAGGACCCGGATCTGGTCGCCAAACGCGAACGGGGCGAGTAGCGACCGTGCCAATCCGGGGCCGTTGTCAGGCGCATTACGGACTCGGCGACTCGGGCGTGTCGATATACGCGCCACAATGCGGGCATTCGAGGGTCGCGCCGCCGGCACCACTTGGGGCGTCGACCTGCTCACCACATTCATCACACGTCACGGATAGGACGGTCTCCGCGGTCGCCTCCCCGTCTTCGCGTTTCTCGCGATCGTGTTCTTCGAGCAGGCCCTTCGCGCGTTCTGCGGTTTCCTCGTCCGTGACGCAGATGGCGATTCCCTCCGCGTCGGTGACGCCGAAGGCCATCACGCCGGGATTGGAACGATCCAGGATGGCCGCCTCCACGCCACGATCGGCCAGCCAGGCGATCACAATGTCCGCCTCTTCCACCGTGGCCGCGCGGCGAATACAGATTGGTTCCGACGTCATGGCTGCGTTCTCCTTCCGAGTAGGTGCGTTCGCCTTGTCATGATCACTACCGTACAGCCTATCCCAGAATCTCAATCGGGGTGAACCTGGCGGCTCGTCCGCCAGTGCCGGCCTGCAACCGTCGCCCGATTCTGAGATACGCTTTTGTGTCAAACATACGTTGCGACGCGCTTGTAGCTTGTGGCCACCCATACCCGCTTGACCCGGGCGCCGCCGCGCAACTATCGTACCGCGCATGCAACCGGAACCCAAGTTCGACGGCAAACCGGTTTTGGTCACCGGCGCGACGGGGCTGCTCGGCAGCCACATTGCCGAGAAGCTGAGGGGGCTGGACGCACCGGTCCGGGTACTTTGCCGCCGCGGTAGTGACCGTCGCTTGCTGGAGCGAATCGAAGCAGAGGTCTTCCCTGGCGATGTCACGGATGCCGCGTCGCTTGAGCCCGCCTGCGACGGTGTCGGTACGGTGTTTCACGCGGCGGCCAAGGTGGACGATTGGGGTGCCTGGGCGCCGTACGCCCGCGTGACGGTCGGCGGTACCCACAACATGGTCGAGGCGGCCGCGCGGGCCGGCGTGAACCGTTTCGTACACATCAGCTCGTCCAGCGTCTATGGCCACGTGCTCGGGCGGGACGCCGTCATCGACGAATCGACCCCCCTCGGCACCAATCTGCCGAGGTCGTGTCATTATGGTCGGGCCAAGATCGAGGCGGAAAAGATCGTGCGTCGTGCGTGTGACGACGGACGGCTGGCAACGACCATCCTCCGCCCCTGCTGGCTCTACGGACCGCGCGACCGTGCCAGTTTGCCGCGTTTGATCGAGGCCATTCGCCGCAAGCGTCTGAAGATCATCGGCGACGGCGAGAATCGTATGAACGTGGTCCATGCCGCCAACGCCGCCGACGCCGCCGTCCTGGCGGCCGCCGGCGATCGCGCGGTGGGGGAAATCTACAACGTCAGCTACGACGGCGACCTGACACAACGGCAGTATTTCAAACTGATCGCACAGGGTATGGGCGAAGCGAAGATTACGGCGAAGGTGCCGTACCGTGTTGCGTATGCTGCGGCGCTTCTGCTGGAGTCGGTCTGCCGTATTCTGCGTACGAAGCGACCGCCCTATGTCACTCGCCACGGCGTGTTTCTTCTGGGCCGCCGTTGTTTTTACGAATGCGAAAAGATCAAGCGCGAATTGGGCTGGACGCCGCGCATATCCTACGAAGAAGGCGTGCCGGCGGCGGTGCGGGCGGTGCTAAAAAGAAACGAGGAATCCCATGGCCAAACGTGAGAAGTTCATTGTCGAACCCCTCGCCCTGATCGGTGACGAACCGGTCTACACGCTGGACGACGATCGGCTCACCCTGCGGACCTTCGCCGAGACCGTAGCGGCCGTCTCGCTGGGCACCGAAGGACCGTTCACCATCGGCGTCTTCGGCAAATGGGGGCACGGCAAGACGTCGATGCTGCGCCTCGCCCGGAGCATCGTCGACGAACAGGAGAAGGACAACGTCACCACGGCCTGGTTCAACGCCTGGCAATACGAGAAGGAGGCCCACCCCATCGTGCCGCTGGTGGCCACCATCATTCGGGCGCTTGAGGAAGATTTGTCGAAGGGTGCGGTCGCAAAGGTAAAAAAGGGGGCGGCCGCGCTCATTCGCGCCCTGCGCGCCGTGGCCTACGGCTTTTCGGCGAAGAGCACGATCAAGGTCCCCGGCATCGGTGAGGTCGAGGCAGGCTTCGTGGCCAAGGAGATGATCGACCGCGATGAGCAACTCAAGGGGCAATCTGTCGACCCCCTGCTCGATCAAAGCCTGTACTACAACGCGTTCCAACTCTTGGACAAGGTGCGCGGAGAAGACAAACAGCCGAACCCCGACGACCGTCCGAAGATCGTGGTCTTCATAGATGACCTCGACCGCTGCTTCCCCGAAAAGGCCGTCCACCTGCTGGAGAGCATCAAGCTGGTGCTCGCCCAACCGGGCTTCGTATTCGTGCTGGCCGTCGATCAGCAGGTCATTCAGGCGTACTTGAACAAACGCTACAAGGATGATTACGGACTTCACAAGTACACTCACGGGCAATCCTATCTGGACAAGATCATTCAGTTGCCGTTCGCCATTCCGACACATGAGGAACGATTCGAGGCGTTCATCGGTCGCATGCTCGATCGCGAAGAGCTGGCCAAATTGTCCGGCGGGCTCGACCCGCTGAAGGACACGCTGGGCTACGCCTGCAACTTCAACCCCCGCGAGCTGGTGCGCTTCTTCAACGGCATTCTGGTCGACAGTTTCATTTGGGATCGCGTCCAGACGCAGAAGGGCACGCAGAAGGCGTTCGACGCCGGTGCGTTTGCCGTGGCGCGGAGCTTGAAGAATCAATGCGACGACATCTACCGGCTGATGCTGCGAGACGAGGAGTTTTGTCAGGCCCTTACCGAAGGCGAGGGCGGCGTGGTCGAGCGGCTGTTCCGGCTCCGCGAATCGGCGACGCGGGCACGCGGCGCGATGGATGTGGAAGCGGGGGGTGCGGCTGGGGCGCGGCAGGGGGAAGAAGCCGCCCACCAGCGGCGAATGAGCAGTGCCGCGTCGGCGGAGCGTGAGAAGGCCGTCGAAGACCTGCTCAATCGCGAGCATCTCTGCAAGTTCCTCGATTCGGAGCCCGCGCAACGTTGGCTCGGTTCGGCCGAGTTGAGGCACCACATCGAGCAGTTCATCGCCGAGCAGCGGCGCGAGACAGAAGAGCCCGAAGGAGAAGAGGAAGAAGGCGTCCCCGAGGCCATCCGCACCGCCATCAAGCGGCTCGACAAGGTGGAACGGAAGGTGGACCACGAGGACGATGAATACTGGTGCGACATTCCCGCCGGGACGTTTCTGATGGGGGCGCAGCGTGAAGATCGCAAGAAGAAGAATTACGACGGCAATGCGGAGTCTTCGGAGTCACCGGTCCATGAGGTTCGATTGGATGCGTACCGCATCGCGCGAAATCCGGTCACCGTGGGTGAGTACGGGCGATTCGTGGACGACGGCGGGTACGGCGTCAAGCAGCACTGGAAGGCAGGCGGATTCGGAAAGGACGACAAGCCCGCAGGCTGGGACGAGCAGAAAGGACATCCCAACCGCCCGGTGACGGGCGTGTCGTGGTACGAGGCCGCTGCGTTTGCCGCGTGGGCGGGGCTACGCCTGCCTACCGAAGCGGAATGGGAGCGGGCCGCCCGCGGAAACGACGGGCGACCATATCCCTGGGGAGATGACGATCCAACGCCTTCTCGCGCGAACTACGATGGGCAGATCGGGCACGCGACGCCGGTTGGCGTGTACCCGCGCGGCGCGGCGCCGGAGGGCGTCCTGGACCTTGCGGGCAACGTCTGGGAGTGGTGCGCGGATGACTGGCACGGCAACTACGAAGGCGCGCCACGGGACGGCAGCGCGTGGACGGGGGCTGGCGAGTCAGGCGCCCGCGTTCTCCGGGGCGGGGCGTGGAGCTACGTCGCGATCTACTTGCGTTCCGCGATTCGCTACAGGGATCGGCCCGGCGGCCGCTTCTCCGACATCGGGTTCCGGCTGGCGGCGGGGACTTAACCCTTTGCCCTTTTGCCCTTTTACCCTTTTTCCGCGCGGCCCGAAGGGCCGCGCAGCGCGCAAAAATGGCTAAACAAGAACTACAAGTTATCGATCGGATGTACGAGTTGTTGAAGTGGTTTCTGGGACGGCTGGAAAAGTTTCCGCGTTCGCACCGGTACGGATTGGGACAGCGCATCGAGGCGCGTTTGTTCACCGTCTACGAATCGCTGATCCAGGCCAAGTTCGCAGGCGCGCAGGCCAAGTCGGGTGTTTTGGCTGCCGTCAATCTGGATCTCGAAACCTTGCGCATGCTGACCAGGCTGGCACATGACATGAAAATGCTGCCCAACAAGTCTTACGAATACGCCGGGCGCGAAGTGACCGAAATCGGCAGGATGGTGGGCGGATGGCGCAGGCACGTGCAGCAGGGCAAGACGCGCTCTACGACAAGTTGACGAGGTGGGAGAACCTCCTCCGCGCGGCGCGGAAAACGCGTCTGGGCAAACGCCGATTTGACGAGTGCGCACGGTTCGAATGGGATCGTGAAAGGGAGTTGCTGCGCATTCAGGACGAGTTGAATGCGCATGCCTACCGCCCGCGTCCCTATCGCACCTTTGTCGTGCGAGAACCCAAAGTCAGGATGATCAGCGCGGCGGCGTACCGCGATCGCGTGGTCCACCATGCCCTGGTCAATGTCATCGCACCACTGTTCGAGAAAAACTTCATTGCAGATTCGTACGCGAATCGTGCGGGCAAGGGTACACACCGGGCCGTGGATCGCTATCAGTGGAACGCACATGCGGCGACGGCCGACAGCCGTGCGTTGCGCCGGCGTGTGCTGCGCGAGATCGTCTTGGTACGTACGGGATTCGGTTGACCGGCCCGCGTTGTTCGCGGCGGGGCGTGGCACAACAACGCCATCAACCTGCGTTCCGCGTATCGCAACAACAACGAGCCCGACAACCGCAACGACAACATCGGGTTTCGTGTGGCTGCGGGGAGTCTCAGCACTTTTTGTGGACCGGAATGACGGCGATCACGGTGGCCGTCAGCGCGTCCGGAGAGTCCGAACCAGGTTCCGGCCCTTGCCGACAGGCGCGTCGGCAAGGCAAGTGCAGCATCAACCCCAACCGGCCCGTGCAGTCATTGCCCCGGTTGGGGTACGCGCGGTGAAGTGCAGGAATCTGCACGTGACTCCGAATGGACGTCGAATTGCAGCACTATTGACGACAGTCGCAGAGTCCGTATGTTGACTCACCGATTCTCATGGCATATGCGTTGTGGAACCTGCGCCAATGGTGGGCATCAAGGGTAGACAGATCGAGGAGTACTACGCCTTTCTCGCTTCGCCGGGTGATGTGGAAGACGAGCGACAAGCCGTCCGGCAGTTCTTCGATAACTACAACCGAACCACGGGACGACCTGCCGGTATGCAATTCACCGTTCTCGATTGGGAGAATTACGCTACCGCCGCGGTCGGTAGACCTCAGGCGTGCATCACTGAGCAGATTCTCGAAAAGTACGGTGAATCGCTCGCGCTGGTCATCGGTCTGATGGCCCAGCGCTTCGGATCGAAGACTGGAAAGAACAAGTCCGGCACGGAAGAAGAGTTCGAATGGGCGCTCCGGCACCGGCAGGCGCGCGACTGGCCGGAAATCAAGTGGTTTTTCAAGGACATCGACAGACTTGATTTTCCCTCTGATGTAAAGGAAGCGGCTGAAGCGCTCGAGCAATGGAAGAACGTCCAGGCCTTCCGCAAGAAGGTTGAGCAGGAAGGTGAAAGTCAGCTCCTCTACAATACGTATGTCGACCCGGACGACTTTGGCGAAGTCCTTAAGAACGACTTGGACCTCTGGCTCAACGATTCGGAGCGC
>Ga0210124_1000529_pt1 | contig 19012 bp, 18 predicted proteins | sample Muzzi_PWC_D2_FD_185554 | JGI IMG/M metagenome (GOLD analysis project Ga0210124, IMG submission 185554) | Wetland microbial communities from San Francisco Bay, California, USA, that impact long-term carbon sequestration - Muzzi_PWC_D2 (SPAdes) | ecosystem: Environmental > Aquatic > Marine >... | reverse complement strand
CCCTTCGCCCCTTTTGGGGATTAACTCCAACCCGGCCTTAGCCCAGCCCCTGAGTTGTCGCCAGATTTCAGTCAGCAGGTCGATGAATAGCCTGAGAGGTCTAAACCGTTTCAGGTAATCGACCAGGCCGGGATGGTCCTCAAGATAACTTTTAATCAAATATCCGGCCAGTCCCAGAGCCACCAGCCAAAAGAGCAACGACCGCAACACCTCCCACCAGGGCGGGACCGTGCCGGAACCACCCTCGAAGGCGGGGGGTAGGGCAGGCGGGGGTCCAGCCTCAAAGCCTCTGGGCGAGGCATGAAGTAAACTCAATAACCAGGCGAAGGGGAGGGTAATCAACAAAATCAAGAGTTGAATAATAAAAATAAAAATAGCAACTAAGTATTGTAGACCATAGCCGATGGTGGCTAAAAGCCCCAGGCTATAACTGGTCGGTAATAAAAAGGTGAGAAGGGTGATGAGTCCTAAAAGTATGAAGCCATACCTGGCCCATTGTTTGCTCAAGCCCGGCACTACCGTTATCTTTTGGATACCCCAACGAACCTGAAGCCGGGTTAAGTTGACCTGGCTCAAAAGTATCAACCCCAAGGTGAAGTAGATGAGCACATTGAAGATTACACCGGACAAGGCCGGACGTTGCCAATCGAGCAGGCTGGCCGCGCCGTAGCGGGTGATCCAGTGCGTGACCCCGGAAAACACCACCAATATTCCGCCCCCCCAAAAGAAACGCTCGGCCAAACTATCGAGGGGCATGCGATTATCTGAGTAGGGGTCATAAATCGCCTCAAAATCGGCGATGGTATTGCTGGCAGCCAGCCAGGTCAACATCGCCAACGCCAAAATGATATAGAACTCAATGGTGAAAAATAACCAGGGGGTGCGCCACATCGCTTGTAATTCGGCGTTGATTTGGGCCAAAGATTTATCAATGAAACTGAGTAGTTTCAGGATTATAATCAGGGCAGCAGCCTCGGCCAGACGGTAGCGCAATACGGATACTCCCCGGCTGCGCTGGTGGTGGAGAATCCGATAGGAATAGATGGCTTCCACGGTGGTTAGTAACATACCCACTAAAAAGTAAACGCCTCGCCAGGCCGGATTTGCCAAACGAACCAGATTAACGATAGAGATATTGAGAGACATAATCATGATGGTAATCAACAAGGGCCGGAAGAAGTTATCGGTCCAGGGGTTACGTTTTATCTGGATGACTTCGTCTTGGGCTATTGGTCGGCTAACCATGCCTCTATATCCTTTTCGCGCTTTATTTTGAAGATAGAAATGCCCAACCCTTCGGCGGTTCGCTTAATTGTTGGGTAGCTATAGGCTGCGGGTTGAACCAGGACAAGCGTCACTTGAAAGCCAGATCGTTTGAGCAACAGGGCCGTATTCAACAGTTCTTCCGATTGGGTGCTGGTAATTATAATGATGGTTGTCCCCCAGGATAAGTGGACCGCTTCTTGCCGCAGCCTGTTTAGAAACACGGTGTCATCGCTGCCCTCAACCCGGGCCAACACTTCCAGAATTTGCATCAAATGGCCCCGGCCTTTTTCAGGATTGAGCCGAAAACTTTTTTGGTTTTTCGACAAGGGATCAAAACCGCTGGTTATCAGGCCCACTGGAAGCTGTTCGAAGACAATCATATGGTGTGCCAGTGAAGCCGCCACCACAATCGCCAACTCAATGGAGACAGCCGCCTGCCCTGGCCGTCCATAGTCGGACAACTCAAGATTAAGGAAGATGGCGTTATCGCGGGCAATGGCCGTCTGAAATTGCTTGACCAGTAGTTGACGTGTAGCAGCCGTGACCGGCCAATGAATATGGCGTGGGTTATCGCCCGGTACATAGTCTCGCACCCCGATGATGCGGGTGGAATCTTGGAACAATGGGATGGTGGTTTGCAAGACAACTTGAGGACTGTGTGTGGGTAGCCCTAATTGGGCGATAGGCAAAATTTTAGGGTAAACAATCAGGTAATCAGATTTAAACTGGCTGGAGATGCTTCGATAGATGCCCAATAAATCGCCGGTCTCAAGCAATAAGGGACCAATCTGGTAAAAACCTCGTCGCCGGGCATTTAGGGAGTAACGCAGGGTTTGTTTGGCTCTGCTACCTAACGTAATAATCTCCCGGAAAAAAGGAGGACTAGATAATACTGTTGAAAACGTATCATTCAGCATTAACCAGGGGATAGGCAGGCGGCCGAGATTTTCCAGCTTAAGCGATACGGTAATCTGCTCTCCCAAAAAGACTCGTTGCTCAAAAGCACGATTGATTTTAAGATTCTTGAGTACCCGGCGCGACCAGATACGGGTCACGCTATAGATGCCAATAAAGAGGTATAGAATGGTAAAGAAGAAATCAATCCGAAGTAAGGCAGCCAAGGCGAAGAGTATCAGGATAAAGACGATAAAATTTCTCATTAGCCTCTCTGGGTAGGTCTACATTAAACCGTGATAGGCAAAACAGGGTCGCTTAAAAGGCTCGGAGGGGGTTTGCAACCCCTGGTTCAGACGAAATCAAAGCCGTTTTTGGCCCAAGTCGCAGGTTGCAAACCCGCTCGGAGCAAATCAAGGAAGGTTTAATGCCTTAGCTGCGTAAGCCCCATCAAAGTTAAAAGCGCCAAGACATTATGCGTCAAAAGGTAAGGCTCGACAAATCCTTGGTTTTTACCTTATAATTTGCGTTTAACAAAATTTGTGATACATTATACTGCCGCAGGCAGTGCTTTTGTGTTAAGTCTTTCTGCTCTTGACAACGATCAAGGGCTAAAATCCATGGAAAGGAGGTACTGACATGCGCGACTATGAACTCGCATTTATCATCGAGCCTAATACTGATGATGAGGGCGTCACTGGTGTCGTAGATAAAGTCTCACAATTTGTGCAGGCTATTGACGGTGCAGTGACGTCTGTTGATGTATGGGGGCGGCGAAAGCTGTCCTACCCTATCAACAACCATCGTGAAGGGACGTACGTATTACTTCAAGCAAATATGCCACCGTTGTCTCTTACCGAATTGGAACGCAATTTGAAGTTGTCTGAGGAAATTATACGCTACTTGTTAGTTAAAGCTGAAAATTAGATAGGTGGAGTAAAATGTCAAGAGGATTGAATAAAGTAATGGTAATTGGTAACATGGGCCGGGACCCTGAGATGCGGTATACCCCTTCCGGTAAACCTGTTACATCATTTAGTCTGGCCTCCAGCCGCTCATGGGTTACGCCCAACGGAGAACGTCGTGAAGAGACGGAGTGGTTTAATGTGGTGGCCTGGGGCGGGCTGGCCGAAATTTGTAACCAAAAACTCTTCAAGAGTCAGCAGGTTTATGTTGAAGGTCGATTGCAGACTCGCAGTTGGGAAGATGACAACGGCCAGCGGCATTTTCGGACCGAAGTGGTCGCCAGTGATATGATTATCTTGGGTCCAAGAGATAGGAATAGGCTTTCGTCAAATGACAATTCAGATGGCTATGCCAATGACAAGAATCACTCATCTGAGTTCCTTGATACAGTTGACGATATACAAGCCTAAACACCTCTTGAAAATAATTAATATAACTAAAATCAATCTTGATTAGGGAGACAACTACTATGGCTGAAGAGCTTGAGACAAACGATGGTGACGAAGAAGAAACTGATGATAACGAGACTGAAGAAAAGAAAGAAGAGCGGCCCGAACGGAGTCGAAGCGGCCCACGTAGAGGATATCAACGATCTGGAGGTGGTTCAACCCAGCAGCGATCCTATCAGCCGCGTAATCGCCGTTTTCATCGACGCAAGGTATGCGCTTTTTGCGCCGATAAAACATTGGTCATAAGCTGGAAAAAAACCGAAAATCTGCGTCGTTTTGTGGCCGATAGTGGCGCCATTCAACCGCGCCGAAAAAGTGGGGTCTGTGCCAGACATCAACGAAGGGTTGCTGTAGCGATAAAACGAGCCCGGCACCTTGCTCTCTTCCCTTATACCAATGAGCATGTTCGGATAATGGGCAGAGGCTAGGTCTAGTTGTTTATTTTACCACCCATCTATTAACATTAGTTATGAGACTAACCCCATAACTATCACCTAAGATGGGCAGGTTTTGTTAAGAGTGTTAGGTACATACTCGATTATCGTTGCGAGCGATCTTCTCCCTTGGGGTCGTTCGCAATTTCTATTTAACCTCAGTTGGATAATTAAAGTAGGTTGGGTTGAATGGCTCAAAAAGAATGATATATCGCTCAAGGTGTTGGGTTTCGCGCCAAATCGAGGGAGAATTCGACAAATGAAACCCAACATCGTGGTATTAGCACCACAATTCCAGGTTGCTCAACCCAACCTACCCAAATGTTGAACTCAAGTTATTTAGGTAATCAGATTTAATCATCTTATAGCGAGAAGAGAGAATATGGCTAAAAAAGACGCTCAATCGTCTAGAGCACCAACCCGTAGGCAAATGGCGCTCTCTCGGAAAGAGCGCGAGCAAATGCGACTGCTCTATATGGGTTTGGGGTTGGTCGTTGTCTTGGTTTTGGTTGTGCTGGGTATTGGTTTACTGCAAACCTATGTGTTCGAACCTAACGCGCCGGTAGCGATTGTGAATGGCAAAGAAATTTCCACAGGAGCCTACCAAACTCGGGTGCGATATGAGCGCTTTATCCTGGAAGACCAGATTCAGCAAATAAGACTACAGCTTGAGTCCCTGCCCCCTGAAGGGGAGGGTGATGACCAGTTTACGCAGCTTATTAGAAATCAATATCAGCAATTAGGCAGCCAATTACTTCAGCAGCGTGGTGTTGTGGATCGCCAAACATTGGATGTGATGACCAGTGAAATACTAATTGAAGAAGAAACCCAGCGAAGGGGCATTACCGCTACCGAAGAAGAGGTTAAAGAATCTATTGACCGTTTTTTAGCCGCTCGAGAAGGTGGGTTAACCGCTGCCTCTGCTTCGGCAACAAGTACCGCTAGAGCCGATGCTTCTGCCACGGCGACCTTATGGACACCCACCCCCACCTTTACGCCTTCGCCTACTCTGACGACCACGACAGAGATTACCCAGCCTACGGCAACACCGGCCAATACCAGTACCCCGGCTCCAACGCCCACCTTAAATGTTATTAGTGATGATGCCTTGGCAACACAATATACAAATTGGCTCAACACTTTAGCCGAACAGTCCAATGTTGATGAAGCCGATTATCGTGAATATATGAGATTGGCGGTGTTGCAAAAGAAACTAGATGAGGCATTAAAGGATGAAGTACCCACCTCCGCCGAACAAGCGCATGCTCGGCATATTTTGGTAGAAACAGAAGAGGAAGCCAACACTGTTATTAAACGCTTGAAAGCGGGCGAAGATTTTGCCGATTTGGCTGCTGAATTGTCTACAGATACCGGCAGCGCTGCGAATGGAGGGGATTTGGGTTTTGTACCGCGCGGACGCTTTGTGCAGCCAGTGGAGGATGCTATATTTTCCTTGCCGATTGGCGAGATAAGTGATCCGATTCAGTCCCAATTTGGCTGGCATGTGGTAGAAGTCTTAGAACGTGAGGAGCGTGAACTATCACCCGCAGACTATAGCCGAAGCCAGCAGGCGGCGCTCAGTAATTGGTTAGTCGAAGCCAGGGCAAAGGCGTCAATTGAGGATTTATGGGTACCCGAAAAAGCCCCTCCTGACCCGCTTACTCAGCAACAGCCCTAAAGTAAGTGATAGTGACGGGCTAACCACGTCGCTATCACTTACTTTGTTATCATCAAAAATATCATTTCTATAAGCCTAAATTCCCACTTCCGATTTGCTCAAATTTATGGTATAATCGACTAACTTGACAAACGTTAAGGAGACGGGTGTATGAGCCCACAGAGCAATAGGGTTGTAGAATTAAGAATCCCCAGCGAACTTGGCTATGAAAAGATAGCCAGAGAGGCTGTGGCAACCGTTGCTAACCGCTTGAATTTCGGCCCCGATAAGATTGAGGACATCAAAACTGCTATTAGCGAAGCATGTACCAATGCCATTCGTTATGGAAGTGGCTCCGATGCTCGGATGAAGGTAGTAGTTATTCTCACCGCCGATGAAGACAAACTCGACATCTTAATAAAAGACCCTGGTGCCAGTGGTGCTCCCCCTGAAAATGTCAATATTCCAGACATCAGTGGAATGGTGGAAGGAAAGCATAGGCTGGGTGGTATGGGCCTGTATATTATTAGAGAATTGGTAGATGAGGCGGGATTTGTAGAAGACGGCGATGAAGATGATGGAAACCAATTCCGAATGGTCATCTACAGGATGGACGATGACGTAGAAATCCGGCCTGAGGAATCAGGTACCGATAACGGAGGCACAACATAATGAGTGAAGAAATCCAGGTCTTGGTACGTGGAGAGGGCAGGGCTACAATAATCGACTTGATTGGCGATGTTACCACCTTTGCCGAAGAATCGATTAACCAGGCTTATCAGAGTGCTTCTGCGGATGGAGCTGTTAATATTATTTTTAACTTTCGCGAAAATGATTATATCAATAGCGCCGGTATTGCGATTTTGATTGGGGTTGTGACCGAAGCTCGCAAACGAGACCAAAAGCTCTTGATGACCGGCTTAAGCGCCCATTTCCAAAAAATCTTCCGGATGGTTGGCTTAACCCAATATGCAGACCTTTATCCCTCGATTGAAGAAGCGTTAGCATCGCTGAATGGTGACACTGGTGCCTAACCGGCTTTTCGTGCTATTCATTTGTTCTCTGTTCCCAAATTAGGAAGCCACACATAGTGTGGCTTTTTTTGTGTATTTTAATTCTTCATAACTTCGGCCATAACCGTGGTGGCGTATGACCCAGGTTGTAACGTAAATGAAACCTTGAGACCATCATCCCACCAGGCTTTTGCATCCTCCAACTTGAAGCGATAAGGACGGCGTGCCCCCCGAATTTTTAGACCCGGAACTCTGAAATCCTCAAGCGATAGATTGTATTGGGCCAGGAGTGCCCGTTCCTTGTGACCGGGGTTGCCCTGAGCTAATAAGGTTTTGAGACCAAACATAGGCCCGGATGGGCTGATTTCAAAGTTGTCGGCGCGAGGTTGCTCTATAGCAGCGTCCTCGACGATAAACGAAGCCCCTTTATTGTGAATATAGGCCACGTCACCGTTTTCAAGCCGGTCTAATCTATCAAGCCGGTCTGCCAACAAAGCATTAAACAACTGAGATTGAAAGGCCGACACAAACAACCCCTTTAATTTTTTGTTCAATACCTTAAACACAACATTAGGTTGTCCGTCTGCTCTGTTAATGGCGGCCACCAGCCGCCGCTCCTCTGAGAGATAGGACGGCCAATGAGCTAACGCTTCTGCCCAACGTCCCTCGTCAACCAGTTGTCGGGCTGCCTGCACAGGCGGTGCTTCATTGGGTTGAGGCCGTCCCAGATGCTCAGCCACAAACTCGGTGGCATCCCCCTTGATTAATAACTCTCCCAAGCGCCCCGTATTCCCTCGATTGCCAAAACGCTGCTCACCGAAATAGTTGGGAACACCCAACCTGGCTAACATTGCCAGAATGGCTTCTGCGGTTGGCAACACCTTTGGTTCGACATGGCGGACTCTAATGACAAAGCGGTTGCCTGCCAAGTGACCAATTTTCAACTTGTTGTGATGATGTTTCGCCGCTAATATTTTGATGTTGGAGAACTGAAGCGCTTTAACCGCTTCCGGGGTAACATTATCAATTGACAATGTTTGGCGCGTAATAGCCCGTGCATCCTTTAATCCGGCGTGACCAATAACTTTGGGGGAAATATTCAAAGCGCGAGCGATAGTTTTTATCGCGGCGTAGGTGGAGAGACCCTTCTTTTCGATTTCAACATAAACGTGCTGGCCCTCACCCACTGGGGAATAGAGAGGGATTTCTTCAACAAAGAAATCTTCCGGCTCAACCTTCAATCGCCCGCCAATGCCGGGCAGGTCTGCCGTGAGATACGGTGAGTTCATATTATGTAGAGAAATACTTTAGCTATTCAGGTTGCTCTTGTGTCACTCCGGCTTGACCAAACACCGTGCCGTCGGGCAAAATTGTGCCGTCCAATTTCGCTTCATCCAAATTGGCCTTCCACCAAAGTTTTCCGGGGTCGGTCCCCTTAAGATTGGCGTTTTTCAGATTGGTGCCATCGAAGTTAGCGCCGGAGATATTAGAGCCTGCTAAATTAACCCCCTCCAAATTGGCCCAGCGTAAATCAGCGCCGTTTAAATTGACAGAGCGCATGATTGCCCCTCTAAGGTCGGCCCCTTTTAAGTTGGCTTTCGAAAGGTCGGCTCCTTTGAAGTTGGCCTCCCGTAAATTAGCGGCACTAAAGCTGGCTCCCTTTAAATTGGATTTTTCGAAGTTGCACCCCATTAAGGTTGCACCTTCAAAAATGATACCCACCAATCTTTTTTTGGATAGATCGCTGGTCTCTAAGGTAATGTTTTTGAAATCTTTATCGCCTCGGTTGAATCGTCTAAGGATTTCTGCTACGGTTTTCTTATTTCTTGCTCTCATTTATTTAGTTCTACCCAATGTTTAAATTTCTGGATAATTCAAATTATAATGTTCTTAACATGGAAGTGCAAGAAATTCCTGAAAAAATCTGGGATTATCCATCGAGCAAGCGAAAAAAGGCTAGCTTGTGATTGCGGCTAGCCTTTTATGTTTAGAACCCTGATTGTTGGAATCTGAGGGTGTTAGCGCAAATGTTGACCAAATGGTAACAGGGCCAAAGGGATAAGCTTGATATGTTGAAGGGCGAATGGAATACCTACAACTGTAATTGCCAAGATAGCGGCTGAACCCAGGTGTAACATGGCAATTTCCCAGCCAAACAAGACGAGCCAGATAAGATTAAAGATGACGTGAAATAGATCGCTACTGTCTCGGTCGGAGACCAAATTCTTGCCAAAGGGTGCCATGCTCGAAAAGCCTAATTTGATTGACTGTATCCCAAAAGGAAGGCCAATAATGGTGAGACAGAGCGCCAAACCACCCAGAATATAACCCAAGGCAGCAAAAAAGCCGCCAAAAACAAGCCAAATGATGTTACCTAACAAACTCATTAAAACACCTCCACATATTTGATGCTCAATATCTACTTTTCTATACGTGAAAAAAGGATTTGAGTTGCATATTGGGCTAGTAGTTTGTTAATGTTAAATCGATGAGTTAATTTGTAGGGGCGAATGGTATTCGCCCAGCCACATCAGAAAAATTGGGCGTTTGTCAACCGCCCCTACACTTCAATTTTAACATTGACGATGTATTAGCTTATAATGCGCTATTCTTATGGATACGACCAGAGGTTTATCTCAGGCTTGAGGCACGTAAACTAATATTCTCATTGGTGAATCAGAAAAATATAGTATACTATCCGTATAGAATTCTTTAATCCAACAATAACATATGGAACTGGTTGTATATGGTTGCTGTAAAATCTGAAATAACAACAGAAGATGCCTTGCAGTTTGAAGGCTGGCTTAAATCTATTGCCAATGGCCGCACTAGCGCCGAAATTGATTTTATTCGTCACGCCTGTGCGGTAGCCCAGGAGGCCCATCACGGGCAGACTCGGGCTTCGGGCGAGCCATTTTTCCAGCATTCGCTCTCGGTGGCTGATATATTGGCCGAACTGCGGCTGGATTACGAAACCATTGCTGCTGCCGTGTTACATGATGTGCTTGAAGATACAGATGTAACGTTGGACGAGCTACAAACCGAGTTTGGTCCTACGGTCGCCAAGTTGGTTGATGGCGTCACTAAAATGGGCCAGATTCAAGAGTACCGTGGGCAAACGAAAAAGAGTAAAAAGGAAGAGGCTCAAGCTGAAAACCTGCGTAAAATGTTTCTGGCTATGGTGGATGATATTCGAGTGGTGCTTATCAAGTTGGCTGACCGTACTCATAATATGCGTACCTTGCACTACTTGAATGAAGACAAGCGCAGGCGGATTGCCCGCGAGACGATGGACATCTTTGCCCCCTTGGCTAATCGTTTGGGGATTTGGCAGATTAAATGGGAGTTGGAAGACCTTGCCTTTCGGTATACAGACTCGGAGCTTTACAAACAAATTGCCAAAATGGTTGATGAGCGCCGTATAGATCGTGAGCGTTATATCACGGAAGTGGCTGAAAAATTAAAGGAAGAATTGCAAAAACGTGGAATTGAAGCCGATGTTAACGGTCGACCAAAACATATTTACAGTATTTGGCGTAAGATGCGACGCAAAGGCGTAGATTTTGACCAGATTTACGATGTGCGGGCCGTGCGCGTGTTGGTGAATACCGAAGCCGACTGTTACGCCAGCCTGGGAATTGTGCATACCCTCTGGCGACCCATTCCTGGTGAATTCGATGATTATATTGCCGCCCCTAAGGATAATATGTACCAGTCGCTCCATACGGCTGTCATTGGCCCTTCAGGGAGGACGATTGAGGTGCAGATTAAAACCTTTGAAATGCACCAACACGCCGAGTTAGGGGTGGCGGCTCACTGGCGCTATAAAGAGAACGCCAAATCTGACCCAAGTTTTGATGCGAAGGTGAACTGGCTACGCTCCTTAATGGAATGGAAAGAAGATGTGGTTGATGCCAGAGAGTTTGTTGACCATGTGAAGGCCGAAGTTTTTCAGGAACGGGTCCATGTTCTCACCCCGGAGGGTGATGTTATCGATTTGCCTTACGGCGCGACGCCCATTGATTTTGCCTACTACATCCATACCGAGGTGGGGCATCGCTGCCGGGGGGCTAAAGTTAATGGGAAAATTGTCCCGCTCAGTTACCAGCTAGAAAATGGCGATCAAGTGGAAGTCCTGACCGCTAAACGAGGTGGCCCCAGCCGGGACTGGATAAATCCGCACCTGAACTATATCAAAACGTCCAGAGCCAGGTCCAAAGTACGGCATTGGTTTAAATACCAAAACTATGAGGAAAATGTTTCTGAGGGCCGAGATTCGCTTGAGCGAGAGCTACGCCGTTTAGGGTTATCGGATATTAATTTTGAAAGGCTGGCCCGCGAGTTTCACTTTAATAAAGTTGATGATTTTCTGGCCGCCATTGGCCGCAATGATATCAGTACGGCTCAAATTGTCAGTACCATTAAAGATATTGTTGAATCCGCTGCGCCTAAGGAAAAAGAAGACTGGCAGTTGCTGGCGACTTTGCCATCCCCGGCCAAAAAAGCGGCGAAAGCAGGGGTGCAAGTTCAGGGCATGGGCGATTTGCTGACCAATCTGGCCCAGTGCTGCCAGCCGGTGCTGGGAGACACCGAAATTATTGGCTATATCACCCGGGGACGGGGCGTGACGGTCCATCGCAGCGATTGCCCCAATGTGTTACGCCTGAGCGAAAAGTCCCCGGAGCGCTTAATTGCCGTCGATTGGGGCTGGCAGGAGAATGTCACCTATCCCGTAGATGTGCATATTGAGGCCTTTGACCGGCCCGGCCTCTTGCGCGACATCACCTCTGTTGTGGCCAATGAGCATATCAATATGAGCGCGGTCAGCGTAGCGACCAAGAAGAAGGAACAGAAGGCCAATCTCTATGTCACCCTCGAAATCACCGACATTGACCAACTCAGCCGGATTCTGGCGAAGATTGAGCAGTTACCCAATATCATTGGCGTCCAGCGGCGGTAGTAACGACCCACCTTACGGCTACATGGGGGAGTGGTGGGGGAGTTACATTGAGTTGCTACATCTGCGGGTGAGGATGAGGCTAAGGCTAAGGCGAAGGGGTTGGGTTTCGTAGCCTCAACCCACCCTATACCAGACTACTTTCCGGGGGCTTCACAAATCGATTTCTCTTCATAAGCCAAACGAACCAACCGACTTGGATTAATGGGAATCCAGCTAAACAAAGTAGGCTCACGAAAATTGTGATTACTGCAGCTCCTAGTTGTGGGTCTTGCCATAATGGTATTAAAAGCATAATTACTATGCCAATTGCCATAATAGCTGCAGAAACACCAACAAGCTTAGAAGCTCTGTAGAACTCTGCCTGTGACAATTGTTTATTTCTATGACCACACTTCCAAACGCTGTAATACAACGCGATGACTACATTGAAAAGCCCCCCACCTAATGTTATAACCACGCTAATGTATACGATTGTCGAGTCAGACATGATTGACCTCGTTCCAACGCTCTGCGTTGGAATGAATACCATCCCCCTCTACTTACGGTGTGACAAGTAGGCATTCCCACGCTCCGGCGTGGGAACGAGCGAAAGGTGGCTACTCTAAGAATTGCTAATTAATCTTCCCCACCAACTCGGGATTCCCCCACACCGCCCATGTCCACTCGTGGCTGCCGAGGGCTTCGGTGGTAAACTCAATACGGGCGATATCACCGGCGGTCAAATCCAGAGGGATTTTGGCTTCCTGCCAGCTTAAATTGTTGGTTTGCTGACCCCACACTCGTACCCCGTTAACTTTAACCCCAAATGCGACCAGGTTGGTCTCGGCAATCTCAGACCCATCTCTAATCCCAATTGCCAGCTTTAAGCGTATCTCAGCGACCTGCTGGGGAATTGGGACATGGTATTCGATGATGGCCTGCCCCACCACCGGTGGGTGCGCCCACAGCGCCGGTTGACTCTCACCGCCGACGGTGGCCGGAGCCATTTTTACATCCATGCCTGCGGAATCATCGCTGGCTTTAACGGTGGCTCCCTTGAACGCCTCAATGAAGCTAAAGCTCCAGCCTGCTGCCTCTACGACCTGGCTTTGAGCCTCTTCCCATTGCAAATATTCAATATACTTGGCTAACGTCGCCCGACTTTCTGGTGATAGCTGTTCGATTTGTTTGATTAAGGTTGCTAAGTCGCTCACAGTGCTTTCCTGCTACTTCTTATTGATTGTATTCTCTTTGGGACATTTTTAATCACGAACCTTCGGCACAAATGGACGAACCTGAACGGCGAATATTATCAATGTTTAAATTTAAAATCATTCGTGATATTCGCCTATTCGTGCTATTCGTGATAGATATTTGTTCCGCGATTAAAAGTGTGCGGTAGTGAATTGATTGTAGAGGCTATAGTAAGAGGAAAGTATCTCTTTGTCAAAGCTGGACAAACTATTCCACATTGGGCAAGTGGCGGATTTTCACTATAATCAATGAATGATGTGCTAAGGTATCAATGGCAATCCTATCATATTGTTCAGGCATATAACCCTATGAAAGAAAAATCACTCAAAAACCAGGCCCAAGAGATTATCGTCGCAGTTGACCGAGATTTGCAAGAGGTCGAATCTAAGGCTGTGACGGTTCAGAATGAGGTCAACAGCAGAGCCAACATCATTATGGAGGGTATCTTCCGGGTGGTCAGTGATGTTGATCTTGAAGCCGCCACCGCGCGGGTCAAGGCGCTCAAAGAGGAACACCCCGATGCCTCGCCCGAAGAGCTTTCCAGGAAACTGATTCGAGAGAAATGCCGGCGTACCGGCACGGTGGGGGCGGTAACCTCCGGGGCTGGATTGATTCCCGGCATCGGCACAGCAGCAGCGGCAACGCTGGGGGTAGCGGCGGATATCGGCGCCACCTTCAAGTTACAAGCGGAGTTGGTGCTGGAATTGGCCGCTTTGTATGACTATCCCCTCACCGATGAAGAAAAGCAGCGAATCATCATGCTGATTACCGGCCTCAGTGCCGGAACCAATGCTCTGGCTCGCAAAGCGGGACAACAAGCCGCGGTTAAAGTGGGAGAAAGAATAGCCGAAAAATCGGTACTAAAGGCGCTGCCGGTTGTGGGGGTCATTGCTTCGGCAGGAACCAATGTTTTATCAACCTATGTTATCGGTCAACGGGCCGATGCCTATTTTCGGCTGGGACCGGAGGCTGTGGGTACATGGGGTGATAGTTTGCGGGCTATTAGCGGCATCGATGAAAGAAATATTGGAAGTTGGCTGGCCGAAAGTGGCAAAGCAACCGGTGCGGCTATTGTTTCCGGTGCGGAAAAGGTGGGCGAAGCCGGAAAAGCTGCCGGTCAAAGTATGATGGCCGGGGCGGGTAACGTGGTCAATAGTGTTGGGCCCGTGGTCAGTTCCGGGGCCAAAAAAGCCGGAGAAACGGCTCGATGGGGCTTCAAAGCCTATATTCGGTTGGTTGTAACCTTTTGGACGACGGTTTTTAGGTATATCGGCAAATTTTTCCATTTTATCTGGATTATTGTTGCATTCATTCCCCGCAAGATTATGGGGTGGTTCAAGCAACGAGGGAAGTAATTGCCGAAGATGATGAATAATGATGAGTATTATGGAGCTTTAGTTCGATAGCAATGACCAACAAACCTTCTCTGCTCGACCTCTCGCGGCTTGAACTGAATGAATTGATGACTGGCTGGACCGAACCCACCTATCGGGCCGAGCAGATTGAGACGTGGCTTTATAAGCGATATATCACGGACGCGGCGGAAATGAGCAATCTCCCCAAGCCGCTTCGCCAGCGTCTGGCGGATGAATGTTTGATTGACCCACTTAGATTGGTTATATTGCTTGATTCTACCGACGGTCAAACCCGAAAAGCCCTCTTTGCCTTACCTGACGGCCAAGAGGTTGAAGCGGTTCTGATGCGTTATGAAAAACGTCAAACCTTGTGTATCAGTACCCAGGTGGGGTGCGCGATGGCTTGTCCCTTTTGCGCCACAGGTCAGATGGGGTTCATGCGGAATCTTTCTGCCGGAGAAATCGTGGCCCAGGTCTTGTACTTCGCTCGGCAATTGGACCGGGAAGGGAAGCGAGTCACCAATATTGTTTTCATGGGGATGGGTGAACCCTTAGCCAATTATGCCGAAACGTGGCGGGCTGTCCGGCGGCTGAATGACCCGGCAGGCTTTAACCTGGGGGCACGCCATATGACCCTCTCGACGGTGGGCCTGGTTCCGGCCATCCGGCGGATGAGTAAGGAGCCTGAGCAGGTGGGGTTAGCTGTCTCCCTACACGCGCCGACGGACGAATTGCGCGACAAAATTGTGCCGATTAATCAACGTTACCCGCTGGCTGTGTTGATGCAGGTCCTTCGAGATTACATCGCAGCTACCCATAGACGGGTCACTTTTGAATATGCCTTGATGGATAATCTCAATGACAGTGATACCTGCGCGGACCAATTTGCCGAGTTGGTGCAGGATTTACTGTGCCATGTCAATCTTATTCCGCTTAACCCTACACCCGGCTCGCCGTGGAGCGGTTCTCCGGATGAGCGAGTCTATGCCTTTCGAGATAGATTGAGAGAGGCGGGGATTTCAACGACTGTCCGTTTGCGAAGGGGGGTTGACATCGCAGCCGGTTGCGGGCAACTCCATAATACCCACAGGCAAGTGCAAGAAACAATGAACTTTACTTAATATTACTTTGAAAAACCTTGCATTTTTAGGGTGAACATTGTATTATTAAGGTAAGTTATGTAAGATGGAATCTTATATAAAAAGGCCAGCAATTTTGCTGGCCTTTAAAGGTTTAGCTATTTGGTAACAACTCATGAAGCTTTTGCTGCCGTTCGTAAACAACGAGAGCAAATCTTAACCTTTTGGGGTCTACCATTTTTGAAAATAACAGTTTTCTGAATGTTAGGTTTCCACTGGCGTTTGGTGTGACGCTGAGAAAAGCTAACATTGTGACCGGTCATCGGTTTTTTACCACAAACTTCACATTTTGCCATGATTACTTAAATCCTTATTGAAAATTTACCGTTAAAAACAATAAAAGTTTATTGATATTTGTCTGGGTATAATAACACAAGAGATAATCATAACATATACCGATAAAATTGGCAAACAAATGGATTATATTAACCAGGCGCATATGGCAGAAAATCGGCTATGAGACTATCACAATCCGATCACTTTTTGGCGACTAAGGGATTTACAGTACAAGATAATATTGTTCAGGCTTGTAATGGGGTGGGGCTGAAAAACGTGCTTCAGGCTGGTAGCCGGTGGCTAGAGGCGCACCGGGAAATGGTGAATGGTTTAAATGTTTTCCCCATACCAGATGGGGATACAGGCAACAATATGACCCTTACCATGCAGTCTGCTTTGGCGTATGTGGAAAAAGCACCAGACCACAAAGTTGAAACCATCGCCGCTACCGCTGCCTATGGGGCACTCATGGGCGCTCGAGGTAATTCGGGCGTGATTCTTTCGCAATTTTTGCAAGGACTGGCTCAAGGCCTGGAAGGTAAAGTCACGTTTACCGCCGAAGAATTTGCCCTGGCCGCTGAGTGTGGAACACGGCAAGCTTATCAAAGCGTGATTGAGCCGGTGGAAGGTACTATTCTAACAATTGTAAGGGCTGCCTCAGAGGCAGCGCGACAGAAGGCTGAAGGTAGCCAGGATTTGGTGGAATTGGTGTCTCACATTGTAGAGGCCGTCAAAACTACTCAGGCGAATACACCGGAGCTTTTACCAATTTTGAAAGAAGCAGGCGTTACCGATGCCGGCGGGCAAGGGTTGCTTCTTATTTTAGAGGGCGGCTTGCGATTCTTGCAAAATAAATCACTAGACTTGCCTTCTTCAAGTGATACACCAGTAGCCCGACGGTGGTCCACCCTGGAGATTGACAAAAAAAATTATGGTTTTGATGTACAATTTCTTATAACAGGTGAAAAACTAGACGTTGAAAAAATTCGGGCTAATATTGATAGGATGGGCTGGTCAACCCTTGTTGTCGGAGACTCTTGTACGGTAAAGGTTCATGTTCATGTCGAGAATCCGGACCAACCTCTAAATTATGGGGCTGGCTTGGGCACTATCAGCGATATCATTGTCGAGGACATGGGAGAACAAGTTAAAATGTTTGCCCAGGACGTTAGGAAAATAACGGCCAATATCGCGCTCGTATCCATTGTAACAGGCCGAGGTTTAACTAACATTTTTAGAAGTTTAGGGGCAGATTGGATTATTCCAGGAGGCCAGGCAGCGAATCCCAGTACCCAAGAAGTGTTGGAAGCCATTGGGCAAATTGAGACAGACGAAATATTGATTTTGCCTAACAATCGCAATATAATTCTTACAGTTCAACAGGCCGGAAAATTATCTGAGAAATTGATAGGGGTAGTGCCAACTGAAACGATTCCTCAAGGCATTGCGGCCTTGCTCTCGTTTAACGACCAACTCGACCTGAAGACTAATACCCGACGAATGCTCGATGCAGCCCAACAGGTACGTGCTTTTGAAATAATCCAAGCCGTACGTGATGCTACGATGAACGGCTTTAAAGTCAAACGTGGCGACTTGATGGGCCTCTTTGATAATCGTTTGATAAGTGTTGGTCAACGTGATGATGAGGTTGTGTTGGCTGGTCTCGCCCAGATAGAGGTCAATGACTACGAGTTGATGACAATATATTCTGGTCAAGCCAGCTCACCGGTCCAAGCCAACACTTTAGGTGGTAAAATTAATGCGCTTTACCCGAACATTGAGGTGGAAGTGCATGAGGGCGGTCAACCCGATTCTCATTATATTATTTCATTGGAGTAAAACGTTATTTTGTCGAAAAAAGTTGCCATTGTTACAGATAGCACGGCTTATTTTGAGCCGGGCGAACGCGAAAGATTAGGGATACACGTTGTACCGCTCGATATTCATTTGGGGGGCAACAAATTTTTAGATGCCATTGACCTAGATACCGACGAGCTTTTCCGTCGGCTGAGTTATAGTGGTGGATTTCCGACCAGTTCTCCGCCGGCACCGGCTGTTTTTGAAGAGCTTTATGCTAAGTTGCATAAGCAAACCGATGAAATCCTCTCGATTCATATCTCTGGTCATCTCAGTAAAACCCTCAATCGGGCCCAATTAGGAGCGGAAGGTCTGCTGGGTCGTTGCTCCATTGCCGTGGTTGACTCGATGACTACCTCGGTGGGCTTGGGGATTCTGGTCAAAGCTGCGGCCGAGGCTGCGAATGATGGCGCATCGCTTGATGATATTGTCAGGCTGGTCAGAGGAATGATACCTCGGGTCTATCTGGTCTTCTATGTGGAGACGATGGACTTTTTAGAACGTGGTGGCCGTATTGGAAAAGCTCAAGCCATTCTTGGCTCGATGCTGAACATCAAACCCATCTTATTTATGGAAGACGGCGACATCATTCCACTGGAAAAGGTGCGAACTACAGAAAAAGCTCTTGAGAAGCTTTTTGAGTTTGTGACCGAATTTGATAATTTGGAGCAAACTGCTATTATTCAGCGTAGTAAGAACCCAAATAAAGATGCTCGAAGCTTACAAGAACGATTGGCACTAAGTTTTCCCGATCTGGACTTTCCAATCGTTCAATATGGGCCGGAATTGGCTACTCGTATTGGGCCAAATGCGCTTGGGATTGTCGTTTACGAAGGAATCACTTTTTAGGGATAGTTTAAGTTAAAAATGCTTTCTAGTTTTGATAAACTTAGCAGAATGTTAATTCAGGAAAAAAGACTGGGTTACGAAAACAAAGCTGTTTTTGGCGGTTTGGAAAAATTTGCGCCTAATTGGGCTAACGAAGCTATGGCCGAAGTAACCACAGAAGGGCAGCGGCAGGTGGTTGATGAGGTGGTCCAGAATTTATACGATTACCCCCAAGTTCCCGATTCTGACCGGCCTACCTATATCCATCAAATTATGGTGAAACTTCACAAGTCGGATAGCCAACCCACCGCAAAGAGTTCGAGTCAGGAGAGGGCAACCCGACAAGAGACTACGCAACCCAAATCCGCTGCACCGCAACCCTCGCCGAAACCAGAACAACCAGAAGACAGCACAGATAAGGCTGCATCACTACCTGATGAACCTGTCGAAGAGGTTCCAGAGCCAAAATCTGAGCCATCGACGACACAAACTAACCACCAATCGCGGCAGGCCGAATCTGTCTCCAAACCCAAGGCTAAACCACCTCGACCTGCACCCGAGCCTGAGATGGATTTTGTTAATACGGGGTTGGACTCGCCGGTAACAAAGCTGCCCGGCATTAAGGCTGCGATGTCCAATAAACTTGCCAAATTAGGGATTTATACCATCGGCGACTTCCTCAAGC
>Ga0210124_1000522_pt1 | contig 19175 bp, 19 predicted proteins | sample Muzzi_PWC_D2_FD_185554 | JGI IMG/M metagenome (GOLD analysis project Ga0210124, IMG submission 185554) | Wetland microbial communities from San Francisco Bay, California, USA, that impact long-term carbon sequestration - Muzzi_PWC_D2 (SPAdes) | ecosystem: Environmental > Aquatic > Marine >... | reverse complement strand
AGAGGCGCTCAGACGGTCCAGAGAGCAGCTCCGGGATCTTGCCTCTTATCTGCAAGATGTTCGCGAGCAGGAAAGGACCCGAATTGCCCGAGAAATACATGACGATTTCGGCCAATCGCTGACGATTTTAAAAATAGATTTGTCATGGCTGAAAAAACACATCATTCAGGATCAACCACAGGTTCAAAACAAGATTGATTCCATGTTCAAGATCATTGATGCGTCATTACAAACCCTCCATACGGTATCATCGGAACTGAGACCGGTAATATTGGATGATTTCGGCCTTGAATCCGCCATCGAGTGGCAGGTCGAAGAATTCCAAAATCGAACGGGTGTCCGATGCCGGGTTGATTCCAGTGTTGTTGACCTGGATTTGACCAAAGAGCAGTCTACTGCGATTTTTCGTATATTTCAAGAAACCTTGACCAATATTATGCGCCATTCCGATGCTACCGAAGTTGACGTCCGATTGGAAATAAATGAGGATATACTGATACTGGAAGTTGCGGATAATGGCCGAGGAATTACAGAAGCTGAAATCGGCAATTCCCGATCCTTTGGTCTGCTGGGTATACGGGAGCGCCTTTATCCATGGAACGGACAGGTTGATTTTATCGGTCATCCCAACAAGGGAACACGGGTAATTGTCCGTGTTCCCATTTCAGGAAAAGGAGAACCAGTATGATTAAATTGATTATTGCCGACGACCACCCCATCGTGCGCGAAGGTTTGAAGCAGATTATCGCCGAATCACCTTATTTTGTGGTTGCTGATGAAGCGGGCAACGGCTCTGAACTTTTGGAAAAAGTTCGTAAAGAAGATTTCGACGTCATTTTGTTGGATCTGAAAATGCCGGGAATGGATGGGCTGGATGTATTAAAGCAATTAAAGATCGAAAAGCCTAAGATACCGGTGATCATTTTGACGGTCCATCCTGAAGCCCAGTATGCCTTGCGAATTCTTCGGGCCGGCGCTTCCGGATATTTGACCAAAGAAAGCGTTTCCTCTGAATTGATAGCGGCCATCCGAAAAGTTCATCGCGGCGGCAAATATATCAGTCCCAGCCTGGCTGAAAAGATTGCTTTTGCATTAGATACCGATTCCGAGAAGTTGCTTCATGAAACCCTATCGGACCGGGAGTATCAGGTGCTGTATATGATCGCTTCCGGGAAAACGGTTACCGAAATCGCCGAAGAACTTAGCTTAAGCGTCAAGACAATAAGTACTTATCGCGCACGTATTTTGGAAAAAATGAATATGAAAACCAACGCAGAGCTTACCCGTTACGCATTTCAAAACAGCCTCATTGATTAATCCTCTATAGAATTTTCAAAAGTGCCTAAAGTTTAGGATTCGCACTCCTTAGTATGTCAGACGATGACTGACATCCCATTTCTTTGATTTCCTACAATAATTTCAGACGATCTCCGATTACCAGAATACCTTCTGCTGTTTATATTCATTTAGAATAACTAAAGAGTCGAGGAATTTTTCTAAACAATCGCTCCATGGATAATCTTTTTTTAAACCGCATGAACTCACGGCAAGGGATCGTAAAGAAAAAACAGGAAGCTATCTTTGAAATACCAATAGGTTCTCTGCATTATTTTAAAATTCTTTTAAAGATACGATTTTGGTATGCGCCTGTTTTTTCTTACGATCCCTAAACCACTCAGACAGCATCCGATTAAAAAAAGATTATCCATTCCGCTATATTCAAAGATTTAGGAAAAAAACTCCCCGACCTCTCAAATGACTATGACTCATAAAAACCTAAAGGGAGGGTGAAGTTATGGAACCCGTACTATTAAGTAGCGAAGAATCGAAAAAAACTCCTATTCCTGAATTATTTAAAAAGCTCGATTCCGATGAAGGCGGCATTTCCTCTTCAGAAGCGAAAGAGCGGCTTAACCTGTATGGTTTCAACGAGATTGAAGAAAGAAAGGTCAGTTTGTTCCGCAAGTTTTTGGGGTATTTTTGGGGTCCGATCCCCTGGATGATTGAGATCGCGGCTGTTCTTTCTTTGGTGGTCCGGCATTGGGCTGATTTCGGCATTATCATCACACTTCTGATTTTCAATGCCCTAGTGGGTTTTTGGCAGGAATACCAGGCAGGCAATGCAGTGGAAGCGCTAAAGAAGAAACTGGCGTTAAAAAGCCATGCATTAAGAGATGGGAAATGGCAGGAGGTGCAAGCCAAAGAACTGGTTCCCGGTGATGTCATCCGTTTGCGTCTGGGAGAAATCATACCTGCTGATACCAAACTCTTTGAAGGCGACTACCTCAGTGTCGACCAGTCCGCGCTTACCGGCGAATCCTTGCCGGTGAACAAAGACAAAGGCGACATTGCTTACTCAGGTTCGATTGGAAAACAGGGGGAAATGGTCGGTCTCGTCACCGCCACCGGTAACGAAACCTATCTCGGAAAGACCGCCAAACTCGTGGCTGGGGCAAAGTCCGTCTCTCATTTTCAGAAAGCAGTATTGCAGATTGGTGACTACCTGATTTATATCAGCCTCGGCCTGGTTGCAGTCCTTATCCTTGTGCAGTTATTCCGTGGAACGCCTTTTCTTGAGCTGGTGCAGTTTGCCCTCATTCTTACCGTGGCATCCATCCCGGTAGCCATGCCGGCGGTGCTTTCCGTTACCATGGCAGTTGGTGCACTGGCACTTTCCAAGCTTAAGGCCATCGTGTCCCGGCTGGAGTCCATTGAAGAAATGGCAGGTATGGATATTTTGTGCTCTGATAAGACCGGGACTCTGACGCAGAATCGGCTCACCTTGGGAGAACCTTTGATATTCGATGCATCGAACCCACAGGATCTGATTATAGCTGCTGCACTCGCCTCAAAACCCGAAGATCAGGATGCTATCGATCTGGCCGTAATCGGAGGGGTTCAAGATACAAAGATGTTGCAAATGTACAACCAGGTTAAATTTCTGCCTTTCGATCCCGTCATCAAACGCACGGAAGGAACAATCAAAGATGCTCAGGGCAAGATATTCAAAGTCACCAAAGGAGCGCCTCAAGTGATTTTGGGGATGAGCGACGTGGATGATGGCATTAAAGTAAAGGTGGAACAGGCTGTAAACGATTTTGCCGCCAAGGGATATCGCACTCTGGGTGTCGCACGATCCGAAGATAATGGACTGTGGCGGTTTCTCGGTATTCTGCCGCTCTTTGATCCCCCTCGTGAGGATTCGGCCGACACCATTGCCCAGGCCCAGGCCCATGGCATTCAGGTCAAAATGGTAACCGGAGATAACCTCGCCATTGGCCGCGAGATCGCCGGACAACTGGGTCTTGGAAGGAATATTAAACTGGCGGACAGGCTCCTTGCCGCCAATCAGGGCGACGGACAAATGGCCTCCGATACGGCGGAACAGGTCGAAAAGGCGGACGGTTTTGCCCAGGTTTTCCCAGAGCATAAATACGGCATCGTCAAAGCCCTGCAGGCCCGAGGCCACATCGTCGGCATGACCGGCGACGGCGTGAATGATGCGCCGGCCCTGAAACAGGCCGATATTGGTGTAGCGGTAAGTGGTGCCACCGATGCGGCACGTGCGGCAGCGGATTTGGTCCTCACGGCTTCCGGACTATCCGTAATCATTAATGCGGTGGAAGAAGCCCGCCGGATTTTCGAACGGATGAACTCATATGCCGTCTACCGCATTACGGAAACCATTCGAATCATGATTTTCGTGGTGCTGGCGATGATGGTTTTTAATTTTTACCCCATCACCGCCATTATGATCATTCTGCTGGCGTTCCTGAATGATATTCCGATTATGACCATTGCTTATGACAGGACGTATCTCGACCCAAATCCGGTGCGCTGGAACATGCACCGGGTCATTGTGGTTTCCACAGTCATGGGTTTAACCGGCGTTATGGGCAGCTTTCTTATGTTGTATCTGGCGATAAACTGGCTGCATTTGAGCATTCCTCAAGTACAGACCTATATTTTCCTCAAAATGGCGGTGGCCGGACATCTGACGTTATTTGTTGCGCGAAACAAAGGTTTTTTTCTCAAAAAACCCTATCCTGCGCCGATTATGATCTGGTCGGGAATCGTGACCAAGGTGCTCGGAACCCTTCTGGCAGCGTATGGTTTTGGACTCATCACCCCGATACGCTGGACAGATATTGCCCTGATATGGGGATATTCCATTGCCTGGGCCTTTCTTACGGACTGGGCTAAAGTCCGTGTTTATCGTCATTTTGCCATGGAGGGGTCGCGCCATGACGGATTTCTTAAACGGGTTCAACAAATCATCGTACCCCATTCGGGTCAACACCATGGCACGGTTTAGATGGCATAATTTATTTCTCAATTGATCGTGGAACAAATGGAGAAAGATATTCAACATTATGAAATTATTCATATTAAATGATAAACTCCAAGATGTGCGGCGTTTGACAGAGTTTGTCGGAAAATCGCCGACAGCCGATTGTGCCAAACACCTACACCAAGATCAGACGAAGTCCGATTTCTATTACTTACGGCAATGCTAATATTTAGACTAAAATAGAAAGGAAGGTCGCCATGAAAAGAGTCTACATTGTCGATGATTCCGTCAAACTTCGGAAACGATTGTACGAACTGCTGTCTGACGTTGAAAATGTCCAAGTTGTCGGACAATCCGGCAATGCAGAAGAAGCACTCAACGATATTCGTGTTTTAAAACCCGATACCGTACTTCTGGATATCCGGCTGCCCGGCAAAAGCGGCATCCAGTTACTTGGCGAAATTAAAGAATCGCAGTCCGAAATTACGGTCATTATTATGACCAATTATGATTATCCACAATATCATCAACAGAGTATTCGGGCTGGTGCCGATCACTTTTTCAACAAGACCCGGGAATTTGAAAGCATCATCGAGGTCTTAAAACAATAATCGACGGGTCGTTGAAGTTTGGCAGGCGCAGTTCTTGCGAATTTAATTTAAATGTTCAGGTATAAAAAACCATCAAAGGAGGCAAACAATGAAAACGTTTAAAAACATTCTTGTAGTGAGTCGGTCAACAAAACATTGCCGTGAAGCGGTGGAAACCGGCATTTCTCTGGCGCATCAGTATGGTGCACATCTTTACCTTTTGCATGTTATCCATGATCCGTTCAACCTGGACGGCTGGAACTTGCCCGTACCAAGTTTTCACGACGAATATGAAAAAATGGTCGCCGATGCCCGCAAGGGGTTGGATCGTATGGTAAAGATCGAAAAAGATAAAGGGTTGTCTGTAACGGTGCGGGTGAAAGACGGCCTGCCGGCAGAAGAGATCAAGAAGGTTATCGAAGAGGGAAAGATCGATCTGATCATTATGCTGGCTCATGAAGAAGGGCGGTTGGAGCATTTTCTATTTGGTCGTACCAACGATGCCATCTTACGCAAACTGCCCGCTTCTATCCTGCTGGTCAAGAAGAATGGATAAATCAGTTCTAATTATGTGAGAGGTCGGGGAGTTTTCCTGAACAACCGCTACATGGATAATCTTTTTTTAAACCGCATGAACTCGCGGCAAGGGATCGTAAAGAAAAAACAGGAAACTATCTTTGAAATATCAATATGTAGGACTAAGACCGACGATAACAAGTGACTTTTTCTTACATGAAAATCGGATAGAAACTGATTTCCAAGGCGAAGCTTAATAATTATCTTATACTTAACAAAGTGAGGGGTATTGCTCTCGCCTGAAAACATTCATACAAAAAGGAGAAGAAAAATGAAAAGATTCATGTTCATCGCTCCAGTTACGTTGTTGGCAGCATTTTTGATTCTGGGTACCGCTTACGCGCATGCGCCGGGAAGCGGATTCGCTCAGCCCCAGCAAAACGGATGGTACTGTCCCTACGGTACCTACCAAGGCGGTTATGCTATGGGTCCAGGTATGATGGGTTATGGTTACGGTATGGGCCCGGGTATGATGGGTTATGGTTATGGTATGGGCCCAGGTATGATGGGACCCGGCTATGGTTACAATCAGCAATACCGGCAGCCGCAGCGCCCGATTGAAGAAAAGGACGCAAAAGGGATCGTGGAAAACTATTTGAATTCCACGCGCAATCCAAACCTGAAACTGGGCAAAATCAAAGATGAAGGCTCTGCTTTTCAAGTTGACATTGTTACAAAAAGCAATGGCGCTTTGGTAGACAAAGTTCTCGTGAATAAGGACACAGGCTGGTTGCGTTCGGTTTATTAAACAACAACCTAGGCTGAGCGATTTTCAAGTTTACTGAAGATACAAGGAAGATGTTGTTTCGCTAAATTAAACACTTCAAAAATTTGAAACGCTCAGCTTAGAAACAATGATGTACAGCATAACCGTGATTCATAAAGATCCGGAATGCCGTAAATAATAAATAAAAAGAGGTTAAAAGGATAAAGAAATGGAAAATAGCAAAAATTTCGGATTTGCTCAGGTTCTAAACATATCCTATGAAGAAGCGCTGATAAAGGTTCAAGAAGCTTTGAAAGAAGAAGGGTTTGGCGTTTTGACGACCATCGATGTTCAGTCGACCTTGAAGAAAAAGTTAGATGTGGATTTCAGAAAATATGTCATCTTGGGGGCATGCAATCCGCCTTACGCCTTCCAAGCACTTCAAGCTGATCTCGATGTAGGGCTTCTTTTACCCTGCAATGTTATCATCTATGAAACAGACGATAATAAAGTTTTTGTTTCAGCAATGAATCCGGTTTCTGTTTTAGGAGTTATTCAAAATGAAAAACTTAAAATTATTGCTGAGGCGGTTTCCACAAAACTACAAAAGGTTATGGAAAATGTCGTTCAGAAGATACATTAAATCATCAGATTTTCAAGCCGACGCGGCCTTCTGAACAGCCTTCCGGGTAGCGGTAAATTTTCAACTCAAAAGGAGGAACGGATCATGGAAAAGAAAACGTTTACGATTGCGAATATTTCATGCGGGCATTGCGTGATGGCTATAAAAAATGAACTCGGAGAAATGGCTGGCATCCGAACAGTGGATGGAAATATTGATACCAAAACGATTACTGTGGAGTGGGAAGCGCCAGCTTCGAAGGATACGATCAAGGCCAAACTCAAAGAGATTAACTATCCTGTTACATAAAGGGTAAAAATTGAAATTCGATCTTACATTTCAGAATTTTAGTTAAAACCAAATCTGACAGAACCCGGATATCCATTGTCTGCACTTTGCTCTTTTTTCAGATATATCATTGCAACACAAAATATCTTTGGTTGAATGAACATGCGATCCATAGCAAAACTTAAAAGGTTAGATCAGGTTGTGATATCGTTATGGTATCACTAAAAAATCAGGCCCATGATATATGCTTTTAATTGCAGATATCAACGATTTGGGGCCGATGATTTCATATCGAAATCCTTAAAAATTTGGCCTTCAAATTTTGATGCTGAATACAGAGACCTTAACACTGGGAGCACAAATTCAAACAAAAGCAATAGATAGGATTAAAAAGAAAAGACATAATTATTTTGAAGGATCATTAATTTTTAAAAAAACTACAATCTTTACATGAGGCTAACTTTTCCATACATGAGCATTGGACTACATCATTGGAAAATATTCCTGCAACAGCAAAACAGACTCTACCGCCGTTTTTCCCACCATTTAGTCCATTAAAAAACTCCTCAGCTGCCGCACGGCAAATTCCAAGTTCAGCAACCTTCTCGCCCCCTGGTTCTCTACCGCATTTCATATATTCCCAACAATTTTGTTTTTTTGAGACCATTTCAATTATTCCCATTTATTTGGAGATCCGTGGAAAGAAAAGAAATGAACATCTCGCGTCTAAGAATTCACAGCGGATGTTTGCGATACTGGAGATTTTTTGAATCGATCTGGTGTGATCGATATAAATAGGACCTCTGAAGATAGTTAATATCAGCATACAGCGCTAATATTGCCATGGCTCCCCCATAAAATTATTCCTTTGAAGCCGGTCTTAATTGTACCGTCTCGATTTTTCCATTATCTTTGTGTTTAAAAATAGTACTTGATGGAATTCCAAGTCGTCCATTTAAAACTTTTTCAAATTCGCAACCAGGCTCTATCCATGCGCCACACTCAGTACATTCAAGTTCAAGCATGTCAGTTTCGCGTAGAGCTACAATGAAATCCTCTGAGATACTCCTGAACGTAAAAACAGGTGAATATGTAACTTTAATGTCCTTTTCGCCACATTTCGAGCATTTTAATTTACAAAAAATACAATCACATTTTGCCATAAGTCACCCTCGACCCACCGCTTTTAACTTTCCAATATTTTTGAGGTTAGAGAAAGGATTGTAAAACCTTACATGATCTGCAACGCTTCATTTTCTTTTTCCAGTCTATACATACATCACCACAGGAAATGTTACCATTAACAAACCAGCATAGGTCCCCAGAGTCAAATTTCCAGGCAGGGCATTTTACCTTAATTGAAGGATGACATTTTTTTATAACCCAGCATGGTCTATTGTTTTTTGAATTTCCATCCATTCTTGACAGAAAAAATAACATCTTCCGTTCCACATGTGGCGGTATGTTTCGCCAACCTTGTTCGTAGCTGTGAACAGCTTTAATTGATACACCTAAAAGTGGCGCTATATCTTTCTGCGTTCTGTTTAGTCTTTTACGAAATTTTTTAAATTCTTTGCTGTCCATGTGAAAAATTTACATCCACTACTTCAATTAAAAAAGATGGCTTATCTTTCATTAGGTAATTGGGCTTCTTATGTTAAGAAAAATTGAATCATACTCCATATTCTTAATGAAGTTATCAGAATAAGAAAAGTTTCAAAATGAAACCAAGCTGAGATAGAGTTCGGATATCAGTATAGGAAGTATTTATATTTTTTAAATTAATATCTTATTATTGTCAACAAATTATGAATAAAATATACTACATTGTCACATTGATGCTTGGAATTTTTTGTTAGGAAGGAAGGAAATCAGCAAAAATTTTCATATTGAAACAAATTGAGATAAACTTCAGATTTCAAGATAGAAAATATGCTACATTATAGCATTGATGCTTGGAAGCTTTTGTTAGGAAAGAAGGATATGCAATATTACATGTATCTATCCAATACACGGAATAATGCCGTTGTTGTGATATATTATAGTCAGAAGACCAAATATCACTAAACTTTGATACATAGCAGTAATCGCAAGTTCCGAATGGAGAATTTATATCTAGTCAATGGAAGATAAGAGGTTCCTTTTCACGAGGCTCCTCTAAATTAAACACAAACAGCGTTTTATCATCAACAACTTTAAGGGTTACAAATCCATATGAATAATAGAGATAACCATAAAATTTTCCATCGGGCCCTAAAATCTCGTTGAGCCAAGGTTCATACTGAGTGTTCGAATAAATCCATTTGGTCATCTCTATCAAATCCTTCTGATCCTTGACTATTTTCCAGCGATCACCCACCAGTGTCGTTTCATTATTTTTCGGATCGAACATGATCCCCAGAGCTGCTCGAACGTTGTATCCTTCATATATGTCAGAATAATAAATGTTATAATCATCCCATTTGTCTATTAGATCTTGAATGGTCACTTCGTTCTGACTTTTAGGTATCATTCTGAGTTTTCCGTAGTTATTTTGCCAGGAAGCACAACTGAAGATAATTAGGGCAATTAAAAAAACACTAAGGAATCTATGTTTATCAATTATTTCCATTTTTTATATCCTGACGAATTGTCCTTCTTGGAATTTATGAAATAAAAATACTTTACCATATGAATATATGTATTCACGAAGGAATAAATGTCAATTATAGGTATTATTTATTTGGTAGATTTAGAAGAGAAAAAGTTGTGCTTTCTTGCCATAAGCACAGATCTTATCATATCATAACTGATTCCATATATCGCATAGAAATCAATCTGATAATTGTTTTGGAGCAAACAGCAGAGTATCAGAGTTTTTAAGATTTGACATGCAACAAAGTGGTATTATTTTATCAAAACACCTCACGTTACTGACCTTTAAAATTAACAGTAACCCAAATTAATCTTACTTTTAACGATGAAACCTGGGAAGGGGGTGATGAGATGAATACACGGATTACATCCCCTAAGATAATTATTTCCTTATTTATTCTTTCAATTATGTTTATACTAACCACTGGCCTTGGATTTGCGAGTGAAGGTCTACTTGATGGTAAGGTGTTTACTGGTCCAACTGGGAAAATGGGAAAGAATGCTACTGAAACTGATGAGTTGAAGTTCGATAATGGTAAACTGTACTCTGTCGGTTGTGCTGAGTGGGGTTTTGGATGGGGCGATTATTCGACAAAAGTTGAAGGAAATAACATTAGTTTCGAGGCAGTTACCACAAGTCCAAAGGATGGTAAAATAGTCTGGAGCGGCACTGTCAGTGGCGATACGATAGATGCTACTTATATCTGGACAAAGAAATCTTGGTATGGAGAAAGAAAACAGGAAAAATGGTTTAAGGGAAAAGCTAAATAATTAAAAATTTACGAGAGAGAAATGACAGGATTATTTTTGTGATCCTGTCATTTTTTATTTCTCAGTAACACGTCACTTATAAACTTCCAGAATTTCAAATATTGCGATATCAACTTAAAAAAATATTTTGTCCATGAAAATCAAACTTGTCGTAGCTTGTGATCTCTTGCCATAAGTGCAACCCAAGGTTTCTCAACTCCGAATACATATATCGTAAAATCCATAAAAAAGCAAAAAGGCAAATCCGGTGAAATGAATTTGCCCTTATTGAAAAAACGATATCAAATATTTTAGACTTCTGATATTTACATTTTCATTGCGAGATTGTCGAAAAAGTCCAAAAATGGCAATTTTAGCAATTTCGCATGTAATGAACATCATTTCGGTTCGTGAAATACACAAAATTATCTTTCGTCACCGCTGCGGTTTTAACAATTGACTTTCAAAACCAACTGTCTGCTCTACAGGAAACACAAAAGCAATACCTGTGCCTGGTTCGCTGAGCCGTCCTGCCTCTTTAATAGCGGACAGAATCGGCTCAACCATTTCACTGTCTACCAGGAAGATAACCACATCAGTGCGAATATCCAGGGTAAGGCCGAAAAATGTTTTCGCCTCACGAGCACCTGTACCCGAAGCGGGTATGGTTGTCGCTCCAGTAGCGCCTGCCTGTTTTGCCGAATTGACGACCTTGTCGGTCAAATTTGGCTTGATCATTGCCACGATGGATTTATATGGCATTTTGCACCCTCACTTTTCGCCCGACTCCTTCCATATTAGAGCTTTGCTCTCTTATGGCCGGGCTTTTTTATTTATTACGGTTTCGCCGTCGCACCATCCACTGAGCCAATTGGGCGTATCCCAAAACGGTGATGATTGGAAATAGACTGGCAAACGCAATGAGTCCAAATCCATCCATAACCGGACTTCGGCCCGGAACGTGTGATGCCAGCCCCAAGCCAAGGGCTGCAACCAAGGGAACGGTAACCGTAGATGTCGTCACTCCACCGGAATCATAAGCCAATGGAATAATCATCCGGGGCGCGAATACGGTTTGAATGATAACCACTACATATCCAGCCATAATATAAAGATAAAGCGGTGTCCCTGTGACGATTCGAAAAGTACCAAGTGTAATACCGATGGCAACCCCGATAGCAACCGCGATACGTAGCCCCCAGGGTGAAACCGCTTTGCGCGAGGCTTCATGCGCCTTATGGGCCACAGCGATGAGGGAAGGCTCTGCTATTGTGGTGGAAAAACCCACCAAAAAGGCAAAAAGATAAACCCACCCGTAGGCTGTCCAAGTTACCTTACCACCGTTCTGGGCTCCCTCAGCCAGCTGAAGCGCCATGGTTCTGCCAACTGGAAAAATGGCCAAATCCAATCCACCAAGAAAGCAAGCCATGCCTACCAAGACTAAGCCGAAACCAAAAATAATTCTGCCCGGCCGAGGGATTGGTCTTTTAAGCACAAGGGTTTGAAAAAATACCAGCAGCCCGAGAACTGGCAGCACGTCTTTGGCTGTGGCTAACAGCAGCAGCATAGGATCAAAAAGAATTTTCATGTTTCACCTAATGTACGATCAATCCGAAAAACATGACGAAAATCATAGGGGTAATGGACGCCAAAGCGATGAGGCCAAAACCGTCCGTCAACGGGTCTCTGCCGCGAATAGTGCGTGCAAGTCCCACACCCAAAGCCGTAACGAGTGGCACTGTGACAGTTGAAGTGGTAACCCCGCCCGAATCATAAGCTAATCCAACGATCTCCTTTGGCGCGAATAAAGTCATGATCATAACCAGCACGTAACCGCCGACGATTAAAACCGGCAGGGACCAGCCGCGTAAGATCCGCAATACCCCAAGAACAATTGCAGCACCAACAGACAATGCCACAGTCAAGCGAACACCAAGAGCATAACGGTCTACCGAAGCAGAGATGTTTTCAATAAGGCCCGCTTCAGCTGCGGCTTTAGCTCCTTCGCGCGTTACAGCAATAAGGGCTGGTTCGGCAATAGTTGTTCCCGCCCCTAAAGTAAAAGCGAAGAGCAGCAGCCAGAAGAGGCTTCCTTTACGCGCAAATTCTTCTGCCATGGTTTCTCCCAAGGGAAATAAACCGATGTCCAAACCGATGACAAAAAAGGCTAAGCCAACGATGACCAATCCCAATCCAGCTAAAATAGATAAAAGCTCTGGGAAGGGTTGATGTAGGACCAGAACCTGAAACAGAGCGATGACCGTGATGATAGGTGCCAAGTCACGGGATGCCCCAAGAAGGGCTCGCCCTAAAGCTGCACTAAATTTGGTTAGGATTGCTAACGGCATGGATAGTTATTGTAGTCAAACTGCATTGAAGACATTTCTTTTCATTAAAATGCCATTTCCATCCTGGTCAAACGGACGGTAAACGAATCCCAATAAAACATAGATCCTTGTCAGCCTTCCATAAAACAAATGCCAATCGATTGATCGTGCAGATAGAGAGCCGCACAGCAGAATTTACACTTCATCGGGTTTCTTTTTTGGTCTGAAAAAACGATTTGGCTCCTTTTGAACTCTACAACGAATGCATCTCGACCCGGTACATCATTGGAAATTGTATCAAAGGTACTGTTTCCTCTTTATTCAAGAACAGTGTTGTTATTCTTAAGAAAATCAGTCTCTGAACGTTTGATTTGGGATAATTATTACTTAATGCCAGCTTAAGGTATTACGGGTTTGCAGTCGCCCTTAGTCCTGTTGTTCGACATTCATAATTACTTATATGTAATGATTGTTTGACCACGAGAGGTAAAAGAAATGCCTTGCTGACTTTGTGTGCCAATCATTATTGATTCAACAATGGGTGGATTAACAAATTTGTCGGATTTCCATTCAACAATAAAGTTGGCACCTGACCCACCGGCTTTGTCTCTTTCTGGTATGACATAGCGCAATGACTCTAATGGGTTTAGAATTACTGGTTTTTCTAAATATTTTTTTAAGAGCTTCCCTTGCGTCTCATAATAATCGACTACTGTAATTTTGATTTGATGCTTAGGATCAATGTTTCTGATGCTTAATGTTACCGTCAATAAAAAAGGCGTTTCTCTGTTTCCACTGTAAATATGTGAATAAGCAGGCACATAAATGGTCTGCCCGTCAGATAACCCGATTTTCTCGTCAGCATATACAGGCAGAGATAAAAAAAAACAAACGGATAAAACAAGAATAATAAAATAAGCAAAAGGATAACTCTTTTTCATGGCAACTCTCCAATTAATTATATGTGCCAAAAAATGATTATCTGCATAGAATCGTAAATACAGAGCGATTCTATATGTATAAATTGATGTAAATCATGGTTATGATTTCTTGAATTAAGCATGATTCTGCTATTATTTCATTATGATAAAGATAGTCATCAGTCAGAACGAGCCTTACCGAGACACAACATGCTATAGAGGGCAGGCAAATTGGGCCAGAATCAGTTGTGGCTTGAATACGGTCATTCCAAAATTATTGATACCACAGCTGGCTAAAGAAACGCAAAGATTTCATCCAAAGAAAAGGCGGTTCATCAATTGTTTTTCGCGTTCACTTCTCAGGGTTTTTTAATCGTAAAATGGTGGGTTTGCATACAGATACCTTGCAAAAAGTCCAAATATCTTATGATTACAAACTGATGTGATATTAAAAACCTATCTATCACACAATTTCAATATTTTAATGAAAAGCTGGTCATCCCGTCAATACTATATCTTGTATAATTCTGTTATGTTCCATTCCGGTTTTAAATTCATAATACCTTGTTTAGGTTCCTAAAGAGACCTTTAGGTCATTCGCCTGAGTTTTTTTGCGTTCATCCAACCATTGTTTTACAGCTAATGAGACGGCAGGAACATTTTTCTATAAACCTCAAATCAAAAGGAGGTAGAACTATGAAAGTTTCAAAGGCTGCAAAACTTTGTCTGGGGTATCACAAAGCTCATTCTAAAGAAAATACACTCAGGGCTTATAGGATGGTTCTTACCCAACTCTGTGAGGAATTCGGAACCGAAAACCTTGAGGATATAACTACAGAAAGGGTTCTTTCTTTCCTGAACCGGATCACAGAGGGAAAAAAGCGGCAAACCAAACAAACCCGTTACTCCCATTTATTGGCATTTTTCAACTTCATTAAGAATCACCTAAATCAAGACTTTCGTAATCCTTGCGACACCCCAATGTTGAAAAAACTTTTCAAGGCCAGACCGTCATATAACTGGAACATTATCGAGAAAGAAACCGTTGATGAGATTATTTTCAGAACATCAAAGCCAAGAAACCGTTTGATGCTTGAACTAATGGCGAGGGGTGGGATGAGGATCAGTGAGGTGTTGAAGCTCACCTCTTCGGATATCAATGAACGGAGACTGACTCTAAAAGAGCCCAAACGTGGAAGGGAGCAGGAATTCATATTCATCCCCCAGAGGCTTGCGGGCAGGCTAAAAGACTACATCAGGGAAAAAGGCATTCAGTCTCATCAGCGCATTTTCCCGATTTGTTATGAAGCCGCAAGGGAAATGGTGGCCAAAGCAGGAGGTGTTGTGGGTATTCATCTCAGGCCCCATGATCTAAGGCGTCATGCAGCCACCTATGCAAGTCGTTCAGGTGTGCCCATCGAGATCGTCTCTAAAGTCATATTGCGACATTCAGATCTTTCGACGACAGAAAGATATTTAGGTAAAATCAGCGATGTAGAGGCCATGAAATGGATTGATAAGCTGTATGCTTAGTTGAAAGGAATCAGGGTGAAACGACCGATGTTTTTCACCCTGATGATTCCTAAGATAGCCAACCAAAAGGTGAAGATATCATTCTGCTCAAAAACCTGTGATAAGTCTGACGAATCCAATACATTAAGGGATTTTACGGCAATAGGATAAATTGCAGATCGACTCTTTCAGCCAGAAATGTTCAATTCAATATGTTGTATAATCCTGAAAATTTAAAGCAAGGAATGCGTTTATGCCACCTTCTTTAAATTCACCGCACCACTTTGTATTTCGGCGTCTTGGTTAACGGATCCAGCGCCGAGTTGGTCAATAGATTGGCAGCATTTTCCATAAAATGCATGGGTATAAATACCACCCCCGGCCGGACCCTTTCGGTCATCAAGACCTTTGTCAAAATATCGCCAGTATTCGCTGGTGCCGTTCGGAACGATTGCGCAGAACCTTATTTCAAACCTTTCCGGCTTTTGCGGTGTCGACCATCGCTTTCAGCGCGTGAGAGTCGAGCCACGTGGGGATCGAGCAGCCGTTCGCGAGGATGAACCGCCTCTCCCCTCCGAGCCGCATTCCCTCTCGAACGTTCTCCCGGCAGTACGCTGTGGATACGCGTGTGACCTGCTCGTGGTCGATGCCGCCCATCACGACGCCGGGCCAGCGCCGCTTCATCTCCTCGAGCGAGGGGTTGCCCTCGAGTCTGTCTTCCCAGTTCATGATAGACACCGGAAAGTTTAGAATGTCGTCCACGTATGTGCCGGCTCCATGAATATGGGCGGTGTTCATCGAACCGAAATCTTTCACCGCTTCGAGAACTTTCATCGCCGCCGGCTTGGCGAACTCGAGGAAGAGCTCCCTGTCAATCTGGCTGCTGCTGCCCAAGAGGGACATGAATATCCCACTCGCGCCGAGCGACAGGGTTTTCTTGGAGTAGGCGATAAGATTGTCCGCGACGAGGTCAAGCGCAGCCTTGAGCGCGTTCGGTGCCGACTTGGCGAGGCCGACGAGATGCTCGCCGGCAATGCTCCTTTGGAGGCTTTGCCAGGGGTCGAAAACCGTGTCGATGAAGTACGCCTTTCCCGCCAGGCGCTCGGCGATGATCCTCACGGCGACGAGCTGTTCGCGCCAGTCGCAGGACTCGGGATCGAAGCGGACGATCTTGCGAAGGTCCTCCACCGACTTGACCTCCTCGATGCCCTCGGGCATTGGGTAAAAGTAGTCATTCATGAGCTTGAGAAAGTCGAAATCGTAGTGCTCGAACCACTCGAGGGCTATTGCTGCGTATTTCTCGCCCGACAGGTGCTGGTTCCCGAAATGGTACCACATCGATATCGGCGCCCGGTCGGGCTTCTCACCCCTCAGCACCGCGTCGAGCCGTTCAATTTTGGTCATTGTCCACTCCTACCTACTACATATCATGGTTCGCGTCAGATTCAAAAATTACCGAGAAGTGGTTTCAAAACCTTCAATCGGGCTCAAGGTTCCCCGCTAAAATGCAGCGGGATAAAAAGGCGGACTGAAACGACCAACCGCAGGAATATCGGGAATATTTCGAGGATTGGACGTCTCAGTCCAACACAGAGATTGGGCCCGAGAGGGGGTTTTGAAACCACTTCGACACATTGAGATTACCTCACGAAAATCGGGCTTGTCAAAACCTTTGATCGCTTGCTGAAATCGCGGGATATCAGCCTTCCGAAAAACCCGGCCAGAAATTATGGCAAACATTTTAGTCCAAGCTTAAATTGAACAACCTTTTAAATAAATATTTAACGCTTAATTAGCAGATCTCTTCAAAAACATAACCTACCAACTCGAATATATCCCTATCACTTGATTTTTTCTCATAATGAGCATATACCAAATACTATGATTTGAACCTATCTAAAAAACCCATACCAACAATTGGGAGAAACCCTATGAAAACCAATCGTATTTTTCTTTTGGTATTGCTATTTTCCGCAGCATCATTATTCTTTCCGCTATTTGCCGGTGCAACAGACGATCAAAACGAACCGGTACCAGAGCCTCTGTCTTTGACCGAGGCAATCCGCATCGCTGTTGAACAAAATCCGGAAATAAAAGCGGCACATTTTCAGATGGATGCTGTTAAATCCAACTCGGTCATAGCCCGGTCAGGTTTCTACCCCCAGCTTAATTTTTCTCAATCGTTCAATCGAACCACCAACCCCATGTGGGCTTTCGGCACCAAATTAAATCAAGCTGCCATTACGCAAGGGGATTTCGATCCCGCCAGGCTGAATGGCCCGGATCCCATTAACAACTTTACATCCAATTTTTCTGCCTCTTGGTCCGTCTTTGAAGGCGGGCGAACCAAACTTGGCTGGGAACAGGCCAAACAGAATCTGTCCATTGCGTCATTAACCCTCGAACGTACCCGACAAAATGTGATCGTCCAAACCGCTAAAGCATATGTCGGCCTTGTACTTGCCCAGAAAAATATCATGGTTACAAAACAAGCGCTTGACACCTCGAATGCCAATCTTAATATGATACAGTCCCGTTATAACAGCGGTTTTGTGGTAAAAAGCGATCTTTTAAGAGCCATGGTTTATATCGCAGATTTAGAACAGCAACAACTTTTAGCAGAAAGCCGGTTCAAAATAAAGGAGGCGATGTTGAACGCTTCCATGGGTTCCGGAGAAGCCGATCCCTTGAACCCGGTGACACCGCTAACCATCGGTTCAGAAATTAGCGGAACCATCGACACGTGGATCGACACTGCCTTGTCTAAACGCCCCGAAATGGAAAATCTACGCCTTGAGAAAGAAATTGCTAAAAAAGAGGTGGAAAAATCACGGGCCGGTCATTACCCGGACGTAAACCTAATTGGAAATTACGAAATTAACTCGGAAGATTTCAGTGATTCGGCGGACAATTACACCATCGGAGCCGTGATGCGGGTCAACATTTTTAGCGGAAACCGTATCTCCGAAAAAACCAAGGCCGCAAAATCCTTGCTGAGCCGGATTCAGGAGATGCAAAAAAGTGTAGAGCTGGGAATAAAGGTCCAGGTTCGGGAAGCTTTTCTAAAGGCAAAAAGCGCTCGAAAAAGGATAGGGGTGGCGAAAACCGCGGTGAATCAGGCTGAAGAAGGATTGCGGATTGTAAGAAATCGATATAATAACGGATTGTTAACGATCGTCGGCCTTCTTGATGCAGAGCTGGCTCGCCAACAGGCCCACACCAACTATTTTAAGGCGCTTCACGATTACAAAGTAGCTCGCGTCGAGCTTGAGCTGGCTGCAGGAACTATAGACTCGGATTTTCAATAACTCGCTCTTTGCATCTTTATTTTAGGCTTGCGTGTTCAAAAGGTGTTCGTTTAGGTGTAACGATATTGGCGAGGTGGCTTTGCAATACTGAAAAAAATTAACAAAAATTCTTATAATTACAACATGTTATTCAAATTCCTGGGTGTTTAATTAAGGAGTCCATCATGCTGCGAAACAAACGATTTTATGTCATCATTTTCACCGCTGTCTTTCTCTTGACAGGTTGCGGGGAAAAAATAGAACCTGGAAATGTTAAGGCGTCTAAAAAAGGGCGTGTAAAGGCAACCGTGGTCTCTGCTAAACTTATCCGTCAACCGTTAATTTACGAATCCGTAGGGACGGTCAGCGCTAAAACCGTCAGCACGATCTCCAGCAAACTTATGGGGGCTGTAAAAGAGATTTTAGTCCGGGAAGGCGACCCAGTCAAAAAGGGGGATCGGCTTGCAAACATCGATGATCGTCAGGTGAATGCAATGCTTCGTCAAGCAAAAGCCGCGCTTGCGGAAGCCCGACGCGCAGAAACTGGGGCCAGCGCAGGCGCAGAACTTGCGAGCGCCACCTACGCACGATACCAGAACCTGATGAAAGATGAGTCCACCAGTCCTCAGGAGTTTGATGAGATTAAATCAAGATACCAACAGGCCCAAGCCG
>Ga0210124_1000521_pt1 | contig 19193 bp, 10 predicted proteins | sample Muzzi_PWC_D2_FD_185554 | JGI IMG/M metagenome (GOLD analysis project Ga0210124, IMG submission 185554) | Wetland microbial communities from San Francisco Bay, California, USA, that impact long-term carbon sequestration - Muzzi_PWC_D2 (SPAdes) | ecosystem: Environmental > Aquatic > Marine >... | reverse complement strand
AAAAGATACAGGAAAGGTATTAGTGTCTCTTTGTTGAGGAAGTATTTGGGTCTGCCACATATTACTCTAATTTTATATGTTAAACTGTTGTCAATGCAATTTCCATCTTGTCAGAGAATTGCCATATGGAGATTTTTCGACCTGAAACAAAGCCACAGCATTGCTCCATTGGCCGATGAGCTAGAAATGAAGCTGTTAGGGTAATCACCACTAATTGAGTTTACCACCTAACACCTGGATTGCTCCATTGGCCGTCTGCTGGTTTACGATATTTTGAGCTTTATGGATGCAGGCGCTCAATTTTTCGGCTAAAATCCCAACATAAGGCTCTTTCTCTAAGTTGTGCGCCCCTGGTATATCATACGTTTCCAGACCTTCAGTTGCTAATCCAACCCACCCCCGTTGTGATTGTTGCAGATCTTCCAGGTAGGCCTGAATGGTGTTTGTAGCCCGGAATAAAGTTATTCGTCCTTTATAGTTTTGTGGCGTATAGCTCTTTAGAGCCTGCCGGATAGTCTCCCGGACATAGGTGTATCGAATACGCTGGGGCACGGGTCGTTCCAGCCTGGCATAAATCTTTTTTATTATCTCAGCCCTACCCCGTTCCAGTTGGAATTTCATCCTTTTCAGCCTGTATCTGGTCCATTCCCGGACATACGTGGAGCCAAGTTGTGAAAAAGCATGGAGATGAAAAGAAACCTTATTGCGAAATGGTACCGCTACTGACAGCTTACGATCAAGGGGGTCATAGGTATCTATTAAGGCCAGAATTGCTATCTGTTTGCCTTGGGCTTGAAGCTGCCGGGCCATCTCAAAGGCTATTAACCCACCTGATGATTGCCCCCCCAGATAGTATGGTCCCTCTGGTTGTACGGTTCGCATCTCTTCTATATAGTAGGCCGCCATCTCTTCTACCCGGGCCGGTGGTCTTTCTTTCCCATTAAGACCCTGCGATTGCAAGGCATAAAATGGCTGGTCTGCCCCTAGATGTTGGGCTAAATCCCGTAAACTCAGCACATTGCCTCCTACAGCATGCACACAAAAGAATGGTGGCTTAGAGCCTTGTGGCTGAATGGGTACTAAAGATGTCCAGGGCGCTTGCCAGCCTTCATCCCGCAGTATTTCAACCAATTGTTCAATGGTTGGGGCTTGAAATAAGGTAGCCAATGGCAGATTTTTGCCAAACACCTTCTCCAGTCGAGCAAACAAGCGTACCGCCAGCAACGAATGTCCTCCCAGTTGAAAAAAATCATCTCGCACCCCGACAGGTTGGACGTTCAATACATTTTCCCATATTTTCGTCAGTTGTAATTCCAATTCATCTCGCGGCGCCACATATCTTTCGGAGGATTCTTGCTTAATTTCATCTGGTGCTGGCAATGCTCGCCGGTCTACTTTACCATTTGGGGTTCGTGGCATCTGTTCTAGAAATACAAAGGCTGCGGGTACTAAGGTCGCCGGTAGATATTTGCTCAAATGGGTTCTCAGGTCCGAGACCGTCACTTGTGCCTGTTTTTGAGCGACCACATAGGCTATCAGATAATACTGCTCCTGTTCATCCTTCTCAGCCATGACAAAGCAAGACTTTACCGCCGGGTATTGAGCCAGGGTTGCATTAACCTCATTAGGTTCCACCCGTACTCCTCGAATCTTGACCTGGTCGTCAAGACGCCCCAGTATCTCCAGCGTACCATCTGGCCGGTATCGCCCACGGTCCCCGGTATAATATAATAAATCTTGCTCGTCATTGCGGAAAGGGTTCTTAACAAATCGTTTTTGATTTTCTTCAGGGGCATTGATGTAACCCAACGTTCGGAAAGGTGTACGCAAAACTATCTCCCCCAACTCACCGATGCCACACAACTGGTTGTTCGGCCCCAAAACCAGAGCTTGGGTTTGGGGTAAGGGCTGCCCCACCGGCTGTACCCCGGGAAGAACGACATTAGGTACCTGATAGAAGCACTTGGCTAACGTCGTTTCCGTTGGACCATATAAATTGATTATTTCCCCTTTGCTCTCTGGAAAGGCGTTGCGCCATTGGCCTATCAAGGCTTCTGTAAGTGGCTCTCCGGCAAAGAATATCCAGCGCATTTTATCTAAGGAAACCTCCGACGGATTATCGGCTAACCAGTATTGAGCCAGAGTAGGAACCGTATGCAAAACCGATATCCGTTCTCGTTCGAGCCAGCGCATTGTCTCATCCGAACCCAAGGTGTCTGTATCTTCGGGCAAACACAGGGTTGCGCCACTGGTCAGAGGTAAGAAGATTTCTCGCAAGACCACATCGAAAGAAAGCCCCGTCAATTGGGATGACCGATCACCAGGCCCAATCGCAAAGGTTTCTCGCTGCCAATTCACAAAATGGCTCAAGCCTTTATGGGAACCCATCACCCCCTTAGGCGCTCCCGTGGTGCCGGATGTAAAGAATATATAAGCCGCATCATCAGGGGCCATTTTGGGTAGCGAAATGGTCTCCAAGGTTTGGGCCATTTTTGTATCAACGGCACCGGATATAGCATCTACAAACAGGGTATTTTCAAGCAAGTCCTCCAGCCAGCTATCTCCCGGCTGTCGAGCGCCAACATGCAACAGCTTTTTTGCCCTTCCCGCTTGGAGCATCAGTTGCTTGCGTTGGTTGGGCAAGTTACGCTCAATGAGTAATAACACTCCCCCACCTAATAAGGCACCAATCATACTGGCCATCAAGCCAAAGCTACGGAGACCGTAAACCGCTACCGTATCTCCTTGCTGCAAACCTTCTGCTTGTAACTGTTGCGCCACAGCTTTTGCCTGCCGAATTAATTCTGCATAGCTCCATGTTTGCTTGCCCTGGCTAATTGCCGGTTGATTTGGGGTTTTTTGGGCCCAACCATCAATCATCTCAGCCACAACCCCCTGCTTTGGTTCATTTAGAGGTATCCCTGGGTTGGGCAACAATTTACTTGCCTCTGGCGCTAACAGTGAATAGGCGGAAATTGGCTTTTCTGGTGTTGCCACAATCTGCTCAAGTAGATGCTGATACTGGTGCAAAAAGCTTGCCATCCGGTCACTATCAAACAGAGCCGCATTATAAACCAGGATAAATTGGAGTTCTTGATGTCTTTCTCGAACATACAACGTTAAATCAAATTTTGAATCAGGTTCGAACAAGGAAAGATATTCCGTGGTCATCCCCTTAAGTTCAAGTTTTTGATTATTATTGGAGCCATAATTGTACATATTAAAAAACACTTGAAATAGGGGTGTTCGGCCCAAATCTCGTTTAGGTTGCAAATCCTCAACAATCTTTTCAAAGGGAATATCTTGGTAAGTATATGCATCTAATGCTACCTTCTTCACCCGGGAGAGCAATTCTCTGAAACTTGGAGTACCCGACAAATCTGTACGCAAGACAAGGGTATTGAGAAAAATCCCAATCAACTTCTGAATCTCCGGTTGATTACGGTTAGCAATGGGCGCTCCTATGCTGATGTCTTCCTGGCCTGAGTGTCGATAAAGCAAGACATTGAAGGCCGTCAGCAAGGTCATGAACAAAGTGGCCCCTTCTTGTCGATTCAGGGTTTGGAGCGCTTCGGATAAAGCTTGAGGAAGCGTTATGGATTGCATAGCGCCTTGATGGGTCTGAATCGTTGGTCGTGGCCGGTCAGTAGGTAGCTCTAAGGAGAGAGGTCTGTCGCTAAGTTGTTGTCTCCAATAATCAAGCTGGGGTTTTAGCACGTCGCCTTGCAACCATTCCCGCTGCCAGACCGCAAAATCCGCATATTGGATGGGCAATCCCGGTACGACAACTTCATTTCCTGCTGTATAAGCCTCATAAAGCATAGCAAGCTCATCGAACAAGACCCCTAAGGACCATGCATCGGAGATGATGTGGTGCATGGTCAACAGCAGAATATACTCTTCAACATCCAGTTGTAACAGGGTTGTTCGTAATAGCGGCCCTTGGTCAAGCGTAAATGTCCATTTCCGTTCCTTAGACATAAACTCTTGTACCCTGGCTTCGCGTTCGCTCTCAGGTAGCGTACTCAGGTCAAACATTGGCAAAGATAAAGTCAACTTTGGCGCAATATGCTGAACAGGCTGCCCATTAACAGCCGAGAAGGTGGTCCGCAAAGATTCGTGACAGGCTACGATCTGATTAAAGCTCTGCTCCAACACGGCTACATTGAGTGACCCTTTAAGACGATAGGCCAAGGCCATATTGTAAGTTGAATTACCAGGCTCTAGCTGGTCAAGAAACCACAATCGCTCTTGGGCAAAGGACAGGGGTATATCTCCCTCCCGTGATGTGGGTGATATAAGCGACGGCGACTGCCAGCCTTCATCATGTACCACGCCAACCAATTGCTCAATGGTGGGGGCTTGAAATAAGGTGGCCAATGGCAGATTTTTGCCAAACACTTTCTCTAGCTCGGCAAAAAGACGCACCGCCAGCAACGAGTGGCCGCCGAGATCAAAGAAATCATCCCGTATGCCTACCGGCCGGATATTCAAGACATCTTCCCATATTTTGGTCAGTTGTAATTCCAATTCATCTCGTGGCGCGATGTATGTCTCTTGGGTATCGGGCCTGATATTTTCGGGGGCTGGCAACGCCCGCCGGTCCACTTTTCCATTCGGTGTTAGTGGCAACTCATCCAGCATCACATAGGCGGTAGGGATCATATAATCTGCCAACTTCTGCTTGAGGTAACCGCGCAGGTCGCTAACGGTTGGAGGCGGCTCTATACCAGGCACGATATAGGCAGCCAAATAGTTATCACCAGCGGTATCTTCTTGAGCCACAACTACCACCTCGGCTACTCCCTCATTCTGGCTCAATACCACCTCGACTTCGCCGATCTCTACTCGATTGCCTCTTATCTTGACCTGATGGTCTACTCGCCCCACATATTCTATCTGCCCATCTCCTCGATATCGCCCGATGTCTCCTGTCCGGTATAGCCGTTCTCTTTTTCTGTATGGATTAGCTACAAATTTCTCTTTGGTTAACTCTGCTCGATTCAGATATCCTCTGGCTAACCCTTCCCCTCCCACATATATCTCGCCTCCGACCCCTATCGGGACCGGCTTCATCTCTTTGTCCAGCAGATAGATTTGGGTGTTGGCTATCGGTCGCCCGATGGGAATACTTCTCTCGTTCTCCTCCATCGCTCCGATTTCATAGTAGGTCACATCCGCTGATACTTCCGATGACCCGTACAGATTTATCAATCTGCTGCTTGGCCCCACCTCTTCCTGAAATCGTTCAGCCAGTTCTTTGGAGATCGCTTCGCCACTTGTTACCCACGTTTTTAGTCTGCTTAGTTTGCTGCCCAACTCCGGGTTCGTCTCCAGCATCGCTCTTAATAAGGAGGGTACCAACACGATCCGCGTTACCTCGTGTTGGGCTAATTCTTCCACCAATCGGCTAGGGTCTTTCACCCCTTCTTCTGAGATGATAACTATCGGTATCCCCTGCAATAGTGGCCCAAATATCTCCCAGATTGAATCGACGAAGTTTAAAGTTGTTTTTTGACAACAGACCTCTCCCGCTTCAAATGGGTATCTCTCCCACATCCACTCAAATCGATTGATGGCTCCCTGGTGCAGCCCTAACACCCCCTTCGGTTTCCCCGTTGACCCTGACGTGTAGATCGCATAGGCCAGGTTCTCTCCGGTTATTCCACTCTGGGGGTTTTCCTCACTCTCTTGCTGAATCTGCCTCCATTCTTGGTCTAGGCAGATTGTCTTGGCTTGATGGCCCGGTACTTTGTCCAGTAGTTTCTCTTGCGTTAGCAACACCGGTATCCCAGAATCGGCCACCATAAAGGCTAGCCGTTCTTCTGGGTAGTTCGGGTCTAACGGCAGGTAGGCTCCCCCCGCTTTCAGAATCCCTAACAAGCCCGCCACCATCTCCAGCGACCGTTCCAGACATATCCCTACCAGCACTTCTTTGGCTACCCCTCGCTTTTTGAGGTAGTGGGCCACTTGATTAGCTTTTACATTTAGCTCTCGGTAGCTCAGCTCTTCTTCACCAAAGATGATAGCTGTGGCCTCTGGGGTGCGCTCCACCTGTCTCTCAAATAACTCCTGGAGGCTCTTGTCTTTGGGATATTCCCAGCTCGTCTCATTCCATCCGACTAATAGTTGCTCTCGTTCTGCCTCGCCTAACAGGGGCAACTCCGCAATTTGGGTTTCAGGCTCTGCCACTATTCCCTCAAATAAGTTTACATAATGTTCCAGTATCCGTTCTATCGTTGCGGCCTCAAAAATATCGGTGTTATATTCAAAGATGAGCTTAAATTCCTGTTGTTCATCGTAGGCAAATAAGGTTAGATCAAACACCGATTGTCTGGCATCAATCCATAAGGGGGTACAGTGTAAATCTGGCAGATTCAGGTTGTTCAACAAGGCGTTGTGAAATACAAACATTACCTGAAAAAGGGGCTGATAGCCCAGGTGTCGTTCTGGTTTTAGCTCCTCAACCACTTTTTCAAAGGGGATATCCTGATGGGCATAAGCGCCCAAACAGACTTCACGAACCTGAGCTAACAAAGTCTTAAATGTCGGGTTGTCTGAGAGGTCAGTTCTCAACACTATCGTGTTGAGAAAGAAGCCAATCAATCCCTCGAGCTCCGACCGGTTGCGGCCAGCAATGGGAGAACCAACAACTATTTCCTTCTGGGCGCTATACCGCCAAAGTAAAATTTTATAAACAGCCAGCAGAGTCATGAACAACGTGACTCCCTCCTGGCGGCTGAGAATTTTGAGCTTTTCTACCAGGGACGCAGGTATTATTCGAGATGCTCTTGCGCCCCGAAAAGTCTGTACTGGCGGTCTGGGGTGATCTGTCGGTAGTTCATGGATAGCGGGTATCTCGCTTAGCTGCTCTTTCCAATATGAGAGTTGCCTTTCCGCGATTTCTCCCTGTAGCCATTGCCGTTGCCAGGCCGCATAGTCTGCATATTGAATCGGTAATTGGGGGAGGGGCATTGGCTCTCCGGCAGAGAAAGATTCATAAAGCAGGGAAAGTTCCTGAAACAAGACCCCGTGAGACCAATCATCGGCGATAATGTGGTGCATAATCAGAATAAAAATATGGTCATTATCTCCTAACCGTAACAAAGCGGTTCGAAAGAGCGGACCTTGAGCCAAATCAAACGGTTGTTGGGCCGTTTCGACAGCGAGCCGCCATGCCTCAGCCTCTCGGGTTGCAGCCGGATGTTCGCTAAGGTTTATGACGGGCATCACTACCGGCATATTTTCAGCAATAACCTGCATGGGACTGCCCTTTTCCCTGACAAACCTCGTTCGCAGCAACTCATGCCGATTGACAATCGTCTGAAGCGATTGTTGCAACGCATTCACATCGAGGTTGCCGCATATACGAATAACCCGCCTAAGGTTATAGGCGGTATTGTTAGGGTCCAATTGATTTAAGAACCACAATCGCTCTTGAGCAAATGACAAAGGAAAGGTGGCCGATTTGGCAGCCTTCTGTTGCAGTAACCGGGCCAAAAGGGCACGTTTTTCCTCAGCCGTAAGATTACTCTTTTGTTGAACCTCGCCACTCATCTTAGCTCCCCATCATTTAACACGTCATTGAGCAAAGCATCTACTTCCTCATCTGAAAGTTGATCGAGCCTTGCCAATAACTGTTCTGCCTCTTTTTGCTGCTCACTTCCCCGTTGAACAGATTGTATAGACTCCAACCCTACCCTGGTTGGAAGAACACTATCCGCTTCAAATCCCTGATTCCGTATCAAATCACGCTCATATCCCAATGACTCTGCAACTTGCCAGGTACTATCACCCAGAAAATCACCGGGATAGTGAGTTTTCCAGCTATCAGCAACCTTTGGGTCAATAGCCTTATGCTCATGAAACTTAACATCTCCGAGCATTCTCGAGGCAGGCGTGGCATATATTCCATCTGTCATCTTCATTTCTGAATTTTTATAGGGTTGTAGCATATCAGGATGTAGTTCCAAACCCAGAAACTGACAAATGTTAGCCACAACAGAGTGCGGCTGTCTGACTGTATCCTCAAACTTAACCTGAAGCTGACGATGAGCGGGTACCTCTTGCAGAAAATCCAAAATATTCTGATGGCAAATCAACCAGGTCAATTCGGCCATCTCTATGGCCGAGAAAACATCTTGATCTTTGAAAAATATCCGATCCATCCGAACCTTTTCAAACGAGTGAATCATGCCATAAGGATGACGCAATAGATGGATATATAAAGCGTTATCAAAATCAATTTCAGCCCGTTTAAGTATATCTAAATTTAAGGGGTAAAGTATTGACTTGTCAATCAGTACTTTTGGCTCGACCCACTGCTGCATCAGCCGGTAAAATTCCTGTGTGGTCAAATCCCGATTTTCACAATCGTCCATAATTTGTTGAGCTTGCTCAACCCCACACCCTTTGCTGGCCATAATGGCCCGAATGGTACCGGTCAACCGAAAACTATTCTCACCAGAAAAAGCCTTTTTTCTTTCGGCTAGCGTATTAAATGACAGTAGATTTAGCTCAGGCGGCGCGAATAGCTGGGGATGCCCGGCCAGCATCACTCTAAACAGGGTTGACCCCGAACGCGGCGGGGTCAAAATAAAGATTGCTGGCGGATTCTTTGAGCCTACAACTCTAGTATCTTCCGCAGAGCGCGGCAAATGCTGTAGCATTTGCCGCATCTGGGCCACACTCGATGAATCCATCCTTTTTGATGGGTCGTTTTTACCTGAAGAGCACTGGGCAGATGCCTCGTTGAACACCCTGGTGGCAACCGCAGCTGGGTAATGCTTATTAAGATAGCTGGCAAAATCAGCGATAGTCGGGGCTTCAAAAAGGGCCACCACATAAATATATTCACCGAGCACTGCCTGTAGCTTATTAACCAGAACAGCCGCTTTAAGGGAATCCCCACCCAAATCAAAGAAGTCGTCATGAATCCCTATCTTCTCTGCCCCCACGATTTCACGCCATAAATCGGCCAGCAAAGATTCCAACCCGGTTCGAGGCGCGACATAAGCCGCATCCGCTTCGAAGCCATAGGTATCGGGCGCGGGAAGAGCCTGGTGATCTATCTTACCGTGAGAGGTCAGAGGCAGCATATCCAAAAATACAAAGGCAGAAGGAACCATATAGTTCGGCAACTTCTCTTTCAAGAAGGTTTGCAGTTCCCGGCGAGCCGGTGTCGATGCTTGCGGTATCACATAGGCCACCAAACGTTTATCGCCAGCCGCATCCTCCGGGGCTAAAACTACCGCCTCTTTTACAGCCGGGTGCTGGCTCAAGGCTGTCTCAATCTCTCCCAACTCTATGCGAAAACCGCGAATCTTCACCTGGTGGTCGACGCGGCCAAGAAATGAAATATACCCATCCGGCAGGTAGCGAACCAAATCGCCGGTTTTATAGAGTCTGGCTCCAGGCTTATCACTAAAGGGGTTAGGCACAAATTTCCCGGTGGTCAAGGCCGGGTCGTTCAGGTAGCCTCGGGCCAGCCCAATACCATCAAGATATAGCTCACCCGGAACCCCAATAGAGACCGGGCGCAGATGTTGGTCTAAAATGTACACCTGAGTATTAGCGATAGGACGGCCAATGGTTGGCTTATCAGGAAGAGCCTGCACAGAGCAAATTGTAGCATCGACGGTACACTCGGTTGGACCGTAAACATTATAAAAATCAATACCCTTAGCCTGGGCTAAAGCCTGCCAGGTCGTCTCATCAATAGCCTCTCCCCCAAGTAGCACATATTTAGGAGCAGGCTTTGCCTCGGTCAGCAAGCCAGACGAAATCAACAATTTTAGCTGTGAGGGCGTACAGTCAAACACATCCACCTGACGCTGTTGTATATACGAGAGTAAAGCACTGCCCTCAAACCGTAACATTTCGGGGATGATTTCAAGGGTATGCCCCTGGAGAAGTTGGATGAATTGCTTCACCGAGGTATCAAAGGCTAGTGGGCCATTCAGACTAACCCGCAGTTGGGCCTCTTGCTGATAAGCAGAGATGGCTTGACGAAGACCCTGGGACAGATTCAAAACGGAGCGATGCTGAATCATAACCCCTTTTGGCCTGCCGGTCGAACCCGAAGTATAGATGACGTAGGCCAGATTCTCAGGCTTACTGCCGCTAGCAGGATTCTTCGTGCTCTCCTGAGAGATTAGCCCCCAGTCCGTATCAAGGCAGACTGGGGTCGTTTCTTGTTTGGGAAGCTCCGGCAATAACCGGTTCTGAGTCAACAGTAGGGGAACTTGCGAATCTGACAACATGAGGGCCAGACGGTCTTTGGGGTATGTGGAGTCTAGCGGCACATAAGCGCCACCGGTCTTTAGAATACCCAAAACGCCCACGATCATTTCCAAAGACCGCTCCAGGCAGATTCCAACTAATACTTCAGGCCCTGCCCCCAGTTTTTGCAGATAATGCGCTAATTGATTCGCCCGACAATTAAGTTCGTCATAAGTTAACTGCTCATCTTCAAAAACAACCGCGATTGCCTCAGGCGTTTGCTCTACCTGGGTTTCAAACAGTTCATGGATACACACTTCTTTGGGATAATCCAACCGGGTATCATTCCACTCTACCAGCACTTGATGTTGTTCAGCGTCTGTCAAGAGTGGTGAAGAAGGGTATGACTCTTTAATATTATCCATTCCTCGTTACACAAAAATATTTGCGTATTTTATTGATATTATAAAAGATTAGACCCAATCATTCTGTTTGTTGCAGTAGGCATTGGGTCAATAAAGTGGGTTTGAGAAACTCCATTTTACCCCTAAAGGGGCCTAAAAAACCATTCGGGAAATCCGAATATAATCGAATTCCCCGAAAAATCTATTCCAAGCATTGATCTATCCTAGCTCCGAATGAAGGATAATGTCTGTAAGCCCGCATCGACGGCACTCTTGAACCCGGCCCAGGTATTAAGTCCCCTGATGATTGTCCAGATAGGGGCGGGACGTAAGGCCCATTCGCGGGTAGCCCGCTTTTGCCAGTATTCAAGACGTTCAGCCGTAAGGCCAATTTCACTGTAGTCCAGCACAGTGGAACGGTCCATATCCACCTGTTCCCAGTCGGTACCGGGCCGGAACCAGCCATTCTCAACCACTTCGTAGAAGAAAGGAGTGCCTGGATAGGGCGCTGCAATATGGAAGATAGCCACATTGAGAGGTAATGTTTTGGAGAAAGCAATAGTTTGCTGAATGGTTTCCTCTGTTTCACCCGGCAGGCCGATGATGAAATAGCCAAAGTTTTTAATTCCGGCTTTTTTAGCCCAACGCAGAGACTGTTCGGCTTTAGCAGGGTTGGCTCCTTTTCTGGCTCGTTTCAAAATTTCTTCAGAGCCAGATTCAATGCCCCAGGAAATCATATGGCAGCCAGCCTGGCCCATTAAAGTGAGCATCTCTTCATCTACGTAATCAACCCGGCTGTTACACATCCACTGCATATCAATCTTTTCTTCAATCATCGCCTTGCAGATACTAATCACTTGCTCACGGTTGACGGTAAAGAGGTCGGCGTACATCATCACATTATTGATGCCCAACTTCTTCAAGGACCAAAGCTCTTCCATAACATTTTCTGCGGAGCGAACCCGTACCGAGTAGTTATAGCTAACGTGCTTAATACAGTACTTACACCCGGCTGGGCAGCCCCGGCTGGGCACAACAAAGGCGTAAGGCCCCTTGATTAAGGGCATCCGATAATGATCCAGGGGGAGAAGGTGATGCATAGGCAGCGGTAACTCATTTAAGTCGGGTAGAAAGGGACGGTCTATATTTAGCTTGATTTCTCCGGCACAACGCCAGGCCAACCCTTTGATAGAGCTTAAATCTCCCCTGGCTACCATCTCTGCCGAAATGGGCTGGCGGACCGGATCGGTTTTTTGTATCAGGCTCTCCATGTATTCATTTTGGCCGGTATTGCCCTCCAAAGCATCAATCAATTCACGTAGAGTCAGTTCCGGCTCGCCTCGAATCACAAAATCGAGAGCCGGGTAGGTGTTCATCGTATTTAGCGTATTGGGGGTCACGTGGGTTCCGAAGGCAATGGTTAAAGCCCCCTTACTTTTCGCCAGAAAAACCCCGTACATATCATTGGTTAGAGTCGGTGCGGTAACCTGAGTCAAGTAGTATTTGGCTTGTTTGCGCGATAAAATGTCTTCAAATTCTTCCCAACTCATGCGGGTGGCGATAGCGTCAACAACCTCAACCTTATAGTCTGGATGCAAGCAAGCCGCCATCGTTGCCAGCGATACTTGAGGCCAAAGCATATTTTCTCTTGAGCGCCGCCCCACCCGATGTTGGGACCGAATCCATATCCCGCCATCAGGCGCGGGTGGATTAACCAGCAAGACATCAACCGCATCCTCGCCTCTTTTGGCCTGGATTGGCTCTTTCATCAAGGCGCTAATATCCGGAAACTCAGCCGGTCGCAACTTTTTTATCTCTCGCGTTCCAAGATTTACCCATTTAGCTGCCATAATTGATTATTCTCCCTAATGATTTACAAATAAATTTAGCCCCTGGCTCGTTGCGAAACTCCAGTTTCGTAACGCCAATGTGGTGAAAACTCAGTTTCCGACCCACAGATATCCCCAAACTCCGGTTTGGGGACAAGGTGCTAAAGCCTCGACTCCTCCTGAAAACTGGCATGAGGCACAACTTGAGTTAAGTTACTACTGGGGGAGCCACTGCTTCGACAGGTTGGGATGCTTTGCTTCCTTTACCCTCTACTGAAACTAAGGTTTCTCCCAAATCTTCTTCGGCTCTGGCATCACGTTCACTCAGTTCGGCCAAAACAATAATCAACAACCAGGAGGTCAGCAATTGAAGCCCGGTTAAGACCATTACCGTACTCACAGCCGGAGCAAACCAGGGAGCAGCGCTGGTCGGTGAGGTCCAATTCTGCCAGACAGCCAACCCGTAAACAAGGCCACCGCCAATCATAGCGATCAACCCAAGCCAGCCAAAGTGAGATTCTAGGGGTGCTGAGAAAATAGGTCGTCCCAACAACCCTTGCCGAATGTGACGCTTGTGGAAAAGTGAGACAATATAGTTAAAGGCAGCACCGATAGCAAAAACATTGACCCCAGCCGAAGCCAGAACCAACCCGGCAAACAGATAAGCAAAAAAACCATCGGGCTTTGCTGTTCCGCCAAATATAACAGCCAGCAGCCCAACAAGCAAACCCAGACCAACCAACCCTAAGCCCGCTAACCCCATAATCCGAACGGGGTTGTAGGTTAGCGCCGTCATCAAGATTGTATTGAGAAAGCGAATGCCGTCGTGTACTACACTTAATTTAGAACGTCCCACCCGTTCCGAATAGGTTATGGGAACTTCCACCACGTTTATCTGCTCGTGCATGGCCCGGGTACTCATAACTGGCGTGAAGTTGAGGCCATCGGGCAAGGGGTAGAGGTGCGAGAGTATATCGCTACGCAACACCCGCTGGCCGCTGGCGCTATCGGTTACCCGGCGGTTGCTGATGATACTAACCAGGGTAGCAAAAATGGTATTGCCAATCCGGCGGACCAGCGGCATCTCGCTATCGGCCCCGGCCATACGTGAGCCAATAACCAAATCGGCCCCATCTTCCAAAATGGGTTGGCAAAGCCGGGGATAGGCTTCCGGTGGATAGGTTCCGTCGGCGTCAAGAAAGGCCAGCAGATTGCCTTTGGCCTGACGAAAGCCGGTCTTGATGGCTGCCCCGTAATTTTGGTTGACGGTATGGCGTACCAAGACCACCTCGGGGTAACTCGCCACGATCTCGGCGGTTCGATCCTGTGAAGCATCATCGACCACAATCAATTCCAAACCGGAAACCCCAACGTCAGCCAGCGGTTTTTTGATAGATAAGACTCGTTCGATGATGTCGGCGATACCGTTCTCTTCGTTGTAGGCCGGAATGATGACCGATAGGGTATTACTCATTGTTTTATCTCCTTGATGTTGGCAGTTTGCTCATCACGAAATTGCTCTAATTCTCCAAAAAACACGCCTGCTTCCTGGCGATGATTCTTTCCCAATTGGCGCCGGTCTTTGACGGGCTTGGCCGGGATACCAATGGCAATGCTATAAGGCGGAATATCGGTGGTAACTACCGCTCCCGCGCCGATAATGCTCCCCTTGCCAATTGTCACCCCATCTACCACCGTTACGCCTGCCCCAAGCCATACATCATCTTCAATCACAATCCCTTGAGCGGTGATACCTTGTTCGCGAATGGGGCGATCCGGGTCATCGTAAACGTGATTGACGGCTACAATTTTCACCATCGGCCCGGTGTAGACATCGTTGCCAATCGTTACCCCACCTTGACCCCGCACCACATTGAATTCGCCGATAAAACAATTTCGGCCAATGGTAATACCGGCCTGTGGCAAATTACGAAAATTAAAGACGTGCAGCATCGTGTGGTGCATAATGAAGGTATTCTCACCGATGGTGATACCGGCAGGCAGAGCGTGTAGATAAACCCCTTGATCTAAATAGACACTTTTGCCCAGACGGATATTGCCCGCATAGGCCAGACGCACTCCGGTTTCGATAGCCGGTATCCCCTCAAGTCTCATAATGAGGCGGTAGGCCAGCGCCCGTAAGCCAACGCCAATAATTGTCGGAATCCAGCTAACAGCGCCGATAACCAGTTGTTCCAGAATATATCGAGGCAAACTTGAGGCTTGCCCGGCTAAATAATACCGCAATTGCTCGAACATAATTTATGGAGTGACGTCCCATCCCTTTAGGGGAGATAGTTAGACCGGCCTTTATAGGAATGAGTGTACCAAGATTTTATGATAAAGGCGTAGGAACATTGTTAGAAAAAAGTTAGAATTGGAGGAGGGGGGAGGAAGTAAAATTATGGAATTAAGATGCTACTTGATTCTGATCAGTATAATGATGCACAGGTATCCTCAAGCACAAAGAATCAAACCTTCAAAAAACCAGAGTTGCCGTTTAGTTTACCCATCATATCTAAGACATCTCCCATATTCTGATGCTCATTAGTGGGGTCCCAATTTACATTACCCTCAATGATATATGGCCCCTTAGGTGTTATAGCCACATCCCACCCTATTGTTCGTAAGGGTAAAAACTTAAGGGCAACCTCTTTAAGCAAATTACACGTTTCGGGCCAAAAGGGAAGCTGGAATCCTTCTATGGTCAACCCTGTTTCGGGGTGCGAAAAAACGTTTTGTACGCCCGGCTCGTTTAGCCCTATCGTTACTGCCGGTTGTAAAGTACCATCATTCTGACAAATTTCCGCAGATACATTCTGTGCCGTTCCCGACCGGAAATTGTCAACCACATCATTACCGACAATAATCTTTAATTTTGCATGCAAAATATGAACCTGTCCATGCCAATCAACAAAGGTGGTTGCTCTTATTGTTTGTAGAGAGGCGGTGTTACTAAAGCAAATTAAATCGGGATGATTCTTTAACCTCTCTTGAACCACAAAGCAATCAAATTGGGGGTCTAATACCATTCGATCATATAGCATCTCTGCCGTATATGACTTTTCAGCAACGTCAATGAAGGTTCCACCGGACCTGGTATAAACATTGACCCCTTTACCCAACCCCCCTTTAGAAGGTTTGATAACAAATTCGGCGGGGATGTCCTCTTCAAGAAATTTTTTCCAGTTGGCCCGGTCTCCAAGAACCACCCCGTTATACGACCAGCCCCCCATTCCCTTAAAAAATATGGCATATAACTGGGGGGTAGGAATTCCCAAAACAGTGCAATGGCTATAGAAAACACTTTTGTGCCTAACCGTAGGTCTGAATTCGTGAGGGTTAATGGCATTTTGAATCTTGACCAACCGTCTCTTACTGGTATATTGGGCAACTTCGCTCATGGGGAGGGCTGGATTATACAAGCCAAGCCTAAAAGCCTCTTTTGGAAAAAAAATCCCGTTACGATAGAGCCGAATGGCTCGTAAAACGATAGCGGGATAATCTTTGACACTATAAAGTTTTATAATCTCTTTTGTGGTTTTTGTAAGAGATTTGAGCCGAGCTGTGTTCATCACTTGTGCTCCCAGAGCCTCTTTCAGGTTTGATGCAATCTCTAATCACCCCTTTATTTTATCACAGAACTGTTCAGTTGAGTAAATGAAAAACCGGGTTGCTTTATCTGGAGGCCAGAATCACCCTGGAATTATGGGACGGTGTTTCCAAACTTGCTGAATCGAGCCAAGTTGTTTTACCTTTTCTTCGTGCTGAGCAACATTTAACTCTGCTTTGAGGATGTGACCAGTGGCTCCCATGAGGTTACGGGTAATGGTAAATTCTCTATTCATGGTGTGGAGGGCCGGCACAAGCTGCTGAAACCCTCGACCGGTTAAGACCAGAAACGATTGACACCCGGCCCGTTCCGCTGCTATAAGGTCGGACATGGCATCGCCGACCATATAAGAGTCGCTAAGGTCGATGTTCATCTCTTGGGCCACTTGCTGAAACATGCCAGGTTCCGGCTTGCGACACGAGCAGCCCTCGTCGGGCCGGTGAGGGCAATAGATAACCCGGTCAATTCTCCCCCCATAAGCGGCGACCTCGGCCACCATACGCTGATGAATCTCCTCTACGGTGCTGGCCGAGACCAAGCCCCGGTTAATCACCGCTTGATTAGTGACCACGATAATCGGCAAATCCAGGCGACTCAAGGCCGCCAGACTGGTTCTGGCTCCGGGTATAAAGCGAAATTCTCGCCAACTCTTTACATGATCGGACCGATTTTCACAAATGACGCCGTCTCGGTCTAGAAATATTGCTCGCATTGTATCTCTCCCATAGAAATTGGTTTCGGGTTCTGTGTTTTGGTTTCGTGTTTCACCCCAAAACACGAAACGCCAAACCCCAAACTCAGAAAAAAATGCAGGTCACGCTTGCAGCGTGACGGCTATCTACAATAATCAGTCTAACACCACTTAATGATAACCTCGTAGGAATAGTCTAGGAAAATGGTTAGAGTTGGGGGATACTATTCATCTGTCCAGGTATAGAACTGGTCACCCGGCTGGTACTGATAAAACCCTTTTGTGATAAATTAACAATGTAACAGCCAGTATTGGTATTTTACCAACGAACACCCATATGATTTGACCCAGTTTTCCCGACCCGCGACCACCGACCACGGACCGCTGACCGTCGAAATTGCTAACATCGATTCCTTTTTACAGCGGTCTACGGTCTGCCGTCTGCGGTCAGGTCGTCAAAATGTCAAATCTGGACGCCAGAAGGAGAAATAATGAAATATATCTTAGCTTTTATATTTTTTGGGTTGCTCTTGCTGGGAGCTTGTGCCGGTCCCGCCGCAAGCCCGCCGGTGCGAGAGGCAGAGAACTCGCCCGACATTACCGTTTTCAGAGCGCCTACCTGAGGCTGCTGTGGTGGCTGGGTTGAGTATATGGAACAGCATGGGTATACCGTCAGCGTAAGAGATGTACAAAATTTGGCGGCGGTCAAATCCCAATATCAAGTTCCGGCTCAACTTCAGTCTTGCCATACAGCCATCGTGGATGGCTACATTATTGAGGGCCACGTTCCTGTGGACGACATCAAGCGATTACTGGCCGAACGCCCGGATATTACCGGCCTGGCCGTACCGGGTATGCCGGTTGGCTCGCCCGGTATGGAGGTTGACGGCGCTGCCCCACAGCCCTTCGATGTGATCGCCTTTGATAAGTCTGGTAGAACCGCAATTTTCGCCAGCTACCCCTGACCCGAAGTTCTACCGTCATTAAGTTAAGCACACCTACTAGACTTCGGAAGTGAAAATCGAGGAGACAGCACGCCCTCGTGCGGCGACGAGCTCAGCACGTAGGCGTGCTTCACTCCTCTAACTTAGGTGAACTGTAGTTCCCCTATTTATTGGAGCCGAAGCTGCGCTTGACTCTCAAGAAAAGGCCTGACAGGTTTCCAAGGGGCTGGTTGATTGAGCCTAAAAATGCTCTGATTAGGCCCTTTCTATTGAATGGTTTGGCTAAAACCTGTTCAGTCTTTTGACGTAAAAATTTTAAGGTTGTTAAGGACGAATTCAAACCTCGGTGTGGTATACTGTAAATATCAAAAAAGCCGCTGCTTAGGTGTAAGTAACGGCAAATGTTAGCTTCTATCTCTAATAGCCGAAGGCATCCCTCAACTTCGATCAGGATTTTGCCTTTGGCTATTTGTTTTCTTAAGACTGTCTTAATTCGATAATAATAAAAAAGGGGAATACCACGTACCCGCAAAGTCCGCTTGGTATCCCCCGGTACAACACAGCCAACAGAGTTACCTCGATGCAATTTGCACGAGGGCGTCTTCTGTTTGCTATGCTCTTTTTATTTTACCAAAAGACCCTCAAGTGACAAAATTCACATACTTTATTTGACAAAGTGTTAAGGGGGTGATGCCTATGATTGTCTGAGCGCCAGTGCATAATGTCCAAAAAAGTCAAATTGGTGATGAACCAGCAGCAAGTTAATCAAGAACAGTGGTCAGAAACTAATCACAGAAAAGGAGAACAAAATGAGTGTAGCAATTTTTACCTGGGATCTCCCCTCAGGGGAAGGTATGAAAATCTATAAGGAAAAAACACAGGGCATTTTGTCGGCCATGCTGAAACCCGCTGGAGCTAAGGAAGTACGGGGTTATCGAAATCCATTGCAGACCTCCCCGCAGGTCATGGGGTACATTGAGTTTGACAGTCTGGCCTCATGGCAAGCATGGATGCAGTCAGAGGATTATAGCGCCTTCCTGACCTATCTGCGATCAGCGGGAGCTACAAATATATCGGTCCAGATCTGGGATACTTCACCCGTCGTTCCGGAACCGTTAAAACCTTAGAGACAGGGCAGGGCTAATTTGCGAGAAATGACAACGGATTTTTCAGCTCGTTATAAGGTTGAACCCTGTAACGGATATTCCACCGGCTTGAGTCGGCTTGGTATGGGATATATCCATACCCCTCAAAATCGAACCTCACCTTCTCCGCATCCGCAGGAGAAATCCGGTTGAATTGATTGGCTTTGCACCAGGAAAATCCTATAATATCGTTATCCCATTAATATGGAGAAGGTTACGATGTCATTAGTAGAGATAATTCCAGTTCTGCAAGCCTTACCACGGGCCGACAAACTGCGCCTCTTGCAATTCTTGGCCTTTGAATTAGCGCAAGAGGAAGGGGTTGGTTGGCTTGGCCCTGAAACAG
>Ga0210124_1000520_pt1 | contig 19203 bp, 16 predicted proteins | sample Muzzi_PWC_D2_FD_185554 | JGI IMG/M metagenome (GOLD analysis project Ga0210124, IMG submission 185554) | Wetland microbial communities from San Francisco Bay, California, USA, that impact long-term carbon sequestration - Muzzi_PWC_D2 (SPAdes) | ecosystem: Environmental > Aquatic > Marine >... | reverse complement strand
AAGGGGAGCCCCCCTGGGATTAACTGCATCCCATACTGTTGCCGCAATTCAGGCACTTGTAGCAGGCGCCGTTGCGCACCGTGATGTGGCCGCAGATGTCGCAGAACGGGGCGTCGGTGGTCATGGACTCGAGCTGCTGGCTCTGCGGGTTGAGGACCGCCTGCGGGCCGCCGGCGACACCGGTGGTGGCGGTCGCCGGTGATGGTTTGGGGGTGGGGACGCCGCGCACGGTGACGCGGCCGCCCGGGCCCTCCTGCTTGGCGGTCGTGGTGCCCCCTTCGCCGGGCTCTTCGGACGCGAGGCGGTCGGAACGGGCGTCGGTGGTCTGCTCGACCTTGTCCGGGGGCACCTGGACGAAGTCGGTGCGGCCCAGGTATTCGAGGCCGAGGACCCGGAAGACGTAGTCGATGATCGAGGTGGCCATCTTCACGTTCGGGTGGCCCTCCACCATGCCGTGGGGGGCGAAGCGGGTGAAGGTGAAGGTGTCGACGAACTCCTCCAGGGGGACGCCGTACTGGAGCCCCTTGGAGATGGCGATGGCGAAGCAGTTCATCAGGGAGCGGAACGCGGCGCCGTCCTTGGCGAGGTCGACGAAGATCTCCCCCAGGGCGCCATCCTTGTACTCGCCGGTGCGCAGGTAGACCTTGTGGCCGCCCACCGTCGCCTCCTGGGTCCAGCCATGGCGCTTGCCGGGGAGCTTCCAGCGGGTGGGGGTGGTGAAGCCGGCGTGGCCCTGCTTGGCGAGGTCGCGCGCCTCGCGCGGGCTGCGCACGTTGGGGATGGGCGGGGCGGGCTCCTCCTGCGTCTCCTCCGGATCGTTCTCCTTGCTCTTGGTGGTGCCGGAGTTGAGGGGCTGGGAGAGCTTGCAGCCGTCGCGGTAGATGGCCACCGCCTTGAGGCCGAGCTGCCAGGCGAGCCACGACGCCTGCTCGATCTCCTCGACGGTGGTCTCGTGGGGCATGTTGATGGTCTTGCTGATGGCGCCGGAGACGAACGGCTGGGTGGCCCCGAGCATGCGGATGTGGCCCTCCGGGGCGATGGAGCGCTTGCCGTACTGGCCGCACGTGGAGGCGCAGTCGAACACCGGGAGGTGTTCCGGCTTCAGGTGCGGGGCGCCCTCGATGGTCTGGTGGCCGCAGATGGCGTCGCTCGCGGCCCGGGCGTGGGCGCAGCTGAAGCCGATGGCGGCGAGGACGTTGAAGCCCGGCGCCTTGGCGGGCTCGGGATCGAGGTCCAGGCGGCGCAGGGCGTCGTCCCCCAGGTTCCAGGCGTTGATCGCGCCGGCGAGATCGAACACCGACGGCAGGACGGCGTCGATCTGGTCGCAGTCGGCCTCGGTGAGGCCGCGCGCCATGAGGGTCTCGCGATTGATGTGCGGCGCCCCCTCCAGGCGGTTGGTGCCCAGGACGTAGGTGAGGATGTCGTGGATCTCGTGGTTGGCGTAGCCGAGGGACTGCAAGGCGGCGGCGATCGACTGGTTGGCGATCTTTAGGTAGCCGCCGCCGGCGAGCTTCTTGAACTTCACCAGGGAGAAGTCGGGCTCGATGCCGGTGGTGTCACAGTCCATCAACAGGCCGATGGTGCCGGTCGGCGCGATCACCGTGGTCTGGGCGTTGCGGTAGCCGTGCTGTTCGCCGAGGGCGACGGCCCGGTCCCACGCCTCGTGGGCCGCGGTCAGGAGGTCGCTGGGGCAGAGCTGCTGATCGAGCCCCTGGGGCAGGACCGAGAGCCCGTCGTAGGCGGCCCGATGGTCGTAGGCCGCGGCGCGGTGGTTGCGCATCACCCGCAGCATCGAGTCGCGGTTCTCCGCGAAGCGCGGGAAGGGACCCTGGGCCGCGGCCATCTCGCCGGAGGTGGCGTAGGCCTCGCCGGTCATGATGGCGGTGAGGGCCGCGGCGACCGTGCGCCCCTTGGCGGAGTCGTACGGCAGGCCGCGACGCATCAGCAGGGAGCCGATGTTGGCGTAGCCCAGACCGAGGGTGCGGTACTCGTAGGACAGGCGGGCGATCTCCTCGCTCGGGTACTGGGCCATGAGCACCGAGATCTCCAGCACCATGGTCCACAGGCGGATGGCGTGGCGGTAGGCGTCGACGTCGAAGCGGCCGCTCTTCGCGTCCTCGAACTTCACCAGATTGAGGCTCGCCAGGTTGCACGCGGTGTTGTCGATGAACATGTACTCCGAGCACGGGTTGGAGGCGCGGATCGACCCGGCGGCCGGGCAGGTGTGCCACTCGTTGATGGTGGTGTCGAACTGCACGCCCGGGTCGGCGCACGCCCAGGCGGCGTGAGCGATGCGCTCCCACAGGCCGCGGGCGTCGACGCTCCGGGCCACGCGGCCGTCGGTGCGCCAGCGCAGGTCCCAGGTGCCGCCGTCCTCCACCGCCTTGAGGAAGGCGTTGGGGACGCGCACCGAATTGTTGGCGTTCTGGCCGGACACGGTGGCGTACGCCTCGCCATTGAAGTCGGCCTCGAAGCCGGCGGCGATCAGGGCCGCGACCTTGCGCTCCTCGTTCACCTTCCAGTCGACGAATTGCTCGATGTCCGGGTGGTCGAGGTCGAGGCACACCATCTTGGCGGCGCGTCGGGTGGTACCGCCGGACTTGATGGCGCCGGCGGCGCGGTCGCCGATCTTCAGAAATGACATCAGGCCGGAGGACTTGCCGCCGCCGGAGAGGGGCTCACCCTCGCCGCGCAGGTTGGAGAAGTTGGTACCGGTGCCGGAGCCGTACTTGAAGAGGCGCGCCTCGCGCTGCCACAGGTCCATGATGCCGCCCTCGTTCACCAGGTCGTCGGAGACCGACTGGATGAAGCAGGCGTGGGGCTGGGGATGGGTGTACGCGTCCCGCCCTTCTTTGACCTCACCGGTCTCGGGCTCGACGTAGTAATGACCCTGGGCCGGGCCGGTGAGGCCGTACGCCCAGTTGAGGCCGGTGTTGAACCACTGCGGCGAGTTCGGGGCGACCATCTGGTGGAGGAGCATGTAGGCGAGCTCTGCCTCGAAGGCCTCGCCGTCCTCTTCGGAGGCGAAATAGCCGTGCTGCTGGCCCCAGTACCGCCAGCAGCCGGTCAGGCGACTCACCACTTGCCGCACGCTGCGCTCCGGGCCGGTCACGGGCTGGCCGTTGTCGTCGAGCACCGTCCGGCCGTCGGCGTCGATCTGCGGCACGCCGGCCTTGCGGAAGTACTTGCTCACCACGATATCGGTGGCGACCTGGGACCAGGAGGCCGGAACCTCGCAGTCGGCCATCTCGAACACCACGCTGCCGTCGGTGTTGGTGATCCGCGAGTCGCGGCGCACCCACTCGACCGTGGCGTACACGTCCTCGTTGGGGCGGGTGAATCGGCGGTGGATAGACAGCCCTGTGGACCTCCGGTCGGTCGTGGTGGGCGTCGTGGCAGCGTTCCTGGCCATGAGGACGGTCTCCGGTAAATGAATAGAAGATAAAAGATCAGGTTTTGGGTGGGCAGAACGCCCGGGGGGAGGGGATTCGGGGGAACTTGGCGGGGAGAGGGTGCCTTACCCGCACTGTGCTTCAGGCGGCACCATCTGTTCCCCTTATATCCCTCCCTTCGGGAGGCGTCAAGCCGCGGAAAACGTCTAAATATTTTCAATGATACCAAGAGTTTACATGAATATTGGGCTGTTTACAAAGCTGTGGAAAGGGTGTGGAAAAAGTGGGTACCACCAGCCCCCGGATCAGCCGCAAATGGCTGGCTGTGGGCTGTTTCCCCGCCGTTTTCAATGCCTTCCGCGACGAACGTTGGGCGCCACATCAGTGGGGTTTTCCACTGCCGCGCCGACGGCGATTCGCGGGAGGCGCCGGCGGGCAGCTGGATGCGCCTCCGGCGGTGGCCGGCAGGCGGGTCCCCGCGCCCGTAGTGCCGGGCGCGTTGCGGGGGTTACGCCGCGGCGGGGGTGTCGACGTGCAGCACCGTGTCGAGCTTGTCGATCAGCTTGTCGCGGCTGAACGGCTTGATGAGAAAGTCGGCCGCGCCGGCCTTCAATCCCTTGAGCACCGCCTCGCGGCTCGGACGGCTGGTGCACAGCACCACCGGGACGGAGCGCGTCGAGGGGTGGAGGTGGAGCTTGCGACAGGCGTCGATCCCGTTCAGGTCCGAGAGGTAGAGATCGAGAAGGATCGCGTCGACGCGATGGGCGCGCAGGAAGAGGCCCGCCTCCCGCCAGCTCACCGCCTCGAAGATGGCGATCTCGGACCCTTCCAGGTAGTTGCGGACCATGACGCGGGTCGTGATGTCGTCGTCCACGATCAGCAGGACGGTCCGGTCATGGCCTCCAGGGCGCGACGCGGTCGGGTCGAATAGCGCGCCGCGTCGGGTCGTCGCGGGAGGCATGGCCGTGGCGGTCGCATCGCTCCCCAGGGCCTCGGAGAGCAGGTCTTCGGCGATGATCCTGGCATCGGCATCCATTCCGGCGTTGGCGGTCTCGTCGCGAGCGACGGCCTGTGCGATGGCCCCGACCGCGCCATCGTCCGGGTCTGGAGCGTCGATGGCGGTCGCGATGCCGCCCTGGGCCTCTTCCTCGGCAGCGGCGGTCCGGCCGACGGCCGCCTCCGTGTCGTCCGCCCCGGGCTCGGTGGTCGTGGCATCGTCCCCGGGCCCAACCGGCTTCGCCGCGCGCCAAGCGGTGACCTCCGGGTCGGCGTTGAAGCCGTCCTCGACCAGCGTCGGGTGGAGGAGGAAGACCACCGGTCCGGCCTCCTGTCCCTCGATCTCGATGGTGGCGTCGAGGCAGTAGTAGTCGCCGTGCTCCTGGATCGTCGCGATGACCTCGGCGGGCGGGCCGTGGAGGGTGTCGGCCTTCTTGGTATGGATCTTCGCGTTGCCCAGGTCGTCGCGGATCGCCTCGTCCAGCTTGCCGATCAGGATGTTGCCGACCTCCTCGAAGGCGTCGGCGTGGTCCTCGCTGAAGGTCGGCTCGACGAGCCGCTCCTTGATGCCCTCCGGAGGCACCATCTCGAGCAGCGCGCCGAGGATGACGACCCGCTGGAGATCGAACGCAATGTAGACCTTGCCCTCGTACGGCTCCGTCACGGCCGCGGTCAGGACCGCGACGAACTCGTCGCCGAAAGGCTTGAGGGAGTCCACCGTGAGGCCGGAGATCTGGCCTGCCGTGAGGTGGATCTCGCTGGCAAGGAGGTTACCGAGACCCTCTCCGACCCTCCCCAGTAGATCTTGGGTGAACTTGTGGAAGGCTTTGCTCATGGCCGTTCCCGGTCCCCATCAAGACCTTGTGAAGAGAGGGTCGTCCCCATGCGGGCTACGCGCACGGCTCAACCGATAGGCCCGCCGTGACCAGCTCGACGAAGAACGGCTCGCCGTCGACGTGAAAGGCCGTGAGCCGCCAGCGCTCGTAGCCGTCGGGCACCTGTAGGCGGTAGTCACCATCATGAATGATGACCGGGATGGAGAGCTGGACCTCATTGCCCGTCTTACAGACCAGATTCTTGAGCTGACCGGCGACCATGTTGGCGATTTCACCCATCGCGTCGTCGACCTCCTCCCCATCCGGGTCGAGGTCCTCCTCCATCAGCATCAGCTCGGCGAGCGATGCGGCGAGGGGCTTGCCGCAGCTGAAGATGACCGTGCCTTCGTGCTCGCCCGCATAGCCCACGATGGCAACGACACCGGGGTTCTTCAGCGGCTGGTCGGTACGCTCCGCGGAGTGAAGCTTGGGCTCCGTGCCGAGCATCGACTGAAAGATCCCATGGACGGAGTCATAGATGTCGTTCGATGTGACCGTCGGCATGTGCCCTCCCGCTCTGATGAGGCCTCGATTCGTCGCGCTTGCTGCAGCCGGCGGCTATGCGATGACCGGCCGCAGCTCCTTTTCCAGGTCATCGGCGGTGAACGGCTTCTTCACGTAGCCATTGGCACCGGCGGCGATGGCCTCGTCGACCTTGGTCTCGCCGCCCTCGGTCGTGATCATGATGATGCGGATGTGGGCATTGTCCGGGTTGCTGCGCACCGCCTGTACCAGGCCCAACCCGTCCATGTTCGGCATGTTCCAGTCGGACAGGATGAGGTGGACGGTGTTGTCGCCGAGCACCGCAAGGGCCTCCTGCCCATCACCCGCCTGATAGACCTCGCCCACGTCGAGGCCGGTCTGTTTCAGATTGCGCAGGACGATCTTCCGCATGGTGGATGAGTCATCCACGATCAGGACGTTAAACGCCATCACATCTCCTTTGGGTTGGGCAGGAATTGTGGACGGGGGGCACAGAGGGCGAATCCATTTAACAGCTCCGATTCCTTCCCTCAGGCGCCCAGGAACTCGCTGACCAGGGCGCGCACTTGGTCGACCCAGTCGCGCGGGATGTCGAGGCACGACAGATTGGAGGGGATGGCCAGGGCATCGGCCAATCCGGGGGTCTGCTGACAATGGGTGAGGAGGTCGAAGTCTTCATTCTCCTCGCGGCTCAGGATGCCGAGCCCACCGGCTCCCGCGCAGCAGTCGGCGACGTGGACCAGTCCCACCATGGGATTGCCTCCTGCCGGGGAGTGGTGATCGCGGATGGTCTCCGTGATTCCGTCGGGAAAGTTCCATTTTCGCGCGAGGCTCGCCCCGACCACGGTGTGGTCGGTTTGCAGCTCCCGGTGCTCGACCTCGAGGTCCCAGTGCCCGAGCGCGTCGTTTCCGTTCACCACGCGCTGTAGCGGTGTCGGGAGGCACCGGGCAGCCAGGATCAACCCCAGGTCGTGCATCAGGGCCGCAACGTAGGCATTGGTGGGCCGGGGGAACCCCAGGCGCACGGCGAGCTCCCGGGCGATGAAGGCGGTCGCGAAGCTGTGTTCCCAGATCTTCCGGACCAGGGGGCCACCGGGGCCCCTGCCGAACAGTTGTGGTAGGACCACCGAGAGGATGATCTCCTCGAGCCGCGTCGTGCCGAGCAGGGCGATGGCTTGCGAGAGGGATTGCACCTCGCTGGAAAGGGCGTAGAAGGAGGAGTTCACCAGGTGCAGAGCGCGGGCGGTGAGACCGACGTCGGCCAACATCAGGTCCGCGATTCGCTGGGCGTTGGACTGCGGATTGTGAATCTCGTCCAGGCACGCGCCGACGACCGACGGTAGGCTGGGGAGCTCGTCGAGCTCCGCCCGCAGGACAAGCGGGATGCTGTCTATGGTTTCGACGGACATGGCAAGGCCGGGGAGTGGGGAGATAGGGTCGCGGGCGAGCGTCGCTGTGGCTGGTCGGGCGTCTTGGCCGCGGCCGATGCCTACTAATTTCGGTCACCCGGAGCCCCGTCTTGATAGGAATGGTCGCGGGAGATCCGGCGGCGGCGCGAACCCCCACGGTACGCGGCAGTCGGTACATCACCGGTGAGTTGACACGCGTCGAACGAGATCCGAGCATCATCTCACCATGGTGGTGGGGAAGATCATCGGCATAGCCCATCGGGTAGACGCGACCGGCGCCTGTGGGGTGATTGACTCCGGGTCGGAGACGCCGCTCGTGGCTATCGGCGCGATCGAGTTATCCCCGGCTGTGCCGCTACCCGCGGGGGTCGTCGCATGGGTGGGGCCCGGCGCCGGACCCCGGTTCGGCGCCATCCGGCGGTTCCGGTCGGACGTGGATCTGCAGCCGTACTTCCGTTCCGGGGATGCTGTCGAGATCGATCTTTACCAAGGGGTGATACGACACCTCACGGAGGGTTACGCCTTTCCCGTGCAAGAGGTGGAGTAGCCGGGCCGCGGCGCATGACGTCGCACGCGGCCGGCGCCGCAGTGGCGATGTCGAGCGGAGGTCGACCTAATAGTCGGCTAGCGGTCGGTAGGTGGCACGCCGATCCTGTCACGGCGGGACGCGGAGTCGTTCCCGTGGGCTCAAGGATCGCCATCGCGCGTCGATAAAGAATGCACCATTTCCCGGACGGCCGATCGTTCCGGGAATTCGACCTGCTCATTACTCTTGAGGCGACGACGATGGCATCGATTTTGGCTGTGGATGACTCTCCATCTGTCCGGTTGATGTTGGAGCGCACCTTGACCGACGCGGGGTACGAGGTGACGACCGCCGTGGACGGCGAGGACGCGCTCGGCAAGGCGAAGGGCACCCAGTACCAGGCGGTGTTGACCGACATCAACATGCCGCGCATGGATGGCTTCGATCTCATCGCGGCGCTACGCAAGCTCAAGGGCTACCGCTTCACGCCGATCCTCACCGTCACCACGGAGTCGGACCGTGAGCAGAAGCTACGCGGCAAGGCGGCTGGGGCCACGGGCTGGATCGTCAAGCCCTTCGAGCCACATCAACTCCTGGCCGTGCTGAACAAGGTCCTCGGTTGACGCGTGGCACCGAGGGATGCCGGGCGCTGGATACGGTGTTGCCGGTCGCCGCGGCGCGCGGATTGTTGATCGACCTCTCCTCACCGAGTGAGCGATGAAGCGAACCAAGAAGGGCGATCTCAACCTGCCTCGTTGTCTCACGGTCGACAAGGCCGACGGGTTGTACAAAGACCTGCGTGAGGCCACCGAGGATGGGGGCGACCTGATCCTCAATGGCGATAAGGTCGAGGTGGTCGACGTGGCGGGTCTGCAACTGCTGGCGGCCATTCGTGCCTTTGCCCGTGCCGGACATAAACCGTTTGCGATCCGCCAGGCGAGCGACGCCTTGCGCCAGGCGGCGCGGCTGACCGGGCTACAAGATCTCCTCGATCAGCCGGGAAGCGAGGATCGCCCATGAGTGATCAGGATTCCTTTCGCGAGACCTTCATCAACGAGGCCCAGGACCTTACCGAATCCCTCGAGCTCGACCTCGTCGAGCTGGAGGATCATCGCCACGACCCTGAGCTGATCAACCGGATCTTCCGCGCCGCCCATACGATGAAGTCATCGGCGGCCATGTTCGGTTTCTCGCAGATCGCCAGCCTCACCCACTCTATGGAGGGGGTGTTGGATCGCGTCCGTGACGGTGTTCTCGCCATCGATGCGGAGATCGTGAGTCTGCTACTCGACTCCCTGGATGTCTTGCGGCGCATGGTCAACGAGGCGACGGAGGGTAGCGAGTCCGATCACACCACGGTGCTCGCTCCGCTGTGTGTACGGCTACAGGCCGTGGTCTCGGGCGAGGAAAAATCCTCGCCGGCGAGTGGGGCACACACCGTCGAGCCTGTCGGGGAGCACATCTACCACATCCACATCGCCCTGCACCCGAACGTCTTTTTTCAGGGGACGAATCCTCTGTTGCTCCTGGACGAGCTGTCGACGCTCGGAGAGATGACGGACGTTCGTTGCGACCTGTCCCGGTTGCCCAAGCTCGACGAGCTGGACCCGGTGCAACTCCATCTCGCCTGGGATCTCGTGCTTCATTCCAGCCGCCCCAGGGAAGAGATCGATGATGTCTTTCTCTTCCACTGGGAAGACGGCGACATCCGCATCGAACCGCAGTCCAGGGACCAGTCAATCACCCGTGGGGCCGAGCAGGCAGAGCCGTGCACGTTTGTTCCGGCTGCGCATACGGAGCCGCCGGCCGCGCCGGTCAAGAAGCCGCTACACGGGGACGGTGGTGATGACGTGGACGCGCATGGCGCACCCAGCGCTTCATCGGCAGCGGGCATCGGGCGTAACGCAAGCGTCCCAGAGGATGGAGAAATGGCGTCACACGTGGAATTGCCCGAGGTAAGCGGACTGGAGGGATTGGACGCGGTTCCAGACGACGACGTGGAGATCCTGCGGGACTTCTGTAGCGAGACCAGCGAGAGCTTGCAGGAGGTCGAGGAGAAGATCCTCGCCCTGGAGGCGGAGCCAACGGATATGGAGATCATCCATGCCCTGTTCCGTACCTTCCACTCGATGAAGGGCTCTGCGGGATTTCTCGAGTTGACCGCACTGGGTGGGCTCGCCCACGAGACCGAAAACCTGCTCGACAAGGCGCGCAACGGTGACCTGTTGCTGGAAAGCGTATCGATCGGCCTGTTGCTCCACTCGATCGACCTGGCTCGCGGCCTGAACGAAAACCTCTCCCTGTTCCTCGATCATGGGTGTCGGCCAGACACGACGCACACACAGCATCTCCCCGTTGAGCGGCAGGTCAGGGCCATCAAGCAATTCCTGCAGAATCGCTCGATCGCGGCGACGCCGGCAGACCCGCCGACGCGGGTGCCTGCGCCGAAGCTGGCCACCGTAGCCAAACAACTGGGTGAGATCCTGGTAGAGAAGGGTGAGGCTGCCCCGGCCGATATCGGCGACGCGATCGCCGAGCAATTGTCCGGGAAGGATGAGCCCATCGGGCGCATCCTCGTAGACAAAGGCAGGGTCAACGCGAATCAGGTCAACGAGGCGCTGCAGACGCAGCTCCTGCAGAAGAGAGACGCGGCGGTCAACAAGACTGTGTCCGCCATTCGTGTCGATACCGAGCGGCTGGATACCCTGATGAACCTGGTGGGTGAGATCGTCATCGCCCAGAGTCAGGCAATGAAGCTGTCCAACGAGTTCGAGAGCGAGGAAGGGGAACGGCTCCAGACGTCGCTCTACGAGGTGGATCGGCTGTCTCGTGAGTTGCAGGACCAGGTCATGGCCGTGCGGATGATGCCGATTGGGCCCACGTTCAAACAGTTCGCGCGCTTCGTGCGCGACACCAGCCGTGAGCTGGGCAAGCACGTCGACCTGGTCATTACCGGGGAGGACACCGAACTCGACAAGACGGTGATCGAGCAGATCGGTGATCCGCTCAAACACCTCATCCGTAACTCCCTGGACCATGGCCTCGAGACGGCCGAAGAACGCGTTGCCGCGGGAAAACCGGCGAAGGGCACGTTGGAGCTGCGCGCCGGCCACCAGGGCGGCAGCGTGGTGATCGAGGTGATCGACGACGGCCGTGGCATCCCGCGCGACAAGATCCTCGCCAAGGCGATCGTCAAGGGGCTGGTCCCGGAGGACCAGGAGCTCTCGGATAACCAGATCCTGCGCCTGATCTTCCATCCCGGCTTCTCCACGGCGGAACAGGTTTCCAGCCTGTCGGGGCGAGGCGTCGGGATGGACGTGGTGAAACGTAACGTGGAGGCCCTGCGCGGAACGGTCGACGTCGAGTCGGCGGAAGGACAGGGCTCAGTGTTACGCATCCGTCTACCTCTGACCTTGGCAATCATCGAGGGGATGGTGGTCAGCGTCTCCGGGCAGCCTTACATCTTGCCCGTGTTGTCCATCGTCGAATCGATCCGCCCGCGCGCCCAGGACATCAAGCAGGTGAGCGGGCAGGGAGAAGTCCTGTTCTTCCGCGACGAGTACCTACCGCTCTACCGACTCTACGACTGGCTCGATCATGAGCCGGTGGTCACCGACCCCACCCAGGGCATCGTCATGGTGGTAGAGGACAACGCTGGTCGGCGCGCGTTGATGGCCGATGACCTGCTGGGGCAACAGCAAGTGGTGATCAAGAATCTCGAAGACAATTTCACCAAGCTGGAAGGGATCAGCGGTGCCACGATCCTCGCGGAGGGCAACGTGGCGCTTATCCTCGACATCGTCGGGTTGTACTACCACCGGCAGGTGGCCAAGAAGGAGAAGGTGGCGTGAGCGTCGCCGGCGCTCCGGGCGCCGAGCTCTCCGTCGCGGATTTTCAGCGCATCCGCGAGTACCTGCGGCGCGAGACCGGTGTCCGTTTCGAAGAGAAGAAGCTGACGCTATTCCACTCTCGGCTTGCCAAGCGGCTGCGCATCCTCGGTCTCAACGACTACACCGAGTACGCCGACTTCTTGATCCGGCAAGGCCCGGACGGCAGCGAGCTTGGGATCGCCCTCAACCTGGTCACCACCAATCTGACCAGCTTCTTCCGCGAACCACACCATTTTGACTATTTGGCGCAGACGCTGATTCCGGAGATCCTCGCAACACCGGGACGCGAACGGACGATCCGTATCTGGTCGTGCGCCTGCTCCACGGGCGCCGAACCATACACCCTGGCCATCGCGCTGCGGGAGGCCCTGGACGGTCACCCTGACTGGGACGTCAAGATCCTGGCCTCGGATATCAACACCGAGGTCTTGGCGTATGCCGAGCGCGGAATCTACTCGGCGGAAGAGGTCCGCGGAGTGCCGGATCCGTTGCTCCGACGCCACTGCCAGCGCGGTAACGGCCAACGCGCCGGGCAGTACCGCATCCACCCAGAGACGCGTCGGCTGGTGAGCTTTCGGCAGGTCAACTTGTTGCGTCCCTGGCCCGACTTTCATGCCCCATTCGACGGCATCTTCTGTCGCAACGTACTGATCTACTTCTCGCCCGAGGATCAGGAAAAGGTCATCACCGAGTTTGCGGCGAAGTTGCGGCCGGGTGGCGCTTTGTTCCTCGGCCACTCGGAGAATGTCACTGCCGCGCACATACACTTTGAACGGCTACCGAAGACGGTGTTCCGCAGAAAGGTGGCTGAGAGATCGGCCGCCCCCCGGTAACGATCAGGAGAGCCCATGTCGTCCAATGAATCCGCACAGACAACCACGGCCGTCGAATTTGGTGCGACGTCGGAGGAAGAGATCGACAGCATCTTCGACATCATCAATTTCTCCGCCCAAGGGGCCTCGCGCCAGTACCTGACGTTCAACCTGGGGGCAGAGCGTTACGGCCTGGAGATCTTGAAGGTGCAGGAGATCATCGGGCTGACGGAGTTCACGCTATTGCCGAACATGCCGGCCCACGTGCGCGGGGTGATCAACCTGCGCGGCACGGTGGTACCGGTAGTCGATCTGCGCTCTCGGTTTGCCATGCCGGAACGGGCGTACGACAAGCTGACCGCGATCATCGTGGTGAACGTCGCGCACAAGACCATGGGCATCGTGGTGGACACGGTGGCGGACGTGATGGGCATTCCGGAGGAATCGATCCAGGACACGCCGTCGTTCTCGGCCAGCCAGAAGATCTCCAGCGACTACATCGCCCACATCGGCAAGGTCGGCAACACGATGGTCGTCCTGCTGGATATCGACCGAGTGCTCGACCTCCCAGGTGTGGCGGAGCTCGTAGCGTGACCCTTCCACCCGTCGCTTCATCCGGCCGCGATCGGCGAAAACGCCGACTCGAACAACGGTACCCCGCCGTCTTCGACGTGAAAGAGACAACATGATTCAGGTCATGGTCATCGATGACTCGGCGGTCATCCGCGCGCAATACCAGCGGATCCTGGACGCCGAGCCGGATATCGAGGTGGTGGCCGTGGCTGAGGATCCGTATGTTGCACGGCGGCTTCTCGACCAGGTTCGCCCGGATGTCATCACGCTGGATGTAGAGATGCCGCGCATGGACGGCGTCACCTTCCTGCGCAAGCTGATGGCCGGCCGCCCGACGCCCGTGGTGATGGCCTCGACCCTGACCCAGAAGGGGGCGGAGATCTCTTTCGAGGCGTTACGCATTGGCGCCGTGGGCGTGGTGGGCAAACCGACGCCGGATCATCCCTGGAGTCTGGCGGAGTTTGCCATCGATCTCGTCGAGGAGGTGCGGGCGGCGGCTCAGGCGCGCGTGCGGCCCCGCTTGCCGGCAATGCCCGAGGGCCGGCCGCGTCTGGCAAGTGTCGGTCGTCTCCGCGATCACAATGATGCGTGGCCGGTGCTGATCGGCGCGTCCACAGGGGGGACCGTGGCACTGGGCTCGCTGCTGTCACGACTCCCGGCAGATTCACCGCCCATTGCCATCGTGCAACACATGCCACCGGGCTTCACGGCCTCCTTTGCGGATCGCCTCGATCAAACCTGTGCCCCTCGTATCCAGGAAGCGTGCGATGGTGATGCACTCGTCGCCGGGCAGGTGTTGATCGCGGCGGCTGGTTTCCATATGGAGGTCATCGGTACCCGTACCCATCCCCGCGTGCGTGTTTACGAAGGCGAGCGGGTGAATCTCCACTGTCCATCGGTGGACGTGCTCATGCACTCGGGAGCCAAGGTGCTGGGAGAGCATGCAGTCGGTGTGCTGCTCACCGGGATGGGGGCCGATGGCGCCGCTGGGTTGAAGGCGATGCACGACATGGGGGCCTTCACCATCGCGCAGGACAAAGAGAGCTGCGTGGTGTACGGGATGCCCTGCGCGGCGATGGCTCTGGGCGCAGCGTCGAAGCAGCTCCCGCTTGAGCGGATTGCGGAAGCGCTGTTCCGGGCGGCGGCGGAGAGGGGAAGTCATGCGGCGGTGTGACGCCGATCGGCCATGTTTCTCGATGCATCTGTTGATCGGTGTATGGCCGCTCTCGCGCGGGAAGGCTCGTCCATCGTGACACGCCTTGATGAACCTCGCTCCGATGAGCGCGCGCTGTCGCTCATGCGCCCATTTGTCCGAAGAGCCTGCTGATGGACTTCCGCTACAGCACCACGTTCAAACGTGAAGCGTGCGTGATCATGGCCGGTGAGTATCACGTGGGCTTCGGCGAACGGTTGATCGAAACGGTCCTCGGATCATGCGTGGCCGTCTGTCTGTGGGACCAGAGCAACCGGATCGGGGGGATGAACCACTTCATGCTCCCGGGCGAGGACACGTCGTTGGAAAACGTCTCTGGTCGTTACGGGCTCTACTCCATGGAGCTGCTGATCAACGACATGATGCATCGCGGCTCCCGGCGCTCGTTGCTGACGGCCAAGGTATTCGGCGCGGCCAGTGTCATGACGGGTTTGGGTTGCAACCGCTCCGTTTCGGTCGCCAACGAGACCTTCATACGGCAATTGCTGACCAACGAGGGGATTCCCATCTCGGTTGCCGATCTCGGTGGCGATTCCGGACGCCGCGTCGCGTACTTCCTGGACACGGGCAAGGTGAAAGTGAGGCGTCTCGGTGCCACGGAGGTCGGACGGATCAAGGCCGATGAGGAGCGGTATCTCAGGAAACAGGCGCAGGCCGTGAAGGCACCAAGGGCGATGGAAGTGGAGCTCTTCTGAGAGAGACAGGGCGATGGGTGCCTGGTCATGGAACGCGACGACCGTGGGTACTGGATCTGATCGGGAGCTCCCGCATGACTCTGCTGGCAACGAGCCGCCTTCGGCATCGCCACGCTGGTCCCCCGGTGGGGCCGTAGCCGGTCGCCAGGTTGTTTGCGAGGGGGCACCTTCGACTCTTGCGAATTTTGGTTGACGACGGAATTTCCCCTTCCAGGTATGGCCGTGCGAAATATGAGCGAGACCATCGATGTGTTGATCATCGACGACTCGGGCCCCACTCGTGATGGGCTGCGCGCCATCCTGGAAGGGGAACCCCGCATCCGTGTGGTCGGCGAAGCCGCCGATCCATTGGTGGCGCGGAAGCTTCTCGACACGATCAACCCCGACGTCATCACCCTCGATCTCCTGATGCCGCGAATGGATGGCCTGACATTCCTGCGTAAGGTCATGGCCGGGCGGCCGATGCCGGTCGTGGTGGTCTCCAATCTGACCCAGGAGGACGCCGACCTTTGCTTGGAGGCGTTGGAGATCGGTGCGATCGGTGTGCTCAGCAAGGTCACCATCCCACACCCGCGTCTCCTGGAATCGTTTGGGCGGGAGCTCATCGACCTGGTGCGGGCGGCGGCCATCAGCCGCATCGGTCGCAAACGCCGCGGACGTGGCGGCGTCATTGCGTCGGTTGAGCGCCGGGATCCGGGTCGAGGCGACTATCGTCCGGTGATGATCGGGGCGTCGACCGGGGGTACCGAGGCGATCCAGGAGATCCTCTCGTGCCTGCCCGAGGATGCACCGCCGATCGTGGTGGTGCAGCACATGCCCAAGGGTTTCACGCGGTCTTTTGCGGAACGCTTACACGAATCGACGCGACTCACCGTACGCGAGGCGGAGGATGGTGACCGTCTACGTGCCGGAGAGGTATTGATTGCCCCGGGTCATGCCCATTTGGAGGTGGCGGGGAGCCCGGACAAGGCACGGGTGGCGGTTGTGGACAGACCGAAGGTGAACCACCATCGGCCGTCGGTCGACGTGCTCTTCCAGTCGGCGGCACGTCTCTTCGGTCCCGACGTGGTGGGGATCCTGTTGACAGGAATGGGTAGCGATGGTGCCCTCGGGCTTCAGGCGATGGCCGATGCCGGGGCGGCGACCATCGGGCAGGACCGCGAGAGTTGTGTGGTGTACGGCATGCCGGCGGTGGCGGCGAAGCTAGGCGCCTGCCAGCAGGTCCTTTCCCTCGACGCCATCCCCGAGGCCCTCCTCAAGGCGGCCGCGCGTCGAGCCAAGGTGGCGGCGTCGTAACCCTCATCGGCCGAGGAATGTATCGCCTCATGGCGGGCGTCGATTGTCACAGGTGGGCGCGGCGAAGCCCGATTCGCGCAAGGGGCGGGTCGTTCGCGAGGACGGCTCGCCGTTGCGGCATGGCGTCCGGCATCGCGTGGCTCTTCGCGGCCCATCCGCTCGCTGCACAGCCTCGGATTCAGTTCAATCAGCTTCGCTACGACGCCGGTGTGGTGTACGACGGCGCTGAGGTGGTCCACGTCTTCCCCTTCGAAAATGTCGGCGATGAACCACTGCACATCCTCTCGGCGGAGGTGTCCTGTGGTTGCACGGAGGCGACAGTCGTCGGCAGTGACGTGGTGCCCGCGGGCCGGGGCGGAGAGATACGCGTCGCGACGGACACCACGGGCAAACGTGGGCGCTTTACCAAAGAGATCGACATCACCAGCGACGACCCGGTGCAGCGGGTCACGACGGTCATTCTCACGGGCCGTGTCATCAAGGACGTCTCGGCCCATCGAGGTCACGATCTGCAGGGGGTCATCTTCGGGAAGCGCTGTGGCTCCTGCCATGGATCGCCTGCGGCCGGCCTGCAGGGCGAAGATCTCTATGATGCCGTGTGCGCGTTTTGCCATGGCGACCATGGCCATGGGGGCGGCGCCATGGCGCTGAAGCGCCTTTCCTATTTGCGCGAGGTCAATGCGGAGGGGCTGGCGGCCGCCATCGGCAACGGTCGGCCGGAGGACGGGATGCCCGGTTTCCATCGGCACGTGGGCGGGCCGCTCGACGACGCCCAGATCGCGTCCCTGGTCGAAACGATCCTTGCCTGGCGCGACGCAGTCGAGGCCGCCGTCTCCCGTTGATCCGCGGGATGGGTGTCGGCTGGGAATCCGTCTTGCAGTGCGATCGTAGGGGTGTGCGCGTTCCTCGCGGCAGAGAAAGCCAGGGGCTGTCTGCAAAGGCAAAGAATAATGGTTATGCATTGTTTTTTCCCTACCGATAGAAGGAGGCAGCGCTGTGAAGTCCATTCTTTCGGAGGTGTCAAATATGAAGGCTGTGCTCCGTTGGTCCATGGTTGTGGCGATGTTGTTCGCAGTGGGTCTCATCTCGGCTGAGGCAAACGAGACGTGGGTCGCGCCGGAGTCCCTCACCGGGGCGACGACCATCGATGCGGCGAAGGCGAAGGAGATGTTCGACGCCAAGACCGCGTTTCTCGATCCCCGCAAGTCCAGTGACTACGAGGAGGGACATATTCCCGGCGCGGTTCACCTCGACCTGACAAAGACGCTTACCAAGGAGTCGATGCAGGCGCGCTTCCCGGACAAGTCACAGGCGATCGTCGTGTACTGCAACGGCGTGCGATGCAAACGCTCGTCCGACACCATCCCCAAGCTGGTTGAGTGGGGATACACCAACATCTACTTCTTCCGGGAAGGCTTGCCGGCCTGGGTATCCGAGGACTTCCCGGTCGAGTAGCGGGGTAGAGAGGCCCTCTGCCGCATCTCGCTGGCAAGACGAAGGGTAATCGAACGGTCGATCCGCGCCCGAGCTCCCGCCGCGGATCGTAGGCGTCCCCGCATGTGGCCATGCCCCGTGCTTTCCTGCACGTTGGGAAGACCACTCGGTTTCGTTGCGAGCCCCCTCTAAGAGGAAACCCTCCATGGCGATATTTGCGTTGAGTGCGCGGATCGGTGCCGACCGGCGCTCCATCGTGTGGCCTATCGTGGCGACGACGGCCGGAATTCTCGCTGTCGTCACGGTCCTGTTGACCTTTCTCGCCTACCACGGCGAAAGCCGCATGGCGCAGGAGGCACTCACGCTGAAGAGGGAATCGGACGCCCTCGCGCTCGATCACGAGATGGCCGCGGCGCAGGCGACGCTCGAGGAGCTCCTGCGCAAGGTCACCCAGGACCGCGACCTGCGGGAGGCGCTCGCCAAGGATGACCAGGAGGAGATCAGCATCAATCTCGAGCCGCACTATACGCGCAACTCGATGATCCACGAGGAGATCGTGGGGTACAGCGCACTCGGCAAGGACGGCCGGATGCGCATCTGGTGGGGTGCGAAGGAGATTGCAGTCAAGGACGGCCTGCAACTCCTCGCACGCCAGACGGTCGCCGAAGGCAAGCAGATCGGCGCGATGATCGACATCGGGGAAAGACCGGTGATGGTTCTGGCGACACCCGTCTATTTCCGCAAGGTGGTGGTCGGTGTGGTAGCGGTCTGCGCCGGATTCCAGATCGCGCTGGAGAACCTCGCGGAGGGCCTCGATGCCGACGTGCAGTTCATCGATGCCGCCGGGAATAGCCTGTATGGGTTCGGTGACCCGTTCGCGGCGCCAGAGCGCGAGACGAATAACACGCGCCTCGACGTGGTGAAGGAAGGGAGGGAGGCCTTCGCCATCAGCCACATGCCGCTCAAGGATGAGAACGGTAGCGACCTCGGCACGGTGCTGGTGCGGACCGTGATGACCCCGTTCTTCGAGGGGAGAGCGCGCTCGCTGCGCAGCATGGCCCTGGCGGCCTGTGCCATCTTCCTGATCGGCTCCGTGTCGGTGGCCGCGTTGCTCCTGCGGCGCATGCGTCCCCTGCAGTCGGTGGTCACCGCCATCCAGCGCGTGGCCGATGGTGACCTGGCGGCACAGGTTGCGGTAACCGGACAAGACGAGGTGGCCCAGCTCGGCATCGCCTTCAATCGCATGGCGGAGAATCTTCGTCGCTCGAGCTCCGCTCTGAGCGTCAAGGCGGCGCTGGATGGGGCCTCTGCCAACGTCATGGTGGCGGACCGCGAGGGTACGGTCACCTACGCCAATGGCCAGATGTTGGAGTCGTTATCCCTCATTGCAGAAGAGCTGCGTACGATCGTGCCCGGGATGTCGGCCGCGGCCTTCGTGGGGAGTAACCTCTCGCGATTCCATAATGACGCGCCGGAGGTGCGAAGCATCATCGACGACCTCAGTAACCTGCCGTACCGGGGCAAGGTCAGTCTGGGGTCGCATAGCTGGGAGGTCGTCGTGACTGCCGTGATCGACGACCATGGTGAATATGTGGCGACGGTGATGGAG
>Ga0210124_1000518_pt1 | contig 19238 bp, 16 predicted proteins | sample Muzzi_PWC_D2_FD_185554 | JGI IMG/M metagenome (GOLD analysis project Ga0210124, IMG submission 185554) | Wetland microbial communities from San Francisco Bay, California, USA, that impact long-term carbon sequestration - Muzzi_PWC_D2 (SPAdes) | ecosystem: Environmental > Aquatic > Marine >... | reverse complement strand
TCGCCGAAAATGTGCGAAAAGCCCTCTTGTGGAACCCGGATGTGGATCGCCACCAACTTGTGGTTTCGTGCCACAATGGCAAGGTATATCTGCACGGAACGGTTTTTTCCAATTACGAGAAAAACCAGGCTGAGGATGTTAGCCAGCGGATTCGAGGTGTGGTGGAGGTCGAAAATAACCTCAGAGTTAATCGGGAATGGCGTTGGCGGAGCGATGAGGAGATAAAGGAGAATATCGAAAGTCGTTTTCAGAGAAATATATTTATCGATGCTGATCAGATTAACATAACAGTTCAAGATGGTATTGCCACCGTGAGTGGCAGCGTGGATATCTGGCAGCAGCGCAATATTATCATAGAAAACGCCTTGAAAGGCGGTGCGAAAAGCGTAATGAGCCGCTTAAAAGTGATGTATATTACCGAAGAAGACCAAAATGAGGAGAGCCTATCAAGATGAAACTTTACAATACCCTATCCCAAATGGCTGAACCCTTTGTCCCGGAAGGAAAGGAGGTTACGGTTTATGTGTGTGGCATCACACCCTACGATACAACCCACCTGGGACATGCCTTCACCTACACCTCTGCCGATATTCTGATTCGTTACCTGGAGGCACAGGGATACAAGGTCAATTACGTTCAGAATGTTACCGATATTGATGATGACATTTTACGTAAAGCCGACGAAGTGGGCCAGAATTGGCAAGCGTTAGGTGATCGCTGGACGGCTCACTTTATCGAGGATATGCAAACTTTGAATGTGCGACCACCGGACCACTTTCCCAGAGCCACTGACGTCATCCCGGAGATTATTACCGTCATACAACAGTTGTTGGAGGCTGGCGTGGCTTACGAGTCTGGCGGAAGTGTTTATTTTGACATCAGTGCCTGGTCCGACTATGGGAAGTTGTCTCGCTTGTCTCAGATAGAGATGCTACCTGTAGCTAACGAACGCGGCAATATTCCGGATGATCCGAACAAACGCACTCCCCTCGACTTTGTGCTATGGCAAGCCCAAGCCCCAGACGAACCGGTCTGGAATACTCCCTGGGGGCCTGGTCGACCTGGCTGGCACATTGAATGTTCCACAATGGCGTCTCATTATCTGGGTGATACGATTGATATTCACTGTGGCGGGGCGGATCTGATCTTTCCCCATCATGAGAGTGAGATTGCTCAGGCCGAGCCAGCCACCGGGAAAAAGCCTTTTGCTCGCTTTTGGATGCATACGGCTATGGTTCAACATGGCTCCGAAAAAATGAGCAAGTCGCTTGGTAATTTGATCATGATTCGAGATTTATTAAAGCGCTGGTCTGCTGACGAAATTCGGCTTTATTTGGCCAATCATCATTACCGTTTTTCCTGGAGCCACAACAGAGCCGAGTTAGAGCAAGCTGGTCATCTGGCCCATCGCTTGAATCAGGCTGTAACAGTTTCGGGGAACCGGGGTGAAGCCCTTGATCCAACAGATGCCCAGGCCCTTTTTACAAAGTCGATGAATTACGATCTGGATACCCCCACCGCACTTTTGGCTATGAATGCTCTGGCCGGAGAGATCATTGCTGGGGCAGAGATAGGGCGCGATGTTGAAACAGCTCAAGCTGCTCTACGAGCCATGTGCCAAGTGTTTGGTTTGAGCTTGGGTGTCAGTCAGGAAGGACGTATTCGAACAGGTTGGAATAAACATCTGAAGCGATTTAAGGTTGTAGAAGACGAGTCAACAAAGGAGCCTATCTATGGATAAAGAACGTAAAGGAACAATCCGGACAATGGTTGAGAATTATTACATTCAATTGAGTGTTATCGAGGGGCAGCCGGATTTAAATTTGGAAGAATACTTGAAAAAGCTGGGACTAGAGAAGGATGAGATTAAATTTGGCTTGAGAGTTGAAGGGGAGATAGCATGCTCCGGAAAGTAAAGGATTTAATCAAATACTCTATCCATACTCTAGATGACTCTATTGCACAGGTGGATGATTTTTTACTTGACGATGAAACCTGGGTCATTCGGTACCTTGTCGTCAATTTGGGCAATTGGTTGTTGGAGCGAAAGATCCTTATTTCGCCCGTTGCCCTGAAACAACCCAATTGGGAAGGCAATCTCTTCCCGGTAAATCTGACCAAAGACCAGATTGAGAACAGTCCTCATATAATCACAGATAAACCTATTTCTCGCCAACAAGAAACGGCTTTGTTTGATTATTACGGATGGCCGACCTATTGGAGTGATGTGTCGCCTATCGCCGCCGGACGGGTCGGGATGCAGCCGGAGGCTTATTTACAGGCTATGGTACAGGCTAAAGTGGCGGAAAAAATTGAGGAAAACGTTGCCAAACGAATGATGGTCAAGGAGAAGTTAAGCAACCCCAATCTGCGAAGTGCCGAGCAATTAATCAGCTTTTACTTTCAAACCAATGATGGTGAGCTTGGTCATACGGAAGATTTTTTGGTTGATGACGAGCATTGGATCATTCCTTATCTGGTAGCAGACCTGGGAAATTGGCTACCGGACAAAAAAGTGTTGATCCCGGCGCAGTGGATTGGACGGGTCACCTGGACTAGCTCAGAGATTCATGTAAGTCTATCCCGAAGAATCATTGAAGGTGCGTCCGCGTATAATTCCTCAATCCCGGTGAGCAAAGCGTACGAAAGCAAACTATTTGATTATTACAACTCCAAGCGCAACCATTAATTTGTATGAAAATCGAAATGGAATGAACCAATGAAATATAGGTGGGGCAGTTGCAAGATGATAGCCCGTCATAAATAGTAAGTATGAAAGAGATAGGTATAGTTGAGACTAAGGAGAAATAACCGTGATAACGAAGAACCCGCTACTTAAACTCAAAGATTATGACCAAAGCATCTGGCTAGATTTTCTGAGCCGAGACCTATTATCTTCGGGCAGGCTCCAACAATTGATTGAGGATGATGGACTGAAGGGTGTGACCTCTAACCCCGCCATCTTCAAAAAGGCGATTGTCGACAGCAACCACTACGATGACGCGATTCGTACACTGGTTGATGCCGGTAAGTCTGTTGAGGAAATCTACCAATCCCTGGTCGTGGAAGATGTTCAGTGGGCTGCTGATCTGTTACGCTCTGTTTATAACCGAACCGAGGGGCGTGATGGTTTTGTCAGCCTGGAAGTTTCACCTCACCTGGCCTACGATCTTGTTGGAACCCTTCAAGAGGCCCGTCGTCTATGGGGGGCTGTAGATCGCCCCAATATTTTTATTAAGGTTCCGGCCACACTTGAGGGATTACCGGCTATTTTACAATTGATCAGTGAGGGCATTAATGTGAATATCACGTTGCTCTTCAGTTTGACCCGCTACCGGCAGGTGGCTCAAGCCTACCTGGCCGGACTGACCAGACGTCAAGAGCAGGGATTCCCTATAGATCAGGTGGCCTCTGTGGCTAGCTTTTTCCTAAGCCGGATTGATACGCTGGTTGACTCTAAACTAGAAAAGATCATCGAAGAAGGAGGTGCCAAAGCGAAACTTGCAGCCCTTCATCAGGGTGAGGTGGCTATTTCTAAGGCTAAGATAGCCTACCAGATATACCAGGAGTATTTTGACAACGAGCAATTTCAGGCTTTAGCCAAGGATGGGGCTAAGCCCCAACGACTTTTATGGGCCAGCACCAGTACCAAGAATCCAGAGTACAGTGATGTCAAGTACGTAGAGGCCCTTATTGGTCCGCAGACGGTGAATACCATGCCGCTAAAAACGCTCGATGCCTATCGTGACCACGGTCAACCGATGCTCCATTTAGAGAAAGATGTCGCTGCCGCTCACCAAATTATTTCTGAGTTATCCGATTTGGGAGTCAACATGGAGGAAGTGACGGAGCGGTTAGAAATGGAGGGTGTGCAGAAGTTCATTGAGCCTTATGATGAATTAATGGCTGCCTTGGAGAAAAAGTACCAGCATTACCAGCGGGTTGCCGAAGTGACGGCCTAGACCGAGTTTTTTCTTTGAATTTATCTTTTAAAGGCGCCAACTTAAGGTAACTCAAGCACTGAGGCTCGGTTCTCTTGCCCTGACAGGGACAAGGAGGTCGAGCTTTTGTTTTTACATGGCGGAAAAGTTCACATAATAGACCGCAGCCAATTCTCCACGGATGTAGAAATTGGTTAAAAGTATCAGTTCGGTCAAGGAGAGAATGAGCCGGCGGTTGTCATGGTAACCGAGATCTCTGGCGGGAGTGCAAAAGTAGATGGAAATCATCTTTTAGCTAGACAGAATCTAATATTTGATATTCAACTATTGGAAGTAAAGTAACGGAGGCGAAACATGACTGTTACAATAACAGAAAAAAGCTATACAGAAGCCGTCACCAGAGGCGACTATGATCTGTATGTTGGTAATTTATTTGGCAAATACGATAACGTGCGGATTTACTGGGAGGATCAATTAACCCGATTCGTTGTTCGCCCCTTTTTATCTGCTCTGGTATCGCTTAAGCAAATAACTAACGAAAGGGTCAGAATAGTTGATCTTGGCTGTGGCGCGGGACAAGGCCACGAAATTCTGACAAAAATAGACAAAAAGGATTTAGATCTGGGTCTGTACCGTGACCGGGTTTTGCCAGAGCATAAGCTGGAATACCTGGGCCTGGATATAAGTCGGGCTATGGTTGAAAAAGGGAACGAAATATATGAAGAAGAACCCCATATTCAATTTGTCCAGGCAGATTTAAACGAGGGTCTGGCGGCAATCAAAGCCAAGGAACCGCCATTTGATATTTACTTTTCTTCATACGGCTCATTGTCGCATATAGACACAGAGGCTTTAGGGCTTTTGCTCACGGATATTTGTGAACATAGCCAAGATGGCAGCCTGGTTGTGCTTGATCTGCTCGGCCGCTATTCTATTGAATGGCCTGGTTACTGGACTGCGGAAAGTGATGGGGACAAGTTCAGAGACTACTCCATGAGCTATCTTCATTCCGAGTTTGATCTGGATGAGGATATTGACCATTTTCCGCTTCGCTTCTGGACAGGGGAAGAGGTTGAGAGCTTAGTTGAAGAACTCCGCTCAAAAACCGGAATCGGCATAGAGATTCTAAAGAAATTTGACCGGTCTTTGATGGTTGGTCGGCATGTTGATACCAGGGAATATAACCCCAATCTAAAACCCATTCGCAGAGCGGCCAATAACCTGCATGAAGACTATATGCGGACTGACCTCAACGACCTCATCTTAGAGCGGACCATGTTTCCCCCACACCCGGTATCAGAAATATCGTCAGTCCTAGATGAGTTGATCGTAAGTTGGAATACGTTGGTTGAGTTTTGCCAGCAACGACTTGAGCGAGAAATATCTCTTCTTGAACTAAAGGGGTGGTCTGAATTTTCTGCTCCGTTGCAATTTGGGTTGATGACCATTGACCGGGTCATCAATGATGTCGGGTGGATGTGGTCTGGCGATCCCAGAGCCAACGTTATTGAACCCCAGTTGGGCTATGCCCTGCGCGACCTGGAGTCCAGCCTACAGCAAGGGTTGGGGTGTGGGCACGGGTTGCTTGTTATTCTGAAGATTGTAAAATGAGATGCACGCAAGACCAGAACAACCACTAAACCAATGAGGAGTGAGTTATAAATGTGTGGGATTTCCGGTATTTGGGGCCAGGTGGATGAGATGCCTGTTCGCCAGATGATGCAAAAACAAGCCCACCGTGGCCCCGATGGAGAGGGTGTGCATATCGAACGTGATGGAGGAATGTTGGGTCATCGACGGCTGTCAATTATGGATCCTAAAGGAGGGTCACAGCCAATCTACAATGAAGATAGATCGGCCGTTATCATCGCCAATGGCGAGATTTACAACCACGGTATCTTACGTCAACGATTGGAGCCAAGTCATAATTTTGGTACGACCAGCGATACCGAAACCATCTTGCATCTTTTTGAGGATCGAGGCATGGAAACAGTGCGAAGCCTCGATGGTATGTTTGCCTTTGCGGTGGCCGAGGATAACGACCTGTTTCTGGCCCGGGACCCCATTGGCATTAAACCGCTGTATTATGGCCTGCAAAATGAGGGTCAGACTGATCAGAAATTTTACTTTGCCTCGGAACTCAAGGCCCTGGCCGACTGGACCGATAATGTCTATGAATTCCCACCGGGAAGCTACTATCACTCCCAGCGAGGGTTTTCATCTTATTACACTGTACCTGATAACATCCCTGAGAATATACCCCTTGACTTCCGGCTCAAACTTCTGCGTCAGATGCTGGAGGAGGCGGTTATCAAACGCCTGATGAGTGATGTGCCTTTGGGGGCATTTCTCTCAGGGGGGCTGGATAGCAGTATCATTGCCGCTATTGCTCGCCAACATGTGGCTGAACTTCACACCTTCTCCGTCGGTGTCAAAGGATCCAGTGATATTGAAGCGGCTCGTCTGGTGGCGAGACATGTCGGGTCAATCCATCACGAATATCTCTACACACCCCAGGAAGTAATGGCCAAACTGCCGGAAATCATCTATCATCTAGAGTCTTTCGACCAGGATCTGGTCCGCAGCGCTATTCCGTGTTACTTCTGCGCCCGGCTGGCCTCGGATTACGTCAAAGTCATTTTGACCGGCGAAGGAGCCGATGAGCTATTTGCCGGTTACACGTATTACAAGGATATTCACAATTCCGATGCCCTCCATCAAGAACTCCGCCGTTCTGTGACCGCCTTGCACAACATCAACCTGCAGCGGGTTGATCGCCTTACCATGAGTCACGGCATCGAGGGCCGGGTGCCGTTTCTGGATACGGCTCTGATTGAGTTAGCGCAAACCGTTCCACCGAAATTGAAACTGTTTGACGACGGCTCTGGCAGGCGTATAGAAAAGTGGATTTTACGTAAGGCTTGTGAAGATCTGTTGCCGCCAGAAATTGTCTGGCGAGACAAAGAGCAATTTGATGAGGGCAGCGGCACGGTAGATTTGTTACCAGGCCTGATTCAAGCGGCAAAAGAAAAGATAGATGTTCCGGCCTATACCGCTCGGTATTCGGATGATGGTCTCCGTTCGCCCGAGGAATGTTTTTATCACAAGCTGCTCGTCGATGCCTTCGACCGTCCCCAGACCGTCTTACAAAACGTAGGCCGCTGGTCGCAGGTGTAAATGAAATCACACGAAGCTATAGCAAAGCGTGGTTTGTTTCTGATATAGATAACGCACTTCTCGATAATGGTGTTTCTTACCAAAGTTCATACTGTCTTCCTCGAGATATACCTCACAATTTCTTTCTTATCAAAAGTTTTGATGGATTCTATCATTTGGCCGCAATAGCCTACCTGGGTGATATAAAGTCATAACAAATACCAGTCGAGCTATTGAAAAATAGCTGTTTATTTTAAGCAACATCACCCAAGTTAGTGTAGCTGGACCAGATCAAAAAAGAATATAATAAATATAGGCTGTAATAGTATTGGAGGTCATGCCTTATTACTCAAGCAAATTCGCAATATATCGTTGTTATTGGGGGTGGCTTTGGCGGCTTAAATGCGGCTAAAGCATTTAAGAATGCCCCACTGAAAGTGACTCTGGTTGATAAACGAAATTTCCATCTTTTTCAACCTCTGCTTTATCAGGTTGCTACCGGGGGATTATCGCCCGGCGAAATTGCGTACCCGCTTCGTTCGATGTTTAGTAAAGATGAAAACATCTCGGTGATAAAGGCCGAAGTGGTTGATATTTTGCCGGAGCAACGGCAGGTAATCTTTCGCGATGGTAAGTTGGCTTACGACTGGTTGATTGTTGCGACCGGCTCAAAACATCATTATTTTGGACATGAGGCCTGGGCCGAAACAGCCCCGGGCTTGAAAACGATCGAAGATGCCTTAGAAATTCGTCGCCGTGTTTTGTTGGCCTTTGAAGCCGCCGAGCGAGAACCAGACCCGGAAAAACGTCAGGCCTGGCTGACTTTTGTTATTGTTGGCGGTGGACCAACGGGGGTTGAGTTAGCTGGTACCCTGGCCGAGTTGGCTTACAACACCATGGCTAATGATTTCAATCATATTGACCCCACCCAGGCCCGCATCGTTCTGTTAGAATCCGACGACCGAATATTGCCGCCTTATTCGCCGGATTTGCCAGCCAAAGCCGAGAAAGCTCTGACGTATCTGGGTGTCTCGGTGCAGACCGGTACAAGGGTCACTGAGATCCAAGATGGCATAGTCAGCATTAAGCACAGCGATAATGATGAGACTGGGCAAATTCAAGCCCAAACCATTTTATGGGGTGCCGGACAGAAAGCTTCTACCCTGAGTGAAATATTAGCAAAACGGGCTGAGGCTGAGTTGGATAAAGTGGGGCGGGTAATTGTCAGACCCGACTTTTCCCTAACAAATTACTCCAATATCTTTGTCATCGGTGATTTGGCTAACTTTTCGCATCAAGATTACGAGCCCTTGCCCGGCTTGGCTGCCGTAGCAATGCAAGAAGGTCGCTACGTAGCACGGCTAATTAAAGGGCAACAACAAGGCAAAACGTTGCCTCCCTTTCGATACAAAGATAAAGGCAAAATGTCTCTTATTGGACGCAATGCCGCAGTCGTCGAAATTGGTTCGTGGCGTCTATCGGGCTTTGTGGCCTGGCTGACGTGGGTTTTTGTGCATATCTACTATTTGATTGGATTTGATAACAAGATGTTAGTGTTGTTTCAATGGGCCTGGAGTTATCTGACATCGAGGCGTGGGACACGATTGATAACCAATGAAGACTCATTTTAATTGGTTGGGTCTGAAACAGAAAAAGTCGGCATACGCCGTGAATATTCAACATTCCAAACTAAATCAGACTTTAGAGCCGAAAGGAGTACCTATGAACAAAAATAATTTGGTTGTAATTCCAGGTAACCCCTGGGCGAGTTCACGGAGCGAGTTGCTTAAGGAGCTTCATGTGTATAAGGATAAAGGGCTTGACCAGGTGATGGTAGCTAGAAGAAGTAAACAATTTGACTCGAACCCACATCGCGGACCCAGAGTTATGAATGCTTGGAAAACCTTGACCGTTCGATTTGCGCTGTTCATTGGTTTGTTACTTCTGGTGATGATCTTTGTCTTGTTGGTCTTAGGTCAATGGGTGGCTGGAGTTATTGCGTTCGTTTTAACAATCATATTTGTTACCCTAGAATCTTTGACAAAGAAAAAAGAGTTCACCGCCAGGGTAAGGATATCTAGCAACCTCAAAACACGAGTCCGCCGTGATGGGGAGGCGAAAGAAATCCCAACTGACAAGCTATTGCCAGGAGATATTGTCTTGCTAGAACCGGGTGATCTGCTGACCGTTGACCTGCGTTTAATAGAGGTTTCAAATCTTCAGATGGACGAGGCAACTATAACTGGAGACCCCATTCCGGTTGATAAACAAGTCGAACCACTGGAGGCAGAGGTTCCCCTGACACGGCGAACGAATATGGCTTTCAAAGGCACGTCGGTTGTTAGTGGGTCAGGGGAAGGCATGGTGGTTGCCTTGGGAGCCGATACAACATTAAACAAAATCGCTACTTTGGTTGATAACGCCAAGTTAAGCGCAGCCATTGATTTATCTGAAAATCGAAATGGTGCATGAGTGCCCCCAGTGGCGTCACAAGCCAAAATCAAAGGGAAATCATCTCTATCAAGCGAGGATATATAATCATGAGTCAAAACCAAAAACTACCAGAATCAAAACAAAAAGGGCAAAACGACTCAAAGCCAGTAGAGCAACCAGAGGAACCCAAATGGTGGGTTTCCAAATATTTTATCTTGTTTTTGCTGGTGATCGCATTTTTGCCCTGGCTATGGGGTTGGTTCTTTGGGGGTGGCCTGGCGGAAACGACGGAAATTAGTTATAGCACCTTCCGGCAGCAACTCAGAGATGGCAATGTTGAGCAGATTACGATCCAAGGAGACAGAATTACCGGAATGGTCAAAGAGCCTGTCGAAGAGGAGTCTAGCTCAAACGAGGATGAAACCAAAACCTATACCGAGTTTGTGACTTACCTGCCCTCGTTTGGCGACGACAGCTTGTTGTCCTTGCTGGAAAGGCAAGAGGTTACAGTTGAAACGCAGCCAGAAAGCGATTTTTCTGTGCTGGGCGTCATTTTCAACCTCTTACCGTTTTTGCTGCTCATCTTCATTGGTTTTGCCCTCTTCAGGGGGATGCGTTCTCAGGGCCAAAATCTCTTCTCGATTGGCAAAAGTCGGGCCCAATTGTATGAACGTACCGAAGAACGCACCACCTTTGATGACGTAGCCGGAGCCGAAGGCGCTAAAACAGAATTACGGGAAATCATCGAATACCTAAAGAACCCGGAGCGGGTACAGCGTTTGGGGGGCGAGGCTCCCAAAGGGGTATTGTTAGTTGGGCCACCCGGTACAGGTAAAACCTTACTGGCCCGAGCCGTGGCCGGTGAGGCTGACGCCCCTTTCTTCAGCATCAGCGGCTCAGATTTTATGGAGATGTTTGTTGGTGTGGGCGCCTCACGGGTGCGCGACTTATTTGTCGAAGCCAAAAGAGCTGCACCCGGTATCATCTTCATTGATGAGCTTGACTCTATTGGACGAAGACGAGGCACCGGTTTGGGAGGCGGTCATGACGAGCGCGAGCAAACGCTTAATCAACTGTTATCGGAATTGGATGGTTTTCAGCCCAATGAAAGTGTTATCGTGATGGCGGCCACAAACCGGCCAGACATCTTGGATCCCGCGCTACTACGGCCAGGACGTTTTGACCGGCGGATTACCGTTGACCTGCCCACTGCCAAGAGCCGAGTGGGGATTTTGAAAATTCACGCTCAAAATAAACCCCTGGCCGATGAACTTGATTTGGAAGAACTAGCTCGTAGTGTGCCTGGTTTCAGTGGGGCCGATCTGAAAAATATGCTCAACGAGTCGGCGCTGTTGGCGGCTCGGCAGGGCAAAGAAGAAATACAATTGGAAGATATTGAGGCGGCCCGCGATAAAATATTGATGGGTCTAAAGCGCGAGGGACTGGCCCTAACCGAGCAGGAGCGAGAGCTAATTGCTTACCATGAGGCGGGTCACGCGGTTGTAGCCGCCGTTCTGCCCCACGCCGACCCTGTTCACAAAGTGACCATTATACCGCGAGGCCGGGCTATGGGCGTCACCCAACAACTTCCTGAGCAAGAAAAATATATCTATCCTCGCGAATATATGCTGGATCGCCTGGCGGTGATGATGGGCGGGCGTGTGGCCGAGAATTTGATCTTCCAGACGGCCACCAGCGGGGCGGAGAATGACCTGAAACAAGCGACCCATCTGGCCCGCAAAATGGTCCTCGATTGGGGCATGAGCGAACGCTTTGAGCGTATCGCCTGGGGTAGTGGTCGTCAGCAAGTATTTTTGGGTGAAGAGCTAACCCAACGTCGCGCGTATAGCGAAATTACCGCCCGTGAGCTTGATGAGGCGATCAAAGAGATTTTAGAAGCGGCCTATGAGAAGGCAGATACAACCCTAAGAGAATATCAACATGCCCTGAGTGATGTAGCCAAGGCGTTGTTGGAACGCGAGGAAATCTCAGGTGAGGAAGTCTTGAAATTTGTTAATGGAATTTCTCAAAAAACACCGATCCCATCCGATAATAATCGGGTTAGGGAAGCAGCCTAAAATCGAAAATATGGGGCGAATGATACTTGGAGACAGTAAATGGCTAATGGGACAATGACCGCAACAGCCAAGATGTTCGTCGTGCTCAATCCGGTCGCTGGCCGGAGCGAACCTGAAACTATCCGGCAAGCTCTCGACCGGCTCCTGACCTATGACAATCGCGGTTACGAGGTTTATGAGACGACTGGCCGGGAACAACTCTCGGAAGTCGTTCGGGCAGCCATAGATGAGGATTTTGATTTAGTTGTTGCCGTAGGAGGTGACGGAACTGTTTCGGGTGTTGCTGGAGGCCTGGTTCGGACCAGCATCCCGTTGGGCGTTGTTCCGGTCGGTACCAGTAATGCTCTGGCCCGCGAGCTTGATATTCCTTTGCATTATGAGGAGGCTCTGCAGCTATGTTTTAGAAAGCATGCCACCAAAGTTATGGATGCGATGCAAGTTGGAGACCGAATTTTTCTCTTAAATATCAGCGTTGGTCTCAGCTCCTTGACGATGCGGACTGCCCGGGAAGATAAGCGTCGCTTTGGTCGCCTGGCTTATATCTGGTCGGGATTGCGAGGTCTAGTTGGCATTCAGCCGCAACGATTTAGGCTCAACATTGACGGCCAATCTTATCACGTTCGGGCCTCCGAACTGGCCATTCTGAACGCCGGCATCTTGGGCGGGACCCCTTTCCGCTGGGGGCCGCATATTCAATTGGACGATGGCCGAGTTGATATTTCTATCGTACGGGTACGGACAGCCCTCGATTACTTTAGATTAGTCTGGGACGTACTGCTGAATCGGCAGAGACAAGATCCCAATATCGGCTACCTTCAGGCCCGGCAAAGTATCGAGATTGATTCTGGGCAGCCCCTGTTAGTTCAGGGCGACGGCGAGATCATTGGCCGGACTCCGTTGCGAGTGCAAATCATACCCAATGCAGTACGCATGATTGTGCCATCGGCAAAAAATGAAACATCAGAACTTGCTAAATACTAGACATTATCGGAAATAAGAAAATTGAATAAAATGGTCAGCAAAAAAGTGAAATCAACTAGGAGAAAAAATGCTGACCTACGAAAAATTAAAAAAGAAGCCGAGCAGATTTCTAGCCTTGACAAGCGTGACCGTTGAAGAATTCGATAAACTCTTACCCGCCTTCAAGAGGTCATGGGAAGCAGATGTTGAAAAACGAGCCTATGCCAAGCCCCGAAAACGAAACGTGGGCGGGGGACGCAAACCAAGTCTCAAAAGTCTGGAAAATATGCTGTTATTCATCCTGCTTTACTTCAAAATATATCCCTTACAAGATGGGCAAGGCACCTTGTTTGGGATGAGCCAAGGTCAAGCTAATGACTGGATCCAACGTCTGACGCCCATCTTGCAAGCGGCGCTAAAAGAAGAAGCCCTGCTGCCAGAACGAGACCCGGCTAATCTTGAGCCAGTGCTGGCTGAGTATGACCTGTTGGAATTCACGATTGATGGCACGGAACGCAGACGGCAGCGACCTAAGGACAATGCTGAGCAAAAAGAGTATTACAGCGGTAAAAAAAGCCCATACTTTGGACCAATAATGTCATTGCTCATGCCGCCAGTTGGACCGTTTGTTATTTGAGCAAAACCTATCCGGGCAAACGCCACGATAAACGCATTTGTGATGAAGAAGGCTATACCTTTCCACGCTTCTCACAACTGCTCCAAGATACTGGCTTCCAGGGTTATGCCCCCCAAGATGTCATTATCTATCAACCTAAAAAGAAACCTCGTGGCGCTCAGCTAGACCTGTGTGACCGTTTCATCAACTCTGTTATTGCCAGGTCTCGTATCACGGTTGAAAATGTCATTTGCAGTATCAAACGTTGTCGTATTCTTAAAGACACCTTTCGCAATCACCTTGATGGCTTTGCCGACCTGGCGATGGAGATTGCTTGCGGCTTGCACAACTTCCGCCTTCGTCATCGTCATTCTGTTGGCTACTTCTATCTCTTTGATTTTGCTACTTAAACCTTATTTCCGATAAGGTCTATTGCAATCGGTTAGCGGTGCTCCATTTTTTGACGAAGATTTGTCGGCCTGCCATCCCCACCCACCTTGTCTTCATCTACTTTTACGGCGACCTGGCCCCTAACGCCCAATGCCCGCAGAGTCGCGAAGAATGGGAACCAATCTTAGAGGATATGTACAGTCATATCGGGTTAAATGCCGATAGCAAAGCCAGGAAACGTATTCATAACATCTTCCTGCCGGTCAATCCGGGTGCAGTAGAAATAGCAGGGTAAAAGCAACGTGGTATACTACCTGTCCAAATCCGATTTTATGTTGGCCCAAACGTGCCCAACGAAGCTCTACTATAAAAAAAAGGGCTACCCCTCTGAAGCCAACGACGAATATCTAACGTTTCTGGCCGAAGGCGGTTACATCCTCGAAAAAATGGCCCAATCCTTTTTCCCAAAGGGGCAAATGATTACCTATGTCAACGGCCCAGAGCAGGCCAAGCGTGACACGATGGCCGCGTTGCAAGCCGACGAGATCACGCTCTTTCAGGCCACCTTAATCAAAGGGCTCAAGTTGGCTCGGGTAGATATTTTGGATAAGCAAGATAACACCTTTAATCTCATTGAGGTCAAGGCCCGGCTCTACGATAGCGACGCGGATAGCGGTTCGTCGAATATTTTCCGCACCAAACGCGGCGGCATAAAGGCCACCTGGCGACCGTATCTGGAAGACGTCGCCTTTCAAACCACGATTGTGCGGAATGTTTTCCCAGATTCAGAAATCAAACCCTACCTAGTGATGCCGGACAAAGCAAAACTCACAGCGGTCGATGGGCTACATACCCTTTTCAGGCTTGAACAGGTCAGACACCCCCTGTCCAGCTTCACGGAGAATCGGGTCGAGTTTTTCGGTGGCCTTTCTCAATTACAGCAATATAACATTCTAACTCGGATCGATGTCAGCGCCGAGGTTGAAGAACTTCTGGATGATGTTGATGCAGCAGCAGCTTGGTATATGGAAAGTCTCGGGCCGGATTTGCAGAAGATTGAAACCGAGATTTCGCTCGACTGTCGTGGCTGCGAATACAAGGTTGAAGCAGAACAGGGGCCAAGCGGCTTTCACGAATGTTGGGGCGAGTTGGCCGATGTCAAGCCCCATATATTTGATATGTACCACGTCAGCGATATTGGCGGGCGTAATGATCCGGTGGTCAACACATTGATACGAGAACGCAAGGCGAGCATATTTGATATTCCGCCGGACAGTCTCGTGAAGAAAGATGGCACGCCTGGCACGCGTAATCGCCGTCAGCTTATTCAACTTGAATATACCCGTCGCAACAAGGAGTGGATTAGCGATGATTTTGCTGATGTGCTGGCCGGTTTCAATTTTCCGCTGCAATTTATCGACTTTGAAACAGCGAATCCGGCAGTGCCGTACCACGCCGGAATGCATCCTTATGATTGGGTGGCCTTCCAGTGGAGCTGCCATACTCTATCGAGTCTGATGGCCGAGCCGGAACACAGTGAATGGCTCAACGTGGAGACCGACTTCCCCAACTTCAAATTTGCTGAGACCTTGATGACTCAGCTTGATCCAGATGGAACAATTTTTATGTGGAGCCATCACGAGCGGACCACACTGAGCAAGATTTTGCACCAAACCGAAGTTCGTGCTTATCCTAATCCAACGCTCCAGCAGTGGTTAGTGGATTTAATCCAATCGGATCGCCTTGTTGATATGAACGCTCTAACACTGCACCACTACTTCGCACCACCGATGCAGGGTAAGACAGCCATTAAGAAGGTTTTGGAAACGGTGTGGCAGACAAATCCGTCGCTACAGTCCCGTTATCCCCAATACGTCGAAGAGGAAAATGGCCAACTACTTGGCCCGCATAAAACTCTGCCACCTCTCATTATCAACGGTCAAAAGGTTGCTGTTACCGAAGGTACGGCCGCGGTCTTAGCCTATCAAGAAATGTTGTATGGCTCAGGGCGTGATGATAATAGAATCCAAGACCATTGGAAAAATCTGCTCTTACAGTACTGTCAGTTGGATACCCTAGCCATGGTGATGATCTGGTGGCATTGGCAGCAGATCATTGAAAACGCATAATGCTGGGGCTTAATTGGAATATTCTGTTAGCTTTGGATAGTTCGTCGGATCCATTAGAAGCCTGATAAAGCGCTGGATTCGGTCTTATTGTAGCAGACGACCAACCCACCCATAGTTGGCCCATCCCCCGATACTGAGTTTATTTAGTGCGGTCGGTAGAAGGAATGAGGTATTAATAATATTTCAATCAACCGAGTCAGCAAAATTTAAGGATTAAAATTTGCTAATATTGAGAAAATATATAGACTAGAACTAATGTTCTGTGATATAATAAATGCCAACATTTCGCCACTGGGAGGATATTTGGCGAGATCAATGGTTCCTTGGGAGGTTTAATAAAGTTCTACAAATTCAGAAAGTTAAACCATGGGATTACTTGGGGAAGAAAAAGAATATCGGTTATCAAACAAGCCGACATTCAGATTAGCAACGGTGTGTGGCTGTCACCGATGAGTAATACTTGACTATCTCAATAACTACCCTCGATAATTGACCAAAATACTTCAATTACCACGCATCAAGCAATCATCACTGGCTTAGTCAGTCATAATTCCTCCCTATGACACTTTAATAACAAAAAACGGGAGACTTAACCCATGAGCCTACCCAATAACCTTGTCCGCCTTGGAGTAATCTTATTTGCATTTGGCGCGGTAACCGGACTGCTCCTGGCCGCTTCTTTTGGCACACGAGTTGGCACAGTGTTTTGCCTACTTCTGGTCATTGCTGCTTTGGGAATGCGGTTGCAATCAGACCAGGCAGATGATGAGGAAGATGAAGAAGAGGAGGAGGATCATGAGGACTCCAAAAGGTTCGGTGATGCCAGTGTACGGGCCTTGGCCCAAATCATTTACAGCCTTATCACAAGCTCGACATTTTTCTGGACGATTATGGCGTTCGTGGCTCATTTCTTTAGCTATGAGTTCGAGCGCAATGCCTGGCTCTTGCCACCCCTCTTTGGGTTCCTAGTTGGAGGTTGGGCGGCCATCCATGACCAGGCCGAGTCTATCAAACAGACCCTGGAGCACCGACTGAAAGGCAAGCAGGATGAGTAAGAAGCGGGAGATACGGGCCACATACGCGGTGGAGCGCCAAGGAATGGGCCCAACAAAATGGGGCTGTCTGCCACTTCTGGTGCTATTTTGGGCACTTCATCTTGTATTCCTGTTTGGAGAATTTTTAGCGCGGACTTGGAGGCAGAGTAAGCGGCGGCTATGGGGGATAGGCTTAAGCTATTTACTTTGGCCACCCGTCTATGAACGGATAAAACGCTCTTGGCTGGGTGTCTCATTTCTGGCAAAATTTTGGTTCAGTTATTATGCCCAGGAGCCTGAAAAAATTGACCAGTTGCTGTACTGTTTTTATGTTACGCTGAATTCTAAAAAATAGAACTGTTTCCAAGACTGACACTTCCAACCGTGACATAACCTTTGCTACATCTTGAGGGGCATCGCAACAGGTAACATCACCTCACAAAAAGCCTTGCTTGGGTAGTCCGCCGCACTGGCTTGGTTAATTTGCATTTGGTGTTTAAAGATAAGTAGCCAAAGTGTTGACGTGAGTCAATGCTGCCGAAACTGTGACAGATACATTATAACCACCCCCGTGAACTGATAAGATTGGACAGCCTGCCTTCTGAGCTGTTTCCAATACACAGGTGGTCAAGTTGGTAAAATCTTCATTCCTCCACTCTTGAATATCTCGGCCACAATCTTCATAATGAGCATCATACCCAGAAAATATTAATACAATATCTGGAACCCACGGCAAATTCTCCAACTTTGATTGAAATTCTGGGATACTCTGCTCGGCTCGATAATACCTCCCCTCCATTCCCAAGTGTGTCCAAAATTCATCATCAAAAGTCTTGTTCAGAACGGGAATATTACATTGGCCCACGGTCTCAGCCGCCGTGGTGGTGCCTTGTCGTAACACCCCTTGGGTTGACATATATAGATCAATCGAACTATGAATACTGATGCAATATGCTGTCTTATCATTGGCAAAAATCGTTTGGGTTCCATCTCCGTGATGATGATCCCAGTCAATAATAAGCACATTCTTTAATCCTTGCTCTTGAGCATATCGAGCTGTAACCGCCAAAGGATTGAGCATACAGTATCCGTGTCCCCAATCAGGATGAGCATGATGACCCCCAATACTGAAACAGTAAGCTCGTTCCAAAACACCTGCTTTCATTTGGTTAATAGCCTCGTACATTCCCCCCAAGGAATATTGATAGCCAGGAATACCATACTCTAACCCAGTACATTCAATACTCAGTTTGGGTAACTCTATAATCTCTTCATCGCGGGCCATTTGCTGTAATTTATCCAGGTACAGTTGATCGTGAACCCGATAGAATTCGTTGAAATCAGCTTGTGTTGGGGGAATTGAAGGATAATCAGCTAAAGCATCCGCCAACCCCCTACGCACCGCATCAAAGTGGGGGAGAGAGTGACCAATAAACTTGATTTGATCAACCGGCTTAGAAGTGGAAAATACATCAGGATGAAGGTAAGTAGCAAATTTTGGCATATTGATTCTTGTTATACTCCAAAGCTCATTTACCGTTTCGGAAGCTATCCAGGCTTACACCATCAAAGGTATCAAATCAGAATAAACATCCTGTCCAGTTTGTGGTTGTAGCCAGGCTCTTCGACCACACACATCTTGATATAGCAAGCGGTCACGAGTGAGATACTCTCGAATTAGTTCTGGAGCTACTTCAAGCAGGTTAAAGAGCTTGGTTGAGGATAGATAACAGGGCGTCATCCAGCCATCGCACGTGATGTGGGGCTCAATATTGGCAAAGCATGGCCCCAAGAGGGCGCAATTCGGGGTAACGGGAATAGCAGCCTGATGGCTGGCTGCGTGCAAGGTTTGGGTTAATTGTCGCCACAGATTATGATCGAGTAAATCCTGACTTCGCTGTTGGGCTCGGCCTTGAGGAGCCATGGTTGAAAAGTTAACCTCCGAGGCGCCGATGGCCTCCCCGAAGTCAATAAAGGCGACGGCTTCGTGGGCATTTTGCCGGCTGAGGACCACTTCCATCTGAGCCTGAATGCCTTCGGCGCGTAGGGCCTGCAGACCGGCTACGGCGGCTTCAAACGCCCCCGGCCCGCGCACAGCATCGTGTGTCTCCGGGGTTGCGCCATCAAACGATACCCCCACCACCGCAATACCCAATTCTTTCAGGCGTTGAGCTACAATTCTGGTAATTCGGGTGCCGTTCGAGCGTGCGCCGAAATCCATACCCTGGCGCTTGCAGTAGGCCATTAACTCAAAAAGGTCCTTCCGCAAGAAAGCTTCGCCGCCGGAAAAGGCAATAAAGGTGACACCGGCTGCTTTGAGGCGGTCAATGAGAGTCAGAGCCTGTTCCGTGCTTAAGTCGCGCCGCCGGTAAGGCACCACATCATAACAATGGGTGCAATGAAGGTTACAGGCATGATTGACGGCCCAGGTAACGGCGTAAAAGTGCCGGCGAAACTCAGGAATTGGGAAGAGAATTTCTTCATCCTCCTCAAAGGGGGGG
>Ga0210124_1000517_pt1 | contig 19260 bp, 11 predicted proteins | sample Muzzi_PWC_D2_FD_185554 | JGI IMG/M metagenome (GOLD analysis project Ga0210124, IMG submission 185554) | Wetland microbial communities from San Francisco Bay, California, USA, that impact long-term carbon sequestration - Muzzi_PWC_D2 (SPAdes) | ecosystem: Environmental > Aquatic > Marine >... | reverse complement strand
AGCAGTCGCCGAGCGTCCGCGGCATTTGTTCGTTCACCTCGGCCACCACGACGTGTGCGGCCTCGGCGGCGGATTTTACGATGTCCACCGAAACGCCGTAGCTACAGTAGCCGTGTTCGTCGGGCGGGCTGACCTGAATCATGGCCACGTCAATGACCACCCGGCCGGTGCGAAAGAGGGCCGGGATTTCCGATAGGAAAATAGGTGTGTAATCCGCCCGACCCTGCTCGACGGCCTCCCTCACGTTGGGGCCGATGAAGTAGGCGTTGTGACGGAAGCGGCTGCCGAAACACGGCCCGGCGTAGGTGGCGACGCCCAGAGTGAGGATGTGGACGATTTCGGTATCGCTCAGGTCCTCGCGTGCAGATAGCGCCTTGACGAGTACCTGTGGCTGGCCCGCCCCGGAACCCACAAACACTCGCTGCCCATGGTGTACGCAGGCGACCGCCTGCTCGGCCGTCTTGATCTTCTGCGCATAGGTCGTCTGCCACGAAGGCGATTCAGTAAGGGTTATGGTCATCGATATCCCCCAATTCACGCGGTATGCGACAATGGGGCGGCGCCATTGGGCGCGGACCTTGTTGATCGCATCGCTCAACCATCTTCAGTGCAATCGGCGTGCCGAATACCGAACCTGTCCGGCTATTGCCATATTGTAGGGTCGCCGTGCTGAGAGACGACTTCGGTGCTCTTACGGCCGCCACGGGGGTCGGGCATGCCATTGTCCACACGACCGAGAGGGCAGGGTACGCGAGCCGTTGCCGGGCCAAGGGTCTTTTGCTATCAATCACCCTAAGGTGGCCCTGAGTTATTCTGACCCACGACGGCCCATAAAGAGGAGTGGTCAATTGTGACGATCGTTGGAGAACGGCAAAGAAATGACGCTCTGCCCCTCGTCGTTGTCTTGGCGCTTTTTTTCGCGTGTCTTTCCACGGGATGCACACAGCGTCGGGCCGATTTGGCGCAGTTGCGTACCTGGATGACAGGCTCGTTCTCCAGCGCTGCGCAGCACGCCGCGGATCCGGAGAACTTCTTCGACATCGACCTGCACATGGCGCCCATCTGGACGCAGCGCAGCGACGGTCCGTGGCTGTACGTCGAGCAGGCGGCCGCCGACAGCGCCGACAAGCCCGACCGCCAGCGAGTGTACCAACTGCGTGCCCGCCCGGATGACAAGTTCGACAGCGTTGTCTACACCCTGCCCGGCGACCCACTTCGATTCGTCGGGGCGTGGCAGAACCCTGCGCGCCTGAATGAGATTGCGCCGAGGGACCTGACCCTACGCGAAGGCTGCACGATCATTCTGCGCAGGTCGCAGGGCAGGGTCTTCGTCGGTAGCACGGAGGGCCAGTCGTGCGAGAGCGAATTGCGCGGCGCAAGTTACGAGACGTCCGAGGTGTTCATCGAACCGGACCGGCTGGCTTCATGGGACCGCGGCTTCGACGCGAATCACGAACAGGTCTGGGGCGCCACCGCCGGCGGGTACGTGTTCGTCAAGACGACCGTGGTGCGGTAATTCTCAGCGTTTGTGAACACCGGATGGCGGATTGGCTGTCGCACTGGCGGACGAGCCGCCAGTGGCACCCGGCCATGTCCCATTTTGTGCGACACAAACGTGGCATTAGACGAGAGATCAGTTCTTCTTTGCCCACCCCGGCTTTCGTTTTTCCAGAAAAGCTTTGAGTCCGTCCTGGCCTTCATCGGAAACGCGAAGCTCGGCTGTTCTTTTTGTCGTCAATGCCTGAACCTCGTCCCACGGCACGCCGGCGACGTCGCTGAGAATGCGCTTGCACGCGGCGACCGCGTGGGGTCCGTTGCTCATCACTGCCTCAGCGATGTCGGCGATCCACTCGTCGAGTTGATCGGCCGTGTCGACGAATTCATTGATCAAGCCGATGCGCCTGGCCTCTTCCGCGTCGAATCGCTCGGCCGTGACCGCGTAGCGCCGCGCGGCGCCGGGACCTATCTTCTCCAATACGTACGGCGATATGACGGCGGGCAGAATGCCGAGCCTGACCTCGCTCAGTGAGAAGATGGCCGAGCGGACGGCCACCGCCATGTCACACGCGGCGACCAGCCCCACGCCGCCGCCGATCGCAGCACCGTGTACCCGGGCCACCACGGGTTTGCCGCACTCCCGGATCGCACGGAGCATGTCGGCCATCAGGTTGGCATCGGCGACGTTCTCCGCGAAGGAGTAGTCGACCACTCGCCTCATCCAATGGATGTCCGCCCCGGCGCAGAACGACTTGCCCGCAGCCGCCAGCACGACCATACGCACCGCGTCGTCCTCATCGATGGAGCGGAATGCGTCGGTCAGTTCCTCGATCACGACTTCATTGAAGGCGTTGTGCAACCCCGGCCGCGTCAGCGTGACGGTGGCCACCGCGTTGTTTTTTTGAATGGAAACGAATTCGCTCATGATTTCTGGTCCCGCGTGGCGCGGTCGATCCGCTGCCAAAACGCGGCGACCTGCCCGTGCGTTTGCCGCCGGTTCCTCATGACGGTCGGATCGGCCGGCTTGCCCATGATCGAACGATGCCCGTGACGATAATCCGCCCGGCTTGGCGCTCCGGCCCGCCACCACTACACTAATCCGTCGTCAAAAACGCCGTTTTCGCGGCGTCAGTCCGGATCGGGGAATTGGACAGCCCTTCCCGATCCGGCGGTAATCTAGTCGCTTTTCGGGAATGGGCCTAGCGGCCCGTTAACGAAGCGGATAATGCCAGTGCTGTTTGACGCATGCGTTGAACGGTGGCGCGGTCAAGCCATAGCATGGCCATGTTAGTTTCGGAGGCCCACGGCCGCCCCGCGGGGCGGCCGCTACGTTTTTCATAATGCCGGAAGGGCGCGCCTCCGTTTTGCGACAACGCGGATGGCACCTCCGGGCGCAACCGCGGGGGTGCGTAACGCCACGGTGGCATGTAACATGTAGGTTGTCCGGCACGTAACCGTACGTTCGCTTGGCGTGGTCCAGCACGGGTATGGGAGTCCAGTCATGATCAAGTTTGGCAAAGGCAACCTGCGAATCCCCCGGTTTGAGAAACCGGTGTACGTGGTCGCGGGTGGTATGACCGATTTTCGCAAGAAGTACCCCGAGAAAAACACCTGCCAGCTCACCACCGAGGCGCTGCGCATGGCCGTTGAGGAAAACGACCTGAAGATCGAGCCCGAAGACTTCCGGCGGCGGGTCAACTGGGTCGTCTACTCGCAATTCGCCGACCATTTCGGCGACCAGCTTCTCGCCGCGTCGAAGGTACACGACTACCTCGGCTTCGACCCGCTGGGCAACATCGAGGTGAAAACCGGCGGTGCGACGGGCGGCTCATCCGTGCTGGCGGCCGCCCAGGCGGTGGCGTCCGGCTACGCCGATTGTGTGCCGGTGGTCGGTTGGGAGCGGATGGACGAGGTGTCCACCAAAGTTGGAAACTCGTACATCGCCAGCGCCGCCTGCAAGGACTTCGAAAGCGAGCTGGGCTGGATGTATGCGGCCTACTACGCACTCATGGCGCAAAGGTATCAATACGAAAACAACGTACCGCGCGAGACGCTGGCGAAGATCGCATGCAAGAATCATGAATACGCGTGCTACTCGCCCTATTCGCAGAACCCCGGGCATTACACGGTCGAGGACGTGCTGAAGAACGACATGGTCTCCGATCCGCTTTCGTTCCTCGAGTGCTGCGTGATGAGCGTCGGGGCGGCCGTGATCATTCTCGCCGATGAGAAGACGGCGTTCGAGCTCTCCGACAACCCGATGAAGCTCAGCGCGATTTGCGGCGGAACGCACACACTACGCACCGCGGACCGGCGGCACATGCCGATCCTCCTGCTACCCGGAGAGACGGAAGAGACGTACAAAGACTATTTCAACAATCAGCGGAATGAATGGCCGGGGTTCAGTTCGTTTCTTGCGGCGCGGATGGCGGCGTATCTTGCCTACAACATGGCCGGCATCAAGGATCCGGTGGAGGACTTCGATCTTCTCGAAACGCACGACGCGTTCACCATCAGTGACGTGCAGACGTATGAGGACATCGGCCTGCGGCCCTACGGTCGGGGACGCGAGTTCATCGAGTCCGGCGACGCCTACTACGAGGGCAAGCTGCCGACGAATATGTCCGGCGGGCTGATCGGCAGCATGCACGCGGTTGGCGCCACGGGCATCTTCCAGTTGGCGGAAGTGTTGTGGCAGTTGCAGGGCAAGTGGGACAAATTCCACGCCGACCCGGAGCGCTGGACGCGTTACGGCAAGAAGAAGCCTGACGACTTCCGCAGTCTGCAAGTGAAAGACCCCAAACGGGCGTGTGCCATTTCGCACGCGGGCACCGGAAGCCACGTGACGTGTGCCATCATGGAGAAGCCGTAAATACTCCCCGAGCCGCAGACTTCAGTCTGCGCGGTTACGCGGAGTCGAGGAGCGAAGAGTCGAAGAAACCAATTGGGAGTCCGAAAGGTCGAAACCATGGCGATAAACTTTCCAGACAGTTGTGCCGAGATCATCAACGAAGATCCGATGATCATTCGAAATGCCAAGACGTGGTCACACTACCATGCCTACGGCGGTTGGGGAAAATTCTTCACCGGGCTGCGCGAGAAGAAACTACTGGCCACCCGCTGTACGAACAAGGAATGTGAAGAGAAGCGGCTATGGCTGCCGCCGCGCTGCGAGTGCCCGGATTGCTGGCATGAGATGGCGTGGGAAGAGGCGCCCACCACCGGGAAGATCTTCACCTGGAGCGTCGTGAAGTACCCCGGCGAACTCTTTCGCCTGCCGCCGGACACGCCGCTGATCAGCGTAGAGCTGGACGGCGTTTGCACCAAGTTCATGAGTTGGCTGAAAGAGGGCAAGCCGGAAATCGGCATGCCGGTCAAAGCTGTCTTCAACACGGAAGCGCCGACCAACACCATCGTCGACATCGCCTGGGTACCGGCGTAGCGGATAGGACACGTTCGTTACCACGAGCACTACCGCGCCGGACACTATACGATCGCCGGATCTTGACTCAAATGTAGCGGCCGCCCCCGAGGCGGCCGTTTTTTCTGCGCGATCATTCATGAGTCACGGTGCAGCTGAGTACGGGGTATTACACGCCGCTGTAGCCTGGACGTGAGAAATTATGGGCACCCCGACGGCACGGACTGCGACAGCCACACGTCGAATTCGCCCGCACCGTTGAGGAGATCGATGAGCGTCAGAATGTCTTGTGCGTTCGACGCACCACTACGATTGATGTCGGTCCGCCAGATCTCACACGGCGGATCGACCACGCCGTTCAGGCAATCGATGAGTGTTCGGATGTCGTCGGGTGCCACGACCAGGGCGTTGCCGCTGGTGTCACCGGGTAGCGCGCTGAATTGACCGACACTGACCTGGTCGTCGAAGTCGACGAATGAAATCTCGGTGGTCGCGCCCGGCGTGATCGCCCGATCCAGCGTGACGAGGTACGTGCCTTCGCCCTGATCGACGACGGAGGTGACGCCGTTCGGACTGTTGTCCACCGTGTCGCTCTCGCAGAGGGACCAGCAGTCGAGTTTTTCGGCGCCAATCGGCGCGTTGACGACGAACTCATGAAATCCTTGCAACGGCTCCGTCGCGTTGACCGGATGCGGCTGGCGCGCATCGATAATGTCCGTTGGCGGATCCAACCACTCCACGGTGCCGGCCGGGCAGTCGCACACGTCGATGATACCGTTGGCGTTGGCATCGGGGTCGCAATCCGACTCACAAAAGAATGGCCCGCCGTAGCACGGTCCGACGAAGCCCGTGCAGTCCACGACCTGGTTCGTCGCGATGCGACACTCATCCGGCACGCCGTCTTCATTGCAGTCGTTGCTGGTATCGTTGGCAATATCGCAGGTGTCGGCAGCGCCGTTGCAGTTGCAGTCGGTATCGATCGACTGTAGACGGGAGAAGACAATATCGAGGTCGCTGCCGATCGTCCCACCGAGACTGTATGCCGATGTCCACGCTGCAAGCCACTCGCCATGTCCATCGCTTGTAATCTGCGAAAACATATCATCGTGTCCATCGCTTGTCGCACTCGTGTTGACCGGCTGGGGCGTGGACCAAGTTACGCCGGTGTCCGAGCTGTACGCAAAGAGGATATCAAGATCCGACCCAATCGTCCCACCGAGATCGGCTTGTGATGTCCAAGTGGCTACCCAAGTACCACGTCCATCGCTTGTGAGTCCGGGGTATATGATGGAATCGCTGATAGGTGTCGGACTCGTACCAAGCGACTCGGGGGGCGACCACGTCATGCCGTCGTCGAAACTGTGGGCATACAACACCTCGAAGGTAACACCGGTTCTTGATGCCCAGAGGACCACCCAGTTACCCCGCCCATCAGCCGCAAGTTGTGGGGAAAAATCCGATGCTTCATCCGATGTGGCGTTTGAATTGAGCGGTGTCGCGTCAGACCAAGACACACCGGCGTCAAGGCTGCGCGCAAACAGAATGTCACTGTCGGTACCAATGGTTCCGTCGACATTTTCGGTAGATTCCCATACGGTCAGCCAGACTCCTTTCCCATCGGTCTTGACTTGTGGGTAGCGATCGACGCCGGCACGTCCGGGCGCGCTTGCGTTCAGCGGCGCCGGAGCCGTCCACGTGACTCCCCCGTTCGTGCTGCGGGAAAACAAAATGTCAAAATCGTCGCCAATGGTTCCGTCGAGATCATCTGATGAATACCACACACTTAACCAATTGCCCCGCCGGTCAGTGGTAATCTGACACCCGCGGTCGTCACCTTGGTCAGACGTGGCATTCGTACCCAGCGGCGCGGCGGCCGACCATGAACTGCCGTTGTCTGTACTTCGGGCGAAGAGGATATCATAGTCGTCGCCAATCGTGTCGTGCAGATTTTCTCGCGATGCCCAGACCACCACCCAGGTGCCCAGCCCATCAGTCGTGAGGCGGGGGACGTTGTCACGCTCATTGTCGGAAGCCGCGTTGGAGTTGAGGACTGCGGGCGCAGACCAAGTCATTGCGTCGTCTCCACTGCGAGCGACGAGAATATCAAAGTCGTCGCCGATCGTCCCATTGAAATCGTTCTGCGACTGCCACACCGCCACCCAGTTTCCATGCCCGTCAGTGGCGACATGTGGCACATCATCTAGCGCGGTGTCTGAGTACGCGCTCGTATTCAGTGGGGCTGGGTCGGTGACGAAGTCGAACAGGCACGTGTCGATGACGCCGCACTCGTCGGGGCGGCCGTCGGCGTTGCAGTCGTTGCCGGTCAGTTCGCAGGCGTCGGGAATACCGGTGTCATTGCAGTCCTCGTCGCAGCCGCCCGTGCAGAAGAACGGTCCGCCGGGTGCGGTGGAACCGACATCGATTTGGCATTCGTCCGGCATGCCGTCGCCGTCGCAATCGGCACTCGTAGCAGCCGAGATGTCGCAGGCGTCTACCTCTCCGTTTTGATTGCAGTCGAAATCGACAAGATCGCATTCATCTGGCAAACCATTGCCGTCGCAGTCATCGCTTGTTGGACTCGCGATATCACACTCGTCCGGCACACCGTTGCCGTTGCAGTCGTTGTCGGTCAGTTCGCAGGCATCCGGCACGCCGGTGTCGTTGCAATCCGCGTCGCAATCGGCGGTGCAGAAGAACGGGCCACCGGGGGCGGTGGAATCGGTGCTGATCTGACACTCGTCCGGTACGCCGTTGTCATCGCAATCGGGCCTGACGCCCGACTCGACTTCACACTCGTCGGCAATACCGTTCTCATTGCAATCAGATTCGCCTGTGACCGGGTCGTGTACGCACACGCCGCCCTCACAATGGTCGGCCGTACAGATGTCGCCGTCGCTAGTGCAGGCGGTTTCAATTGACTCATGGTTGTTCTGACAGACTCCGATTCCGTCGCACGTGTCCGGCCCGTCACACTCGCTGACAGTTGGATCGCCGCAGGCCGTGTCAGCCGGAACGTAGTTCGAGAGGCACGTCCCACTGCTGTCACAAGTGTCGGGTAGATCACACTCCGACATGGATGGATCACCGCAAGACGCGCCGGCCGGCGCGTGGTGCGGTGCGCATAGACCGTTTCCGTCGCAGGTGTCCGGCTGGGTACAATCACTGGCGGTCGCGTCGCCGCAAGCCGTCTCGGCCGGTTGATAATTCGGTTGGCAGGTTCCAGCCCCGTTGCACGTGTCGCGTTGATCGCACTCCGTGGACGCAGAATCGCCACATGGTGCTCCCGCCGTCAAATCCGTATGCGCGCACACGCCCGCTTCGCAAACATCATCCGTGCACTCGTTGCCGTCGTCCGTACAGGACAAGCCGTCGGGCTCGTGGTTCGGCTGGCACACACCGTTCTCGTCACAGGTGTCGGGAAGATCGCATTCGCTGTCGGATGGGTCACCGCAGGCCGTTCCGGGCGGACAGTCGCACACGTCGATAAGCCCGTTACCGTTCAGATCAGGGTCGCAATCGGATGTGCAGAAGAAAGGACCCTCGAAACACGGCCCTTCGATGATGGCGCAGTCCACAGTCTGGTCTGCGGAGATCTGACACTCATCCGGCACACCGTTGTCGTCACAGTCCGGCCTGACGCCCGACTCGATATCGCACTGGTCGGCAATTCCGTTTTCGTTGCAGTCGGTATCGCCGACCACCGGGTCGTGGACGCAGATGCCACTATCGCAGTGATCTGTCGTGCAGATGTCGCCGTCGTCCGTGCAGGGCGTCTCACTCGGCGCATGGTTTTCCTGGCAGGCGCCGCTTCCATCACAAGTATCTGGTTGCGTGCACTCGTCGCTGCTAGGATCGCCGCAGGGCTCGCCGGCCTGAACGAAATTCGGCTGGCACACGCCGTCACCGTCGCAGATATCGTGCAAATCACATTCTGTCGACATCGGGTCACCGCAGGGCGTGCCTTCAGACAGGCTTGGATGGGTGCATACACCGGCATCGCACACATCACTCGTACATTCGTTCCCGTCGTCAGCACAGGCTGTTCCCGGTGGTTCGTGGTTGTCCCGGCAAATGCCGTTTCCGTCGCAGGTGTCGGGAAGATCGCACTCGCTCGCTGAGGGTTCGCCGCAAGTCGTGCCGGCGGGGACGGCGGCGTATTCACATCGTCCGGTAGCGATTGTGCAGGTATCCGTGGTGCACGCGTTGGCGTCCTCGCAGTCAGGATCCGATTGACACGGTATGGTAATGCAAGCTGCCGTCAGTGTGAAATCTTCAATCGGGAAGGCATTGCCGTCCCTTATGAAAGTGTCGTTCGTATCCGCGCTCAACTGGATTGCGTACGTGCCGCTAGCGTCCGGCGGCACCTCCAGAATGAGGCCGCCCATCGTTTTGATCTGACCGTCGTCTATCGTGCAGAGAGAGTCAAACGCTGCGGTGGCCCACCCGTAAGACAGGGTAGATACCGCAATGATGTGCACATCGTTCGCGCACGGAGGCATAATCCAGTCCGGGTTGGCGATGCAAAAAGCGTCGGCGATTCCGCCACAGTTCGCATCGAACGGCGGTACACACGGTGCGCCGTCGCCGCCGGTTCCGCCGCATATCGACGTTGCCTGGTACGCGCCGTCGAAGGGGCTGTCAGGCCAGCCTTTCGGATTGAGCGCCGCCCCGACACCATTGTTGAGACTATTGGAATCTAGCGTTGCCTGAATCGCACCAAGTGTAGGATTCCCTTCCGCCTCGCCCCAGCCAAACCCCTGAATATCCAGGTCGATTTCCACGCCCGGTGGGGTGACGACCTCCCAGCACCCCAGGTCCGCATTGAACAACGGCGTCAGCGGATCCCCGACGGTACCGACCGGGCTGCCCAGCGGCGCCGTTCGAAGTGGCATGAGGCGAAATCCGGGGCCTTGCCCCTTCGCTGTCGAAAAAACGACCGCCAGAACGAGAAGAGAATTGCGAACCGTGCCGCTCGTGCCTTGACGCATGATGACCTCCCTGGTGAACCCCATGTGAGATCGACCGCCCCAATCGATTAGCGATGGACGTGCTGTGAGCTTCGATTGCGTGGCGGGAACCAAGGTCCTTACGAAAACCCCGGTATTATCGTACCCAAACGATGACCTTTGTTCCAGAAAAAACCCGAAAATGTGAACAGTTCTTTTGCTAAACAACACCACTGGGCAGTCAAAATGGGCAAGGTACGGTTCCGTCATGCGTCCCTATCGAATGTACGAACCTGTCCGCGGGCCGCATGTTTCCTCGCCGCGAATGGATAGATTTCGTATCCTGGAAGTTCGAATTTGGCTGGCGGCCTTCGGGCGGGGCGCCGCAGGCCGTTGGGGATTGGGGGTTCTTGCGCGGAATCATGCTACGGCGAGAGTGCAAGACCATACGCGTGCAGCCCAAGTCGGGCCGTGCATACTTGATTCGCGACAAAGGCGCGCGGCGCATACCCATCATAATGGCGTTGGGGGCAGCCGCAGGGCTGATTGTCGCGGTCACGATGTTGGCACCTTCCGAGAAGTTATTTCCGCAGGGGTTGACACACGGCGCCGCGGACGGCTTCGATGTGGTGGTGATCACGCTCGATTCGACGCGCGCGGACCGGATTGGTTGCTATGGGTATGACAAGGCACAGACGCCGGTTCTTGATTCACTGGCAAATAACGGCGTCCGATTTGACGATGCCGTGTCCAGCGTTCCCCTGACGCTACCTTCCCATGCATCTATGTTTACGGGATTGGATCCGCCCAGGCACGGTGTGCGCCAAAACGGCGAGTTTCGGCTGGCGCGCTCGGTGACCACGCTGGCGGAGCTGTTGCAGGCGAAGGACTACGATACGGCCGCCTTCGTGTCAGCTTTCGATCTCGACGCCCGATTCGGTCTGGATCAGGGATTCGATCATTATGACGCCACGACTGCGCCCGTGCGCTCCATGCCGATGGGGCACCCCGGCGAACGCTCGGCGGAGGCGGTGACCGATGCCGCACTCTCGTGGTTGCGCGCGCGGGGATCTTCCGCCCGCCCGTCGTTCATCTGGGTGCACTACCGCGACCCGCACCTGCCGTACCACGCGACCGGCGAACTTCAAGCTGTCGGTCCGGCCGATCCCTACGATGCCGAACTCGCCTATGTGGATTCGCAGATCGGGCGTTTGCTCGACGGTGTACGCGGCGCCGGCGCGTGGGATAACACGCTGATCATAGTGGCCGGTGATCATGGGGAGAGCCTTGGCGAGCACGGCGAATCAGATCATTCCCTCCTCATTTACGGCAGCACGCAGCGCGTGCCGCTTCTGCTGGCCTGCCCCGGCCTGTTCGCAGGTCCGTACGTGGTCGATGACGTGGTAGTAGGTGCGGTCGACATTTATCCGACGGTGCTCGATCTTCTGGGCATCGAATCGCCCCGGTCATGCAACGGCATGAGTCTTGTGCGGGCCGCAAGATGCAAGGATCGCGTCATTTACATGGAGACCTTGGCGCCCTATCTGGAAAAGGGGTGGTCGCCGCTGTACGCACTTCGCCGGCACAAAGACAAGTTCATTTTCGCGCCCGAGCGTGAATACTATACGCTGGATCTAGATCCAGGCGAGCGCATGAACCTCTACCGCGACATGTCGCCCCGGACGCGCACGGCGCGCACTGAACTCGAAAAGGCCATGGTGTCGTATTTCGAGGACGCCGCGCCTCTCAATGACTTGGTAATGCCGTGCGATGATCTGGACGATGCGGCGCGCGCGCGGCTGGAATTGCTGGATTATGTCACCGGTACCGTCGTAGAGTCGTATGTGGACGCCCTGGATCCCAAGTACTTGATTTATACATGGGAAGATGCGCGGAAGGCCGAGGCGCTGACGGAGTCCGGAAACTTGGAAGTGGCACTGGCCAAACTGCATCTCGGGCTGGCCGTCTCGCCGAACGATCGACAGTGCCTCGAGCGGATCGGCACCATGTACGCCATGCAGAATCGTCCGAGTGAGGCGGAAGAGGCGTTCCGCCGCGCCATCGAGATCCGGCCCGGCGCCGATCTCTACGTCGCCCTGGCGCAGACCCTGATGGTGCAGAACAAACTCGATGACGCGTCGGAGCTTCTGGACCGGGCGGAAGTCCTCGAGCCCGCGAACGGCGGCATCTTCATCGCGCGCGGTGACATCGCCTGCATGCGCGGCAAGATTGACGTGGGGTTGGCGGCTTACCGGAAGGCGAAGCGCGTCGATCCCTACCGGTTCAGCGACATCGCGGAGATGAAACTGCAAACTTTTCGCACGGCAGACGGCGGGCGAGGGTCGTGCGACAGCGACGGGCCGTGAGGCGGTGGCCGCACGTCCGCATTCTCGTGGGACGGCCTCGGGGACGCCTTCGCCATGTTCGTCAACGGGCCGGTGGTTTCAACCTGTGCCTGCCGGTCTCACGACAGTCGCGCGATCGGCATAGGGTGTTCGGTCGGCCGCTTGCCCCCTTCCGGCCGCTCGGTTCGTGCAGACAAGTCGCCCCCGGACGAGTCGCACCTCTTCTACGACACTTCATGGCCATTACGATGCGAAGACGCATCCCACGTGATGGCCCTGTTTGACCGCCGTGGAGTGCACGACGCGAAGACGCAGGGTTTCGCCGGGAAAGTCTTGGATCGAGATGCTCAGCACTTCGTCTTTATGAAACGGTTTCGGGCTGATGAATCCCAGTCCTTCCATGTTGACATCGAGCGTCTTCACGGCGGTCGCTCTGGCTATTCCGTCCCGTGTGAATCGGACGGTTGCCGAGGCGATCCATGCGTGGCGCGCCGTCTTTCGCTCGTCGGCTGCGCATTGGATCGCGGGGGACCGGAGCGCCTTGGAGAGCCATGATGGAACGTGGCTCCAACCTTTGAGCGCGTTACCGGCCAAGGTATAGGGAGCAATGTCTACGGGCCGTCCTCCGATTCCGACGATGTGCGGTGCGCCATCCGCCGAAAGGTCGACATCGATTCGTTCCTGGTCCGCCGCTGCGCTACTCGAAGCATCCAGAACACCTACGACTGGTTGGCAGGGGCTCGACTCGTTCAAGTCTGAGACGACCGCCTGTCGACCGTCGGAGAGTTCCACGAGCGCGCCGAGTGGAAAGGGTGGCACGGCTCGAAGCGCCGCGTCCAGGATGACCGGGTCGAACATCCCGCGGAACTCGGGTAGTTGGAGTTGCGAGAGCGCGGCGGCGGCCGGCCGGTTGTGCGTCGCATGGTGAGAGATCAAGGCATCCAAGGTGTTGGCCACCGCGACGATGCGGCTGAATATATGGATGTCGCGTCCCTCCTGGGGTTGGGCATCCTGTCCGGGGTTGTTGCGTTCGGTGCTGGGGAAGCCGCCGCCGTCAAAGCGCTGATGATGATGAAGTAGAATGTGTGATGCCGTGGCATCGATGCGTCCTTTTACCGCAACATAGCCGCGCTCGGCATGGCTGCGATACTCGTCCGATTCGGCGTCGTCGTGGACGCCGTGTACGTTCTGCCATTTTTCCTCAAGCCCCAGCTTGCCCAGGTCGTGCAACACGGCGCCGACACCGAGATTCGTCAGATCCACGGCGTTCGTGTAGTTCATGTGCTGTCGCTGTGAGAATACATAATCCTGAATCTGCATACCGATCACGAGCGACAGGTAGGCGACGTTGGCGCTGTGGGCAAAAATCTCGCCGTCGCCGTCGATCAGCCGGTTCGGCCAGATCGCGTGGTTCTTCTCCGCCACCATTGCCATGATCATGTCGCTGATTACGGCGTGGTACGCCGTAGCGTCGAACGATCCGGAGGTTCGATTCGCGACGCCGGTAAACGACTCTTTGACGGACCGATAGAGTTTGGCCCGGGTCTGCGGGATGCGATCCGAAATCCTGTCATCCAGGAATTCGAAACCGGGGTGCCGGATCCATACGTGCTCAATGCCGCTCTGCACCAGTCGTCTGGGCGTATCCGTATCGAGTTTGTATCCGGACTGAAGCAAGACTTGCTCGGGGATCGCCGGATGGCGGATCGGTGCCGCCAGCACGATTCCCTTTTCGAGCCTATCAACTGGGACTTGTATCATATCGTCTCTGCCGCCGAACGTGCACGGTGTCCGCGCACAAAACCGTCACGACTAAGATACAATAAACGGCGCAGCGCTCGTGCCGGGGGATCGAAACCACTTATGGGATGGTGGCCGGATTCTGCCACGGCGGTACTCTCCATGGCGGTGTATCGGTGGTGCGGTCGGATGATGCTCTGCGGTGGTCTGATAACGCCGGTGCGTCATCGCAGTGGGCGGGACGGAAGGCTGGAGACCGCTGAAAACAACAAGCGGGGTCGGTAGGCACGCCGACCCCGCGCAATGCGAAACGTCCGCGCAGAGAGACGAGGCCGGTGCCTCTGGGGGCCGGGCCCGCTCCCGTGGTCGCGTTATTGTGTGGCGGTCGTGTTCGGGAAGAAGAAGTCGAGAATGTCAAACGTCGCCTGGTTTACAAAGTTCGTGGCGCCGCTGATGGCGGCATCACGGAATTCTCTTCCGACGGTGCCCGAGCAACTGAACATCATGGAGCCTGGGGTGGCCGCGACCAGGATCAAAGCCGCCAGTTTTCGCCTTGAAAATTTCATGTTTCATACCTCCTTACGGTTCGATCTCGAAAACGGTCGCGGTTTGCCGGCCGCGAAAAACTCTCTTTGCGGGCAACACGTTCCGTGCCACGCTAGAACTTGAATGCGTACTGAAGGTAAAACAGGTCGGCATCCTCGCTGATGCCTGTCTGCCGGATAAAATCGCTCTCCCAAAAATGCGACCAGCCCAGCAGGACCGCCTGATGGTGGTCGATCTTCCAGACTACCGTAATATCCATCTCGTGTCCCACCTCGGTGCCACTGTATCCGGTGGGGTCCCGCCGACCCGGTGCGCCGCCCGCATTGTACAGCGCATCCTTGTTGTCATTAAGCCAGAAAGTGTGCTGGGCAATTGCCGCCTTGACCTTCTTGGCCACGGGCCACGCCGACAGATTGAAATTCAAAGCCGTAATATTCTGTCGTCCTATCAGGTCCAGGAAGCCGAAATACTTGTGTCCCAGTGGGAAGACTTGATCGAAGGTGCCCACTTTCCCGTCAAACGGATGTTCGTCGCCACTGGCCCAGTCGAATCCGGCACCGATACGCGTCTTCCACGGGCAGCCCGCGAACGTGTAACCACCGTCGATGGTCCAACTCCACGCCTGCACGGTGTCACCCGCCCAATGTCCCCACTGCCCGGCGAGCCCGGCATCGTAGTCGAAGCCGCCGGTCTTGCCCCAGAACCGTACACCCAGCGTGTAGATGCTGCGGTCGCCGCGCTTGCCGTTGGGATTGAGCCGGTTGCCGGTGTCGTCGATCGCGAAGGCGTACACGTCCAGCCCGTGTTTGGGAATTCCCTTGTAAGTGACGTAGGCACCGTAGAAGTCGAGGTCTTCGTCGTACCGGTCGCGCTGTTTTCGCTGGACGATGACGGGTTTGGCATACCATAAATCGACGTCCCACGATTTTCCGTGGGCGAACAGTTTCACGGCGTCAAACCGGCGGCGGACGTTGGCCCAATCCAACGGTGACACGTACCGCTGTGCGCCGTACTGGAGATCCTGCCGACCGACACGCAATGTGAGTGGGCAACCCTCGCTCGACAGGCGGATATCGAAGAACAACTGCTGCAAGTCCCATTGGTTTTCATCGATGCCGCGCGGGGCCAGATCCCGATCCTCGTCAAAGGCCTGGATCCCCTGCACGAACACGCGAAACATGTCCTGGTAACGCAAATCCGCGTGAAACAGGAAGCGATAGAGCTGAAACGTGTCCGACGGCGGCTCCGTCGCGCCGAAGGCCTTGTTCGTTTCATGTTCCATTCGAAATCGGAATTCGCCGCCTAGTGTCAAACGCCAGTCATCGCCGATGTGGATGTTCTTGATGGGGTCGAAGAAGTCCTCTTTGTAGGACCCTTTTTCGCCGTCGAGATAGCCGAAGTCCTCGTCGAACCGCAGGTTCAAGTACTTCGGGCCGGGAAGCGGCTTTTCCGCGGCCGGCGCGGCAACCTTCTCATCAACCAGTCCGGCGGCCTTTTCATCGGTTTTCTCGCGCGTCGTTATTCCATCTTGCTGTGCGTAAGCATTGCTTGTCGCCAGAAGAGTCAGTAGCGTACAGATCGTGCGGACCCCGCTCCATCTAAACAACCATGCGTGAAGAGGCGCCCCTTGGGGTGGCATGGGCAAGCGATAGCTTGCCCGTGGGTCGTGAGAGATCGCACGGGCAAACACGTTTTCCGATGCCACCCTGGATGCGTGGCGCGTCCCCATGCACGATGGTGTAGTCTTCATGACATCTTCCTCGCCTTTGCGTCAGCGCAGTTCCACGTCAGTAAAAACTCGATTGTTGATCCGTCGGCTGATGACCGGACGAGGATGCCGATCCCGCTGAAATGAAACGTTCCCGCGCCAACGAGGCCATCCAGGTCAGGACCTTAATCATACTCGACACCACGCGAATCGCAAGATGAAATCCCCTTTTGCGTTTCCTCCGTTTTCCTAATCGGCGTCACACCCTTGTCGCTTGCGAGCGTGCGAACAAGAAGCGCCGGGTGCCTTGCACGCCCTTTCCGCTTGCTTCAGCTTGCGCGAGGCTTCGCACACCGCGCGACGTCGCCGGACTCGATTCCCGTGCGGACATGCCGCCGTGGTTCCCGGTCTTGACGAATGGTGGTATATCTTATATTTATCTATTTGTCTATAGATAAGAAGTTAAATGTCATGACCAGGGCAGCAAGAAACCGCGGATGGACAAAAAGTGGCGTCTGCGTGGCGATGGCCTTCGCGGCCTCGGTAGCCGTGGCGGCGCCGAAAGCCCCCGAGTGGCTCTCGCAAGAATCCGGCGAGTGCATCAAGTGCCACAAAAAAAGTGACCCTGGAATTTCTCAGCAGTGGGGCGAAAGCCGGCACCATCAGGCTGGCGTCGCCTGAAGATTGGTAAACGAGCGGGATGAGCGGAAGCGTACCAAAGACTCTGCCGACCGACCGAATCCCAAACGGCGCCAAGAGAAACCCAGGAAGAAGCTGCGCTGGACACTGCTTCGCGGCGCAGTGCACGGCCCCGTTCACGGGGCATGGCTGCGAAGCAGCCTCCTAGGCCAGTCCTTTTAGGGCTGGTCCGAAGTGCGTTTTCGTTCTCCTCACATCAGCCCGTGAAGCGGCCTGTTCGCCGATACCACCGCCCGGTGCGCCGTGCCGTGGGCAAACTGAGGGCCGCCGCGCGCGTCACGGTGCGTCCATGATGGGCCCGGACTATACCCACTGGCACGGCACCTACGAAATCGCCCGCAACTTCTACACGGAAATGGTCCCCGAGCTGGAAGAGCTGGTACACAAAGGATTATCGAGCAGCGATCCCGAAAAGGTGACGGCCGCCAAAAAGCTCGAAGCCAAGCTCGACGAAGTCCTCAACTCCGAAAACCACCGCTGGTACATCGGCAAGCTGGACCCCGAAGAAGCCGCCCGCCGCCAGAAGGCCGCCGCGGAGTTCAAAGCGCGGTATAATGAGTAACGACTACATTCAGTAGATCGGGCTCGGTTCGGCATAGCTAACTGGTAGAGGAGCGAAACCGAGCTGATGGCACGTGGGAGATTCTCGACGCAGACGTCCTCCAATGCGAAAGAGCCCGAACACACCGATGGGTATGCGAGGACCGGGTTTGACGGCATTTGGCAATGCTCATAGTACCGTTACTTCCTCGATTTTCGGAGCATCGTAGATTTCATGAATCGCCGTCATTAGCTCTCGCCGTTTTCTCGAATCCTCTGCGGCCGTTGGCCAATGAATGGAGTATTTGGCCTTGAGGTACTTGGGGACGCTTTTTTCGAAATCTCCCCCGCGAACTATGACAATGTATTTTGTGCTTTGGACGGGAAGACTGAGCATGTCGCCCTGAATTACACGCGTTTCCCATCCAACGCCACCCACATGCCCGTCGGCCTTCCGTGCATATGCTTCGTCGGAAACGATTACCACTTTGTCGGCAAGTTCAAGCTCATTGCACATCCATTGCGGCAGCTCCATACCATGACGTAAATGCCACTTGTCGATTCGCGCGTCGATGCCGTTGTCACGCAGATAAGTTGCCACCGTAACAACCCATTGGCCATTTCCTTCACTATCAGTATAGCTGAAAAACGCTCGCCGCCGATTGGTTTCTGCGTCTTCCAGTTGGTTCGTCTTGCTGTGTCCTTCCGAATCGCGTCGAATCCGATCGTATACCGGACGATGCAAGATATGAACGGTTAGTGTTGCCTCGCCCGGGCCCGTGCAGACAAACCCGCGGCGTAATCCCTGGACAACTTTTTCACTTTGGAGTCCGCCCGCACCCGCACCGAGGAGTGGCGCTGCGATTTCGCGCACAGCCGATTCCTTTGCGGCAAATCGACCGAGTTCGCCGCCAATCTGTTCAAGTGCGCTTATGGGTGTTGTGATTCCGTCTTGCACTGAGGCTGCGAAAGCTACGTACTGAGCAATGTTCTCAGCGCCGGCGAGTGGCATGATTTCGACGGAGCCGAGTGGCATTGCACCGGGCCAGGGTAGATCGTGGTCATTCAGGCTGTTGACAACGAATTGGGTCACTCCCCCGCGAGTATTGCAGGGTAATACGATTAGATCGCTAGGTCCATCAAAGAGATTGCCGAGGCGAATACGGACTTGAGCATTCATCTTACGGAGCCCCAATTAGCCGCGTAGGGTGCGGCCCGGCCGCACCATTCTCATTCGTCGAGCCAGTGAATAGTATCACCTCCCGTCGCCATGCTGCAAGGTCGGCGGCTATCCGTACCACCTGTGATGACCCGTGACAGTAACGGCGGGCGATGGTGCCCCCGAGTGGGGTTGAGGGTTGTAGCCACGGGTGGAGCGAAGTCCGCCCCCGAGGCGGATCTGAGCGCAACCCGTGGATAGCCGTGGGTGCCCAATGGACCGCCCCGGAGGGTCGGCGGACGAACCGCCCAGGACTGCCGAACTCATTTTGCGGATGCCCTGCCCTGTTCCTTCGCCCCGCCGGGGCGAATTGGGAGGGGCGTGTACGTTACCCACGGGTTCCGTCCCGGCGGCGCCGGGACTCCACCCGCGGCTACAGCCCGTTGCCCCTCGGGGCAAGTCGATGCTCCACCGACAATGACACTGGCGGTCGGACCGCCAGTGGTAGACGTACGCGACGGCTCCGGTATCGATGGTCATCCGAACAGCCGAAACATCACGATGGTCATCCGGACATCCGAAACACCGCGCAGGCTGGAAGCCTGCGGCTCGGCGGTTCGTCAATCCGAGGCGCGCACCTCGCTGCTACTCACCCGCCT
>Ga0210124_1000516_pt1 | contig 19268 bp, 21 predicted proteins | sample Muzzi_PWC_D2_FD_185554 | JGI IMG/M metagenome (GOLD analysis project Ga0210124, IMG submission 185554) | Wetland microbial communities from San Francisco Bay, California, USA, that impact long-term carbon sequestration - Muzzi_PWC_D2 (SPAdes) | ecosystem: Environmental > Aquatic > Marine >... | reverse complement strand
CTAAGGGCAATGAAGAAATATCGAGAGGAAGCCTACACCGAAAACGACGGTCATCAATCCGTTACTGGCATTTTCGACCCAAAAGCCGAGGCTAAGTCTTGATTATAGAATACAACGGTAAACGACCTCAAATTGCCGACGATGCCTTCATTGCCCCAACCGCGACCATTGTCGGCGATGTGATTATCGAAGCGGGGGCCAATATTTGGTTTGGGGTCGTTCTTCGCGGCGACGAAGACCAAATTGTGATTGGGCCTCGGGTAAGCGTGCAGGATAACACCGTGATTCACACCAGCCCTTATAATAAAACCATTATTGAGGCCGATGCGACAATTGGTCATCTGGCGATGTTGGAGGGATGCCACATTGAACGCGGCGCTCTTGTCGGCATGAACGCCACCGTTCTGGATGGAGCCAGGGTGGGGGCCGGCGCTTTAGTGGCCGCCGGGAGTGTGGTGCGAGAAAATCAGGTGATTCCGCCGGAAGTTTTGGCCGTGGGAATCCCGGCACAGGTAAAAGGTCCGCTATCCGAGTCGGCCCGTTTGCAGGCTACCCGTGCCTCTGCGGACTACCAAAATTTTGCGAATAACTATAAGAAAAATCTAAACAAGTAATAGGTCAACAACTCACTACGTAGACCTTATATAATTGGCTAAAATCTTTATCACGAATGACACGAATAGACGAATGGCACGAATGATTTTATGAATTTTAAAAAATTCGTGTCGCAGGTTCGTTCAATCGTGCAATTTGTGATTTAAATCGTAAATCTAAAATCGGAGTAAATTATGGCGACACATTTAATTGCTGGTGAATATGTAAAATCACATGGCACAACCACGAAAGAAGTTCTGAATCCCGCTACCGGCGCGGTGGTCGATGTGGTGCCACGCGGCTCGGCTGACGATGTCAATGATGCCGTCCAGGCGGCCAAAGATGCCTTTCCCGGCTGGTGGGATACCCCTGCCGCCAAACGCGGCGCAATCTTATATAAGGCCGTGCGGGCTATCCGCGAGAATGTCGATGACTTGGCCCAGACTTTGACCAGCGAGCAGGGCAAACCCTTGGCCGAAGCTCGCATGGAGATTCATCGCTATGCCCACACCATCGAACATTACGCCGGGCTGGCCAAGAATCTGCGGGGCGGCTATGTACCCAATCTCGATGAAAAGGCGCATGGTCTGATTATCAAACGGCCGTATGGCGTCTGTGCCGCAATTGTACCCTGGAACTTCCCGGTCTCACTGATGGGGAATAAGGTGGGGCCGGCCCTGGTCGCCGGGAACACAATGGTCATCAAACCCGCCGAGACCACCCCCCTGACCGATCTGAAAATCATCGAGACGATGTACAAAGCCGGGTTGCCGTCCGGTGTCCTCAATGTAGTCACGGGCCAGGGCAGTATCGTGGGTGAGGCGCTGCTGTCGCACCCCGATGTGGCGAAAATCGGCTTTACCGGCTCAACTGAGGTGGGAAAGCAGGTGATGGCCTCCGCCGCCCAAACCATCAAGCGGGTAACGCTGGAACTGGGTGGCTCGGACCCGATTATTGTCTGCGATGATGCCGATATTGACCAGGCCGTGAGCGCGGCTTCAGTGGGACGTTTCTTTAATTGCGGTCAGGCCTGTCTGGCGATTAAGCGCATTTTTGTCTTTGAGACTGTTGCGAACGAGTTCACGGATAAGCTGGTCGCCAAGGTGAACAAACTGACCGTTGGCCCTGGCACCGAGGCGGGGGTGCGACTTGGCCCGCTCCACACGGCGGGACAGCGAGCGGAAATCGAGGAGCAGGTACAGGATGCTATTGACCGGGGAGCCGAGGTGCTCACCGGCGGGCGACGGCCTGAAGGAAAACAGTATGAAACCGGCAACTTCTATCTGCCGACCGTGCTGGCGAATGTCGACCCGGCGGCCAAGGTGCTGACCGAGGAAGTCTTTGGCCCGGCAGTGCCGATTGTGCCGGTCAAAGATATTGACGAGGCCATCGCCCGGGCTAACGACTCGATTTTTGGATTAGGCTCTTCTATCTGGACCCGCGATTTGGACAAAGCCACCCGCGCCGCCGAAAGGCTGGAGGCGGGCTACACCTGGATCAACAGCACCACCAAAATCTACGATGAGTTGCCCTTTGGCGGCTTCAAGCAGAGCGGCATCGGTCAAGAACACGGCATCGAGGCCATCGACCACTATATGGCGACCAAATCGGTGGTGGTGAAGCGGTTGGGGTAGGGTGGCATCTGGTGGGATTCCATATGGGTAAGCAGAAAGCGACAAAATGGCCGCAACTTGCTCAAAATAGTGGTATTATGATGCCCATTACTGTCGCTGACGAGCTACACCCTCCAAGTCGAGTTAGCGTGTGTATGATGACAGCCTTAGAACCAGAGGTTTCATATGGCCCGAAAATACAAAACCGGTTTAATTCTTATCTTAACAGGATTGTATCTGCTGGTGATGTCAGCATTTCTAACCCTGGCTATCCGCCAAGCCATCAGGCTGATCAGTCTATTTCAGGTTTCAGGCTCTTCACCTCCGACAACCGTTGTTAGAAACCTGCAGAGGCTTAGTCTAAATCTTCCTAACGATGCCTTGATAACAGCAATTGTAGCCGTGATTCTGTTTATCTTAGTATTTAGGTATCCACGCAGATTATTTCTGATATCAATAAGTGCTACTTTGATTTTTATCACTCTTAATCTATTCAGCGGACGGCATGTATTACCTCAAATTCTGGTTTGGCCAACACCCATCACCTTGTCAGAACAATATATTCATGCCTTGGCTTCAAATGATTTAGAAACGGCCTTGGGGTTGACCAATCGATCAGATGAATGTGATAAAATAATGGTACAGGTATTCCGAGATCACCAAGCTCTCCTAAAACAAAGACTTGGTGATGATGAGCCTGAGACGATTATCCAAAATATATTGGTTGAGAAAATTACGACTTTCTACGATAAACCAGTTCCTAAAGGGTTAGTCATCATGCAACCTGTTCCCAGTCAACTGGCCACGATTATGGTTGAGCCGGAGAACGATGGAACTATTTGGCTGACCTTAAAGATGAAGTACAAACCCTTCTTAGGAACTCGTTACATTTGTGGGCAAGTTATTGGCCCATAACAGGATATTTATGCAATCGCCACCTATCCTTCACCGGCTTAAGCCGTACCGGGTGGGGTAACTGCTTTCCAACAAAGAATGAATAAATGATGATCTGTCACAAATTTCTAAAATGGATGATCAGTTGTGTGCTCTTGGCCTTCTTGTCGTCGGCATGCACCTCACAAATCGCGCCTACGGCTACCGTTGTTCCAACTTTGCCGACAGAACAAACCCAATTCTCTGATCCATTCGCATACTGTGCCGCGGTCGGTACAATTGACGCGCCCGATGAGCGGTATGTCGGCCCCACAGTGCCTGAGGTGGTCATCAAGGCACTGAGAGCGAAAGCCGGGATCGCGGATGATGCACCTGCCGACTGGGTTGCAGCCGGGACCGTCTGGCGTTGTATGGATAGCAAGGTGTGGGCTTGTTTCGTGGGGGCTAATTTACCATGCTCCGAAAAAGCCAACACCAGCGCCACGCCTCAACCCGCGTTGAACGATTTCTGCCAGGCCAATCCAAATGCCGATATCATTCCACAGACCGTCACCGGTCGGGCAACCGTCTATGATTGGCATTGTGTGGATGGTACGCCTCAAGTGGGTGAACAACGTTTTACACCAGATGCTCAAGGTTTTCTGTCGGAATTCTGGTATGAACTGAGTTCTCGGTGAACTGATGGATGTATCAGTAGCGCACCTATCCGGTGCGAAAAGAGGAAAATTTTCGATGGTACTGGTTGTCAATAGCTCGCAAAAATTTTAATGAGGAAAAATTGATGAAAACTGTAGACATGCATGCTCATATCATTGTTCCAGAAGTAACCCGTTCCACCGGTGGAAACCCGGCAGACCCTTATGTGTTTTGGGAGGAGGGTCGCCAATATGTTGAAATTAATGGGAAACGACTGAACTCTCAGGTGCGTGAATCTGTCCGCATCGACCGTATTATTGCCGAGCAGGATAAGGTGGGGGTTGATCTGGTGCTTCTGACGCCCTGGTCCCTATTGTTTCAGCCGGAACTCTCTGGCGAGGAGGCCATGATCCGGGTCCGCAAATTTAATGACAGTCTGGCAGCTATCGTAGCAAATTACTCCGAGCGGGTGCAAGGTTTGGGAATGGTCCCTATGCAAGATGCCGACCTGGCCTGTGCCGAATTGAAACGCTGCATGCTCGAATTGGGTCTGCGGGGTATCGAGATTGGGAGCAATGTGCGGGGCGAGTATCTGGGTGAAGAGCAGTTCCGGCCTATCTTCCGTTGCGCCGAGGAGCTTGGGGCGCTGATCCGCATCCACCCCGTTTTGGGTATGGGGGGCAAGACTCGGCAGCAACATTACATGTGGAATTCCTGGGCCAACCCGGTGGAAACCTCTCTCGCGGCGGCCCATATGATTATGACCGGGGTGATGGAAACATTCCCGGAGTTAAAAGTCATTTTGTCGCATGGGGGTGGCACGTTACCCTATCAAATTAGCCGCCTGGAGCGCTCCTTTGTCCAGCGCCCGGAGGCCCGCCAGCGTATCAGTGAGCCGCCCAGCACCTACTTTAAGCGCTTTTATTTCGATACTATTACCCATTCTAAAGATGCCCTGGCCTATTTACTCAACCTCGTCGGGGCCGACCAGCTTGTGCTTGGCTCAGATTATCCCTTCGACATGGGCCACGAAAGGCCCGCCGATATTGTGGCAGAACTCGACCTGTCAGCTGAGGATCAGGCCAAAATTTTAAATGGCAATGCGCTGAGGTTGCTTCAATAATTTTGAGCAAAGCGACAAAATGGTCGCAATTTACTCAAAATAATGGTATTATACCCACATAACTGTCGCTGATTAATATTGTTAGCCCGTTACTTCCGGCTGTGACTCCCTGATCCTATTTGATCGCTTTTTTGAAGGCTCTCAGAGCCATATTCATCCCAAAAACTGCAAACCCTACAGAAACAACAAAGCAAAGCCACAGCGGGATATTCGCTACCGTCCCCATTGTGGAAACTGGACTTAAAGTGATCTGTCGCAGACCGGTCACAATATAGGTTGTTGGGTTGGCATAGGCTCCAATCTGCATCCAAGCAGGTAAGGTTTCCAAAGGGTAAAGTGAATTGCTCAAGAAAAGAAGGGGTAGTTGAAGCAGGAAAATCATCATATGATACCCTTCCGAGCTATCGGTAGATGAAGCTACTGCCAAGGCAAATCCCGAGAAACCAATCCCGTAACCCGCTATCAGAAATAACCCGCCCAACCAGCCTAGAGGATTATTGCTTAACTTAGCCCCCATGAGCAAGCCTACACTCAAAATAATGATGGATTGAATGAGTACTTTGGTCACGATGCTAGTTGCATTACCCATCAAGATGCTCAGTCGTGGGATCGGAGCAGCCAGGTATTCTTTGACAATTCCAATCAACCGCTCATTGAGCCAGGCTGCTCCCCCGGCGATAGCTGCACCAACGGCTGTCAGGGCCACAATACCGGGCACCATAAACGTCATATAATCATTTCCACTACCGGGCGCAGTAGTTCCCATCAGACTGCGCATCCCTACCCCAAATAAGACCACCCATAAAATTGGTTGAATGAGCATCCCCACAATTTCTTCGGGATGTACCCGTGTTTTTTTCATTTGTTTTTGCCACAATAAGATAGTTGCATTCATTTTTCGTTTCCTTATTTATCTCGCAATTGGCATCCGGTATATTTCAAAAAGACATCTCCCAGGCTGGGTTTTGCCACCGAAATATCTTCAACCACAAAACCGCTTTTGTTGGCCGTTTCAACAATTTCAACCAGGCGGTGATTGCCAGAATCAACGCCAATCTGAACAACGCCATTTGAAGCATTGAAACTCTCCACATATGGCAGCATTTTGACATTTTCTAAATATGTATCCAGATCGCCACTGCCAACAATTCGAATATTATCGGCGCCCATCTGGTCGATAAGTTCACGTGGGGAACCCTCGACCATGATTTTGCCGTGATCTATAATCCCAACCCAGTCTGCCAGTGCTTCGGCTTCATCCATATAGTGAGTCGTTAAAAGCAAGGTCATATTGGTATTCGTTTTTAAGGTTCGAATATACTCCCAAATGTTGGCCCGGTTTTGGGGATCCAAACCCTGCGTAGGTTCATCCAAAAAAAGAACTGCCGGATTGGTGATCAATCCCCGCGCTAATTCCAGACGTCGCTTCATACCACCCGAATAGGTATTGGTACGCCGGTCGGCAGCTTCTTCTAATTCGACCAGGTTTAGTAGCTCCTCAATTTTTGCCAATCGTTCAGCTTTACCAATACCATATAGTCGGGCATGGAAATCTAAAGACTCCCGGCCGGTCAGATCAGGGTCTAAAACAATTTCCTGGAATGTGACCCCAATTTGCTGGCGGACTTTGTCGGCCTGCTGGACAACATCCAATCCCGCAACTTGGGCCTTCCCGGATGTTGGTTTGATTAACGTGGTGAGCATGGAAATTGTGGTTGTTTTTCCCGCGCCGTTTGGCCCCAGCAGAGCATAAATTGTGTTCGTTGGGATTGACAGATTAATGCTATCTACCGCAAGAACTTCTTTGCTGAATCGTTTGGTCAAATTTTCGGTTGATATTGCTTTTCCATTTGTATTCATAAATATTTTCCTTTATGTTTGAAGACTAGTGAGTTCTGCCGCAATCTGCTTCCTGAGTTTGATCTTGTAACGATAATTGTTTGCATCTTGTCTCTCTTTTATTTTTATTCGATAGTTGTCTGGGTGATTATTCAGATTGCAGACGGTTGATGACGTCAGCTAACCATTGCAGTTCTGTGGCATAGTAGTGATGCAGGTACTCAACGGCTAAATGGCTTTCCCGTATTTCCACTGAGACGCCATCTAGTTGCTGGAATCTGGATTCAATTGCCTGATGTCGTTGTTCCAAAAGTGTGATCACTTCTTCTGCCGGAAGCGCATACACAAAATCAAGACCAACCACACCAGGAAATTCTGGCGATGGGCAGGTAGCCAGATTTTCACGAAGCAGACGGTAGAACGCCGTTTCGCCCTCTTCAGTTACAGTGTATACCCGTCGTGGGGGACGATTGCCTTCTTGTTCTTCCTGGTGAGTTACCCACCCATCCGTCTCCATATCATTGAGTAGTTTATAAGCATTAGATTTTTTTAGTGTAATTGACATGCCAGGATTATGTTGTAGCATTTCGTTCAATTGATACCCGTGCATATCGTGGCTGAGCAGTAATCCTAACAATAGAAGTTTCTTTTCCATAATTGTATCATTCCCGCCATAATAATGGTCATTTCTGGAATAGTCAATAATGACTATTGTATCAGCAAATTGTTCCTTTGTCAAGCAAAGCCAAAATAAGTCAGTTATTTTCAACAGAGATGATGTGCATCAATCCAACAATGGGCTAACAAATCGTTCCTGACGAATTGATTATTATTACGTTCATCAATAATGTGTTGATGTGCCGATCAATTCGTCCGGTGGGGAAATACCCTGTCGGGGTAGAGCTGGTTGTAGCCGAATTGCTAATCTTGGTTCTCATTCAAAGTTGATTAGGTATCGAGAATGCTGTAAAATTGTAGCATCCATTGCTAACCCGCAATCGGCGAAACTCAAGCGTTGGGCGGCAAAGAAATCGAAAAAGGATTTCCAAATGGTAACAACAACAAATAGAGATCCAGGATGGTTCTTTTATGTGGGATGGGTCGTACTGAGTGCTATCAGTCTGCCCCTCGCTTTTGTTATCTCTTGGATGACAATTTCCTTTTACTAGCTAACGCAAAGCCCCAATTTGTCATTTGGCTCAAATTATATATACTTATAGTATATACTCAAAGGAGTCATATCTTGAAAACTGCCAAGCTATTTAAGAATGGGCAAAGTCAAGCGGTTCGGCTGCCCAAAGAATTTCGCTTTACCGGCGAGAGGGTCTTTGTCAAAAAGATTGGGAATGCCGTTGTCCTGATACCCTACCAGGACTCCTGGCAATCTCTGTTCGAGAGCTTGGATAAGTTCTCGGATGATTTTATGGATATTCGCGAGCAACCAGCCCCGCAGGAGCGGGAAAAGCTGTTCGAATGAAGTTCTTATTGGACACCAATATTTGCATCTACCTCATCAAAAAGAAGCCGCCTCAAGTGCTACAAAAATTCACTATGAATGTGGTAGGGGAAATCGGAATATCCTCGATAACAGCGGCGGAGTTGTGGTTTGGGGTGCAAAAGAGCAAATATGCCACGCAAAATCAACGAGCCTTGGAGCAGTTTCTCATTCCGCTAACGATTGTGGAGTTTGACCATCAAGCGGCCATAACCTATGGCCGAATCCGAGCCTGGTTGGAAGGACAAGGGACGCCAATTGGCTCATTGGATACACTCATTGCGGCTCACGCTTTAAGCTTGCAGGTAACACTAGTCACGAACAACATGCAAGAGTTTTCGAGAGTACCGAATCTGAAATTAGAGAATTGGGCTGACGACGGAAACTAGGGTTGAGAATAGAAACAAAAACAGCCGGTTTTAATTACCCGGCTGTTTTTATTTAGTAATTCGGTTGTTTAGGCGCTGTTACTGGGTGCGCCCTGTCCACCTTGGGGCCCTTGGCCGTGGTGGGGATGTTGGCCGGGTTCCGGTGGAGAGAACGGCGTGTTAATTCGCTCGGTCACATGCGTCTCAATCTCAGCCAGACATGCATCGGCTTCATCTTGAGTCAAGTCACCGTTGGCGACTTTCTCGGCCAGATGCTCGGAGGCCTTGGTTACAACCGCGTTGACAATGTCGTCTGCGCTGACTCCGTGAGCCGTAGCGACATCGGCGATGCTCAGGTCTTCGCCGTCACGTAGCTCGGTGATGAGTTCTTGCGGCGTAATGCCGATGACTTCAGCAGCCGTCGAGATTAGCATACGCCCCCCTCTGGGGCCACCTTGGCCAGGGCCTTGCCCATCAGGTGGGGCGGCCAGGGCCGTCGGTGCGACCAAGACCATCACTGCCAGTAGAGCCGCAAATAAACCCGTAAAAAGTATCCATCGTTTGATATTCATTGTTAAAATCCTTTCTTAAATAAAATGTAATATTGAGTAGATTGTCTTCAGTATAGAATCCAAATATGCAAAGCTAATGCAGAATTTGTTAATGAATTGTAAAATTGAGGAAAGGTATCTACTCGTGCTAAGCACGCAAGATAGTCAGTTTTGAAATTGCCGGGGGTAATAAAGTAGCGTATAATCGAGCTACTTTATGTCTAATGAGGGGGATGTTATGGTTATTTTGATGATTATTCTGCGTATTATCCATATTTTTTCTGGCGTGTTTTGGGTTGGGGTGAGCTTCTTTAATATCGGCTACCTTCAACCCACTATCCGGGCAACCGGGGCTGAGGGCCAGAAAGTGATGCAACATCTCACCCAACAAACCAGGTTTACGGCGGCTGTTTACACCGCGGCCACCCTCAACTTGCTCTCTGGGCTGATTATGTACTGGATCGTCTCTGGATTTCGGCCATCTTTTATGACATCAGGCTATGGACTTTCGCTGACCATTGGGGGCATCGCTGGGGTAATTGCCTGGGTATTTGCGATTGTTGTCATACGGGGCATTCTGGGTCAGATGCAAGCGATTGGGCGGGCAATTCAAGCACAGGGTGGTCCTCCAACCCCGGAGCAAGGCAGCGCGTTACAAGCCTTAAGCGGCCAACTGGTCAAGATGGGACAATGGGGGGTGGTTTTAATGATAATCGCCCTGTTGGGTATGTCGGTGGGGCAATACGCAAGTTTTTAGGCGATCATATAAATTAGGCCGCGTCAACTACAACCACATCACGGGAAGGTGGCTCGGCGTATAGTTTTTCCACGATATCAGCGCGATGCGTGAGAACGGCACTCTGGTTAATATAACCCTTATCGGTGGTTTCATTTTTATCGATTCCAGGCGGGGTTGTCAATAGCGTAAAGCGTTCAAATCGTCCGCTACTGCCTCCTTCCGTGGCGTTATGCTGCTTGAAAATATCGCGGAAGAAGGCGATGACCTTCTCATTCTTTAGAAAATTGGCATCCTCGGGATGAGTTTCGCTGGCATCGGAAAACCGACCACGCAACACAGGCACGTTGGGAAAAACAAGCGCAGTCAGATATTCTCGATTGGGCTCAGCAACCACCACCTCAAGCAGAAAGGGTTGCCCCAGTTTATTGATGTTGCTGCGTAAGCGAGCGTTATTAACCCATACACCGCTGGTCAGCTTGAAGTCTTCGGTTGTCCGCCCATCGAATATAAGGCCAGCTGCTGGATTATGTGGATCGAGGAATTTGCCTGCATCGCCCATCCGATAATAGCCCTCACCATCAAAGGCAGCGCTCGTCGCTTCTGGATTGTTATAGTAACCTCGTGTTACGTTGGGGCCTTTCACCCGTAACTCCTGTTTGCCCGAAGGGTCAGGGGCTAACTTTACGCTTACCCCCGGTATCGGCAAGCCGATGACGCGGGCATCATCTATCTCCCAATAGACCAGTGTTGCATCAGGCGATGTCTCGGTGCTACCCCAGCCGGATAAAAAGGGTACTGGTTTGCCGCGTGCTTCGGCGCTCATCGCTTTCATACCTTCGTAGGTGGCTTGATCCAAAGCCGCTGCCGCGGTAAAGATAAATTTGAGATTTTTGAAGAAATCTTGCTTGAGGGACTCGTCCTCTTTCATGAGGGCGTATAGCGCGGTGTAGCTGCGCGGCACGCCAAAGTAGAGGGTGGGCGATATGTCTTTGATATTTTGGACAGTGGTTGACAGGCCCATTGGGGTAGGGTTGCCGTGGTCGATATAAAACGTGCCTCCATGCATGAGCATCAAATTAAAGACAAAATTACCGCCAAAGGTGTGGTTCCACGGGAGCCAGTCGATAATGATCTCATTGTTGTCTATAAACGGCCACATCTGAGCGATGCCGACCTGGTTTGTGACCATCATGCCATGTGTCACTTCAACGCCCTTGGGTAGATTTGTGGAACCAGAGGTAAACTGAATCTTAGCCAGCGTATCGGACGTGACAGCTTCGAAGCGGGCTTGACCTACGGCAGATAAAGTTTCTTGTTCACTAAAGAGATCGGTGAAAGGTCGGACATTGGCATGAGACTCGCTATTAGAGAAAGCATAGAGTTGTAAATCACCCGTATCCCATTGCTTGAGCTTACTCATATGAACATCGGCATTCGACATGACCAGTATGGAGGCATTGGTTACATCCAGGATATGCTTGATATGAGAGCCACTTTGGGAGCGCACCGAATAAGCATAACTAATCGGTACTACGGGTAAGCCAATCTGCATCGCTGCCAATTGGATGAGGGCCATATTGATGCTGTTTTCAGACAGAATAGCGATGGGCTGAGTCGCATCCAACTCCATCTTCATCAGACCATTACTAAGCTGATTGACCGTGACCAGGGTTTGAGCATAATTCAGACCATGCCAATCGCCCTGGTCATCGCGCTGCTGCAAAAATGGTTTATCAGGGAACTTCTCGGCGTTTTGATGCAGCCAAACGCCAATATTAGCAGGATAGGACGCCAGGGGTACTTTGTTTTGTAAAACCACACTGCCATCAGCTGCTTCGATGACCTCAACTTCAGCTTTTACCCATTGAATATCGGTTGACATCGTTATAACCTCCTCTAAAAATAGCTATTGAGGAATAAGGCACGCCTTTGTGCCGAGTGTTGCCGCACCAGGACGTGCTACCTCCCCGATTTTTGTCTAGTTGGATACATTCTTTGCCAAATGTCGGGCAATAATGAGACGTTGAATTTGAGCCGTACCTTCATAAATCTGCATGATTTTGGCATCGCGCATCCACTTTTCTACGGGATAATCGCGAATGTAGCCGTAACCACCCAGAACTTGTACGGCATCGGTGGTTACCTTCATGGCCATATCGGCGGCGAAAGCCTTCGCCATGCTGGCTGCTTGGGTGGCATAAACACCTTGATCGGCCATATAGGCGGCCCGCCAGCATAGGAGCCGGGCCGCATCAATTTGAGTAGCCATGTCAGCAATCATAAAAGCCACACCCTGGTGTTGAATGATAGGTTTGCCAAACTGAACCCTCTCCTTGGCATATTGAAGGGCGTAATCATAAGCAGCCCGAGCCAATCCAACCGCGCCAATCGCAACATAGGAGCGGGTTATTTCGAAAGTTTGCATGGCAATCTTGAACCCTTCACCTTCCTCACCCAACCGATTTTCGATTGGCACACGCAAGTTTTCAAAGGCCAGCGTGGTTGTATTCGAGGCCCGAATACCCATCTTCTTTTCTTTTTTGCCAGGTATTAAGCCGGGCCAGCCTTTTTCAACGATAAAGGCGGTAATTCCATTGTGCCCCAAGCTACGATCCACCGTGGCAAAGATAACATAGACATCAGCGATGCCGCCATTGGAGATGAAGGTTTTGTTGCCATTGATGACGTATTCATCGCCTTCTCGGCGGGCGAGGGTTTTTAAGTCCGCCGGGTTGGACCCGGCCTCCGGTTCGGTGAGAGCAAACGCGCCCAAAGTCAGATTATTAGGGTCGGCAAAGCGAGTTAGGTATTTTGTCTTCTGCGCTTCATTCCCGGCCAAGATAATAGGCATTGCCCCTAGATTAGTGGCACTCATTGCTCCCGTTATCCCAACGCACCCCCAGGCCAACTCTTCACGTACCAAACAATAGGTGAGTGCATCGGTAATGCCGCCGCCACCGTATTCTTCGGGGATGTAATAGGACAAGAAACCGGCCTGGGCTGCCTTTTGAATGACTTCCCAGGGGACTTCTTCTCGTTCATCATACTCGGCGGCTACCGGACGAATCTCATGCTCGGCAAAGCGATGGGCCAACTCGCGCATTTCTCGCTGTTCATCTGTTAGGTCAAAAGCGATCATCATCTACTCCAATCTCACTTTGTCAATTGGGATTATAACATAAATCGCCTTAAATTCTAATATCGCATAGGTGACCGATAATTACACTGACCATTCTCCGGCTAAGAGACGTGGCAGGAGCGGTTTGAGGATACGATATGTCACCCCCCACAATCTGTACGGACCAACTTGATAGAATGGGGTCAAGCGTGGTTCCGGCCAGGTAGAGAACTGTTCAACGACTTCTCCGTGGGTATCGGGGTGAGTTAGGTCGCGGAGACTTACTTCCAAAATCTCGGCAATTTCTCTCTCTTCTCTCTGCCAGGTATCAGGTGGGATAATTCGAGCCAGAAAGGGCGAAATTCGAAACCCTGTTGTTCGAGTCTGAGCAGAATGAACCTCGGTATTTGGCATTAGAAACTTTAGTCAATAACCGCTATGGCTTCTATCTCAATGAGGAAATCTTCATGGGCCAGTGAGTGAACGCCAATCCATGTTGTGGCGGGTGGCTGATCACTGGGAAAGAACTCTTTTAGGGTATCACTGATGGCACCGGATTCATCTAATTTATCGTAGACAATATAAATTCGCATTGAGACAACATCAGCCAAGGTTCCGCCTGCAGCATTCACAGCCGTTTCAACATTTTTGAGCGCCTGCCTTGTCTGTTTCTGGAGATTATTTTTACCAACAATTTGCTGCTCTTCATCCCAGGCCACCTGGCCAGACATATGCACTGTCTTCCCACTCTGGCTGGTTACGACTTGAGAAAAACCGTACTGTAGGCTATTAAACAATTCTTTCGGGTTGATGTACTCTTTGGGCATTGGCCTAGCTCCACTTTAAGATTGACTATTGCCACGATAAAGTCTCGTTGCCTTGGCTAACTGGGCCAATGTAGCCTCATTGGACGGGCCACAGTCAAACATCAAGTGCGAGACTCCAAGTGCTTCATATTGATGGAGGGCAGTCGCAATTTCTTCAACGGAGTCAGGCAGATCGGGCTTCATCCAGCCGGGAGGCTTGCCAATATCTGGAAAAGCGACGCCCACCCGTGCGGTTATTACGAGCGTTGCTGGGTCACGTCCTACTTCCATACAGGCAGTATGCAAATTGGCGATAGACTCGGCCAGCAGGTCGGGCCGGGTGTCGGTGTCTGTATTCCAAATATCGCCATATTGCGCGGTTAAATGTAACATTCGTGGCCCGTGACCACCAATCAATAAGGGTGGACCATCCGGTCGAGGACCGGAGGGGGTTATCTCACAATCCTGGGTTTGATAATAAGCCCCTTCAAAATTGACATGGCCTTGTTTTAATAGAGGGCGGACAATCTGCAATGCCTCCTCCAACCGGTCAACCCGGTGGTCGAAGGGTATACCGAAGGCGTCAAATTCAGCTTTATTCCAACCTGCCCCCAAACCCAAGATAAAGCGACCCCCACTGACCTCATCAAGTGTGACTGCCATCTTGGCTAGAATGGCTGGATTGCGGAACGGGTTACATAACACCAGACTACCCAATTCGACCCGTTGAGTGGTTTCGGCCAGGGCCGAGAGCATGGTCCAGCTTTCCCAGGTTCCGATGGTTGGCTGACCATTCCACCGGAATAGAAGGTGATCATACAGCCAGATTGAGTCAAGACCAGCCTCCTCCACAGCCTGTGCCATCCTTCGTATTTCAGGGTAACGTGGAGCCCGGTTAAGGTCCTCATTTTCACCAAGATAAACGACAAAGCCAATCTTCATCGTAGTTTCCTTCATTGAGTCTCTGAACGAATCGTTCCTGAACGGTCTCTATCGTGCGATACTCTGGCGGGTCTTCGGATATTTGAAGCCATTTTAGCACATCTGGCTCAAAGAACCATTTATAAAGCAGGACAACATCATCTTGAGAGAGGGGACGCAAAATGACTTTGCTATTGTTCAAGATTGGGATTTGTGTCAAAATTACCTCACCGCTCGAATTCCCACAAAGGCCGGGTACCGACATCCACACCACCATCGATGTTGAGTACCTGACCGGTGACCCAACCAGCTTCGTCGCTGGCAAGATAGAGGGCGGCATAAGCGATGTCTTCGGGGTGGCCTGTGCGGGCCAAGCCAGTAACAGGTTCGACCGCACCCTCGGTCAACGGAGCCCGAATCAGGCCGGAACCGATACAGTTAACCCGAATATCATCAGCATAAAACTCTTTGGCCAGACTCTGGCTCAAGCCAATAACGCCGCCCTTGGTCGCACCATAAGCCGGGTTTCCTTCTTGTCTTACGCTAAAGCTGGCCGCTACGGTCACAATGGCTCCACCACCGCGTAGATGAGGGCGGGTTGCTTGAACCATATTGTACAATCCATCTAAGGCATTGCTCAAAGCCAAATGCCAGAACTCCTCGTCTACATCGGCAAACTCTTTAGCCGGGACAAAGAAACCCCCAGCCCCATAATAGAGAATATCCAGCTTGCCCCAGCGCTCGACGACGGCATTTACGGCTTTTTCGGCGTCTGTCCGCACCGTCAAATCTCCGGCCATGCCTATAGCTTCTCCACCGGCAGCAGTAATCCGCCGGGCGGTTTCCTCGCCTTTGGTGGGGTCACGGGCAATGACGCCCACTTTGGCTCCCTCTTGGGCAAACAACAGGGTCGTGGCCCGACCCATGCCAGGTCCAGCCCCGGCAATTAACGCTACTTTATCTTTGAGTCGCATTGTTCTCCTCGAAAATAGGATTGTCAGATGAGAATTTGATGGATTTACGATTGAACCGAATCTCCAATCTCCTAGTTTTCATTGAGACTGAAGCCCGTGCATTATCGGCCAAAAGCTCAACCTTCTCATGGCACGTAATTATATAGGTTCTCGTCGCTGTGGAAAATTTCAGGTGTCATGGGCTAACATTAAAGGTGAAAGAGGTTAAATTCACTTTGAGTGATAAATTTTAGCTACCTCGCAACCGCGGTTATTTTCGATGAGTGACAACGCAGTCCAGAAAACTGAGGTCTGCTTCCGATAAGATAAACGTAACAAATTTAGGATTACAAGCACAATGAGCAGGCGCAGGGTGTTAGACGGTACGTACCTGTGTAAGTTTTATATTTGACAAACTTTTAGAATACTATTACAATCCGCCTTTAAATATCGAATATCGAATATCGAATATTAAGGGAAAGAAGCAGGATTGTCAATTATGCCAACCCCTACAAATTCTTCATCTATTATCAATTATGGAAATGTGCAAGATGCTGTGGCCGATGGAATTCGAGATATGATCCTTAACGGTCACTTAAAACCCGGTGACCGCCTGCGTCAGGATGACTTAGCCAACACCTTCGGTGTCAGCACCATGCCCATCCGTGAAGCGTTACGCCAGTTGCAGGCAGAGGGCTTGGTTGTTTTCTACCAGCGTCGTGGGGCAACCGTGGCCGAGCTATCCGTTTTTGATTACGAACAAATCTACCGAATTAGAGAAGAGCTGGAAACGTTGGCCTGTCGATGGGCCGCCGAAGATTTTGACCGGATCTCGGTTGACCGGTTGAAAGCTCTTTTGGCAGAAATAGAGAGCGCCGAGCAAGACCTTGATGATGTCCCACGCCGTTTGAAACTGGTACGCGAGTTCTTTTTCACCATCTTTGAGGCCAGTGAAAAAGAGTATCTTTTGCGTATCCTCTCTAGCATGTGGGACCTTTCCCACCAATACCGTCGCTACTTTTCGTCTTTTCCTAAACTTATTCCACAGCGCCTCGAGAATTATCATAATGTTATCCGGGCTTGCGAGGCCAGAGACCCGGAAAAATTGATTGAAGCTTTTCGGACCATCTTCGCTTTTGGCAAGTCCGTCTTTATTCCTCTCGTGCGCAAACACGAGGAAGAAAGCAAGAAATAACTTCAGTAAATAGTGTTCGGCGCTTCGGATGGGACACTCAAGGGCGGCCGGATACTGCATTTGCATAATCGCTGGCCGTACGCGGCCAACCCGCTGAACCCGTAAAGGTTCACCTCTCAACCAAGGAGCTGCAACGATGCAACGCGACAAGATGATGCCCACAGCCGCGCTTGAAGGCATAGTAGTCCTCGATCTGACCCAGTTTGAATCGGGTACGGCTTGCACAGAGACACTGGCTTGGCTGGGAGCTAATGTCATCAAGATTGAACGGCCAGGGACAGGTGAGCAGGGCCGTTCCTCCTCCGCCGATTTACCGGGCGCAGATTCATACCACTTTATACTCCTCAATGCCAACAAAAAATCTATAACACTCGATATCAAGCACCCCCAAGGAAAATTACTTTTGCACCGGCTCATCAAGCGGGCCGATGTGTTTGTTGAGAATTTTCGACCGGGAGCCATCGAGCGTCTCGGCTTTGACTACGAGACCGTCCATAACCTCAATCCACAGGTCATCTATGCCCAAATTAAAGGATTCGGCATGGATGGGCCTTATGCAAATTTTCCGGCCTTTGATCCGGTTGGCCAAGCAACCGGTGGCGCGGTGAGCATCACCGGCGAAGCCGACGGACCACCGATGCGACCGGGGCCAAACCTGGCCGATAGCGGGGCCGGGTTTCATTGCGCGATGGGCATCTTGGCCGCGCTTTATCAGCGTACAATCACCGGTCTGGGGCAACGTATTGAGGTAGCAATGCAGGATGTTATCATCAATTACTGCCGCTCGGCGTATGGAAAACAGCTGATGACCGGTCAGCCAACCGGGCGAGTGGGAAATGGAATGCCAATGGCAGAAGTGGCCCCGGCGGGTCTCTATCCCTGTCGTCCCGGCGGGCCAAACGACTACGTACACGTTTATGCCTCGCGTCATGCTGGGAGTTCTCAATGGGAACGTCTCTTGAAGGTTGTTGGCCGTGAGGCGTTAAGTGATGACCCGCGCTTTGCCACGCCGGAGTCACGTTATGAGTACCGGGAAGAAATTGACGCGATGATTACCGCCTGGACGAGCCAGAAAACCAAGTTTGAAGCTATGGAAGAGCTTGGGAGGGCTGGTGTTCCGGTGGGAGCTGTCCTGACCACGGCGGAGTTAATGGCCGACCCCTACCTGCGCCAGCGTGACACGTTTGTGACTATGGAGCATCCAATACGCGGACCAATTGTTATGCCCGGTTTTTCGATAAAAATGTCGGCTTCCTCAGTACCCATTCTGCCCTCGCCGCTGCTAGGACAGCACAATGAGGAAGTCTATAGGGATATGCTGGGCATGTCTGCGGATGAGCTTGAACACTTGCATCAGGTGGGGGCCATTTAACTATTTGCCTCAGTTCGACAATTAATCGTAGGTTGGGTTGAACAGAGACAAAGAACCATTGGATGTCCATAATTGTTGGGTTTCGCCCAATATGAGGGTCCAATAAGGCCAGTGAAACCCAACATTTAGCGCAATCATAACTTTAATTTCGGCTCAACCCAACCTACCCCTGAAATTCCGAACTCAGGTTATTTCTCTGTCTAAAAATTTTGGGTGAATTCAGTTCCTCAGCAGGAGGTAATGATGAACCAAAGAATACAGAATCTAAAAGAACGTCTTTATGTAAACAAATATCCCCTGTGTACCGAGAAAATTCGGCTGGTCACAGAATCGTATAAGCAGACCGAGGGAGAGCCGCAAATTCTGAGAAGGGCAAAAGCTCTGGCCAACGTGTTGGACAAGATAACGATTTTTATCGAAGATGACGAGCTAATTGTGGGTAATGTCGCCAGCAAACCGATGGGGGTTGAATTTGATTGCGACTACGGTATCTGGTCACAGGCAGAAATAGAAGCGCTCAAGGCCGAAGGCTTTGCCACTTCTGCCGAGGACGAAGCCGAGTTAAGAACGCTCAATGAATACTGGAAAGGTAAAACCCTGGTGAGCCGGTGCGGGGCCGTTTACGATGATGATCGCCTCTGGCCGTTTATGCAATCAGGCGTCGTTCTGCCGCCTTGGAAAACCAGAGAAGACGGTAGTGGCGGCGGATACGCCCAGGGAGGACTGGGGTTGGGGCCGGGTTTTATCCTGTGCGGCTTTGACTTTGCCAAAGTTCTCAATGGCGGCCTTAACCAAATCATCGCCGAGGCCGAAGCGGAGCTAAAAACGATCCGGTTTATGAGCGCCGATGCGCTTAAAAAGTCCTATTTTCTCAAGTCGGTCATCATCGCTCATCAAGCCATCATTCGCTTCGCCCATCGCTTTGCAGAGCTGGCCGCGGACATGGCAATCCAAGAAACAAACCCCACTCGCAAACAAGAACTGGAACGGATAGCGGAAACGTGTCGCTGGGTCCCGGCCAATCCGGCCAGAACCTTTTCTGAAGCGATGC
>Ga0210124_1000513_pt1 | contig 19316 bp, 19 predicted proteins | sample Muzzi_PWC_D2_FD_185554 | JGI IMG/M metagenome (GOLD analysis project Ga0210124, IMG submission 185554) | Wetland microbial communities from San Francisco Bay, California, USA, that impact long-term carbon sequestration - Muzzi_PWC_D2 (SPAdes) | ecosystem: Environmental > Aquatic > Marine >... | reverse complement strand
GTGGTGGAGTCGATCTGGTCCCGCTCCTCGGGCGAGCAGTCGGTCGCGGTCTCCACCTCCCGGCTGCACAACATCGCCGGCAAGTACACCGGCAAGGACGACCCGGTCATGCTGGTGCGGGTGCAGAAGAACTTCCCGGCCACGGGAGAGGTGCTGGCGCCCTACGCCATCGGCCACTACGTCGCGGGCTGCATGCGCGGCTCCCACCAGATGCCGTTGATGCCGGTGCCGCTCGGCTCGGGGATCAGCTACTTCGACGGCCCGCCGGTGGTGACCTGCGCGGCGTTCGCCATGCACGAGGGCAAGATGACCGAGGCGGTCGATGCCTTTGCCCACCCGTTCTGGGACCGGGTGCGCGACCGCGTCTCGGACAAGGCCATGGAGATGCGCCGGCAAGGCTTCTTCGGCGCCGCCATGCTGCCCATGTCGGAGCTGGAGTACACCGGCATCATGGAGAAGCTCGCCGCCCTCGACACCCGCTTCCAGGTCCACAAGAAGGCCGCTTGAGCCGCGCGCCGATCCAGAGGCAGGTGCGCGAAAGGACGCGAAAGGAGGTGTGTGTTCCCGCGCAGCCAGGCGCTTGCGGTCGGCACCGGTGAGTACCTGGAGCAGCCCGGCGCCACCCGGGATTCGGCAGAATTGTCCGCCTGGGGTGAGAAATAGTCCCAACTTGGCCGGACCACACCGTTGCGCGGCGTTGCAGGGTGCACATGGATTAACCGCTTACGAAGATCGGAGGCCCTGGCACATGCCTTGCGACGCGGGTAGCATCGCCGGGAGGAACCCCATGTTCGGTCTCATCACACGCAGGCACCTGGTCAAGCACCCCGTGACCGTCTGCCGCGACTACGGTTGGCGGGTCTTTGTGGTGGGGCTCTTCCTGCGCAGGGGCACCTTCCTGGAGCTGGTAGCCAGTCACCCGGCCGATCGAGCGGTGCCAGGGCCGATCGCGCCTCTAGCTGATCGTCCTGAGCAGGAGGGCGTCGGCGCGGCCGGCGACCGGACGTCGGGCTCCGGGGAATAGCGCCGGCTGGCACGCTCACGGGCGACATCGCCGCTCCCCCCGGGTCTGGGGCCGATCAGCCCGCTGTGAAACCCGGGAGGCGAGTCCGGAATCGCAACGAGATGTCGTCACCGCCGGGGCACCGCCTCGTCGCACCGAGGCTATTGATGCTGTCTATTCCGATAGTTACACGAGACTGGATAGCTGGCACGCGACCTGCTGTTCACCAGGCATAGACAGTCACCAGTCTCCCGCGAGCGACGCCATGTTCGGTCTCATCACACGCAAGGACCTCCTCATCCACCCCATGACCATCTGCCGCTGCTACGGCTGGCGGGTCCTGGTGGTGGGGATCCTCATCCACCGCGGGACCTTCCTGGACCTGGTGGCGCGCCACGCTCCCCTGTGAGAGACGGAGTCAGCGGGTCCGGCGGGCGTCCAGAGATCGACCCGCGGGGCGCGGGAGCGCTGGCCGGGCCACGGGTGGCGGTGGAAGCGGCAGGCACGCCGACCTTGCGACGCCAACGGCGGCGGATCCCGCTCGCGGCCGCCCTCACCCCGCGCCAATCCGGAATGCGAGGGGCACGGGAGCCCACCCCCCTCGGGACGTGAGGGTGGCAGGGCCGTCCAAGGTCGGCAATGAACGCACCGACATCGACCCCTTCACCTGGGGGTTGAAAACGAGAATGATAGCGATTATCATTTCGATCCTCATCAACCCGCTATTCGGTAAGTCACGGACCCAATGAACGACAGACACGGGACATCCAGCGACCCGGGCAAGGATCTTCGCTGCCACTGCGGCAACCTCGTCGCCCGTCTGGTCACCCACGGTGTGGAGCTGAAATGCCGGCGCTGCCGGCGTCTGGTCATCGTTCCCCTCATCGACAACCGCCACGTGCCGGCACGGCCAGGCCGGCCCGCAGGCTTCAACCGGAAAGGTGGGCAGCCATGATCGTCTGTCTCTGCGGCGGGGTATCCGACCGCCGGATCCGCGAGGCCAGCGCCCGCCACCAGGGCGACCTCGCCGCCACCCTGGCGGCCACCGGTGCCTGTCAGGACTGTAGGAGCTGCCGCAAGGAGCTCAAGAAGCATTGCCACAAGCCGTGTGACCGCGAGTGCCACCGCCCGAATCCATGACGCGGTGTGCCGAGGGCGCCGCCGCCGACGGCGCCCGGCGGGTAACCGTCCAGACCAACATCCACCCAGGAGGAATCGATGAAACCCACCGATCCGCGAGTGATCGAGTTGCTCAACGAAGTGCTCACCGCCGAGCTCACGGCCATCAACCAGTACTTCGTCCACGCGGAGATGTGCGACAACTGGGGCTACGCGCGACTCCACGACGCCATCCGCAGGCACTCGATCGGAGAGATGCGCCACGCCGAGGCGGTGATCGAGCGCGTCCTCTTCCTGGAGGGAATCCCCAACGTCCAGCGCCTGGGCAAGATCCGCATCGGCGAGCGGGTCGCCGAGCAGCTTCAAGTTGACCTGGAGCTGGAGATGGCGGCGATCCCGCGCCTCAACCGGGGGATCGAGCTGTGCAGGGATACCGGGGACAACAATAGCCGCCGCCTGCTGGAGGAGATCCTCGAGTCCGAGGAGGAGCACGTCGACTGGCTGGAGGCCCAGCTCGAGTTGATCAACCAGGTGGGTGAGCAGAACTACCTGTCCGAGCAGATCAAGGAGCCCGACGCGAGCTGACGGATTCCCCGCAGCCAACGGCCCGACGCGGGGCCGACCCGAAGACGAACGACGGCCGACGGCCCGAGGCATTACGCCCAGAGCCCGCCGCGGATCCCCGATCCGCGGCGGGCTCTTTTTTTTGACCACCGTGCCATCACCGACCTCTCGACCCAAGGAGCGACGATGCATTCTAGACGACACGATCATCCGAAAAGACCTGGCCGACGCCGGCTCGGCGCCTGGCTCCTCGCTGCCTCCCTGATGGCCACCGCGGGTTGCGGCGACGACCACCGCGGGGAGCGAGACCTCACCGGGGCGCTGGCCCCGGTGGGGGTCAGCTCCCTGGAAGCCCTCGGCCAGAGCCTCTACTTCGATCCCGACCTCTCGGACCCGGCGGGCCAGTCGTGCGCGAGCTGCCACCTCCCCAGCGCCGGCTTCGCGGACCCGGACGCCGAGCTCCCCACCTCCCGTGGGGTGCTGCCGGACCGCTTCGGTAATCGCAACACCCCAACCGCGGCCTACGCCCTGTTCAGCCCGGAGTTCCACTTCGACGCGCAGGAGGGCCTGTTCGTCGGCGGCCAGTTCCTCGACGGGCGGGCGGCCACCCTGGAGGAGCAGGCGAAGGCGCCGTTCCTCAACCCGGTGGAGATGAACAATCCGGACCGGGCGGCGGTGGTGGACAAGGTCCGGCAGGCCGACTACGCGGCGCTCTTCGAGGAGGTCTTCGGTGCCGGCGCCCTGGACGACGCCGACACCGCCTACGAGGAGATCGTCGAGGCGATCGCCGCATTCGAGCGCACCGAGGTCTTCCGTCCCTTCACCTCCAAGTACGACTACTTCCTCGCCGGCCAGGTGGCGCTCAGCGACCAGGAGCGCCGCGGGCTGGAGCTATTCGAGGCGGAGGACAAGGGCAATTGCGCCGCCTGCCATCCCAGCCAGCCGGGAGAGGACGGCAGCCCGCCCCTGTTCACCGACTTCACCTACGACAACCTCGGCGTGCCCCCCAACCCGGACAATCCGTTCCTCCGTCTACCGTCGGAGCTCAACCCCGACGGCGACGCATTCGTCGACCTGGGGCTGGGCGGCGCGCTGGACGACCCGGCGGAGGATGGCAAGTTCAAGGTCGGCAACCTGCGCAACATCGCCCTCACCGCGCCCTACATGCACAACGGTGTCTTCGCCACCCTGGAAGAGGTGGCGGACTTCTACAACACTCGCGACGTGAAGGACGACTGGCCCGACCCCGAGGTGGCGGCCAACGTCAACCACGACGAGCTCGGCGATCTGCGGCTCACCGACCAGGAGGTCGAGGACATCGTCGCCTTCCTGCACACCCTGACCGACGGTTTCGTGTTGCCGGACACGGGGGAGTAGCGGAACGCCGCGAGCGGCCCGGTCGCGGTCAACCAGCCCGTCCTCGTATCCGCGTCCGGCGGGCTGAAGCCCGCTCTACGGATGGTGCTGTGCCGGCTCCGACGCGGTGTCCACTGATCGTCACACGAGGGCCCATAGCCCCCACTGGCGTCCATCCACCAACAGAACCACGAGGACGTCGCCGTACCCACCTCATGGGGAGTCGTCATCGCCGAGCCCCTGCCCGTCGCTCGGGGCCTCCGCCCCGGGGGACCGCGGCGGCCTCGCCTGATGCTCCGGCACGTCGTCCTCGGCGGTCTGGACACGACCGCCCGCCTGCGGCCCAGGCGAGGGTGCGGCGCCGGCGCCGGCACTCCCCTTCCCTGCCGGATGTTTACCGGGTCCAGTTTCACCGCCGTGGGCGGCCGCCGTGCCGCCGGTCGGTGGGTTGCGCGGCGTGAGGGCGAGGTCGACCTGCACCCGCTCCCGGTCCAACGCGATGTTGCGCCCCGAGGTGTTCCATCCCGTGGCCACCGCCTGCACCCGCGCCGATCCGACCGGCAGGTCGCTGAACTTCGCGCGTCCCCGCGCGTCGCTGCGTTGCTCCATCTCGAGGTCGTCGATCACCACCGACACCGTGGCGCCACGCACCGGTTTGCCGGCACCGTCGCTCACCTGGATGACGAGCTCCACCTGCTGAGGCTTGGTGGTGTCCTTGCCGGTGGTCTGCTTTCCGGCGTCCCGCTTCCCGGCAGTGTCCTTCGTGGCCTTGTCCTTGTTGCCCGGAGCCGCCGATATCCCGCCCGCCGCCACCAGCCCGGCGGCGAGGGCCACCGCCAGTATCCAGTACCTCGGTCCAGCCCCGCATCCTGGTGTTTTCCGTCGCATCGTGGCCCTTCGCGAAGAATCAGCGGCCGCTGCTGTCAAGCCGGCGCTGGGCGCGCACGAGCTCCTCGACCACCTCGTCGTAATACGGCTTCTCTTTCAGACTGGCGCGCGAGCCGGGGAAGTAGACCAACGCCAGCTTCGCCGAGCCCGGTGCCCAGTTCTTCAGGACCACCGCGGCGCGGTGACCTTTGGCGAGGCGCAGGTTATCGATCATCGGAAAGTCGAAGTAGCCCACCGAGAACGTCAGATCCGCCTCCGACTTGCTCGCCCCCACCGGCCACACCTCCAGGCGCACCTTCAGCTCCTTGCGCTCGGGCGAGGCCTGCAACGCCCAGAGGGTGAAGCGGCGCTGGGTCTCCTCGGACTCGAAGGGAGGCTCCGCCGGTAGGCTCAGGATCTCCTCGCGCAGGAGCACGCCTTCCGGATGCTCCGTGAGCTGGTCGAAGAACAGCAGATCCTCCCGCACCACCCCCACGTCTTCGAGGGCCGCGATCTGCTTGCCGGTCACCTCGCGAGCGACGCGCACCAGGCGCTTCTCCAGGCCCTGCTTGCGCTTCTGGAAGAGGGTCGGATCGTCGTCCGCCGCCGTGCCGTCGGGGCGCAGCGCCGTGATCTCCGCCTCCAGGTACTGAAAGAGGGGACCGAGGTCGAGGGCGTCGTGGAAGTTGTAGGCCAGCAGCTCGACGGCCAGGACCTTCTCCTCCGGACGTCCCGCGTTCTTGGCGTTCTCCGGGTCGAGGAAGGTCTTGATGATCGAGTTGAACATCTGCTGGCGCAGGGAGGTATCCGCGGCCTCGCGGCTGCTCATGATCTGCGCGTACAGGCGGATGTTGGTCTCGTCGGCCTGCCGCTGGTTCAGGTAGCGGCTGCCGAGGATGCCGACGAGCGCCACGGCAAGGGCCGTCAGCAGCCCGCCGACCGGCTTGAGGACGACGTCGACCTTGTCCCAGCGGTCCTTCCCCCCGGTCGCCATCACCGCTTGCGGAGCTGGAATCCACCGCCGGCAGGGACGAGGTCGAAGTCGAAGCGCACGGGCTCGTCGAACGAGTAGATCGCCGCGCTCGCACCGCCGTTGTCGGGCAGGCTCAGGGTGCAACGGCCGGTGTGCGCCACGAACAGGCGGTAGGCGCCGTGATCGTCGGTGCGCGACTCGGCCTGGTCGCCGCTGTCGCACGCCACGGCCACGCGCGTGCCGGCCAGCGGGCTGCCGCCCTTGGACAGGGAGCCGTAGATCTGTGCCCCCTGCGCCGTCAGCGGCGACAGGAGCAGGGCGAGCGATACGACGGCGATGGGGGTACGGGGATCCACGGCGACACCTCCTTGTGTGCGCGGATTATCGAGGGCCGGCGCGGGGGCGCAAGCCCCAATCCGCGCCCTCGGGCGAGCCGCGATCGCGGGCTACGTGGCGAGTGGAGATCCCCACTCACCCTTCCCGATCGGCACGCGAAGGTCCGTCGCGAGGCACGTGCCCCTGCGTATGAACCTGAAGGGATGCCTCGGGCTCAAAGGTGGTAGGGAGGCAGCGGTCTCGCCGCACCGCCTGCGAGGGACTAAACCGAGCGGAGTCACCAGCCCCACCGCGAGCGATCCCATGTTCGGGCTCATCACACGCAAGGACCTGCTCATGCACCCGGTGACCGTCTGCCGCCACTACGGCTGGCGCGTGCTGGTGATCGGCATCCTGGGCCACCGCGGCACCTTCCTGGACCTGGTGGCCCGTCGCGCCGACGCATCACCGGCCCGACGTCACGGCCCCAAGGCCGACCGGCCGAACCCCAAAGGCCGGCCGCGATGACCCCGATCAGGCCGTCCGCTTCAGCAGCGGGGCGTCCAACGGTTCCGCCCGCGGGGCCAGCGGGGGGACCCACAGCGCCAGGCCCGAAATGGCGAACAGCAGGCTGGCGCGAAACCGGCCGCGGCGCACCTCCTCCCGCAGGTCGAGGGTGGTGGCGACGATGAGCCGGAAGTCGACGGGGCGATCGACCTCCGTCGGCGCAATCGGGTGACGGCGCCGTTCGACCGCGTGCAGCAGTTTGGCCTGGGTGAAGAGAGAGAGCCGGCTGACCTCGTCGATGTAGAGGGTCCCGCCGGTGGCGGCGATCACCGCGCCGCCGTCCGGTTCCTCCTCGGCGGACACACCCCACAAGGCGTCCCCGAAAAGCTCGACGTCGATCTCATCCGGATGACGGTCGCGGCAAGGCACCGTCACGAACGGCCCGTGGCGCCGTGGCCCGAGGTTGTGTAGGCGCCTGGCGAAGAGCGCGCGATCCGTTTCGGTCGCGCTCGTCAGGAGGATCGGGATGTGAAGGTCCGGCAGGGCCACCAGCGGGGCCCACTTGACCGCCTCGCCATCCACACCCTCCTGCGCCGGGTGTTCCGGGAGGAGACCGGCGCGGCGCCCGGGGGCCCGCCGCCGCGCCCACGGAAGCTCGGAGGCCGGACTCGCGCAGCAGGTCGTGAGGGCGCCTACGGGGGCCGCTGCCGCGGAGGGTGCGACCTCGGCGCCGGACCGGTCGGATCGCCTCGGGTGGTCCGCGGTGACGAGTTGCCGTTCAAGAGTGATGTAGTTCATGGCCGTCCTTTCAGAAAGAGGGAAAGCTCACCTCGAAGTACGCGTCGAGTTGCAGTTGCCCGGGGCGGAGCAAGGCCGGTGCCAGGCGCGGGCCATCGCTTCGCCTGCTCCCAGAAGAAGGATTAGACCATTGATTTACATGAACTTTCGCGAACGGCACCTGACTCGGGCGCAGCATTCGACGAACCCGTCCACGCACCAACCCGGTGCATCACTGCACCGCCCCGGTGCGGTGACAGCGCCCAAACCGGGGACGGGTCGCGGTGCCCCATTAACATCCCACCGCGAATGGACGCGCATTCACGCGAATGGCCGCGACAGGCCTAACGCAAAGGCGCGAAGGCGCAAGGAGAACGGCGCAGGCTCCGTAGGGGCACGGCATGCCGTGCCCTGTGCCGGTACAGGCACGCCGGGTTTCGCGGGAAACCACGAAGGGCACGAAGAACACGAAGCACCGCACGTGCACCGAGGCGCACGAAAACAGAGTGGCAGGCAAACCACTCCTCGGATCACGCTCTGTTGCGTCTCGACACCGTGCCGCCAACGCCGACACGCGCGACGTGACGCGTCGACTCGACCCAGGAGCCCCCATGATCACACCGGCCGTGACCCCCGATCCCCCGTACTACGCCGTCATCTTCACCTCGGTCCGCACACCTGGCGACCACGGCTATGAGGAGGCGGCCATAGAGATGCTGGCTCTGGCATCGGCGCAGCCGGGCTTTCTCGGCTTCGAGACCGCGCGCCAGGAGATCGGCATCTCCGGCTCCTACTGGCGCTCGCTGGAGGCGATCCGCGCCTGGAAAGAACACGCCACCCACCGCGACGCCCAGTCCCGCGCCACCGACTGGTACGCCTCCCTCCGCGTCCGCATCTGCCGCGTCGTCCGCGAGTACGGCTTTTAAGTCGTCTCCACGAGTACCCGCTTTACTCGCCAACCGAAAACGACAACAACTTACACTCCACTTCCGGTTGACCTTGCTCTTACCCTCTCCAACCTTCGCCGCTCATTGCCCAATAACAGATAAACGACGTCACACACCAGCACGACCGACACGGACACGACAATTGGGAGGGATTTATGCCCATCTACGAGTTCGCCCCAGATGTCATCAGACCAATTCCAGAGACCACGTTCTCAGCCGAACATTTCAAGGAAAGAGATGACCTACAGCGCCTACTGCGGGAGAACGTTGCAGTGATTGCGCCTGACACTCTTGTCATCGCTGAGGAGTTCGGAGAATGGGAGGACTCCAGGAGACGGATTGATCTGCTGGCCCTCGACAGCAATGCGAATCTCGTCGTGATCGAGCTCAAGCGTACCGAAGACGGTGGGCACATGGAGCTTCAGGCAATCCGGTACGCTGCGATGGTCTCTACGATGACATTCGAGCAAGCTGTCAGAGCCTTCGGCGACTTTCTTCGCCAAAGCGGCAGTAACGGGGATGACCCCCAGACCAGAATTCTCGAGTTCCTTGGTTGGGCTGAACCTGACGAAGACCAGTTCGGGCAAGATGTGCGCATCGTGCTCGCGTCCGCCGAGTTCTCCAAGGAACTCACCTCGTCGATCATGTGGCTGACCACCAAGTATGAGCTGGACATTCGGTGCGTGCGCCTCAGGCCCTACAGTCTTGAGGGGCGGCTCTTGGTCGATGTCCAGCAGATCATTCCCCTGCCGGAGGTAGCCGACTACCAGGTACAAGTCAAAGAGAAGGCGAGGAAGGAGCGAAGCGCCCGGGGATCAGGGCGCGACTTCACTCCCTATGACGTAACGATCGGGGAACAACGGCTTGAGTCCATGGCGAAGAGGCGCGCGATTTTCCATGTCGTTAGGCACCTTTGCCAGAATGGGGTGGACCCTGAGGAGATCGCGGCGCTTTTCGACTGGAGACAAAATAGGGTCTGGTACGTCGTTGACGGTGAGGTCAGCGAGGAGGAATTCGAGCGGCTTGCGCTAGAGAAGGCCGCAGACGATGGCCCAGCCTTCGCACCGCACAGGTGGTTCCGGAGCGAAGACGAACTGATCCGTGCGAACAACAAATCCTACGCTTTCTCCAACCAGTGGGGCGGGCAGGGCTGGCAGAAAGGAATGACTCGACTGGCGGAGAAGCACCCAGAATTCGGTATCAAGTTCACTCCTGCGACCTAAAGACGTGGTGAGGTCTGGTGGGATCTGGCCTGCGGTCTTGCCCAACTGGCGAATCTGCCGAGTCGTCGTCGAAGACGATCCTGATGTGCATTCATTCCACCGCGATGAGCGTCCATTCGCGGCCCCCAATCAAGGATCGCGCGCGCAGCGCACCCCATCTCCCTGCGCCTCCGCGTCTCTGCGCCTCTGCGTTAGGCAGTTCTTCGTGGCCTTCGCGCCCTTCGTGGTTTCCCACAAATCTCTGTGGTCTGCACGACGGTAGGGCACGGCATGCCGTGCCCCTACGGTTTGGTCGTAGTAACCGGCACAGGGCGTTCGTGGTACCCCTTTCGCCTTGGCGGCTTTGCGTTCACGCCCCCTCCCCCGCGTTCGCCGCGGCAAGGCTCTGCGCGGAAGTGACGTTCATCCGCGTTGAGCGGTTCTTCATGCCCTTCGTGGTTTCGAGCAACGGCCGGCCAGTCGCGGCAAGGTTCCGCTACGCTACCTTACGGCGTTTGGCGGCGCGGTCGAGGTCGTAGGTGGCCTGCAGGTTCATCCAGAGCTTGGCGGAGGTGCCGAGGGCGGCCGCCAGGTCGAGGGCCGCGTCGGCGGTGATGCCGCGCTTGCCCTTGATCAGCTCGTTGAGGCGCGTGCGGGTCCAGCCGAGGCGCGCGGCAAAGGCGGTCTGCGTGATCCCGTCCGGCTGGAGAAATTCTTCCAACAGGATCTCGCCCGGATGGAATGGATTCTGGGGCTGTTTCATGGCTCGATCCCGGGTAAGGGCTCAGTGATAGCCGATGACCTGCACGTCCAGGCATTGCCGTGTTGCCAGCGGAAGACCACCCGCCACTGGTCGTTGATGCGAATCGAGTGATACCCCTTCCAATTCCCTTTCAGGGCTTCAAGCCGGTTTCCGGGTGGGGAACGAAGATCTCTCAACTCCGCGGCGTCATGTAAGTAGAGCACCTTCCTGCGGGCGGTCCGCCGAAGCTCCGGAGGAAACCGCCTCACCTCCTTGGAGAGCCGGTCGTCGAACAGATCCTCGGCCAGCCGATTCCCGAAGCTCTCGATCACCGTATCAGGTTATCGGATATCGATAACCTCGGCAAGCCTGCCCCGCCACAGGATGGCGCTTCCCAAGAACCCACCGTTGAGGAGTTTGGATAGGGTGTGCGAAGCGGAGCACGGGGCACCAAAGCTCATCCATTGCGCTCCTTGGACGGTGCGCCGCGCTGCGCTTGGCGCACCCTATGGATGGCTGACGGGGAGGCGGTCAGAGCCGAGTCCCTTCGCCGACCCAGGCCCAACCCCATTCGCGTCCATTCGCGGTTCCCTGTCCGACGATCGGGCGCGAAGCGCACCCCATCCCTCTGCGCCTCCGCGGCTCTGCGCCTCTGCGTTCGGCAGTTCTTCGTGCCCTTCGTGGTTCGCCTTCGAAGCCTGGCGTGCGTGACGGGCGAGGGCACGGCATGCCGTGCCCCTACGGGGAGGTAGCGGTGGCGGGTACGGGACAGTCGTGATTACCGGTACGGGAGGGTCGTGGTTGCCGGTACGGGGCGTTCGTGGTTCCCCTTGCGCCTTGGCCTCCTTGCGCCTTGGCGTCAAGCGGTTCCCGCGCGGCCGTCCTACCCCTCGGCGATCTTCGCCCAGGTGTCGCGCAGCGACACCGTGCGGTTGAAGACCGGGCGGTCGGGGGTGGAGTCGAGCGGGTCGGCGCAGAAGTAGCCGTGGCGCTCGAACTGGAAGCGCTCGCCCGGCTCGGCGGTCCCTAGGGCCGGCTCGACGCGGCAGCCGGTGAGGACCTCCAGGGAGGCCGGGTTGATCAGCTCGGCCAGCGGCGCCTCCTCCAACCCGGGATGGGGCATGGTGAAGAGGTGGTCGTAGAGGCGCACCTCGGCGGCCACCGCGTGGGGGGCCGAGACCCAGTGGATGGTCCCCTTCACCTTGCGGCCATCCGGCGAGTCGCCGCCCCGCGTCGCGGGGTCGTAGGTGCAGCGCAGCTCGACCACCGTGCCGCTCGCGTCCTTCACCACGTCGCTGCAGGTGATGTAGTAGCCGTAGCGCAGGCGCACCTCCCGGCCCGGGCCGAGGCGGAAGAACTTCTTGGGGGGATCCTCCAGGAAGTCGGTCTGCTCGATGTAGAGCTCGCGGGTGAACGGCACCTGGCGGGTCCCGGCGGCCGGATCTTGCGGGTGGTTGGCCGCCTCCAACCACTCCACCTCGCCATCCGGGTAGTTCTCGATCACCACCTTCAGGGGACGGAGCACCACCGCACGGCGCGGGGCGTGGAGGTTGAGGTCCTCGCGCAGGCAATGCTCCAGCAGGGCGACCTCCACCGTGGACTCGACCTTGCCCACGCCGATGCGCTCGCAGAAGTCGCGGATCGCCACCGGCGTGTAGCCGCGCCGGCGCAGGCCGGCGAGGGTCGGCATGCGCGGGTCGTCCCAACCGGCGACGTGACCCTCCTGGACGAGCTGCAGGAGCTTGCGCTTGCTGAGCAGGGTGTGGGTGAGGTTGAGACGGGAGAACTCGATCTGTTTCGGATGGTGGACGCCGAGCCGCTCCAGAAACCAGTCGTAGAGGGGCCGATGGTCCTCGAACTCCAGGGTGCACACCGAGTGGGTGATCCCCTCGATGGAGTCCGACTGACCGTGGGCGAAGTCGTACATCGGGTAGATGCACCACGCGTCACCGGTCCGGTGGTGGCGGGCGTGCAGGATGCGGTAGATCACCGGGTCGCGCAGGTTGAGGTTACCCGAGGCCATGTCGATCTTCGCCCGCAGGGTGCGCGAACCGGTCGGGAACTCCCCGGCGCGCATGCGCCGGAAGAGGTCGAGGTTCTCGTCGACGGAGCGATCGCGATGGGGGCTCTCCCGCCCCGGCTCGGTGAGGGTTCCGCGGTGTTCGCGGATCTCGTCCATCGAGAGGTCGCAGACGAACGCGTCGCCCTGCTCGATGAGCTGGACCGCGTACTCGTAGAGCTGCTCGTAGTAATCGGAGGCGTAGTAGAGGCGCTCGCCCCAGTCGAAGCCGAGCCAGCGCACGTCCTCCTCGATCGCCGCCGTGTAGCGCGCCTCCTCCTTGGTCGGGTTGGTGTCGTCCATGCGCAGGTTGGTGAGGCCGTGCGGATAGTCGGCGGCAATCCCGAAGTTGAGGCAGATCGACTTGGCGTGGCCGATGTGCAGGAAGCCGTTGGGCTCCGGCGGAAACCGCGTATGGACCCGCCCGCCGTACACCCCCGCGGCCACGTCGTCGGCGACGACCTGGCGGATGAAGTCCAGGGAGCGGGTGGTCTCGGTGTTCTCTGGGTTGCTCATCATCGTGTATAGGGTGTGCCAAGCGAGGCGCGGCGCACCAGAGGCGGGCGGTGCGCCGCGCCTCGCTTGGCGCACCCTATGAGCTCTAACACAGCATCTCGCCGTTTGCCTCTCGCCAAGACGCAAAGACGCCAAGGTATCTCGACACCCATTTTCTTCGCGTCTTGGCGGCTTTGCGAGAGACTTATCTAATCACAGCTCTCGGCGAGCAGCGCCAGGGCGCGGTCGATGCGGGCGAGGCAGCGGTCGCGGCCGAGGATCGATAGGATGTCGAACAGGCCGAAGCCCACCGCCTTGCCGGTGACCGCGACCCGGACCGCGTGGACGATCTCGCCATGGCCGATCCCCTCGGCCGCGACGAACTCCTGCATGAGGGCCTCCAGGGCCTCGGGCCGGAAGTCGTCGGCCGCGGCGAGGCGATCGCGGAAGCGGCGCAGCCGCTCCCCGGCCCCCTCGGGCTTACGCAGCCGCTTGGCGAACGCCTTCTCCTCGTAGCCCAGCTCCCCGTCCGGGATGAAGAGGTCGCGATAGTCGAGGATGTCGCCGGCCACCTTGATGCGGTCCCCGGCGGCCGCGACGATCGCGCCGACCCGCGCCCCCAGGGCACCGTTGTCGAGGCCGGCGGCGAGCCCGGCCTTGCGCACGTAGGGGGTGGCCATCGCCGCCTTGGCCGCGGCCGGGAGCTGCTGCATGTAGCGCTCCTGGAAGGCGAAGAGCTTGGCGGGATCGAAGCTGGCCGGGGCCTTGTTCACCCGGTCGAGGGAGAACAGCTCCACCATCTGGTCGCGGGACAGGGTCTCGGTGCGATCGTCGATCGACCAGCCCAACAGCACCAGGTAGTTGATGATCGCTTCCGGCAGGTAGCCGACCGCCTCGTAGAAGTCGACGATCACCGGGTTGAAGGTGTCGCCGCTCACCGCCAGGCCGATGGCCTCGGCGATCGCCCGGCCGTGGGCGTCGATCTTCGCGAAGTCCGGGTTCTTCAGGTACTTGTCGAGCTTGCGCTTGGAGAGCTTGTTCTTGCTCCCGGGCTCGGCCACGTACGGCAGGTGGGCGTAGGTCGGCAGGTCGTAGCCGAGGGCCTGGGCGATGAAGATCTGGCGCGGGGTGTTGGACAGGTGCTCCTCCGCGCGGATCACGTGGGTGATGGCCATGTCGTGGTCGTCCACCACGTTGGCCAGGTGGTAGAGACAGGTGCCGTCGGTGCGCTGGATGACGTGGTCCGGCTCCTGGATCCACTGCACCGACATGGGACCGCGCACCAGATCGGTGAACTGGCACACCCCCTCGCGCGGCATCTTGAGGCGCACCACCCCGCTGCGCCCCTCGGCCGCGAAGCGCTCCCGCTGCGCCTCGCTCTCCGCGGCCCAGCGCCGGCTGTAGAGGAAGGGCCGGCCGGCCGCCTTGGCCGCGTCGCGCTCCACCGCGAGCTCCTCGGCCGTGGCGTAGTCGTAGTAGGCCGCACCGCGGGCCACCAGCTCGCGCGCGGCGGCCTGGTATCGGGCGAGCTTCTGCGACTGGTAGTAGGGACCGTGGTCGCCCCCCACCTCGGCCCCCTCGTCCCAGTCGATCCCCAACCAGCGGAACCCCTCGAGGATCGGTTGCAAGGTCTCGGCCACGTTGCGCGCCTGGTCCGTGTCGTCGACGCGCAGGATGAATTGCCCGCCGTGGCGCCGCGCATAGAGCCAGTTGAACAGGGCCGTGCGCACCCCGCCGATGTGCAGGTAGCCGGTCGGGCTGGGGGCGAAGCGGGTGCGGACCATGGGCTCGTCGTGGCTCGTGCGGCGCACCCGCCATGCGGGTCCCGCCGAAGGGCGCGCAGCATACCCCGCCCCCGCTAGGCGATGAAATGCCGATCCGCGCCTCGCCGGCGCAGCGAGGCCAAGGCAACACGATGGGGAAGAGGCGTGCCCTGGCAGGGGTTCTTCACCACGGGGGACACGGGGGCGTGGGGGGCAGGCGACGTTCGGAAGCGCGCCCGTCCCGTGGCGGCGTCGTGGTGGGATCGGGAAACCGCCTTTTGCGAGGGCGTCTGGGCACCTCGCCGTCCGCCTATTGCCCCCAACCCTCCCCGTGTCCCCCGTGGTGAAATCCCCTGCAGGGAGACGAGCCATCGCGGAGTGACCACCGATGCGTCGACCGTTCCGTAGGCAGGCGGTCTTGCTTGTTTTCCCGCCAGCCATAGGGTGTGCCGAGCAACGCGAGGCGCACCGATACCTCCCCGGTACCACCGCCGCGCCGACGCGGTGCGCCGCGCTCCGCTTGGCGCACCCTATGGTTTATGGGCTGTTCCCCGGCCCTACGCCTACACTCGGGTCAGCCAGCCTCGGGCGTATTTTTCCTGGGTGGGGTCGTGGCGCATGACGTCGATGTAGTGCGCCGCCTGCATGGCGTTGATCAGGCGCACCACGAAGCGCGCATCGCCATCGGCGGCGACCACCGCCAGGACGGCGTCGAGGGTCGCATCCCCGAACCAGCCGTCGATCACCAGGTCGGTGTAGGTGCGCTGGTTGCGGTTGAGCAGGTTGAGGCTCTCTTGCAGGAAGCGCACCGCACGCCGCACCCCGAGGTTCACGGCGGTGTCGAACAGCTCCTCGGCCAGGGGCTGATCCGGGAGCGCGTCGCCCTGGAAGGGATCCCAGTAGAGGTCGCGGTACAGGGCCGCCACCGCCTCCTCCAGACGCCGGTCGCCGGCCAGGGAGCGCGGGAAGCCGGCGCCGCGCTTCAGGGCGTCGACCCGCGACCAGCCGGACCAGTCGGGATGGAAGCGGCGGGCGATGCCGCGATAGGTCTCCCCCCCGCGGTCGTCGGGATCGTCGACATAACCGCCCTCGTGCTCCAGCACCAGGGCGAGCGCCGCGGCGAAATCGGCCATGGGTGGGCCTCTCAGTAGCTCAGATCGCTCTTGTTGAACGGGCGCTTCGGCGCCTTGCCGAGCACGCGCTGCAGGATGTCGTTCATGGTGGCCGGATCGTTGTCGAAGCCGCCGTGCGCCGTGCTCAGGGTGCGCGGCTCCTGGTCCTGCCGGCCGCGGCTGTACACCCATTCGACGTTGGCGGTGCACTGGCCGGCGAGGGCCTCGGCGTAGCGTTGCATGCCGAGCAGGGGCAGCGGCGTGTCCTCCTCGAAGGCGCGCGAGACGAGGTAGAGCAGCGATTTGCCGTACGGCCCGACGGTGTCCCCCTGCTCCAGGGTGTCGCTGAGGTTGTAGACCGTCATCTGATCGATGCCGAAGCCGTCACCGGGCCCGGCCAGCAACGGATGGTAGTGGGTCTTGAAGAGGTCCACCGAGGCGGCCGGCGCCATCAGGCTCACGCTCGTCACCCGCAGCCTGGGGGCGATCGTCTCCAGGGCGTTGAGCAGATGGGCGATCAAGATGCCCCCGGTGCTATGGCCGACCAGATGGACCTTGAGGCGCAGCCCGCCACCCTTGCGCAGGGCGGCGGCAAAGGTCCGGAGGGTCTGGACTCCGGCGTTGTCGTGCTCGAATCCCTTGTGCGCGCCGAGCTTCATCTCACGCCACAGGGCACGCCCGGGGCGCCGTGTCATACGCTCCAGCAACCGGTCCCACCAGTCGGAGACGCCGCCCACCCGGGTGCCGGTCTGCTCGCCGCGCGTCACGACGATGTCCTTGATCTCCTCCAGGAGCCCGGTGTCGTACATCACGTGGAGGGGGTAGATGCGGTTGTCCTTGAACACATCGCGCATGGCGGCGATGCGGGTCGCGGACTTCTTGGGGTCGTTGAGGCCGCCGTGGGCGTAGATCAGCAGGTGGTCGTACTTGTTGCTGCTCGCCAGATTGGCGGCCGTGGTCTTCACATCCGCCAGGTTGCTCCAGTAGCTACCGGCGTCGTGGAACTTGCCGTCGTCCATGTGGATGAAGTGACCGGCGATCTTGCCGCGCGGCGGCGCATTGCCCGCGCCGACGGCCGCGCCACGCGCGCCCGCCGTGTCCGTTCCGCTCAGATGCCAGATCTGCGGAGTGGGCAGGGCGAGGCTCAGGACCCAGGCATCGGCCAGGTTCGCGTGCCAGTCCTCATAGGTCCACAGGGCCAGGCCCCCCTGGCCCCAGCCCCGGCCCCACGAGTTCTGTACCCAGAACCCCTTGTTGTTGTAGCCGACGATGGCGAAGGCGTGGCCGCCGGTCGCGGTGGAGCGCAGGGGAATGACGCCGTTCTTGATGGCGTTCATCCCCCAGCCGCCGTGGACGTCGGCCGAGCAGAAGATCGCCCCCGCCTCGTTGAGGGCGGCGTGGAAGTCACTCACCCGGTGGCTCAGGCGGTAATAGGCGCCGATGGTGTTGGCGCGCGCATCCTTCGCCGCCTTCACGGTCATTTCCCCCGGCTTGTCGCTGCGATACGGCCAGTAGCTCTCGCGACACACCCCCATCTCTCCGAACCCCTTGATCGCCCCGCGGCACGACGACCCGGAGTACTGCTCGCCCGGCCACTCGTCGTGCTTGCGCGCCATCTCGTAGAGCATGCGTGGGCTGACCCGCACCCGGCCGCCACGCCGCTGGTTGAGCAGGTTGATGACCGCGGCGAGGCCAAAACCGGTGCACGCCCCCTCCGTGCCCTGGTCGAGGATCTTCAGCCCCCGGGGCTTGGCCATCGCGGTCTTGAGCTGCGTGGGCGGCGGGCGGTACATCCAGTCGCGGTTGTCCGGCAGGTCCGCCGTGGCCGTGAGGGGATAACCCCCGATGGTTCGTTGTCTGGACATGAGAGAATCTCCCTGGTCTGGTCTCGCTCCGGGTCGGCGGTGGACGGCTAGGTGACCGTCGCAACCCTTGGGCTGCTCGTCCTGCGACCTCCGGCCCGGCGGCGTCATCATCCTCCTGGTCGATGGTCCACATCCGCCTGCGGATGTGGACTCCATTCCCGTGGCCCAGTATTAGTGGGCGAAGCGACGGGCAAGTAAATAGGCGCCACCGCGATCCGTCGGTGGCCGCCGTGCGACACCGACTACGAAGGGCCCTCCCATGAAGATCGATCAGGCGTATCTGAAGCAGTTGTTGAACCGGTTCCTCGCCTCCGAGCGATCGTTCGTCTGGCCCGGCGAGCTGCTACCGGAAGGCACGGAGCTCGACGACCGGTTCCTGTTCCACATGCAGATCCTGGAGGACCAGCGCTTCATCGAATGCCTCGACCGGCGCCAGGACATCGGCTACGAGATCGAGCTTGGGGGTGAGTTCACCTGGCATAGCCGCCCCCTGCGCCTGACCGCCGCCGGCCATGAGTTCATCGAGGCCCTGAACCGCAGCGAGATCTGGGAGGTGATCAAGGCCGAGTTCCAGGACGCGTCGGTCTCGACCCTGACGATCGCGGCCAAGGGGCTCCTCGATGCCTTCGCCCGCAAGCAGATCAAGAAGTACCTCGACGTGTAAGGGCGCCCCGGCCCCTGCGGATCGCGGATCTGCCCGACGCCGGGAATCACCTATAGGGTGTGCCGAGCCACGCGAGGCGCACCGAGACCTCCGCGGACCCACGCCATGCCCCGACTCGACGTCTGACCCAGCGCACCGGCCCCCCGCAGAAGATCGCTCCTGACCGACGCCGGGAATCACCCAGAGGGTGTGCCGAGCAACGCGAGGCGCACCAACATCGCCGCGCTTCCGCCCATCACCACGAGACGGTGCGCCGCGCTTCGCTTGGCGCACCCTATGGCTGGTTGGCGTGTAGCGGCGCCCCCCTCAGCGCTAGGCGCGGGGAGGGCCGGCGAGGAGCGTAATACCCCGGCCCTGGAGGGCCACCACTACCGGCGGGCGTGGGCCGCGAGGTAGGCGAGGAGCGCGTCGTACTCCTCGGGAGCGATCGGCTCCAGCCCCTGCTCCTGGAGCCGCGCCTGCATGGTCTGCGCCACCGCGCGCCACTGGCCCGCGGTGAGGGAGTCGGGCCGCGGCGTCTGGTGGCAGCCGTCCGTGCAATAGGTCGCGAACACCTCCTGGCCGCGGGCGACCTCGCCCTCGCCGACCACCGCCTGAGGGGCGGCGCAACCGAGGGCGAGGGCCGCGGCCACGGCGGCAACGCAAGCGAGATCGGTCCAGGTCATGGCAACAACCCGTCCAGGGAGGCGGCGAGGTGGGCGCCGGTCCGGTAGTCCTCGTTGAGCCGGATCACCCCGTCGGGGCCGATCACGACGATCGTGCCCATGGCGGCATCGAATTGATCGAACAGGGCCTGGTCGACATCCGCAAGCACCACGAAGTCGGAGCCGGCGTAGCCGTTCGCCTGCTCCGCGGCCCGCGACAGGGCCACCGAGCCGGAGACGTAATCGACCAGGGCGTAGGCCACGTCGCCACGGTCGCGGAACCGGGGGACCACCGTGCTCAGCATGTGGTCCGAGTGGCTCAGGCAGATCGGGCACCACATG
>Ga0210124_1000510_pt1 | contig 19393 bp, 17 predicted proteins | sample Muzzi_PWC_D2_FD_185554 | JGI IMG/M metagenome (GOLD analysis project Ga0210124, IMG submission 185554) | Wetland microbial communities from San Francisco Bay, California, USA, that impact long-term carbon sequestration - Muzzi_PWC_D2 (SPAdes) | ecosystem: Environmental > Aquatic > Marine >... | reverse complement strand
CCCGGGGCGCCCCGGGGGCGCCCCGGGGGCGCAACGGCGCCCCTGCGCCGGCCCTCCGGCCGATTGTCTTTGCCGGCACCGGCCACTATAAAGCCCCATGCAGGCGGTCGCCGGGCCAACCCGGGGGGCCGCCCTTTGGGGGAAGACTTCGCGAGGGGCCATGGTCGATTACGCCGCCAGCCGGTTCAACATGGTTGAGTCGCAGCTGCGCACCAACAAGATCCTCGATCACGCCATTCTGGAGGCCTTCGAGACGCTCCCGCGCGAGCGTTTCGTGCCGGCGGCGCTGCGCAGCATCGCCTATGTCGACGAGGACATCGAGATCGCCCCGGGGCGCTACCTGATGGAACCCATGGTGCTCGGCCGCCTGCTGCAGGCGGCGGCGCCGCAGGCGCACGAAACCGCCCTGGACGTGGGCTGCGGCACCGGCTACGCCACCATGATGCTGGGGCGGCTGGCGGCCACGGTCGTCGGGCTCGAGAGCGACCCGGAGCTGGTTGGCGAGGCGCGCCGGATCCTGACCGAGCTGGAGGCCGACAATACGGCCATCGTCAAGGGGCCGTTGACGGAGGGCTACGCCAAGCAGGCGCCTTACAACGTCATTCTGTTGAACGGCGCCGTCGCCGAGGTGCCCTACGCGATCCGCGAGCAGCTGGCCGACGGCGGCCGGCTGGTCGCCGTGATTCGCGATTCGGCGGGCATCGGCCGCGCCACCCTGATGCAGCGCACCGGCGACGTGGTCTCGGGACGGGTCCTGTTCGATGCCGCGGTGCCGCTGCTGCCGGGCTTCGAGCGCCCGCCCGCCTTCGTCTTCTGAGGCGGTTCCGGGGCACGGGGACCCGCGGGCCAGGGGCGGGCCAGGGGTCGTGGCCGGGGTCTGGGCAAGGATCTGGGCCAGGGGTCGTGGCCGGGACCGGGGCGGGCGGCGCGAACGGCCGGAGCCGATTGGACGTTACCTCCTGTTAACTATATTTGTGCTTATTATGCCGGTGTTTGGTAGGATTTCTTCGAGAGGCCTCTGGGACACGGGCCGGGGACGCGGAGACATGACGCCTTCGATGAGTCGGTGCGGGCGGTGGGCCGTCGTGAAAGCGGTGACCGCGGTCGTGGTGCTTTCGGCGTCCGGCCTGGCCCATGGCCAGACGCTGAACGAGGCTCTTGTCACGGCCTATACCAACAATCCGACTCTGCAGGCCGGCCGCGCCGAGCTGCGCGCGGTCAACGAGGGCGTGCCGCAGGCCCTGTCGAACTACCGCCCGCAGGTCTCGGTCAGCGCCTCCGCCGGCAAGCAGAAGATCAACAGCTCCTCGAGCCTCTTCTCGACCAACACGACGACGACGCCGCTGCAGGCCACCGCGGAGGTCCAACAGCCGCTCTATCGCGGCGGGCGGACCGTTGCCGCGACGCAGCGCGCCGAGCAGCTGGTGCAGTCGCAGCGCGCACAGCTCGTCTCGGTCGAGCAGGACATCCTCCAGCGCGGCGTCACCGCCTTCATGGACGTCTGGCGCGACCAGGCGGAGCTGGAGCTCAACGTCAACAATGAAAAGGTCCTGCAGCGCCAGCTCGAGGCGACGCAGGACCGCTTCACGGTCGGCGAGGTGACGCGGACCGACGTGGCGCAGGCCGAGACGCGGCTCGCCGTCGCCACCGCCAACCGCGTGGCGGCGGAGGGCGCCTTGGCGTCCAGCAGCGCCGTCTTCGAGGAGGTCATCGGCGTTGCGCCGGGCACCCTGGCCGCGCCGTCGTCGGACGTGGCCGGGCTGCCGGCCGGCCTGAAGGACACGGTCGAGCAGGGCACGCGGCACAATCCCGACGTGCTGGCCGCCATGTTCAACGAACAGGCCGCCATCAAGCAGGTGCGCGAGATCGAGGGAGAATTCCTGCCGACGGTCTCGCTCAACGCCTCGATCAGCCACGCCGAGGAAACCAGCCAGCGCGGCTCGAAGTCCGACGAGGCGCAGATCCTGGCGCAGGTCTCGGTGCCGCTCTATCAGCAGGGCCAGGTGTCGAGCCGCGTGCGCGAGGCCAAGCAGGTCTCCAACCAGCGCCGCATCCAGATCGTCGAGACCCGCCGCCGCATCGAGCAGCAATCGGTCAGCGCCTGGCAGGCGCTGGTCTCCGCGCGGGCGCAGATCGTCTCGTTCCAGTCGGGCGTGCGCTCGGCCGAGATCGCGCTCGAGGGCGTGCAGCAGGAGCAGGCGGTCGGCGCGCGCACCGTGCTCGACGTCCTCGATGCCGAGCAGGAGCTGCTCGACGCCAAGGTCAACCTGGTGCGTTCGCAGCACGACCAGATCGTCGCCGCCTATCAGGTCCTGGGAGCGATCGGCCGTCTGACGGCGGCCGATCTCGGGCTGCCGGTCGAGGTCTACAATCCCGATCTCGACTACAACAAGGTCCGGAACAAGTGGTTCGGCCTGGATGCGCCGGGGGTCGAGTGAACCTGGGCGGCGCCGCCCATACATGCCGCGCGGCATACGGCGCGGCAGCCGAGCCGCCCGTCGAGAGCCGTGGGACTCTTTGAAGCATGAGTGAAGCGAAAGGCCAGGCCGAACCGACGATGGAGGAGATTCTCGCCTCCATCCGGCGGATCATTTCCGAGGACGACGCCGAGCCTGAGGGCGAGGCGGCGGCGCCATCGGAGGCCGAGCCCGAGGCGGCGGCCGCGGCGCCCGCGCCGGAGCCCGAGCCGGAACCCGAACCGGAACCCGAACCGGAACCGGAAGTGGCGGCGGCTCCGGAGCCCGAACCCGAGCCCGAACCCGAGTCGGAACCTGAGCCCGAACCGGAACCCGAACCGGAGCCGCAGCTCGAGGCAGAGCCCGCGGAGGACGAGGTCCTCGAGCTCACCGAGAAGGTCAACGCCGACGGCACCGTGGTCGACCTGGCGGCCGAGCGGGCGGCCAAGACCGTGACCGTTGCGACCGGCACGGACGACGAAAGCCTGCTGGAGCAGAACACCCAGGCCGCCACGGTGGGCTCGCTGTCGGAGCTCGCCCAGGCCGCGATCGCCAACTCGCGCGGTCGGCGCGGCAGCGTCGGCGACGGCCGCACGCTGGAGGAGATCGTGCGCGAGGCGCTCGAGCCCGAGCTCAAGGCCTGGCTTGATAGCAACCTTCCGCCATTGGTAGAACAGATCGTCCGCGAGGAGATCAAGCGGCTGGTCCGCCGGGTCGAGGATCAGTGATCCGGCCCCGGGCCCTCGGGCCCAGGGTTCCGGGCCGCGGGGGCTCCGGGGGTCGGCACCGCCGCTTCGGGTTCTCGCGGATCCGGCGCGTCTGCCGGTCCGGGCGTTCGCCAGGCCGCAATCCGCCAACATCCTGATGGTCGTACCGCTGAGGGAGTGAGCCAGCGATGCTGGACAAGACCTATCGGCCTGCCGAGGTCGAAGCCAAGCACTACGCCGCCTGGGAACGCTCCGGCGCCTTCGCCTCGGCGCCGAATTCGAACAAGCGGCCCTTCACGATCATGATGCCGCCGCCGAACGTCACCGGCAGCTTGCACATGGGCCACGCCCTCAACACGACGATCCAGGACACGCTGGTGCGCTATCACCGCATGACCGGGCGCGACGCGCTGTGGCAGCCGGGCACCGACCATGCCGGCATCGCGACGCAGATGGTCGTCGAGCGCCGCCTGGCCGAGCAGGGCCTCTCGCGCCACGACCTGGGCCGCGAGGCTTTCGTCGACAAGGTCTGGGAGTGGAAGGCGGAATCGGGCGGCACCATCATGCGCCAGCTCAGGCGCCTGGGCGCCTCGGCCGACTGGCGGCGCGAGCGCTTCACCATGGACGAAGGGCTGTCGCTCGCGGTGCGCAAGGTTTTCGTGCAGCTCTACAACGAAGGCCTGATCTACCGCGACAAGCGCCTGGTCAACTGGGACCCGCAATTGCACACCGCGATCTCCGACCTCGAGGTGCAGCAGGTCGAGACCAAGGGGCGCCTGTGGCACATCCGCTATCCCATCGAGGGGCACGCGGGCGCCTACATCGTGGTCGCCACGACGCGGCCCGAGACCATGCTGGGCGACAGCGGCGTGGCGGTGCATCCCGACGACGCGCGCTACACGGACCTGGTCGGCCAGCACGCAATCCTGCCGCTGGTCGGCCGCCGCCTGCCGATCGTCGCCGACGACTACGCCGACCCCGAGACCGGCAGCGGCGCCGTCAAGATGACGCCGGCGCACGACTTCAACGATTTCGAGGTCGGCCGGCGGCACGACCTCGAGCTGATCAACATTCTCGACGCCAGCGCCTGCCTCAACGACGCGGTGCCGGAACGCTATCGCGGCCTCGACCGCTACGAGGCGCGCAAGCGCGTGGTCGCCGACCTCGAAGCCGAGGGCCTGATCGACAAGGTCGACGAGCACGTCCACATGGTGCCGCACGGCGACCGCTCCGGCGTGGCCGTCGAGCCCTGGCTGACCGACCAGTGGTTCGTCGACGCGGCGACGCTCGCCGCCCCGGCCATCGCGGCGGTCGAGGACGGGCGCATCGCCTTCGTGCCGCAGCAGTGGACCAGCACCTATTACGACTGGATGCGCAACATTCAGCCCTGGTGCATCTCGCGCCAGCTCTGGTGGGGCCATCAGATCCCGGCGTGGTACGGGCCGGACGAAAAGATCTTCGTCGCCGAGACCGAGGCCGAGGCCGAGGCCCTGGCCGCGGCGCACTACGGCGAGCGCGTGGACCTGCGGCGCGACGAGGACGTGCTCGACACCTGGTTCTCCTCGGCGCTGTGGCCGTTCTCGACGCTGGGCTGGCCGGAACAGACGCCGGAGCTCGCGCGCTACTATCCCGGCGACGTGCTGGTCACCGGCTTCGACATCATCTTCTTCTGGGTCGCCCGCATGATCATGATGGGACTGCACTTCATGGGCGACGTGCCGTTCCGCACGGTCTACATCCACGCCCTGGTGCGCGACGAGCACGGCCAGAAGATGTCGAAGTCCAAGGGCAACATCATCGACCCCTTGGAGCTGATCGACGCTTACGGCTGCGACGCGCTGCGCTTCACCTTCGCCGCGCTGCTCTCGCCGGGCCGCGACATCAAGCTCTCCGCCTCGCGCGTCGAGGGCTACCGCAACTTCGTGACCAAGCTGTGGAACGCAGCGCGCTATGCGGAGATGAACGGCGCCGCGCTCGATCCCGCGTTCGATCCAACATCCTGTCGCGAAACGGTCAACCGCTGGATCGTCGGCAAGGTCGCCGAGACGGGGCGGAAGCTGGACGCGGCGCTCGCCGCCTATCGCTTCGACGACGCCGCGAACGCGCTCTACCGCTTCACCTGGAACGAGTTCTGCGACTGGTACCTGGAGTTCACCAAGCCGATCCTGGCCGGCGGCGACGAGGCCGCGGCGGCGGAGACGCGGGCGACCACGGCCTGGGCGCTGGGCCAGCTTCTGCACCTCATGCACCCGGTCATGCCCTTCGTCACCGAGGAGCTCTGGGACGCGCTCTCCGGCGGCGGCGACCCCCTGGTGACGGCGCAGTGGCCGCGCTACGACGACGCGCTGATCGACCGCGACGCGGCGGCCGAGATCGACTGGGTGGTGCGCCTGGTCTCGGAGGTGCGCGCGACACGGGCCGAGATGAACGTGCCGGTGGCGGCGCAGATCCCGATGCTGGTCAAGGACGCCGGCGCTGCGACGCGCGCCCGCCTGGAGACGCACCGCGATATCGTCGGCCGTCTGGCGCGGCTCTCCGAGAGCCGCATCCACGACGGCGCGGTGCCCGAGGGCGCGGTGCAGATCGTGCTCGACGAGGCCACGGTCATCCTGCCGCTCGCCGAGGTGATCGACATCGGCCAGGAGCGGGCTCGCCTGGCGCGCGAGATCGACAAGGTCGCCGGCGAGATCGCCAAGTTCGACAAGAAGCTCGCCAACGAGAACTTCCTGGCCAAGGCGCCGGCCGAGGTCGTCGAGGAGCAGCGCGCGCGCCGCGCCGAGAGCGAGGCGCTGCGCGACAAGCTGACCGCCGCGCTGGAGCGCCTCGCGGGATAGCGCGGCGAGCCGAATACCGGTCGGGCGTTCAGCCCCGGATCAGCGGCCGGGTCAGGCAGGTCGGCCCGCCCGCGCCCTTGAGCGAGATCTCCGTCCCGGCATAGGTCGCGACCGCGCAGCCGGCCGCCTCGAGGCGCCGGCGCGTCTCCGGGTTGCCGTCGAGCATCAGCGCGCGGCGCGGGCCGAGCGCCAGCACGTTGCATCCCATGCTCTCGAACTCGTCGTCCGGCACCTCGACCAGCGTCATGCCGCGTGCCAGCAGCCGCTCGCGGAACGGCACCGGCATGAGCGGCGAGTAGACGACGGCGAGGTCGGCGTCGAGCGGGCTGACGATCGACATGAGGTGGAAGACGTCGGCCGGCCCCTTGTAGTGCGGCAGCGGCACCACGACGAGCTCGACCGCCGGGCCGAGCAGCGCCGCGAGTTGCCGGATGCCCTCGGCGTTGGTGCGGTAGCCCTCGGCGACGGCGCAGGTCGCCGCGTCGAGCCAGACGACATCGCCGCCCTCCAGCCGGCCCGCGCCGGCGATCGTCCCGGCGACCGGCAGGCCGGCCGCGGCCAGGGCGGCGCCGTGCACGGCCGGCTCGGCGGCGCGCGCCGGCTTGCCCATGCTGCACAGCACGAGGCCGCGCGGACCCGGCACCGCGGCGTCGCGCACGTAGATCGCGTCGAGCGTCAGCCCGTCGCCCGCCGGCAGCCAGTCGATCGTCGCCCCGGCCTCGGTCAGGCAGGCGGCGAAGGCCTCGTATTCCGCCGCGGCGCGGGCAGGATCGGGCGCCGCGGGATAGCCGAGGGCGCGCCACTCGGCGGCGATCTTCGCCGGTCCGGCGAAGGCGTCGCGCGCGTGGCGCAGTGCCACCCGGCGCAGCGGCCCGTACTCGTCGAGGCCCCAATCCGGCGGTGCGGCGGCGAGATCGGGCGAATTCGGATCGGCCAGCGTCATGGCCCGCGACGATAGCGGCGGGTTGCGCGCCGCGCCAGTCCGTCTGCCACCACCCGCCGCCCCGCGAAAAGCGGTGGAGGCGGCCGGGTCGGGCCGCTATTCTCCGGCCGAAGACGGAAAGAAACCGAAGCCCAGGGGAACCGCCATGCCGCTCGACGAGAAAGCCAAGCCGCGCTTCGACAAGGCGAAGCTGCCCAGCCGCCACACCACCGTGGGGCCGCAGCGCGCGCCGCACCGCGCCTTCCTCTACGCCATGGGCGTGACCGAGCAGGAGGTCTATCAGCCGCTGGTCGGCGTCGCCACGACCTGGAACGAGGCCGCGCCCTGCAACATCACCCTGTCGCGCCAGGCGCAGATGGTGAAGCAGGGCGTGCGCGCGGCCGGCGGCACGCCGCGCGAGTTCACCACCATCACCGTCACCGACGGCATCGCCATGGGCCACGCCGGCATGAAGTCGTCGCTGGTCAGCCGCGAGATCATCGCCGATTCGGTCGAGCTCACCATGCGCGGGCACTGCTACGACGCGCTGGTCGGGCTGGCCGGCTGCGACAAGTCGCTGCCCGGCATGATGATGGTCATGCTGCGGCTCAACGTGCCCTCGGTCTTCATGTACGGCGGCTCGATCCTGCCTGGCCGATTCAAGAACAAGGACGTGACCATCGTCGATGTCTTCGAGGGCGTCGGCCAACACGTCGCCGGCAAGATGAGCGACGGCGACCTGCACTGCCTGGAGAGGGCGGCCTGCCCCTCGGGCGGCTCCTGCGGCGGCCAGTTCACCGCCAACACCATGGCCTGCGTGTCCGAGGCGATCGGCCTGGCGCTGCCCGGCTCGGCCGGCGCGCCGGCGCCCTACGAATCGCGCGACCAGTACGCCGAGGCGTCGGGCCAAGCGGTGCTCGACCTGCTCGAGCGCGGCATCCGGCCGCGCGACATCGTCACCCGCGCGGCGCTCGAGAACGCCGCCATGGTGGTGGCGGCCACCGGCGGCTCGACCAACGCGGCCCTGCACCTGCCGGCGATCGCCAACGAGGCGGGGATCGACTTCGACCTGCACGCGGTCGCCGAGATCTTCAAGCGCACGCCGCTGATCGCCAGCCTCAAGCCGGCCGGCAAGTACGTCGCCAAGGACCTCTACGACATCGGCGGCGTGCAGGTGGTGATTCGCGAGCTGCTCGACGGCGGCTACCTGCACGGCGACGCGCTCACCGTGACCGGCAAGACGCTGGCCGAGAACTGCGCCGACGTCGTCTTCCCCGAGGGCCAGGACGTGGTGTACCGAGCCAGCGCCCCGCTGTCGCCGAGCGGCGGCGTGATCGGCCTGCGCGGCAACCTGGCGCCCGAGGGCGCCATCGTGAAGATCGCCCACATGAGCGAGGCGCAGCAGCGCTTCCGCGGCACGGCCAAGGTGTTCGACCGCGAGGAGGACGCCTTCGACGCCGTCGTCGGCGGCAGGATCGGCCCGGGCGACTGCGTCGTGATCCGCTACGAAGGGCCGAAGGGCGGCCCCGGCATGCGCGAGATGCTGTCGACCACCGCGGCGATCTACGGGCTCGGCCTGGAGAACGTGGCCTTGATCACCGACGGCCGGTTCTCCGGCGGGACGCGCGGCCTCTGCGTCGGCCATATCGGGCCGGAGGCCGCGGTCGGCGGGGCGATCGGCCTGCTCGCGGACGGCGACACCGTGGTCATCGACGCCATCGAGGGCCGGCTCGACGTCGAGCTGAGCGAGGCCGAGCTGGCCGAGCGCCGCAAGGCCTGGAGCCCGCGCGAGACGGAGTTCGGCTCGGGCGCGCTGTGGCGCTACGCGCAGACCGTCGGCCCGGCCTACCTCGGCGCGGTGACGCACCCCGGCGCCAGGGCGGAGAAGCAGGCCTACGCCGATATCTGAGCCGACGACCCCGGACGCAGCCAATGCGTTGGACGATACGGCGGCGCGGCAGTATCGCTTCGGCGTCGTCTGCCTGCTGACCTCGACGCTGTTCACCAGCCTGGCCGGCATCCTGCTGCGCCTGGTCGAGGCGGCGGGCGGCTGGCAGATCCTGTTCTACCGCTCGCTCGCCTTCGTCGCGACCCTGCTGACGTTCCTCGCCTGGCGCCACCGGCGCGCGACGCTGCGCGCCTTCCGCGCCGTCGGGCGCAACGGCCTGCTGGCCGGCGTGCTGCTGAGCGGCGCCTTCGTCTGCTTCATCTTCGCGCTGCTCGCCACGACCGTGGCCAACGTCGTCTTCACCGTCAGCCTGACGCCCTTCGTCGCCGCGCTGCTCGGCTGGCTGCTGCTGCGCGAGGCCGTTTCGGCGCTGACGCTCGGCGCCATGGCGGTCTGCTTCGCCGGCGTCGCCATCATGGTCGGCGGCGGGCTGGCCTCTGGCGGCATCGACGGCATCCTGCTGGCGCTCGGCAGCTGTCTGTTCTATTCCTCGACCCTGGTGGCGCTGCGCCGCGGCCGGGCCGGCGACATGCTGCCGGCGGTCTGTCTCGCCGGCGTGTTTTGCGGAGCGCTCGCCGCGGTCATGGCGCCGGACCTGGCGGTCGGCGGGCACGACCTGCTGCTCGCCGTTTTGCTGGGTGTAGTGCAGCTCGGCTTTCAGTATATCCTTGTGACCACGGCGACGCGTTTCGTGCCCGCCGCCGAGGCCGCGCTGATCGGCCGCCTGACGCTGGTCCTGGCGCCGCTCTGGGTGTGGCTCGGGGTCGGCGAGATGCCGGGCGAGGCGACGCTGATCGGCGGCGGCGTGGTGGCGGCGGCGGTCTTCGCGCACGGTTTCTTGTCGCTGCGCCGCGCGCGGCGGGTGTAAGGCGCCGGGACGGCGCTCGGGGGAACGGGACGCATGGCCAGGATCGCCGTCGGCGGCATTCAGCACGAGACCAACACCTTCGCGCCGTCGAAGGCGACCTTCGCCGATTTCGAGCGCCCCGGCGCCTGGCCGGGCCTGACGCGCGGCGCCGCCCTGTTCGACGCCATGGCCGGCCTCAACGTGCCCTTCGCCGGCTTCATGGCGGAGGCGCGCGCGCTCGGCCACGAGCTGGTGCCGCTGTCCTGGGCCCAGGCGACGCCCTCGGCCGAAGTCACCGAGGACGCCTTCGAGCGTATCGTCGGCCAGATCCTCGAGGACCTGGCGGCGGCGCAGGACCTCGACGCGGTCTACCTCGACCTGCACGGCGCCATGGTCGCCGAGCACCTGGAGGACGGCGACGGCGAAACGCTGCGCCGGGTCCGCACGCTGGTCGGCGCGGCGCGCCCGGTGGTGGCCAGCCTCGACCTGCACGCCAACATCACGCCGGAGATGGTCGCGCAGTCCGACCGCCTGGTCGCCTACCGCACCTATCCGCACGTCGATATGGCCGCGACCGGCGCGCGCGCGGCGCGCCAGCTCGACGCCCTCCTGAACGGCGAGGGCGGGCGGGAGAAGGCGTATCGCCAGCTCCCCTTCCTCATCCCGGTGCAGGCCGGCTGCACCCTGCTGGAGCCGGCCAAGAGCCTCTACGGCGGGCTCGACGACCTGGAGGTCGGTGCGGTGCAGTCGCTGTCGTTGGCGGCCGGCTTCGGCCCGGCCGACATCTGGAACTGCGGCCCCTCGATCGTCGCCTACGGGACCGAGGCCTCGGCAGTCGAAGCGGCGACGAACGCCCTCTTCATCGCGGTCTGCGACAAGGAGGCCGACTTCGCCGCGCCGGTGTGGGACGCGCCCGACGCGGTGGCGCACGCGATCCGCCGATCGGTGTCGGCCGGGCGGCCCATCGTGCTCGCCGACTCGCAGGACAACCCGGGCGGCGGCGCCGACGGCAACACCACCGGCCTGCTGCGCGAGCTGGTGCGCCAGGGCGCCGAGGCGGCGGCGCTCGCGCTGCTGTGGGACCCGGCCGCGGCGGAGCTTGCGCATCTCGCGGGCGAGGGGGCGGAGCTGCGCCTGGCGTTGGGCGGCCACTCGCGGGTGCCGGGCGATGCGCCGCTGGAGGCGACCTACCGGGTGGAGCGTCTCGGCGACGGCCGCTTCACCGGCACCGGCCCGTTCTACAAGGGCGCGCGCATGGACCTCGGGCCGATGGCGCTGTTGCGCCTGGGCGGCGTGCGCATCGCCGTCGCCTCGCGCAAGATCCAGGCGGCCGACCAGGCGATCTTCCGCCACCTCGGCGTCGAGCCGGCGACGGAGCGCATCCTGGTGCTCAAGTCCTCGGTGCACTTCCGCGCCGATTTCCAGCCGATCGCCGCCGAGGTTCTGGTGGTCAAGGCGCCGGGCCCCAATCCGCTCGACCACACCGAGCTCGACTACAAGCGCCTGCGCCCCGGCGTGCGCCTCATGCCGAACGGGCCGGCCTTCGCGCCCGGCCGACGGTGAGCGCGCGGCCATGACGCCCGAGGCCATCCGATCGGCCGCCGCGCTGCTGGCCGACCTGCGGCTGCGCGCCGAGGGGTGCGACCGCCCGATCGACGAATTGCCGCGCAGCATCCGCCCCAAGACGCTGGCCGAGGCCTACGACCTGCAGGACGCCGTGCGCGCCCGGCTGGCGGAGCGCGGGCTCGGCGCACAGGTCGGCTGGAAGATCGGCTGCACCACGCCGGTCATGCAGAAGTATCTCGACATTCCGCATCCCTGCGCCGGCACGCTCTATCGCGCGACGACCTACCGGGACGAGGCGCGGGTCGCGGCCGACGATTTCTTCCGGCTCGGCCTCGAGTGCGAAATCGCGGTGCGGCTCGCCGCCGACCTGCCGCCGCGGGCGGGCGGGCACCGCGCCGAGACCGTCGCCCCGGCCGTCGCCGGCGTCATGGCCTCGATCGAGATCGTCGATCACCGCTTCGTCGACTTCACCACGGTGTCCACGCCGAGCCTGGTCGCCGACGATTTCTTTTCCGCGGGCTGCGTGCTCGGCGCGCCGCGCCCGCTCGCGGAACTCGGCGACCTCAGGTCCCTGACCGGCGGCTTTGCCGTCGACGGCGCCGCGCCGGAGAAGCAGGGCCGGGGGGCGGCCATTCTCGGCCATCCCTTGAAGGCGCTCGCCTGGCTCGCCGACCACCTGGCCGCGCGCGGCACCCGCCTCAGGGCCGGCGATGCGGTGACCTTGGGCAGCGTGGTCAAGACGATCTACCCGCAAGCCGGCATGCGCATCGTCGCGCAGTTCGACCGGCTGCCGGCCGTCGCGATCGAGATCGTCTGACGCGGCCCGCACGAAGCGCGGTGGCGGCCTAACGCTTCCCGTCCAGGGACATGATGCTGCGGCAGGCCCAGGCCGGCGGCTCGGCGACCTTGGCCGCGGCGATCTCGCTGCGCACCGCGTCGGGCAGCGGCGCCGTGCGGCCCGCCCTGCTGTCGAAGTGCAGCGTCATGCAGTCCAGCGTGGCGCGCTCGCTGCCGTCGACCTTCATGACGTGCGCGAAGCGGAAGCGCTTGGCGTCGACGCCGAGCACCATGCTCTCGATCTCGATGAGCGCCGGCGCACGCACCTCCTTGAGGTAGCGGATGTGGCTGTCGACGGTATAGAGCGCGCCGCCGGTCTCCTCGAAGTAGGCGACGCCGATGCCGAAGTGATCCTGGAGCGCCCAGGTCGCGTTGCTGAAGGGCACCAGGTAGTAGGCCTCGTTCAGGTGCCCGTAGGCGTCGAGCCAGATGTCCTGCAGGGGTTCGGCGTGCAGCTTGAGGAGGGTCATCGGCGCCCCGTGGTCAGTCTTGCGGCTTGCCCGGCAGATGTTCGTCGAGCCGCAGCCAGGGCAGGCGGCTTTCCGTCCAGATGTGTGAGCCGGGCGCATGGTCTTCCGGGTGGTCGAGGCTGGCGACGGTCACGTCGATTTCGTCGCTCCGCCGCGTGGTGCGGAAGGCGATCTGCGTGCCGCAGTCGGCGCAGAACAGGCGCCGGCCGTGCGACGAGGAGGCGTACTCCGCCTGCGTGCCGCGGGTCATGGTGAAGCGCGTTGCCGGGAACGACACCCAGGTGACGACCGGCGCGCCGGTCGAACGCTGGCACAGGCGGCAGTGGCAGTGAATGCTGGGCGCCAGCTGCCCTTCGATGCGGTAGCGCAGCGCGCCGCACAGGCAGCCGCCTTCGTGCCGTTCGGGCTTCGCGGTCATGGCGCCGTCTCCAGCTCGCACCAGATCGGCGTGTGGTCGGAGGCCTTCTCCCGCCCGCGCGGCTTGCGGTCGATCTCGCAGGCCGTCAGGCGGTCGGCCGCTTGCGGCGAGAGCAGCAGATGGTCGATACGCAGGCCGTGGTCGGCGCTCCAGGCGACCCCCTTGTAGTCCCAGTAGGTGTAGGCGCCGGCCTCGGCGTGCAGGGCGCGGAAGGCATCGGTCAGGCCGAGGTTGAGAAGGCTGCGGAAGGCGAGGCGCGTGTCGCGCTTGTAGAGCGCGTCGTCGGCCCAGCCCGCGGGGTCGTAGACGTCCTCCGGCGCCGGGATCACGTTGTAGTCGCCGCCGAGCACGACCGCCTGCTCGCTCGCCAGCAGCGCGGCCGTATGCGCGCGCAGGCGCGCCATCCATGCCAGCTTGTAGGGATACTTCTCGCTGTCCACCGGGTTGCCGTTCGGCAGGTAGATCGCCGCCACCCGCAGGCCGAAGGTGGTGCCCTCGACGTAGCGCGCCTGCGCGTCGTTGTCGTCGCCGGGCAGGGCCTCGATCACGTCGTCGATCGGCTCGCGCGACAGGATGGCGACGCCGTTGTAGCTCTTCTGCCCGACCACGGCGGTGCGGTAGCCGAGCGCCTCGATCTCGAAGCGCGGGAAATTGTCGGCGACGGTCTTGATCTCCTGCAGCAGCACCACGTCGGGCGCCGCGGCTTCCAGCCAGGCCAGCACGTTCGGCAGGCGCGCCTTGATCGAGTTCACGTTCCAGGTGGCGATCTTGACCATCGCGCGGGGCGCCTCGGTGAAGCCGGCGGGGAGCCGGCGGGGAGCTTGGGCGCCGGCCGTGCCAAGGCGCGTCGCCGCATGCCCTTGTAGCAGGAAATCGCGGCGGGATCAGCCCGGAGCGGGCGCGCTCGTCGATCAGATCGAGAAGGAGGAGCCGCAGCCGCAGGACGAGGCGGCGTTGGGGTTGTTGACCCGGAAGGCGGCGCCGACCAGGTCCTCGGCGTAGTCGATCTCCGATCCGGCCAGCAGGTCGAGCGAAACCTCGTCGACCACGGCGACGACGCCGTCGCGCTCGAAGGTGCGGTCGTCGGGGTTGACCGTGTCGTCGAAGGAGAAGCCGTACTGGAAGCCGGAGCAGCCGCCGCCGCTGACCGAAACCCGCAGCATCAGGTTCGGCTGGCCCTCCTCGGCGATCATCTTGGCCAGGCGGCGCGCCGCGCTTTCGCTGAGGTTGACCCGGCGTTCGTCGACAGCGTTCATCGAATCGCTCATGCTCCCAGTGTTCGGCGCCCGATTCCCGAAGAATTATAGCATGAATCGCGGCGCATCCTCTATTTAGGTGCTCTCCGGCCGAGGTCAAAGGGGGGATGCGGTCGCGGAAAACCGGCCATTTACCATGACGTTCACCCAAACAGCCGGGCTGCCGACATGACCGAAGGCGCCGCCTACGCCGGACACCCGGTCGCGCGCAGCCTGGCGCCCTACGCCTGCCGGGCGGCGGCGAGCCGCGGCCGGCGCCACCCGGAGCCGGAAAGCCGGACCCGGAGCTGCTTTCAGCGCGACCGCGACCGGGTCATCCATTCCGGCGCGTTCCGCCGGCTGCAGCACAAGACCCAGGTCTTCGTCTACCACGAGGGGGACTACTACCGGACCCGGCTGACCCACTCGATCGAGGTCGCCCAGATCGCCCGCTCGCTGAGCCGCGCCCTCGGCCTCGACGAGGACCTCGCCGAGGCCCTGGCACTCGCTCACGACCTGGGCCATACGCCCTTCGGACATGCCGGCGAGGACGCGCTGGACCGGGCCATGCGGCCCTACGGCGGCTTCGATCACAACGAGCAGACGTTCCGCATCCTGACCCTGCTGGAGCGGCGCTACGCGGAGTTCGACGGGCTCAACCTCACCTGGGAGACGCTCGAGGGGGTGGTCAAGCACAACGGCCCGCTGACCGGGCCGCTGGCCGGCGAAGCCGCGCCGCCGGTGCCCCGGAGCATCGCCGAATTCAACCGCGGTTTCGACCTGCGGCTCGACGGCTTCGCCTCGGCCGAGGCCCAGGTGGCGTCGCTGTCCGACGATATCGCCTACAACAACCACGATATCGACGACGGCCTGCGGGCCGGCCTATTCGCCGTCGCGGACCTCGACCCGGTGCCGCTGGTCGGCCCGGTGTTCCAGGACGTGGCGCGTCGCTATCCCGGGATCGACGACACCCGGCTGGTGCACGAGGCCGTGCGCCGGCTGATCGACCGCATGGTCGACGACCTGCTCGACGAGACGCGCCGGCGGCTGGCCGAAGCGGCGCCGGACAGCGCCGACGAGGTGCGCGCACTGGCGATGCCGGTGGTTGCCTTTTCCGAGCGGATGCGCCAGAACGACCGCGCGCTGAAGGCCTTCCTCTTCGAGCGCATGTACCGGCATGAGCGGGTCAACCACATGACCGCGGCGGCGCGGCGGATCGTGGCCGAGCTTTTCGCGTACTACATGGCCGACCCCGAACGCCTGCCGGAGGACTGGGGCCTGGCCGCGGAGGCGCGCGACGAGCCCGGGCAGGCGCGCCTCATCGCCGACTACATCGCGGGTATGACCGACCGCTACGCGATCCAGGAACACCGCCGACTGATCGGAGGCGATCTCGAGATCTGAATGAATCCTTTCAAGGACTTCTCCGCATTCGTTGCCAAAGAGCTGGAGGCGATGGCCGCGGCCGGCGAGCTGCCGCCCGGGCTCGACCTGACGCGCGTGACGGTCGAGCCGCCGCGCGACCCGGCGCACGGCGACATGGCGACCAACGCCGCGCTGGTGCTGGCCAAGCCGGCCGGGCGCAAGCCGCGCGAGCTGGCCGAGGCGCTGGCCGCCCGGCTGCGCGGCCTCGCCGCCGTCGAGTCCGCCGAGGTCGCCGGGCCGGGGTTCCTCAACCTGCGCCTGGCGGCGGCCTACTGGCAGGATTGCCTCGGCGGCATCCTGCGCGCCGGCAAGGGCTTCGGCGAGTCCGACCTGGGCCGCGGCCGCGCCGTCAACATCGAGTACGTCTCGGCCAACCCGACCGGCCCGCTGACCGTCGGGCACGCGCGCGGCGCCGTGGTCGGCGACGCCCTGGCCGCGCTGCTCGCCAAGGTCGGCTACGCGGTGACCCGGGAGTACTACGTCAACGATGCCGGCACGCAGGTCGACGTGCTGGCGCGCTCGGCCCATCTGCGCTACCGCGAGGCGCTGGGCGAGGCGATCGGCGAGATCCCCGAAGGACACTATCCCGGGGAGTACCTGAAGGACGTCGGCCGGGCCTTGGCGGCGCGCGACGGCGACAAATGGCGCGACGTCCCGGAGGCGCAGTGGCTGCCCGAGGTGCGGCAGTTCGCCATCGACGCCCTGATGGCGACGGTCCGCGAGGACCTGGCCGCGCTCGGGGTCCGTCAGGACGTGTTCACCTCGGAACGCGCGCTGGTCGCGGCCGGCGGCATCGAGGAGGTGCTCAAGACCCTGGAGGCGCGCGGCCTGATCTATACCGGCGTGCTGGAGCCGCCCAAGGGCAAGACCCCGGAGGACTGGGAGCCGCGCCCGCAGACCCTGTTCCGCGCCACGCAGTTCGGCGACGACGTCGACCGGCCGCTCAGGAAATCGGACGGCAGCTGGACCTATTTCGCCGCCGACATGGCCAATCACCTCGACAAGTACCGGCGCGGCGCCGAGCTGATGATCGACGTCTGGGGCGCCGACCACGGCGGCTACGTCAAGCGCATGCAGGCGGCCGTGCAGGCGCTGACCGAAGGGCACGGCCGCCTGGAGGTGCTGATCTGCCAGCTCGTCAAGCTGCTGCGCGCCGGCGAGCCGGTGAAGATGTCGAAGCGCGCCGGCACCTTCGTCACCCTGCGCGAGGTGATCGACGAGGTCGGCAAGGGCGTGGTGCGCTTCATCATGCTGACGCGCAAGAACGACGCGCCGCTCGAGTTCGACCTGGCCAAGGTGCTCGAGCAGAGCCGCGACAACCCGGTGTTCTACGTGCAGTACGGCCACGCGCGGGCCTGCTCGGTCCTGCGCCACGCGGCGGCGCTGTTTCCCGCGCTGTCGCTCGACGCCGCGGCCCTGGCCGGGGCCCGGCTCGATCTGTTGACCGACTCCGATGAGACTGCTCTGATCAAGCAGCTGGCCCTGTGGCCGCGCCTCTTGGAAAGCGCCGCGGAGGCCTATGAGCCGCACCGCGTGGCCTACTATCTCTACGACGTGGCGGCGGGCTTTCACGGCCTGTGGACCAAGGGCAAGGACGACGCCCGGTTGCGCTTCCTGGTGGAGGACGACCCGGACCTGAGCGCGGCGCGGCTCGCCCTGGTGAAGGGCGTGGCGCTGGTCATCGCGTCGGGCCTGGAGGTTTTCGGCGTCGAGCCGGTCGAGGAGATGCGTTGATGTCCGTGGAAGGCCCGAAACCGCTGCGCCTCGTGGTGGACCCGGAGCAACGCGCCGCGAAGAGCGGCGCGCGCGACGGCGGCCGGCGCGACGCGGGCGGCCCGCCCGATCTGTCGCCCGATCCGGGATCCGACGACGACGCGCACGGGACGGAGTCCGACGACGGCGCCGACGAGCCCTCCACAGAGTCCGGCGGCCGCGGCCGGGGCGGCGCGCTGCGCGGCGTGCTCGCCCTCGTCGCCCTCGTCGTTTTCGCCGGGGCGGCGTGGTACGCCTACACCTGGGGCGTCGGCGAGGTGGCCCCGGAGGACCTGCCGGTGATCGAGGCGGAGCCGGGGCCGATCAAGTCGCGGCCCGAAAGCCCCGGCGGCATGGAGGTGCCCTATCAGGACCAGGCCATCCTGAACGACGCGGCGCCGAACCCGGACAAGCCCCAGGTCGAGCGGCTGCTGCCGCCGCCCGAAACGCCGGCGCCGCCGGTCCCCTTGCAGGAGGCGGCGCCCGAGGTGCCCGCCATGCCCGCGCCCGAGCCGGTGGCGGAACTCCCGGCCAAGGCGCCGGAGCCCGCCGCGGAAGCGGTGCCCGCGCCGCCCGCCGAGACGGCGACAACCGGGACGGCACCGGCCGAAGCGGCGGCCAAGGTCGCGCCGAGCGCCCCGGCCGCCGGCGACTGGGTGGTGCAGCTCGCCTCGCTCAAGTCGCGCGACGGGGTGACGACCGAGTGGGCGCGTCTGCAGAAGAAGTTTCCCGTACTGCTCGGTCCCCGCGCCCTGGATATTCAGACCGTGGACCTCTCCGGAAAGGGCACCTACCACCGGCTGCGCGTCGGGTACTTCGCCGATCGCGCTGCGGCGGTACGGTTCTGCGATCGTCTCAAGGCGGGCGGTCAGGACTGTCTTGCGGCCAAGCGCTAGATGATCGAAGCCCCGCGCGCCGTTATCTTTGGCTGCGAGGGTGCGGCCATAACGGATTGGGAACGCAACTTTTTTCGCGATTCCAATCCGCTGGGCTTCATTCTCTTCGCGCGCAACTGCGAGACGCCGGCCCAGATCCGCGCGCTGGTGGCGGATTTGCGCGCCGCGGTCGGGCGGGACGATGCCCCGGTGCTGATCGATCAGGAAGGCGGCCGCGTCGCCCGTCTCAAGCCGCCGCACTGGCGCGCCGCACCGCCGGCCGCCCGCTTCGGCGCGCTCTACGCCCGCAACGCCGCGGCGGCACGCGAGGCGGTCTGGGCGAATGCCCGGTTGCTGGCCGCCGAACTCGCCGAACTCAGCATCACCGTAGACTGCGCGCCGGTGCTCGATCTGCCGATCCCGGGCGCGGATGCCGTGATCGGCCACCGCGCCTTTTCCGCCGACCCCGAGGTGGTCGGCGAATTGGGCCGCGTATTCTGCGACGGGCTGCTGGCCGGCGGGGTGCTGCCGGTGATCAAGCACCTGCCCGGGCACGGCCGCGCCTTGGCCGATACCCATCTTGAGCTGCCGGTCGTGGAGGCCACGCGCGCCGAGCTTGAGGCCAGCGACTTCCGGCCGTTTCGCGCCTTGGCCGATGCGCCCTGGGCGATGACGGCCCATATCGTCTACCGCGCGATCGACCCCGAGCAGCCGGCGACGACCTCGGCCAAGGTGATCGGCGGGCTGATCCGGGGCGCGTTCGGCTTCGACGGGGTCCTGGCGAGCGACGATCTCTCGATGGCGGCCCTGAGCGGCGACTACGCGACGCGCGCGGCGGCGTCGCTGGCCGCCGGCTGCGACGTGGTGCTGCATTGCAACGGCAAGCGGGACGAGATGACCGCGGTGGCCCAGGGCGTCGGGCCGCTTTCGGCGGAAGCGGCGCGGCGGGTGGCGCGCGGCGAGACGCGGCGGCGGGCCGCGTTCCAGGCCGCCAACGTGGCCGGCCTGACGACCCGCCTCGACGACCTTTTGGGAGACGCCTGAATGAACAGCCTGTTGCCGGCGGATCTGCCCGGCGTCCTCTATACGGCTTCGACCTGG